>Ga0136615_10001886_pt1 | contig 10276 bp, 10 predicted proteins | sample AntDrymUQ2882206_2_FD_106647 | JGI IMG/M metagenome (GOLD analysis project Ga0136615, IMG submission 106647) | Polar desert sand microbial communities from Dry Valleys, Antarctica - metaG UQ288 (22.06) | ecosystem: Environmental > Terrestrial > Soil > Desert | place: Antarctica: Dry Valley...
CGCCGGCCACGCGCGCCTGAGCGCACGCGCGGGCGCGCGCGAAAAAACTGTGCACAACCTTCGGTTGCGCACAGCTACTACGACAACAACAACCTGACTCCACGAAACCGGGGGAGGTCCAACTGGTGCCTTGTCCACGGCTTTCCCTGCGCGTTGGGGACGACGAGATCGTTGCCGCGGCGGCCGCTTGCCATCGCCCATTCGGCGAGATCGGTGCGGAGCGGGGCGAGTAGCTTGACGCGGCGGTTCTGGCGGGTCTTGGTGTAGGGATACAGCTGGCCGTCGACGTTCTTGCGGCGCACGAGGATTGCGCGCTCGTGGATGTCGTTCCATTGCAGCGCTAGCAGTTCCTGGGGGCGCAGCCCGGCGTAGGCCAGTACGGACACGATCAGGGCGTCGGCGGGTCCGAGCCGCGCGCGCAGCTGCTCGACCGTCGCGGGCGGGACCGGGGGGACCTCGCGGCCGCCCGGCTGCCTGGGCTTGGTGACTCGCCTAACCGGGTTGTCGGTCACCCTCTCCATCGCGACGGCGTAGGCGAGGATCGCTTGCAGCACGGCGAGGACCTGAAGCAGTGTTGGGTCGCCGGCGCCGGCGCGGCGCATCGGCTCGACGAGTTCGCGCAGGATGACCTGCGGGGTGATCGTGCGCAGCTCGTAGTCGCCCAGCCGCGGCAGGATGTGCTTGCCCCACTGCTGCCGATAGGTCCGGCGCGTCTGCGCCTCCAGGTTGGGGATCGCGTGCAGGCGCCAGTAGTCCTCGATGAACTCAGCCAGCGTGACGTCATGCTCAAGGCGCACGAGGCCGCCGAGTTGCTGTCGGCGGATGCGCTCGCGCCGGAACGCGTCGCGGTCGCCGCGGCGATCAAACGTGCGCTGACGATGGCGACCGCCCTCGCGCCAGCGGTCGACCCACTTTCCGTTGCTCTTACGGCCATTCGCCACGTTCATCCACTCCTCTCGATCTCACGCAGCCGCTCGACGCTGCCCGCGGTCGCATCAGGGCGCGAGCGGTGTCGTACGGTGCGACGTGACACGGGCTCGTCGGCTGGCGGTCGCAGCTGTGCGCCCGCGTCACGGGCGACGAGGTGCTTGTCGCTAAACGCCCAGGCCCGCAGGTCTTCTCGGAGGATCACGATCCGGCGAGTCCCACCCGGCCGGAAGGCCCGCAGCGCGCCTGAGCGGTACGCGCGACGGATCGTGTCCACCGACACGCCCGCGTCAGCCGCCGCCGCATCAACGCTCAACCGGTCCATCCGCCCAATCCCACCTCTCCGCTCATGACCATGCATGTTCAGACAAGAACCATACAGCACGCGCCACGGGATCTCAGTCTTCTCAAGCGGCTACTTGAAAACCCGCCCGAGGGGCCGGTTGAGGCCCCGGCTTAGCCGCCGAGGTCGTAGACCATGCGGTAGCGCTCGGCGCTCATGACCGACACGGTGACCTCGATCGGCTGCTTGTCGTCGGTGGTGTAGTTGACGCGCTGGACGCTCAGCACGGGCACGCCGGGCCCGAGGTCCAGGCGCTGTGCTTCGGCTGTGGTGGGCATGCGGGCGCTGACTTCCTCGGTGATACGCGCGATCTGATAGCCGCTGGCGCTGAGCATCAGATACACCGCCGGGCCGCTCTCGATCTCGATCAGGCGCGCCTGCGTCGCGACATCCCAGCGCGTGTACGCCGAGGCGATCGTGCGAACGTTGCCCTGGTGGCTGGCCTCCCAGCCGCGCACGAGCACCTCAGCATCCGCCGGCACGCCCAGCAGCTTCGCGATCTCGGCGGGTGGACGAGCCCGTTCGAGTTGCGTGGTCGCAAAGCTCATCGTCAGCGCCTCGGCGATCGGGCCGCGCCCATCGTCATCCTCAAGCTCGCGGATGATCTCCCAGTCGGCCGACTGCCCGCCCGGTCGCAGCCGCTGCACGGGTTCGGGCTCGCGCACGAAGCACCCCAGGCCATGCACGGCGTCGATCAGGCCCTCGTTGCGAAGCAGCATGATCGCCTGGCGCGCCGTCCCACGCGCGACGCCGTACTCAGCGGCCAGCTCGTGCTCGCTTGGCAACAGATCACCCGGCGCATAGACCTCGTCGCCGATCGCCGAGCGCAGCCGATCAGCGATCTGCTTGTACACCGGCCGACTAGCCCGCCGCGGATCAACCACCCTCGCCACAGGGGCCGCCTCCCTCGCATCGCTGATGTAGACAACCCGCAGACTAGCGCACAACCCCGCAACCACACGCACGCCAACCCCGCTTTGCGGCCGACCGACGATCGGGGGTCGTTGAGACTTTCTCTACTTTCTCAAGGGCGGCGCTTCGCGCCGCCGCCGGCCAGGCCGCTGCCTGCGGCCCGCCGAGCCTGCGGGCTGACGCCCTCCCGGCCCGTCGGCCGCGGCCCGGCCGGCTGACACGGGATGCGACGCCGGACGAGGACATAGAGCAGTCCACGATCCCTGCCGCGACTCACGCGCGGGTAGCTGCGCCGGTCGAGGCGGTCAAGTGCCCCGCTTCGCGGCTCGCATCCGCTCGGCCCGGTCGGGCTGCACTGGACAGCCTCGCCCGACTCCGCTGATATGGCGATCAAGGTCCGGCTGGGCCGGACCCGGGAACGGTGGCGGCGTCCCTATGGGTTGTCGTCTGCGAGGTGCCGTGCGCTGGGCTAGGCGGGTTCGCGGCTGTTGACGTACGCGCAGGCGTCGTGGAGGGTCGCGTGGTCGCCCTCGTGCATGGACCAGCCTGATCCGCTGGCGCGGCGTTCGGCGACCAGCCAGCGGTGGCGCAGCTCGGTGTCGAGCTTCCAAGGATTGGTGATGCGCCACTGTCCGTCGGCGGACTCGAAGAGCCCGCGGTCGATCTTGCGCCAGCCGTCAGGCATCGCTGCCACGCTCGCGTCCTGGGGCGTGCAGTTCGCAGCCGTCCGCGAACGCCGGGTCGTGCAGCACGGTGACGGCGCGCTTGAGCGTGGTCCGCTGGGTGCGCTGGTGCGGGCTGAGCGTTGGTTTCTTGGCCCACCGTGCGAGCTGACGGTGCGCTGCGAACCGCAGTGCCTGGACTTCCTCGCCACGGAGGCGTGCGGCGGCGGGTGCGTCGCTCATCCGGTGCGCTCGCGCAGGCCGAACTCGATCTCGCGAAGCCGGGCGTGGCGTCTGTGGGGCGGTCGTAGCCGGCCGGTCATGCGCTCACGCTCACCCTGTGCATCGTCGATGACCAGCTCGATCGGAGCGATGCGCTCAGCTGCTCGCTCAGAGGCCGTGCCGCGGCGCTGAGCAAGCTCGGCAAGCTCGGCACGGAGGTCGTCGTCGACGGGCTCGCAGAAGCGCACCCGTACCGTGCGCCGCTCGCCGCGCGTCAGACCGAGCCGATCGTCAAATCGAATCGCCACGTGCACGCAGCCGCAGACCAGCCGACCCGCGCGATAGGCGCGTCCCACCCGCCAGTGGCCGGCGCTTCCCGGACGCTCGGTGTCTCCGTCTCCCGGCGCGGTACCGCGGGCGAACGACGCCCGCCTCGACCTGGCTCCGATTTCCATGTGCCTCCCCTCGCTCGACAGTGCTGCCAGGCGCACGCACGAACACCCGGACTGGCGTCCACGGCGCTCCCGACTCGGCGCTGAATCCCGCCGCCATCAGGCGCGCGTGACGCCTGGGCGCAGGCTATGCAGCCCACCCTGAACCGCACCAGGGACGCGTTGTCCGTAGCCGGACCGGTAGGACGTGGCGTCCTACTAGTCGGAGGTCATGCTGCTGCTCCGGGCGACGCCTTGACGCGACGGTCGGTCGCGTCGGTTCTCAGTACCGGGGCGTCAGTCGCTGACGCCGCGGCTGGATCGGTAGCGCTCGTCGAACGCCCGCACCGAAGCGACGTCGCGATAGGGACCGAGCGCCCGATGCAGACACGACAGCCGCTCGTCGCTGCGCGCCGAGTTGACGCGATCCGCCAGGTCGAGCACCCGGATAGCTGCCACACCCGCGCGGTCAATCTCGCCGGCGTGAAGATGACTCTCGGCCAGCCAGCTCGTGTAGAGCGCCGCCTCGCGGGCGCGAGAGTCCCCGTAGCGCTCAAGGACCCCAGATAGCAGCGGCACGGCCTCCGCGGGACGGCGCAACTCGGTGTAGCAGCGACCGGCCATCACGTCGATCTCGTCGCGGTCAAGCCAGTACACCCACGGCGGGTCCTCCTCAGGCCGGCGCTGCTCGAAGGCCTGATCAACTGCATCGAGCGCCCGTTCGGTCTGCGTGAGTTCGCCCGCGCGCGCGTGCGCCCACGCTACGCGTTCGAGCAGCAGCGCCTGCGTGGTGGCCGTCGCTGTGCCGCGGGTGCCCTCGTAGGCACTGCGGGCCAGCACGACCGCCGTCCGCGCGTCATCGGCGCTCGCGGTCTGGTAGGCGAGCGACGAGATCGCCTGCCCTGCGAGCGCACGATCCCCGGCGCTGTCGGCCGCACGCATCGCCGCGAGGTAGTAGCGCTGCGCCGCGCTGCGCAGGCCGGCGTCTGACGCGACCCAGCCGGCAAGCTGGCAAAGCTCGCCGACCGCGATCAGCAGCCGGCGACCCAGCTCATCGGTGTACGCCGCCGACTTCAACAGCCCGATCGTGGCCCGCAGTTCGCGTACCACCAGATCGTGCAAATCGCGACCACCGACGAAGTCATCCATGTACCGAAGCTGCTCGACCCGACGTTCGACTCGATCCACGAGGCCGTCCCCGATGCGTCGACCGGCGCGTGGCTCTACGAGCTGCGGCGGTTCGACGACGAGCCATTCGTGCACGAGCCGCGCGATGCCGGCAAGCGACAAAGCAGCGTCCTCGTCGAGGAGGCGCCCGACCACCGACGCCACATCACGCGGCTCACACCCGGCGCGCGCGACTGACAGCTCTGGCATGTCGCGGTCGACCGTTCCCGAGACGGTGCGATCGTCTCGGAGTGCCACCGGGCCCGCTTTCTCGCCGGCCTCGGTTTCGAGCACCGGCGTCGCGCGGCCGACCAGCGCCGAAAGCTCGACGTCCAGGGCTCGCGCGAAGCTCGCCAGCGAGCTGATCCGAGCGCTGTGGCGTCGGCCCTGCTCAAGCTTGGCCACCAGATCGCGGGAGACGTTCGCTCGATCGGCCAACTCCTCCTGCGTCATGCCCCGAAGGCGCCGAAAGTGCCGCAGCTGATAGCCGATCGTCTCGCCGACCTCGCTTGATGCGCTCACCGACCTGAAGGCTACAGCCGAATCATGACTGTCTCGCCTCTATCGGTGCGAACCCGGGTGTCCGCCCTGCGGCCGGAAGCGCCACGGATGGGGAGCCGATGTGAGGGCCTGGTCACGTGTGCCGTTCGATGGCGGGCCGTAGGCAGCCGGCTCGGCCGGCGGCGGCGCGAAGCGCCGCCCTTGACGACGTAAAGAACATCCTCACGAGGGTCGAATGGCCGAATTGGCTGATGTCGCGGTCGCGAGGGAACGCGTCGCGACGGAACGCCAGGCGAGAATGGGGCCCTGCGCCGTTCGGGAGCCATCGGGATCGCCCGAACAGGATGTGACGGATTAGACTGAGTTCCAGCGGTGTCCGGACACGGCCTCGCCTTGGATGTATAGCACCGGATGAGCGAGCAAATATCGACAGCCACGGAAGCGGCTTCACGAGACGATCCAGGCGATCTGGTCGTCGGTCTTGTTGGAGCGGTCGGCACAGATCTACCGGCGGTCGAGGCCAAGACCATCGCCCATTTGGCGTCGTTGGGATATGACCTCGAGGAGATATCGCTTAGCGCGCTAATGCGGACTGAATACGGCGGCGGGCTTCTCGATCGAGCGATCGCCCCGTATGATGACTACGTCTCCGAATACATGACCGCCGGCAACGTGCTACGAGCGCATTGGCGCCACGCCGCTGCCATGGCATATCTGGCAATCGAGGAAATTCGTCGGCGAAGGGACTCACGCCCGATCGATTCAAAGAGTGCCTGTGCGTTCGTTCTGCGGTCCCTCAAGCGGCCGGAGGAGGTGAGACTTCTGCAGACGATCTACCGAGGGCAGTTCGTGCTCGTCGGGTGTCATACCCCACGGGAAACTCGGATTCGGCAGCTCGCCGACACGATTGCGCGGTCGCGTGGCGCGGGCACCGTCACGCCTTACCGTGCGCGCGCGGAGCAGTTGGCCGACCGTGACGAGCACGAACATGGTCCGCCGACAACGGAGCCCTCGATCCGTAAGTGGCATAAGGACCACGGCCAGAGCGTGGAGGATACGTTTCCGCTGGCGGATGCTTACATCAACCTAGAGGACCGAGACAAAGCTGCTGCTGACATATGCCGATTTCTGAATCTTCTGCTGGGCTCGCCGTTCATCTCGCCTTCCCGGGACGAAGTGGCGATGTTCCATGCGGGGGCTGCTGCCATCCGTTCTGCTGACATGTCACGCCAGGTGGGCGCGGCGATCGCAACGGTCGAAGGCGACATCATTGCGATTGGATGCAACGAGGTACCGCGTGCGGGGGGCGGGGCGTATTGGGAAGGTGATGTCGATGCTGCGCGAGACTTTGAACGTGGTATGGACGGCAATCAGGATCAGCGTAACCGCGCGATGCACGAAGTCTTTAACGTCCTCGAGGCACGTGACCTGCTTACGAGCGAGGCAATTAACGCGGGACCCGAAAAATTCTCGGAGGCGTTGGAAGACACACGCGTAGACGGTTTGATTGAGTTCACACGCGCGACACACGCGGAGATGGCGGCAGTTCTTGATGCCGCACGCCGCGGGGTGAGCGTTCACGGTGCCATCCTGTACGCATCTGCTTTCCCTTGCCACAACTGCGCGAAGCACATCATCGCGGCAGGGATCAGCCGCGTGATCTTCATCGAGCCCTACCCTAAGAGCCTAGCCGAGCAGCTTCACGGCGACGCCATCGCCGTGGACGACCCTTGCCGCCGCGATTCGTCCGTCCACTTCGAGCACTTTGCGGGTGTGGCGCCCGTGAACTACTTCACGCTTTTCAAAAGCAGCGGCAAACGCAAGGAGCTTGACGGTTCTCCCAAGGTATTCTCGGCTGGCTCAATAATGCCAAAGCTGAGGGGGAGTTTTCACAGCTCACCGCTCGTCCATGAAGAGGAGGCCATCAAGGATCTTGAGACGTTGCGGACGGAACTCGGATCTCCGACCCCCAGCATGCTGAGCGCGGCTCCCGTGATTGATGGCCAACCCGAGGCTAGCGGCGGCTGACGTCAACGATCGCGTCAAGGCGCCCGAGTGACGGAAGCGTTAGCCGGCGGGTCGCAGGGCTCGTCCAGCAGTGTCGCGAGGAGCGTGATGGATCGCCTCGCGGATGAGGGCACGGTTCCGTTCGTCGCTGATAGGACGCGGCTGGTACGTAGCGATGTGATGAACGGCGGGTTTCCGCTCGGAGATTTCGCGGCCACCGCTTGGGACAGATCTCGCGTGGTTCTGCGCATCATCCTGGCTCATAGGGAGGAAGTAGAGCAGAGCGTCCGGACGAGTGCCAGCACATGCGCAAGCGCCAGCACATGCGCAATCGCAAGCACATGCGCAATCGCGACGCTAGCTTCCCTGAACTGGACGATCGCGCCTCAACACGAACCGGCCGCAAACTTCGAGCGCGCCCGGCAGGTAGACGAGCGAATGCGACAGGTCGCGCTGCCTAGAGCCGACTCGCCCGTTCGCGGCGAATCGAAGGACGCAGTGTGGCAAGGACGCTGTTGCGGATGGGATCGCTCATGGCGGGCATTCATCGCGGTGGCCGCTGCTTACGAGAGTCAGTCAGCAAGCGGCCCGCGGCTCCGCAAGAAGGTGTCGTAGAACGAGACAATCTCCTCTGTCGCCTTGCGCACTCCGACGTCGTCCATGTCCTCTATGGCAGCGGCGATCCCGCCCGTTGAGTCAGGCGGCCGGAGCGTAGACCGGAAAGGGAGCATGAGCCCCTCGAACGATCGCCATTCCTCGCCGTCATCGAACGCCTCACGCGGCAGAAAAACCAGCAGGTTCACCGCGCACTCCAGCCGCTCGCGGCGCGGCGCGCTGCCGCATGCCAGTCCCAGGACGGCCTCGAACAGCTTCCGCCAGACGGCCTCATCGCTCATGGCGACCACAGGTTCGCGGTGGAACTGCGCACGCAGCGGACGACCATAGCTGTGTCGTCCAGCCACACGAGCAGCTCAGAACGACGAAAGCCCGAAAGCCCCTAGCGACCTCCGGATGAGAAGACCGGAGGTCCAGCGATCGGCTCGTGCTGGTTACGGAGGTCCGCGGCGCAGATCAAGCAGCGCTTCTCGGGCGGCCCGTAGGGATGCCTCGACGCCGGCTGCCAAGAGCACGTCGCCGGGGTTGAGGTAGCCGCAGCCGAGGTACTGCCAGACCGACAGCACGACCGTCGAGCCATCGTCATTGAGCTCAGCGGCGTCGGGCGCTTCGTCTTGGCGCGCGCGGTAGGCGGCGCGGGCCGCGCGTAGCTCGCCGAGGGTGGTGGAGTAGCGGCGGGATTTGGTGACGAAGTGGCCGCGGAAGCCGAGCATGTGCACCCAGCGGGCCAGTCCGTGCAGACCGGATCGCTTGCTGAGCCGTAGTGCGGCGGTGGCCATCTGGACGAGCTGTTCGGGGATGCCGCGGTTACGCCAGCGGTCGGGGTCGGTGTCGCGGGTGGTGATCTGTTCGTGGCTTGCCTTGCAGGAGTACTTGGCGACGTACGCCGCGACCTGCCCGGCGCACAGCTCCCCATCACCCTCGCGAGCGTCGGTCAGGATGCGCGTGTGTAGCTGCTCGCCGAAGCGAATGTCCATCGTCTCGCCGCGCCCAGCATCGCCGTCGAGACGGGCGCGGCCGGCGGCCTCGCGGATCGCGTCGCACAGCTGTTTGGACGAGACAGCGACGCCGGGCGCGGCGGCGCGGTCTTCGGCGCCGTCGAGGCGGATGATGGCGTGGAAGTGCACCAGTCCGCGGGCTTGGAATTCGGCGACCTTCGCGAACGCGATCCGGACACGCTTGCGCCAGGCACGCTCGCTGAGCCCGGCACGGGCGGCGAGGACTCTGGCCAGTTCGATGGTGAAGCGGTTCCACAGCGCGGGGGCGTGCCAGTTCCACAGCACCGCGCCCCCGTAGTCATACGTCGCCGGGTCGATCGCCGCGCCCAGCAGCGGGTCGTCGGCGTCGTGGCGCTGACCGCACCGGCAGGGGCGCCCGTCGTCAGGCCGGTTGTGGACCGGACCGAACGATGGCGCCGTCAGGCTCGCGAAGACCTGCGGATGCTCGGCCACCGTCTCGGGGACACCTTTGCGGCCGCCGGCCAGACCGGCATAGACGAGCTGCCACATGTCGCCGCGGTACTCATGCGCACACGACGGACAGCACGCCTCACGCCGGTTCCCGCAGCGCACCATCAGCGCCCCATCGGGCTCGTCGACGGTCGAGTACACGCGCTCGTCACCACGCACCACGACGCCACGCAGGCGGACCGGATGACGGCACGCACCCGTCCGGCGGACTTGTTGCAGCCAGCGCTCGCGCTTGGGATCGCCCGCCCGCGCGACCAGCGCACGGATGGTCGCGGGGTCCAGCTCGTCGACGGCCGAGACGGTCATCGGCCGGGCTCCATGGCCGCGGTCTGCAGGCCGGCGTCGATCTGCACCGCGCACACTCCGCGCACACCAGCATCCCGTCTCGTGCCGACGCCAGCATCCGCCAGCGGACGTGACCGATCCGGAACCTGTTGCCGTATGCAGGTGTTTTCCTGTGCTGACGCATGCTGGCGTATGCGTGCGGCGCGCGCCCGTTTTTGGCTTGTAATGAAGAGGTTCTCGGTTCGAGTCCGAGGGCGGGCTTGGCGAGAGCACTGGGGATTTCGCCTTGTCGCGCACCACTCGGCGCCTCAGGCGGACACGTTCCGGCACCTCAGCCTCGCGCGCCGCGCGGATCGCGGCCTCGGCCGACAGCCGTTCGGCGCCGTCGAGGTCGGCCATCACATGCGCGTATGTGTCGAGCGTCATCGTCGGCGCGTGGCCGGCCTGGCGGGCGACCTCGACGACCGACAGGCTCTCGGCGATCAGCAGCGAGCAGACGGCATGGCGAAGGTCGTACGGACGGATCCCAGGAGCGCCGACCGCCGCGGCCAGCGGACCGAAGATCTGACGGCGCCAGTTCGCCCAGTCGTGATCGCGCCACAGCCCGATTAAGGGCGCTCCTGCTGTTTCCGTGGGTGATGTGATGGGCTGATTGAGGGCGCACGCCGCGCCGCGCCTAGGGTTCCGGCTTCTCAAGGGCTGGAATCGAAGGGAGCGGAAGCGACGTGCGCGGCA
>Ga0136615_10001887_pt1 | contig 10276 bp, 11 predicted proteins | sample AntDrymUQ2882206_2_FD_106647 | JGI IMG/M metagenome (GOLD analysis project Ga0136615, IMG submission 106647) | Polar desert sand microbial communities from Dry Valleys, Antarctica - metaG UQ288 (22.06) | ecosystem: Environmental > Terrestrial > Soil > Desert | place: Antarctica: Dry Valley...
TCGACCTCGAACCAGCTGGAGCGGGGGAGGTCGGTCCAGCGACGGCCGCCCGCGGTGTAGCTGATGGCCCACTCGACGGCGAGCGTGGAGCCGTCCCCCGACTCCACCATGCGCTTGGCGGTGATGTCGATGTTCTCGCGGGCCTGGAGCCAGGAGCTGAGGTAGGCCTGGATCAGCAGGTCGGTCTCATGGGGCGGGTTGTGCGGCTCCAGGAACACCGCGTCGGGTGCGTACAGCTCCGGCAGACCGGCGACGTCCTGCTTCTCCAGCGCGACGCTCAGGTGCTCCCACAGGTCACGAGCACGGGCCATGCACCCCTCCGCTGTCCGGCGTCACGCGGGTCCGCGCCCGCGAAGCGCACGATAACGGTCGTAGGCGCGGGCCGCGAACCTCCGCACAGCCCGGGGAAGGGCCGATCGGACCCTCCCGCGTCGCGGCGCTACAGGTACTGACCCGGCGGCGCCGCGGGCTGATTCGGGTCCGGGCCGCCGGTCAGGCCACGCTGGCCGCCGGTCAGGCCACGCCCGCGCATCTGCTCCAGCTGCTGGCGCGCCTGGAGCTGCTGGTTGACGATCGCCATCTGGATGCCCTGGAACAACCCCTCGAGCCAGCCGATCAGCTGGGCCTGCGCGATGAGGATCTCGGACTCACTGGGCGTGGAGTCCTTGTCGAATGTGAGGTTGAGCGTGGTGAGCTCCTCGCGGAGGTCGCCGGACAGCGCCTCCACGAGCTGGCTGACGGCGCGGTCGTAGACGATCTTCAGCCGCTCGCGGCCGGCGTCGTCGGTGGGGGCGCGCCGGACCTCCTCCTGCATCTCGCGCAGCATGACCGCGATGCGCAGGAGCTTGCCGGGTTCCTCCACGCTGCTGCGCTCGGGCTCCTCGGGCTGACTGTCCGCAACGACCTCGACCTGTTCCGCCATCTTGTTCGTCCTCGCTGTCGTCGGCCCGGCACCGGACCGGAAGCTGTCTACCCCGTAGCCGGCGCCTAGAACAGGGCCGCGGCCAGTCGCGGGCGCCAGGCGCGCACCACGTCGACGTCCCCGAGGGCCGAGAAGATCTCCACCGCGACGCCGCGGGCGTCGTCGCGCAGGTCGGGTTCACGGGCGGCGTCCACCAGCAGCGCGAGGGCCTCGTGGTGCCGGCCGGCCGCCGCCAGCGCCCGCCCCAGCGGGACGCTCGCCTCGGTCTCGCCGGCGTCCACCCGCGCCCGCAGCGCGTCGATCTCGTCGGAGCCGGGCCCGGCGCGCAGGGCGAGCTCGGCGACCAGCTGGCGCGCCTCGGGATCTGCGGGGACGCGGGCCAGCAGGGCGCCGGCCTCGTCGGGCTTGCCGCGGTCGGCGAGGATACGGGCCAGCCCGACGGCCGCCCGCGGGTGGTCCGCCTGGGCCGCGAGCGCCGTGCGGTAGAGCGTCTCGCGATCCTCGCCCTCGGCCGCGTCCCCTGCCGCCGCCGCGCGGTCCGCCGGCGACGGGGCGAGCGCGGTGAACATCTGGTCGATCACCGCGGCGGGCTGGACCCCGGTGAACTCCGCGACCATCGCGCCGCCGCGGAAGGCCTTGACCGCGGGGATGCCCTGGACCCGGAAGGCCCGCGCGAGGTTCGCAGCGTCGTCGACGTTGACCTTCACGACGTCGACCTCGCCCGCCCAGCGAGTCGCGGCCGCCTCCAGCATCGGCGACAGCTGGCGGCAGGGGCCGCACCAGGGCGCCCAGAAGTCCACGACCACGGGCCGGGTGCGGCTGGCTTCGATGACCTCGGCGGAGAACTCGGCCTCGGTGACGTCCTTCACAGGTGTGGCGGTGGGGCTCACGGTGTCCTCGCGATTGTGGCAGGCGGTCGGGTTGCGGGTGGGTTGGGTGCACCCCAAGTTTGCCGAGCCGACGCGGCGCTGCACGCGGAAGGGCCCGCCTCCTCAAGGGGGCGGGCCCTTCGTGCACCGCTGAGTACCCGCGGCGGTGGCGCCGGGTGCTAGCCCTCATCCTCGATGCGGCTGCGCCCAGCACCCGCGCGGCGGTCGCCCGCCGCCATCGACAGGCCGGCGCCGATCATGAGCAGCGCCACGATCGCGAGCAGCGCGGGGGTGCCGAGGCCCGTCGCGGCGAGGCCGCCCGACGGGCTGGTGGGCGAGGTGGCGGGCGGCGGGCGGCGGGCCGTCACGGTCTCGGGTGTGGGCGGCGGGACGGTGACGGTCTCCGGCGCCGGCGGGGTGACCGGCGGCGGGCACTCGCCGTGGTGCTTGAGGATGAGCTGGAGCAAGAAGGCGTAGACCGTGTCGATCGTGGGGCCGTCGCCGCCGTGCTCGATCAGGTAGGGCCTCAGGACCTGGTAGAGCTTCTCCAGGACCACCTCGGCGGTGATCGGGGTGCCGCTGGCGAGCAGATCCCCCACCGCGCTCACGATCTGGGTCGCGAGGTCGTCCGGCACGTCGTGGGAGACCAGCGCCACGTGCAGCTCGGTGAGCAAGGCCGCGACATCGCTGTCCGGCAGCTCGGCCGCCTGGACGCGCAGGTACTCCACGAGCGCCACGACGCTGCCCACGTTGAGGTCAAGCTCGGCCGGGCTCGGGGCGGCGGCGCCCGACGAGTACTGCTGGGCGAACGCGATCAGCGCGTGGATGGAGACCGCCGCCTCCGCGTCGGTCAGCGACGTGTCATCGCAGATCGGCGGCGTGGTCTGGGTGCTGGCGGCCAATGCGGGAGCGACGAGCCCCAGCGTGAGCAGCGCGACGAGCAGTGCGACCAGGCCGAGACGCACACGCGCGACGACGCCAGCGCCGGATGAAGAGGGAGTCATTTGGTCTTTGCCTCCGAAGGTTCCACGGGATGCCGACGGTGCTCGGAGCACCAGGCGACGCGGGTACCCGTCGACCCGCCGTCCCCGCCGCGACGTGCATCGAGGGGATGGCGGGCAGCCCGCGAGGCCGACACCTCGTGCCCTGTCGTTCCCCCGTCCAGGGGAACACCCCGGACGTTACCGATTCACCCTGCCGCGCGACCGTGTCCGCACACGCCCCTTCGACCAAGGTCAGCCGCGTCGGAACCAGGATAAAACCACCGACGTCACGCGAAGGCGCCGGCAGCCCTCTGCTGTGGTGATCGACGCCTCGATCGAGGGCACGCCCAGCGGAGCCCGCAGGGCGCGCGGCCTCAATCAGACTGGGCGCGCAGGAAGCGCTCGATCTCGTCGGCGAGGTCGTCGCCGGTGGGCAGGTCCTCGTCGACGTCGCCGGAGTCGAGGTGGCGTTCCAGCGCCGCGACCATGAGGGCGGCGTCGGAGTGCTCGGCCACGGCCTCGTCGACCTGCTCGCGGTGCAGCTTGGCGGCCGCCTCCAGCTCGGTGGCGTCCACGTGTGTGCCCAGCGCCTCACCGATGGCGTGCACGAGGGCGAGCGCGGCCGCGGGATTCGGCGACCCGGCCACGTAGTGCGGCACCTCCGCCCACAGCCCGACCGCGGGGATGCCGGCAGCGCCGAGCGCGTCGTGCAGCGCGGTCCCCGCGCCGACCGGGCCGGTGTAGCCGCGGATCGGGACCGTGTCGACCGAGAGCCCGCCCTGCGCCGGGTTCGTGGCCGACACGATGCGCGTGGGGCGGGTGTGCGGCACCGCCGCCGGGTACGCGCCGAGGCCGGCGGAGGCGACGACGCCGAGCCGACGGCAGGCCTGGACCGTCGTGGCGCAGAAGCTGTCCCAGCTCATGTCCGGCTCGGCGCCCAGCAGGAGCACCGCGTCGTGCGGACCGTCGACGGCGGCCGCGTGGAGCTCGAGCGCGGGCCAGTCCAGGCGCCGCAGCTCACCGCTGTCCACCACGGCGGTTGGTCGCCGGGCGCGGTAGTCGAGGAAGGCGTCGCGGTCATAGGTTGCCAACAACTCCGCCTGCCACCGGTGCCGCAGAAAGGTGGAGGCGGTCGACGCCGCGATCCCGGCGTCGACGAAACCGTCGAGGGCGACGATCAGCACAGGGCGCCGGAGGGACGGCGGATCTTCGAACCAGTTGAGCAACGCTGCCATCCCCCAAGGCTATCGGCCCCTTTTCCTCGATGCCGATGGGCGCCGGATGGGCATCCGAGGAAAAGGGGTCGATAGGGCAGGCACGGCGCCCGTGCCGGTTTCTCCTTGGGCGCCAAAGCCAGCGGGGCTAGCGCCCGGAGGTGCGTTCCCCAGCCTCGTCGAGCGGGCGCTCGGCCAGGCCGCGGCGCTCGGCCTTGGCGCGCTCGGCGCGCAGCGCCGCTTCGCGCCGGGACAGCTGCACGGCGCAGATGATCGCCAGCACGATCCCCGCCAGCAGGATGTAGCCGAGGAACGCGAAGACCGAGGTCAGCCACTCCGACTGCCAGGAGAACATGCCGCCGAACGGTGCGAGGAAGACTCCGGCGATCACGGCGACGAAGCCGACGAGGAAGTTGGCCTCGCGGGCGCGCAGGAGAAGGAAGAGCAGATCGAACGCGATGAAGCCGAGGATGAACAGCAGCACGGCGTTGACGATGCGGGCAGGTCCCGCCCAATAGTCCATTGGTGCAGTGTGCCCCTCCGCCCGGGCATCGCCAAAAGCGTTGGACGCGGGAGCGGCGGTGGGCGGCGCGGTCAGGACACCCGGCGCTGCGGGGCGCGGCGCTCGTCGCTGTCCAGCGGAAGATCGATGACGGCCACGTTCACCTCGACCACCTCGAGTCGGGTGCTGCGGGTGATCTCCGAGGTCACGGCGTGGCGGATGGAGTCTGCGACCTGAGCGATCGGCGCGGGGTAGCGCACGGCCGCAGTGAGGTCCACCGCCGCCTGGGTGGCGCCGACCTCGACGCTGACACCGCCGACCGAATGGTCCCCGCCGCGCACCCTGCCGACAACGCCCGATACCGCACCGGCCGCGCCACGATCGAGCCCGACCACCTCGGGCACGGTCATGGCTGCGCGCTGGGCCAGCTTGGCGACGACCACCTCCGCGATCCGCGTGGCGCCCCGCACGCGGAGCGGACCGGTGTCGCCTCCGGGGTCGGTGCTGACCGTGCCGGTGGCCGCGGACGTCGCCGCGGAGCTTAGTGTGCTGGTCATTACCCAGGCGGTACCCGCAGCGTCGAGGACGAAACGCCGCAAGGTCGCCCCTCTCCCCTGTCCGATCGGCCCCCACTCTGTGCACCATCGCGAGAGGACTACGATGCCGCCGGAGGTGTCTGGGCTTCTGGTGGACCCCTCGGTCTTCAAAACCGATGAGTGCGGCGCTGCCGCACTGGCGGGTTCGATTCCCGTCCGCCTCCGCCGACCCCGCTCCACACCGCCCCGAAGCCCTGTCATCGCCCGACTGATCGATTGATGCTGTCCAGTTCCACGCAACCGGCACGGATGGAGAGGACGTCATGGACGAGTCGTCGCACGCTGAGCCCGCGCCACCGGAGGTCGACACGAGCGTCGCGCACTCTGCCCGCGTCTACAACTGGATGCTGGGGGGCAAGGACAACTTCGCCGCGGACCGTGCGATGGGCGAGGCGATGCTGCAGCTGTACCCGGCGGCGCGTGAGATGGTCTGGCAGAACCGCCGGTTCGTCGGCCGTGCGGTCCGCTACCTCGTCGGCGAGGGGGTCCGGCAGTTTCTTGACATCGGCACGGGCATCCCAGCCGCGGGCAACACGCACGAGGTGGCCCAGGAGATCGCCCCGGCCGCCCGCGTGGTCTACGTCGACAACGACCCGATCGTCCTGGCGCACGCGCGGGCGCTGCTGGTCAGCGGCGAACGGGGCAGAACGGACTACATCCACGCTGATCTGCGCGAGCCGGATGTGATCCTCGGCGACCCCGCCGTGGCGGCCACGCTGGACCTGTCCCAGCCCGTGGGCCTGATGATCGTGGCGGTCCTGCACAACCTCAGTGACGACGACGCTCCGGTGGAGAAGGTCAGGACGGTGATGGACGCCCTGCCGTCCGGCAGCTACCTCGTGCTCACCCACCCCACTGGTGACGCGCACGACCCGGAGACCGTGGACCGGGCCGTGACGACCGGCGCGAGCGGGGGCATGCCTGTCCTGCTGAGGACCCGTTCGCAGGTCGAGCGGTTCTTCGGTGACTGGCAGCTGGTCGACCCCGGGTTGGTACCCGTCAGGGCCTGGCGGCCCGATACCGGCCCCCCCATCGAGGTCGGCACCGACACCCCTACCGCTACTCCTGCCGATGCCGGCACCGTCGGCTACTGGGCTGGCGTCGCCCGCAAACCCTGAGCTCAGACGTCGCGGCGGAAGTCGTGGAGGAGCGCGTTCGTCCGTGCGGGGGATTCGGCCTCCACACAGAGCCGGGTCATGACGGCCGTGTAGCGGTCGACGTCTTGGCGTTTGTCCAGGTAGAGCGCGCTGGTCAGCTGCTCGACGTAGACGATGTCGGGCAGGTCCGGCTCGGCGAAGCGCAGGAGGGTGAATGGCCCGCCCACCGCAGCGTGCCCGGACTCGTGCAGAAGAACCTGGATGGTGACGCTGGGCAGCTCGCTGAGCTCCAGCAGGTGACGCAACTGCGCGGCCATCACCGCGCGGCTTCCTAGCGGCCGGCGTAGCGCGGTCTCATCCAGGACCGCCCAGATGGAGGGTGCCTCGTCCTGCGTGAGGACGGCCTGCCGCTGCAGCCGCAGGTGGGCCCGCCGCTGGATCTCGTCGTCGGACGTGCCCGGCAGGCCGAGTCGCACCACCGCGCGGGCGTAGTCCTCGGTCTGGAGCAGGCCCGGCACGAACTGGGCCTCATGGGTGCGGAGCATGCTGGCGGCCTGCTCCAGGCCGAGGTAGGTCTCGAACCAGCCCGGGAGCACGTCGCCGTACTCCTGCCACCAGCCGGGAGTGTTCGCTTGGCGGACCAGTTCCAGGAACGGCCGCCGGTCAGCGCTTTCCTGAACTCCGTAGAGGGTGAGCAGGTCCGCGACGTCGCGCTCCTTGAAACCCACCCGACCCAGTTCCAAGCGGCTGATCTTGGCGTCCGACGCGCGGATGGCGTAGCCGGCGGCCTCCCGGGTGATCCCGCTGGCCTCCCGCAACCGGCGCAGCTGCGTGCCCACCACGATCCGCTTCACCGTGGGGCCGCCCCGCTGCGCCGGGGAGCCCACCATGTCGCGGGGGTCCAGGCCCGGTGCACCTGCTGTCATGACCGTCGGTCCCACCTCGATCCTGCTACCTCAGTTATCCCGCCAGTTTCTCACCTCGGACCGCCCCTCGTCCACCCCACGGGTGCGGCAGGTCGTGGCCGGCGAAGTCGATGCTGAACCAGAACCGCTCCACGGCCGTAAGGTGCTTGACCAGGCCGGCGGCGGTCTGCGTCGAGGGGGCCGCCGGCGCTAGCCCCCCACTGCGTCGGTATTGACCATGCCGTCCAGGGCCGCGATCGCGCGGCGGACGCGAGCCTCTGCGGCGGCGGAGTCGGCCCTGTCGCCCATCGGCACGCCGCGGAAACCGTTGCTCGGCCCGGGGGGCGGACCGCCGGCGGGATCGATCCACTGCAGGGCGGCGACAACCCCAGCCAGCTCGGTCGCTGCTTGGCGCTGATCGAGGACGCTCGATGGTCCCGCTTTCGCCTTCGAGCCACTGGTAGACAGACCAAGGCCAGGGGTAGCCCTCCGCAGGGCGCCCCATCACGACGGGACAGGAATGGCCAGCGGCAGGTGCGGTACGAGTCGCGACAGCCACCGCTGCTCCTCCTCCACCTGCCCGGCCCACCTGGAGAAGCGGGGTAGTCGCACGGCCATGTCCTCGCCCAGCCACGGGCGTGTGGGGCCGTGGGGAGGCGGAAGTAGTGTGCATTGTTGACCTGCCCGCCCCGACCACCAGGAGAGACGGCATGAAGCCGTTCGACCAGATCGACACCATCGAGGACGCACGCGCCCTGGACCCCCTCGCCCACCGCCTGGACGTGCTGTCGCGCACCGTGTCCAGGCCCCGCCGGCTCAGGTCGGTCCTTGCCGGCGAGCCATTCGGGCACTCCGCGCACCCGGTGCTCGTGCAGGCGCCGATCGGCGCCTGGGTCTCCGCGGGCTGGCTGGACTGCCTGCCCAGGACCGCGAACTCGGCGGCCGTGCTCACCGGCGTGGGAATCGTCGGCGCGGTACCGGCGATCGCGGCCGGATTGGTCGACTATGCCGGCCTGGACCAGCGACAGCGGCGGGTGGCGGTCGTCCACGCCGCTGCCAACGCCCTGTCGCTGGGATGTCAGGTCCTCTCGCTCCGGGACCGGCTGGCCGGGCGGCTGCGCCGCGGCCAGTGGCTCGGGCTCGCCGGCACCGCCACCCTCGCCGTCGGCGGTCTCCTCGGCGGCCACCTCGGGCACCCCCTGGCCCCACAGCCCGCGCGCGCCGCGACCTAGCACTGGCCTCGGCCGCGGACCGCGCGCGAGCGACCGCAGGAGGCAGCGGGGCGGGAGACTGGGCCGCGTCGACACACCGCGTTCTGGACGACCTCGCGCTCGCCGAACAAGCCGTCCACGAGGTAGCGGGCCTACGCCGAGGCACGCTCCGGCTCGGCGCCTCCCCACCACCGCCCCTCCACCTGCTCGTCACGTCGCAGCGCGACGTCCGGTTGACGTTCGGCCATTGGCACAGTCCGGCGTCCTCGAGTGGCTGGTGCCTGAAACAGATGTACGGCGAGGTCTCGCCCGACGGGGTGGAGCACTACGACGTCGTCGTCGCCAAGGTCGCCGCCGACCACGCCCAGCAGCCCGCCCTGACGTCGGGGGACCTGGGACAGGTCGCGAGCCGGACCCTGGTGATGGTCGGCGACGACGACGAGGTGCGCCTGGAACACGCCGTCGAGATGTACCGCGCCCTGCCGGACGCCGAGCTCGCCGTCGTCCCTGGGACCTCGCACGGGCTGCTGGTGGAGAAGCCCGAGCTGTGCAACCTGCTGGCTTCGACCTTCCTGGCGACCGACCCCGTGATCACGTTCGCGCCCATCCGTCGCGCGACGATCCAGGGCTCGTGAAGACCCGTTCCGTCCTCGAGGCGCGAGCGGAATGCGTCGGGTAATCGTCGTGTCCGGTCGGATCCATGTGCTGCCCGGTACGCGGGAGGCGTTCCTGGCGGCCTGGCGCGAGTCCATGTCCGCCGCTCGCGCCGAGCCCGGGCGCCGCTGCTGTAGCCCTCGGTGACTGAGCACCCGCGACCAGTAGTCGATCCTGCCGCGGGACGCATCGGTTGGACCTGCGACGCCTCTCCTCGTCAGCGGTGCCAGGTCGCTCAGGGCGACTGGGTTCGGGCGGACGGCGAGGTGATCCCAGCCAGCAGCCAGCGGAGGCCGTGGTCGAAGTTGCGGCCGAGCTCGTCGGTGGCCAACGGACTCTCGCCAGCACCGTCGAAGGGGAGACGGCCAGCGAAGGCGGCGAAGCCGATCGTGTAGACGATCAGGACGCGGAGGGCTTCGCGGGCGGCCGGGCCGGTGACACCGGCCTGGGCGAGCAGCGTCAGCACGATCTCGCCGAGGCGTTGCGCGTTCGGGCCTCGAGCGCCTTGGCGCGCGAGGTAGAGCGGGACGAGATCAGGGTGATCGAGGAGGACCTCGTGGGTCGCGGTCATCAATTGCTGCAGACCGCTGCCCGGGTCGTCGCGCGCTGACGGATCGGGAGCCGCGACCTCGGCGAGGACCTGGTCCAGGACGTCGTCGATGAGGGCGGTCTTGCTCGCGACATGGCTGTAGATCGCATTGGGAGCGACGGCGAGGCGCTCGGCCACCGCACGCATCGTGAGTGCCGCCACCCCTTTCTCGGTGAGGAGGTCGGTCGCTGCTTCAAGAACTCGTGCGCGCGTGAGGCCGGCGCGCTGGCCAGGCGTTCGAGAGTGTTCCACCTTGCATACTGTACATCGTTCAGCTAAGCTGTACGGTGTACAGCAACCTCCCGTACAGCAACCTCCCTAGGAGGAAGACGATGGCAGTCCGGACCAGTCCCGTAACCGGCGTCGCCGCCCGTGTTCCCTTCATCGCCGTCCCGCCCACCACCGCGCCGAGCAGCGCTGCTCCGATCGTGGTGGCCTGGCATCTGATGGACCCGCCGCGCACCGAGGCCGCATTCGCCGCCGCGCTGCCGCTGGACGGGCTCGACGCCTGGCGCATCTACCTGGGCCTGCCGATGTGCGGGTCGCGGACCCCGCCCGGCGGGGCCGACGAGCTGATGCGCCTGGGCTACGAGGACGCGGTCCTCCACCTGCACGGCCCGGTCACCTCCCAGGCGGCACAGGAGTTCGAGGCCGCCTTCGCCGACCTCCACGGCCAACTCGACCTCGGCGACGGGCCGATCGGGGTACTCGGCGGATCGGTGGGCCACCGTCAA
>Ga0136615_10001888_pt1 | contig 10271 bp, 17 predicted proteins | sample AntDrymUQ2882206_2_FD_106647 | JGI IMG/M metagenome (GOLD analysis project Ga0136615, IMG submission 106647) | Polar desert sand microbial communities from Dry Valleys, Antarctica - metaG UQ288 (22.06) | ecosystem: Environmental > Terrestrial > Soil > Desert | place: Antarctica: Dry Valley...
AGCTCAAGGCCGGCCGCGCGGTCCTCTACATCGACTTCGAGGACGACGAACACGGCCTCGCCGACAGGTTGAAGGCTTTCGGCGTCACCCTCGAGCAGGCGTGCGCTGGGCTCGTCTACGTGCGCCCCGACGAGCCCTCGAGGGCAATGCCGCGCGGGACTTCGACGCGCTGCTCGAGGGCCGACAATTCTCGCTCGCGGTCGTCGACGGCGTCACCGAGGCCATGACGACCCAAGGCATGGAGATCATCTCTAACTCCGATGTCGCCGCGTGGATCAGGATGCTTCCCAAGCGAGTAGCGCGCCTGGCCGACGCCGCGGTCGTGTGCATCGATCACGTCACCAAGGCATCCGAGTCGCGCGGCCGCTACGCCATCGGAGGCCAGCACAAGCTCGCGGGAACCACAGGAGCGGCCTACAAATTTACGATGGTGCAGCCGCTGTATCGGCCGGTGGGGGCCGAACCTGTGCTCGGAGTCGTCGACATCACCGTGATTAAGGACCGCCCCGCCTTCCTCCGCCGCCACACGCTGAACGACCAAGCCGGCTCGCTTCACTTCGAGGCGTGCGCAGACGGCTCTCTCACGGCTCAGTTCGTGCCTCCGGGTGAGTCTGGCCCAGCCGCACAACTGGTGACCGAGATCCTCGACTTCGTGGCCGTCTACGACGGGGTGAGCTTTCGACGGATCGACGACGAGATTGACGGACGCTCAGAGCGAATCCGTCAGGCCCTCAAGTGGATGCTCAGCGCCGAGCGGCAATGGTTGCAAGTCGAGAAGAGTGGCCGGAGTCACCTTCACTCCATCACTACCGCGGGACGAAATGAGCTGGCCGAAAGGAAGCCAAATGGCCGGGACACATAGGCATGCGCGAAACGTGTCCCGAGAGGCGAAGTGTGTCCGTCCATGCGTCCCATATAGACGCATGGACGCATGGACACATGCATTCGCGCTATGCGTCCCGTTTCGTGGGACGCATAGGGACACATGGACGCATAGAGACAAACACGAGCCTCACTCGTGGACGAAAAGAGAGAAGAAGTGAGCGATGAAATCGACCACAGAACATCACGAGAAAGGACGACCATGATCTCCCTCTTTGACTTCCCTAGGCGCGACGTTTTCACTCGCTGGGAAGAGTCCGTTCCAGCCGAGGCCGCAACGGACCGCGACCCTCGAGGCCGTTACCCATGCAAAGGTGATGGGTGTCAGACCTTCGAATGGCGCGGCTATGCCGGGCTGTGTGGTTGGTGTCAGGAGCAACGATGACTCGACTAGCCACGCTCCCCGAGAACATCAACGAGCGCACCTTTCAAGCAGCCATCGTCGAGCTGGCCAAGCTCACCGGATGGAAGAGCTATCACACTCATGATTCCCGCAGATCGGAGGCAGGGTTCCCCGATCTCGCCATGACACGCGGTGGCCGGGTTGTATTCGCAGAAATCAAGAGCGACAAGGGCAAGGTGAGTCCGGCCCAGCGCGAGTGGCTCACGGCATTGGCGTCGTGTCCGGGGGTCGAGGTCAAGGTGTGGCGGCCTGGAGACTGGGACGAGATCGAGCTCACGTTGAAGGCGCGGCCATGATTGATTATGGGTCCGGCCCTCGACAGCCAGCAGGATCGATAGCCTTTCGAAAGCCTGTTCGGACCGTCCCCCTGTGGTTAGGGGGTGGGGTATGACCAACTAACGAAGTCCGTCGCTCGGATGGATCGCCGAGAACGAACCGGATGCCAACCCCTCGAGCAAGCTAATCAGCTTCTGAAAGGAACGCTAATGCCGAACGATCACGAAACACCGAACGACGAAACCGAGCAGACACCGAACGAGCAGACACCGAACGAGCAGTTCGCCGAGCTGATACGCGAGAACCTCGCAATTCGCCGAGACAAACTCGACCGGCGCATCGGCGTGCCCTGGGCAAAGCCCGAGCCTGAAAAGGAGGATGAGCAACGATGAACAGAAACCCATCGGAGTCCCTGATCCGCAAGTTGTTCGAGTTGGGTGAGCGCGTGCCGTTCAGCCTGCCCGACCCGGTTACTGAAGGTTGGAATGCCCTCGAGCGGGTGCGCGACGCGCGCGCGCATGCTCAGGCCCAGCTCGACAGGCCCGAGAACCAGCCGGACCACATGGAGGAAGTCCTCGCCGGCAAGGCCGCCGACGCCGCGTTCGGGAAGGGCTCCAAGTTGCCGACCGCAAAGCCGTTTGTCGACGCTCGCGACGCGCGGGACCGTCTCACGTTCGAGCTGAAGTTCCTGCTGCGCGCTGAGGACGTAGTCGTCGGCCGCTTGGTGAGCACGACGGCCGACGAGGGCGAGGCGATCATCTCCAACCACTTGAAGCCGCCGCACGCGCAGGTGCTCTCAGAGGCTCGCAAGCTCGCTCCGGGACTCAAGGGGGCGCGCACCGAGGCCGAGGTGCTGGGCAAGGACGCGCGCGAGCCGTGGCTCAAGCTGCAGGTCCTGGCTCAGACGTATCAGTCGCTCCATGTTGCTCGGCGCACGGTAGTTGCGATCATGGGAGCAGAGAGCTCGGACGGCTTGAACCAGTTCACCGAGTTCGAGGACATGGACGTGCTGCGCCCCAACCTCCGAACGGCAGCACCGTGGCCGGAAGAGGGGTGGGCTAAGCTCGCATGGATCGCGACGACTCCCTGTAAGCCCTGGCTTCCGACGCCGCGCGAGCAGGAATCACGGTGGACGGCATGGTGGAAGGAGTGTGGTGGCGAAGAACGCGCCCGCCTACACCACCAGGTTCACGCTATGGGAGGCCGCTAAACGATAGGTGTATGGGGGGGCCGCGGTGCTCCCCCTCCCCAGTCAACCGCTTGCCAGCCTTCTCCCCTAGCGTACGCGTTGCACCTCACACTCATCTCCAGAAAGGAACCCCATGCCCGGCCCAGCCCCAAAGCCTCCGCACTTACGTCGTCGGCGAAATCCGCCGACGTATGAGTGGGTCATCTTGAAGGACCCCTATAACGGGCCAATCCCGGAGCTACCATCAGGGATTCGTTGGACGAAGTCCGCTCGAGCCTGGTGGGCGACGATATGGCGAACCGCCATGGCTTCGCAGTGGAACGAAGGCGATGTCCCCGCCCTGGTCGAGCTAGCCATGCTCAGACAGAAGATGATGGCGGGCGAGTTCAACCTCGCCGGCGTGGTCGAGAAGCGCTCTGACAAGTTCGGCCTCACTCCGAAAGGTCGGCGCGACCTTCGTTGGGTCATCACCGACCAGGACAAAGAGCGCGCAGGAGTTCCCGATGAGCAGCCGGTCGTCCGCAGACTACGTGCTGTCGATCCCGCGCTGGCAGGCGAGGCCACATGACGTCCCAACCGACCCCCATCCAGACGCCCACGCGACGCCAGGACGGCCGTAGACGATTATCCCTCTCACTCGACTCCGCCACCTACGAAGCGCTCCGCGGGCTGGCTGAGGACACCGAAAGATCGCTCGCGGGTTTCGTCCGCTACGTCCTGCGGCGAGTGACGGACGACCCCGAGGGCTGGGACAAGGACTAAGGCAGGCGCCGCTGACGTAGTGAGAGTTGGTTCCGACGATCTCAGCGCCATGCTCGCGCGCCTTGCCAGAACCTTCCGGAATTATTTCCGTAAGGTCAGTCCGCGTTCCTTGACGCTCGCGCGCTGGGACGTACGGAACACGCGGGCCCCGGTACCGTCTGGGGCATTCCGACGGTGATTAGCAACGCGCTGCCCGCGAGCACGCTGCTAATGGGCGATTTCCAGCAGGCGAGGGTCTTCGCACGGCAGGACGCGACGGTCGATGTGGATCCGTTGTCCGGCTTCGCCAACAACCGGACACGGTTCCGCGGTGAGCAACGCCTCGGCCTCGGAGTCGAGGAGCTCGCCTGGGCACTGAAAGTAGCGCGTTAACGCCCTTCGCAGACTGGGGGCGAAGGCCGGCTGCAAGCGCCCCCTTTTAGGGCAAGCCCGGCCTGCGCGCGCAGAGGGGGGCCGGCCGCTAAGAACCCGCCACCACAAGGCGGAGTTTCCGTTAGCTGATCTCGGCTCGATGCCCAGCTGGAGTACCCAGAGTCTGGAGTCGCAGCTTAAATCGTACGACAGTTGACTTTGACGTCCGCGGCATTGTCCCGCACTTCGCTCGGAATCCCGAAGAGATGAATAGTCCCCGCGCGCATCTCCTCGCTATTGGGGAGGGGCTCGTCGAGGGTCCGCTCAAAAATCACGTTTCCGTTATCATCAAACACCTTCAGGTCGCACTCAACCCGAGTTGCCGCACCTGAAGGTATGGGGCCGGTCCACAGCGGAGACGCGATCACTGTCGTCTGCTCATCCGGGCTCTGCCTGAAGTGCACGAACGGGAACTCCAAACGGATGTCTTCATCGTCGGGGCTCTCGCGATACGCGAGAAGACGCTCGCGCTCCTCCTCTGTGAAGGGACCATTTGCCTCAGTGGCCCGAAGCTTCCCGTTATCGACCACAACCGTCAGCCTGGCACTCTGCTCACCCGTGCAGGTGGTCGTGTCGTCGCAGGTACTGAACTTGAAAGACGCGACCCAGTTGCCATCACCGTCATCGACCGACTGATAGTCGGTGAAGCGTCCTACCGGATTGAGCAGGCCAGCCTGCGCCATGTTTCGCACCGCGAATGTCGCCACGCGCGAGTTGGGGACCGGGGACGCTATCGAGCCCCCGGTTGCGGATCCCACCTGAGTCTCAGATTGAATGGTTCCACTATCGAGGGAGGCGATGATTGCTCCCGTGACCACGGCCCCGCCCATAGAAATGGCCGCGACGGTCGTTACCATTCGAGCTGCAAGCCTGCGTCGACCTCTGCGCCGAACGGCCGCAAGGTCTGACGCGGGGACATCAAAGCTGCTGACCAAAGACTTCATGTCATCCCTGATCTGTTCAGACATTTCGAACCTCCATCCGCTCTCGTAGGGTCTCTCTTGCTTGCGCGAGGTGCGCCTTTACTGTTCCTTCGGCTACTTCCATGAGTTGGGCGATACCAGGAACCGGTACGTCAGCCACGTAGAAGAGGATGACGGCTTGTCTCTGGCGCGGGGGAAGTGATCCGATCGCAGCCTCCAGGTCGATCCGGTCGATGCTGATTTCTCGGCCTCGCGTGGTGCTCATCTGCACCGTGACCTCGCGTCTCTTATGCCGCCAGAAATAGCGACATCGATTCATCGCCGTCGTCATCACCCATGCGCCTGCCCAGGGCTCCTTTCGAAGACTTCGCCAACGAGAGAAGGCTCTGGTGAAAGCGTCCTGCGTCGCGTCCAGCGCCACTTCGCGATCACCCGCAAAAAGCCTGGTGCACCTGAAAACACTCGGATACTCAGCCTCGTAGAACTCTGCAAAATCCTTCGTGAGGTCTCCTACTCGCGCCTGGCGGCCACACTGCCGCTTCTCTCCCTATACAAGCCCCGACAGAGCCTTTTGGGTTAGTCCCTTCCGTGCCTTTTTTTGTAAAGTGGGTATTGCGTGCAGCAAACGTGCAGCAAGAATAGGGAAAAGCTGTCCATCTGTGTCCATCGGAGTCCACCCGAAAAGCGCCTCTGAGCAGGGAAAACACAAGAAACCGCAGGTAGCGGGATATGCCTGCGCCGCCCTTTCAAGGCGGTAGCACGGGTTCAAATCCCGTTGGGGCCACCAAGCAAAAGCGCAGGTCAGCAGCCACTATTGCCGCTCCCACACGTCTACCCCTCAAGGCCTATGGGGCGCGTGTGGGGCGCGAGCCGCTGAGAAAGCAAGTCGTCCAAGCGCTCTGGAGTCTCGTCTTCTGAATCCTCATAGAGATGTCCATAGCGGGCAGGATTTGCCCATAATCGTGAAAGTCCTTGATGGCCGAGGGATCAAGCGTCTGTATACGCAGGTCGATAAACCGTGGAATTTCGTGCTCGGTGACGGTGAAGGTCAGGAAGTTGATGTGCACGTGATCTCATTCGATGAGTTCGGGAACGGGATCTATGGGCCAGCAGAGAACGGCGACATGAATCCAGCTGAGTCGCTTACGGGGGTGGGTGTGATCGAGGACCACCCGGTGCGGTGCATCTCGGCAGAGTGGCAAGTGCGCTTCCACACAGGCTACGAGTGGGATGACAACGATAGGCGGGACATGGCCGAGATAGCAGAGCGCTTCAGCCTTGAGCTGCCCAACGATCCGATTGAGCGCCGATGGTGATGCAGCAGGAAGTGCCGTAGATCATGAAGACTGCATTCGTTCTGGGCGGCACCGGTTTTGTTGGTCGCCATGTGTCCCGGCGGCTGGCCGAAGGCGGATGGGACGTGACCGTTGGTTCGAAGGGCGAAACGGCGACCCCAAGGGAGGTCGCCGATCTAAGTCGCGTCACAATCGATCGGTCGGCCAAAGGTACGCTTCTGAGAGACTTGTTTGAGGGGATCCCCGTCTTAGTTGATGTCATCCCGTACGAGATCGTCGACGCGGAGCAGCTCGTCGCTCTGAAAGACGTGGTCGGGAGCGTTATCGCAATCTCGACGACTTCGGTCTACGCGGACGACGACGGCAGGACCCTCGATGAGGCGACCGGGGAGGAGGACTTCCCTCGGCTGCCCGTCCCGATCCTCGAGACACAGCGGAGAGTTGTCCCGAGTGACGACACCTACTCGACGAAGAAGGCCGCGATCGAAGACATCCTGCTAGGCCAGGATGAGCTCACCGCGACCGTTATCCGCCCCTGCGCCATCTACGGGCCTGGCGACTCACAGTGCCGGGAGTGGTTCTTCGTCAAGCGGGCCCTGGATGGTCGGCCCTTCATCCTGCTCGCCGATGAAGGAGAGACAATCTTCCACTCGACCTCTGTGCACAACCTTGCGGAGCTGGTGCGCTTGGCCGCGGAGCAACCCGTGACGGGAGCATTCAACTGTGGGGACCCGGACCCACCCGACGTGCGTCGCATCGCGAGGAGCATCGCCGCCGCGGTGGATCACGAATGGGAGGACGTGCTGCTCCCACGGGAGCTTTCTCTAGATCGGAAGGTGCGAAATCCCTGGAGCGGGTTCCACCCGTGGCTGGTCGCGATGGACAAAGCTAGAGACGAACTCGGCTACGAGCCGGTCGCCACCTACGAGGACGCGATCGTCGAGGACATCGAGTGGATCGTGGGCGCGACGGCAGAGGAGGACTGGAAGGAGGTTCTGCCGAAAGCGGCGGACTACCTCGGCGAGAAGTTCGACTACGCGTTCGAGGACGGATTCCTAGAACGGATGAGGCGTTGATGGATCCGGAAGACGTGGTAACCACGCTCGATCGACTCGATAAGCACGGCGTTAGGTGGTGGCTCGATGGAGGGTGGGACGTGGACGCCCTCGTCCGCCAGCAGACGCGCCCGCACGATGATCTGGATCTGGTCATCGAGCTAGCCGACTCGGACCGCGCCGTTGCTGCGCTGTCGGAACTGGGATACACCTTGTACCCAGACGAGCGGCCGACGAAATTCGTTCTGTGCGACGAGCGAGATCGACGGGTGGACTTCCACACGGTTACGTTCGACGCTGAGGGCGGAGGAGTGCAGGTGTTGCAGGACGGAAGCTCTTATCGATACCCGCCCGAAGGTTTCAAGGCACGAAGGACCGTCGGAGGCCAAAAGCGTGGCGTGTTTGAGTGTCGAGGTCCAGGTGGAGTGCCACATGGGCTACGAACCCGATGCCAACGACTTCCATGACATGCGTGTGCTTCACGAGCACCTGGGTGTCGAGCTACCGCCACTTTTCAGCAGCTAGCTACGGGGGCGTTAGGAGAGCTACCTGTGCCCCTGGGCGCAGAAGAACGGCCCTGACGTCTCGACGTTGATGTCCCAACCCAGCTCAGCCAACCTCGCCTTGAGCTCAGTCGGCTCCCAGAACACCTTGACGACATCGAAGGTGCCCATCCTTGAGAGGTCGTCGCACTATCGGGCACGGTCGGTCCTTGGACGAACTCCTCGCGCAGGTCCTCATTCCTCCACGCGTCTCCAACCTCATCGACGAACATGACCCTGCCCTCGGGAGCTAGAGCGCGTTCGACGATGGCCCAGAACTGCTCGAAGGCCGACGGCGGTACGTGTGAGAGCCAGTTGGCGAAGAAGACGACGTCATACGTGTCATCCGGTTCCCACGAGAAGACATCTCTTTCGATGTAGCGAACCCGTTCGTCTCTGATCTTCTTGCGTGATTGCTCATGCATCTCAGGTGAGGAATCCAGGGCAGCGAGCTCAGAAGCGTGCTCGAGCAGGTGCCGGGTCCACGTACCGGTACCGCTGGCGATCTCGAGCACCTTCCCGGCCGGAGCGAACGCGTCCAGGGCATCCTCGATCCGCTGGCCATGCGGAGCGAGCGGGTTGCCCGGAGGCGAAGACGTCTCGTCGTATTCCGGCGCGCGCTGGCGATAGTAGTCGATCTGGCCCAGGATCAGCTCCTCCTCGTCCACGTTGTTGATTCGACCACGACTCGACCTGACGCTCAGGGCAATGAGGTGCGTCGGCACCTCGCCCGGTCGCTTCGTCGTGCGACCGCGGTTGGTGAGAGACGATAGAGACATGACGCGTGGAGGATCTTCGATCCCTGAGGTTCAGAGACTCCTGCGAGTGCTGGCTACGGGGAGGACATGCGCTGAGGCGGGTACCGCATTCGGCGAGGGGACACGGGCGATGGCAGAGACCGCGGACCGCGTCGTTTCGGTAGAGATTGATCGAGACCGAGCACGTGCGGCCGCAGAGAACCTCAAAGACCTCAAGAATGTGGAGCTCTTGGAGGGAGACTGGCGCGAAGAACTTCCTTCGCGAGGGCCATTCGGACTCATCTTCCTGGACGCGGGTGGCTTCAAGGAATCGCCGGAAGATGTTGGGGCAATCGTGCTATCTCTGCTAGAGAAAGGCGGTCTTGTAGTTGCGGACGATATGGTCCCTGGCCTGGCCGCGCACGACAGGGCTCGATCCTTCGTTCTTAGCAACCCGATCCTGGTCGGGGTGGAGGTGCTAACAACGCCGGAGAGCAGCGCGCTGATAGCGGCACGTCGCTAGGTCAGGCCATGTCTGCCCGCCGGGTGAAATGCTCTATGGCGTAAACAACGCAGGGCCAATCAGCCAAGACGCCTGCCTCTCCCAGCTCATGCCGATCTTGTCGGCGACCCGGAGGGATGCGGTGTGAGTTGGGTCGATGGTCGCGACGAGCCGTTCGATCCCGAATCGAGTGAAAGCGAGATCACGACACGCGAGCGCCGCCTCAGTAGCGATACCTCGACCCCAGCAATGCTTCCGCGTATGCCACCCATCTCGATTTCTTCAACCTTTTCGATGGTCAGTGGTCTGATCCCGCAGTAGCCGAGGAAACCGGCAACGATTGACTCGATCGCCAGAATCCGAAAACCGTGCTCACGATACAGCAATTGGTTGCGCTCGATCCACGCGTACGCTTCGTCTCTTGTCTTCGGTCGGGGGTAGAACGTCATCTGCTCTTGGTCCGCGACCATCCCGGCCAGAGCGTCGAGATCATCGTGGCTGAGTGTGCGAAGACGTCTCCGGGCTGTCTCACAGACCGTCCCCGTCTTTGGACGCGTCATGGCTTGACGGCGCGAATGAACATGAACATGGGGATTCGTTCGGCCCTAGGCCACTGTCTTCGCCCCAGGGCTTCGTAGTCGGGAAGAGGCTCCTTGATCCGATCTATTAGCAATCCGGATGCTTGCAAGGAATCGGTGTAGTGGGAGAGAGGGTGATGCTACGAATTGAATGTCATTTGTAAACCGTCTCGCTCATGACACTGTTCGTAGAGCTGGGATTTGTAATAGTCATCGATCATGAACGGCGCATCTTCGTCCTCGTTCGGGAAGCGGCCCACATCACCGACCGGGTGAAGGATGCAAATGCAGAAGAGCCCACCTGTCTTCAAGACGCGGGTAGCCTCGGCAACACCCGCCGGCACATCATTTAGATCCATCAAGGAGTTGTAGGCGACGACCGTTCTGAAGGACTCGGATTCAAAGGGCAGCCGGGTCGCGTCTCCAACGAGATAGACGGACTGGAGGTCGGCGGCCCTGGCCTCTCGTATCAAAGTGGGCGAGGAATCGATCGCGATGACGTGCTGGGCGCTTTCTGCGAGCAGGCGTGAAACGCGCCCCTCGCCGCATCCCAGATCAAGAACAAGGCCGAGTCCATCAGGGACGATGTCGTTGAAGAACGATCCTGAGTACGCCCAGAACGAGTCGTGCTTGGGGGTACGAGCCCAGTCCAGCCATCGAGCAGCCTGTTCCTCCCAAGCTTTGCGCAGGTCCATCGACTGAGCATCCCATTCGGG
>Ga0136615_10001890_pt1 | contig 10270 bp, 11 predicted proteins | sample AntDrymUQ2882206_2_FD_106647 | JGI IMG/M metagenome (GOLD analysis project Ga0136615, IMG submission 106647) | Polar desert sand microbial communities from Dry Valleys, Antarctica - metaG UQ288 (22.06) | ecosystem: Environmental > Terrestrial > Soil > Desert | place: Antarctica: Dry Valley...
GCGGGCGAGCTCCACGAGGGTGGGCTCGGCGGCGCGACCGCAGCCATCCGCCACGGGACGGTGGCCGAGGTGACCGCCGTGACGTGGGCCAGGGTCACCGCCCCGTCGTCGGGCGCCGCCCCCGCAGGCCAGGGCGCGTGGGTCGCCGAGCCGCCACGCGTAGTCACCGGGGCGGTCAGGTAGGCAGGTAGACGGGCGTCTGGCGGGCCACGACGGCGGTCCAGAAGCGCCGCGAGGACGGCCCGGCTGGGGCGGCCCCGCCGAGTGCCATCCTTGGCCGCGCGCGTCATCGAACACATGTCCGAGTCTACCTTCTCAGCGGACCCCGGGATGCCCTTTCCACAAGTCGGCGGCGGCTGGCGGAGGTCAGTTCCGGGTGCGGTGACTGAGGACGACGCGATACCCGTCGGGATCGGCGATCGTGATGCCCCAACGCTACCAGTAGGGATTGCGGGCTTGCACACGCGTCCCACCGGCACCGACCAGTCGCTGTTCGAGGTCGTCGTCAAGACGCCCACCCAGGTAGAGCACGAGCAGGTCCTCGTCGCTCGGTGCGGGCGGCGTGGCGCCGTCGGGGTCGTCCACGAGCTCGAGGTGCCAGCTGGCCTGCGGCCAGCCGACCATGAGCAGCGCGTGCCCTGCGTTGTCATCGGGCTCAGCTCGCCACAGCACGTCCAAGCCCAGGCCGTCGACCCAGAACCGCTCGGCGGCGGCGAGGCCGCGGCTGGGGCGTGCGAGGCGGAGGGGGCTGTGCGGACCGGGGCGCATGAACCGATGATCGGACGATGAGTCGCCGAGACCCAAGGCCCCCGTCCTCTCCCCGGCGATCGCCAACCCGCACCAGGCCCTCCCAGGGTCTTCATCAGCGACACGGCCCACTCAGTGATCGACAGCTTCGAGTGAGGCGGACTGGACACGTCCGCCGCCATGGGGCAGTCCTCCCAGACAACCTGCGGCACACCACACCCCGGCGTGACGTGGCGCTCGTGACCGGCGCGACCGGCCGCACCAAGATCTTCGATGACCCGGATGACGGCCGGGACCATCGGGGTGTCCTACGCCCCTCGCTGCCGGACGACCCACGCGCCGACAGGACGTCGTCTACGGGCACCAGCTCCCGGGCACGCTCGAGGAAGGCCACGATGTCAGCCGACCGCGGCGGTGAGCGCAGCGCGACGCCGATCGTGCTGGTCACACTCAGCCCCGGGACGGGACGGAGGACTACGCCGGGGTGGGGGTATCGCGTCGCCACAGAAGTAGGCAGGAAGGCCACGGCCTGGCCGAGGGCGACGACCTCGAGAAGCTGACCGAGGTCGGATACGGCTGGTCCGTTTGGCGGTTGATTGGCAGCGGATCGTGCCGAATGCGTGTCGCGCGCCTGCCAGAAACCCGCCGTCTGCACGTCGGCGTCGGGCCAGGTCGGGCGCGGCTCAGCGTCCAGGTCATCCAAGCGCAGCCGGGGCCGGCGCGCCAGCCGGTGCGTCGCACTGAGCGCGACGAGCCTTGGCTCTTGCGCCAGCAGCGCCCAGTCGAGACCTTCCACCGATGGTGGATCGCGCAGTAGCGCGACATCGGCGACGCCGGTGCGCAGTCGAGCGACCGCCTCGCCCCATCCGCAGACGGCGACTTCGCCGGGGCCCAGATCTGGATGGTCTTCGTGATACAGACCGAGCAATAGGTGCGCGAGGCCGGCTTCCGATGCCTTGGCAGCGACGATGAGCGGCCGATCCGCGGACCGGCGCGTGAGGTTCGACGCGGCCGCCTTGGTGAGACGGGGTCCGACGCGTCAGGCCGGCCACTGCATGACGCGCTCATCGAGGACAGCCTCGACAAGGCCAGCGGCGCCTTGGCTTGGAAGTTGGCCAAGCCAAGCGATGGAGTTGGCGGGTGCGCTGCCTGCGCGCTGTCGCCCGGCGCGGCGAGCGCTCGGGCAGGTACCATCCGGCGGATACACGCCGGACGTGAGTGACGTGAGTCCTGGCCCGGACCCGGACGAAGGAGCGGCGACCATGCCGGTGCAGACCGCCGACGAGGCGCTGCGGGACGCGGGGCTGCGGGCCACGCGTCAGCGGCTCACCGTCCTGGAGGCGCTGCGCGGACGTATCGCTGCGGTGACGGCGCAGGACCTGCACGCGGAGCTGCGGATGGCGAAGGAGCCGGTCGGGCTGACGACCGTCTACCGCACGCTGACCGCGCTGGCGGCCGCCGACTTCCTCGACACCTTCGCGCGCGACGGCGAGCAGGCGTTCCGCCTGTGCGGCGACCAGCACCACCACCACCTGGTCTGTGAGGTGTGCGGCAGCGTGGAGGAGCTCGAGGCGGAGCTCGTGGAAGAGTGGGTCCAGCAGGTGGCGGGCCGCCGCGGGTTCCAGGTGACCGGCCACCGCGCCGACATCTTCGGTATCTGCGCCTCCTGCCGCTGATGCACGAGGTGGCAGGACTCGCCCGGCTCCTTGCCGGCGCGTCGGCCGCCGCCGCATTTGCGGGCGCGGGCATCTCCACCGAGTCCGGGATCCCCTACTTCCGCTCCCCCGGCGGGGTCTGGCCGCGCCATGACCCGCGCGACTTCACCTTCTCCAAGTACGTGCGCGCAGCGGAGGTCCGCGCCAGGGGACGCCGGACGGTTGCGGCTTCCGCGCCCCCACCGCTTTGGGCCTTCGCGCTGCGACCAAGGCGTGGTGGATCCGCAGTGCCCGGCTGCGGGGGGATCGTGAAGTCCGCCACGGTCAGCTTCGGCCAGAACCTGTTCCCCGGCGAGCTCGACGCCGCCGAGGCGCTGATCGCTGCTGCTGATCTCGTGCTGGCGGTCGGCTCCAACCTGCAGGTCTACCCCGCGGCCGGGCTGCCCGCCTCGGCGGCCGCGGCCGGCGCCCCGCTGGTGATCTGCAAAGACGAGCCGACCCCGCTCGACGACCTCGCCACCCTGGTCATCCGGGGCCGCGCCGGCACCGTTCTGCCCACCGCCGCCGGGGCAGCCCTGGGCGCCGATACGGCCGCGTAGCTAGGCCCAGGCGGCGACCTTCGGGTGGTCCTTGCCGGAGGGGCCGACCTTGGCGGCGCCGCCGGGCGAACCGAGGCCGGTCACGCTGTCGTTGAAGTACTCGGCGTTGACGGGAGTGAATTCCTTCCACTCGTCCGGCACGTCGTCCTCATAGAAGATCGCCTCGACCGGGCAGGCGGGCTCGCATGCACCGCAGTCCACGCACTCGTCGGGCTGGATGTAGAGCATCCGCTCGCCCTCGTAGATGCAGTCGACCGGGCACTCCTCGATGCAGCTCTTGTCCTTCACGTCGATGCAGGGCTCTGCGATCGTGTACGTCATCTTCGTGCTCCTCGGGGTACGTCTCATTCCGCCTAGTGCGAGTATGCGACGGCCAGGGATTCGCGCAACAAGCGCTCGACTGAGGGAGGACGCCAGCACCCCGATGCTACCCATCATGTTGCGCTCGATATGCGCCCCGTTCCCGTCCGGGAGCCGTGTGTGAACGCCCGCTACGTGGTGCGGATCACGCCCTCCGACGTCGGTGCCCGGGTCAGCGTGCGCAGCCGCATCCCGGCCGCCGCCGGCCAGCCATCCACCACCGACACCTTGGGCGTCCTCGAGACATGGTCGGACGGGGTGCTGCGGATCGCGCGCGCAGACGGCACGCGCACCACGGTGCGGGAGGCTGACCTCCTCGCGGCCCGCCGCATCCCACCCCCGCCAGCCCGACGGCGCCCCGCCCGCCCGCGGCGCCCGCCAGCCACGTGAGCCACGCCGTGTGGATCGAGGGGCGCCCCGCCGCGGCTCAGCGCCGAGCCCACGAGCGCGAGTGGCGCGTTCGGCTGGCGGCCATCCGCCTGCCCCCGACCCGCGAGCTGCGCCTCGACTTCGTCCTGGCGCCCGGCCGCTGGGTCGACCTCGACTCCGTCGCCGAGGTCGCGATGGCCGGGCTGCGCGAGGGCGGCACCCTAGGCCCGCGCCTGGCCACCCTCGACGCGCTGCTCGCCACCAAGCGCGAGGGCGAGGCGACGGGAGTCACGGTGACCACCGCCGAGCCGGGCACCCTGGCCCGGCTGCCACGGCCCGGCGAGCAGGCCGTGGCGGTCACCGCCGAGCGGCTGCCGCTGCCCGGTGACAAGGCTGCGAAACGAGCGCTACGAACAGCGCTCGCCGAGGCCTGGGGCGGCAGGGCGGCACTGGAGGGTCCAGTCTGGGCCGAGGTGGCCCTGACCACGGGGGGGTCCCTGCTCGCCGCGCTGGAGCCGGCGCTGGACACCCTGGAGCCGGTCCTCGGCCGCGACCCGCGGGGTCAGCCGCGCCAGGAGTTCTTCCCCAACGACGATTGCATCGTCTGGCTTCGGGTGCTGCGCGCCGCCCCGCCGCGACCGCCGCTGCGGCTCGCGGTCGGCCGGGTTCACCCGCCCGACGACGGCTCGTAGCCGAGGGCGGCCGAGCGCGGCTGAGCGCGTCAAGGCCGAGATCGCCACCCAACCGGGGTCGCCCTCGGCGGTCGCGCGGCTCGAACGGCTGGCGCTCGCGCATTAGCGCTGGGGCTGCAGGTGCTCGCCGCGTGGTGCGCTTCCGGACCGCGTGGCCGTGATGCGCGCCATGTGCTCATCGCCCCACCGTCCGAGCGGCTCCAGCGCGGCGTTCAGCGTGATCCCGAGTGGCGTGAGTGAGTACACCACCTTCGGCGGCACCTGTTGGTGAACCTCGCGGTGGACGATCTCGTCACGCTCGAGCTCGCGCAGCTGTTGGATCAGCACCTTCTCGCTGACTCCTTCGACATCGCGCCTGAGCTCGCCGAAGCGGCGCGGCTTGACGCTCAGGGCCCACAGGATCAGCGTCTTCCACTTGCCGCCGACGACGTCGACCGCCGCATCCAGCCCGCAGAGGTACGTCGGGCATTCCACAGGGGCTCCTCTTGTCCGGTGCGCTCAAAGCTTACCGCAAGGTAGGTATCTTACTTCAAGGTCAGTACTTGCCATCCAGTAGGTGCTGGACGAACCTGGGACGCACCTCCTGCAGCAACCAACAATGGAGCAACGACGTGGAACGACGTGGATGGGACGCGACCGACCGCGACCAGAGTCGGGTAACGCACGAGGACGCCGGCGCCGCCCCGGTCACGGTGATCGGACTCGGGGCGATGGGCACGGCGCTCGCCCGGGCCTTCCTCGACGCGGGCCACCCGACGACCGTGTGGAACCGGACGGCGGGCCGCGCTGACGACCTCGTCGCCGACGGTGCCGTGCTGGCCGGCAGCGTGGACGCGGCGGTGGCGGCGAGCCCCATGGTCGTGATCTGCGTGCTGGACCACGCGGTGGTCCACGAGCTGCTCGATCCGCTTGGTGCGCAGTTGAGCGGCCGCGCGATCGTCAACCTGACCTCGTCGACCCCGGAGTGCGCCCGCGAGACCGCCACGTGGGCCGCGGCGCACGGGGTCGACTACCTCGACGGGGCGATCATGGCGCCGACACCCCTGGTCGGCAAGCCCGAGGCGCTGCTGCTCTACAGCGGGCCGCAGACCATCTTCGCCGCGCACCGTGCGACCCTGATGCCGCTCGGCCGTCCTGACTTCCTCGGTCCCGATCCGGGGCTGGCGTCGCTGTACGACCTCGCGATGCTCGACCTGTTCTTCGCGAGCATGACCGGCTTCCTGCACGCCGCGGCGCTGGTCGGGGCCGACGGGGTCCCTGCACGGATGTTCCTGCCCTACGCCGAACAGATCGTCGCGATCCTGCCGGAGACCCTGGCGGGGCTGGCCCGTGACGTCGATGCTGCCCGCTACCCCGGCGATGAGGACAACCTGGACATGGAGGTGGCGGCGCTGGACCACGTCGTCCACGCGAGCGAGGTGCGTGGCATCGACACCGCACTGCCGGAGGTCGTCCGAACGCTCGCACGACGCGCCATCGCCCGGGGTCACGGTCGCGATGGTTTCTCGCGCGTCTTCGAGGAGCTGGCGGTCAGTACGCAGAACTAGAGCGCGGGCTGCAGGCCCAGCTCGCGGACGAGCTTGCGGGCGCCGATCTGGAGGATGTCCCAGACGCCGCCGAAGGGCGGTGCGTAGGAGAGGTCCAGGAACTGGGCGCGCTGCACGGTCACGCCGAGCTGGCACCAGGTGGCGGCCACGTCGATGCGCTTGCCGATGTTGCCGCCGTTGCCCACCAGCTGGACGCCGAGGACCCGCCCGGTGCCCTCCTCGGCCAGCATCTTCACCCAGGCCTTGCCGGGTTCGGGGAAGTAGCCGGCGGTCACCGTGCCCTCAAAGGCCGCCGCCGCGTAGGCGATGCCGTCCTCGAAGCACTCGCGCTCGGTGAGACCTGTCCTGGCTATCTCCCATTCACACACCTTCGTGATGGCGGTACCGACGTGCCCGTCGAAGGCCGCGACGGTCTGCTCCTCGCCGCGCAGGGCGGCGGCGATGTCTATGCCCGCGACCTTGCCCTGCTTATTCGCATGGGTCCCGAGCTGCACGTTGCGCCGCCTGCCGTTGACCAGGTTCACGCTCTCGACCACGTCGCCGGCGGCCCAGATGTCCGCCACGGTGGTGCGCATCCGCGGGTCCACCGCCACCGCGCCGCTGTCCCCCAGCGCGCAGCCGGCGGCCTGCGCCATCGCCACGTGCGGCTTGGAACCCGCGGCCACGATCACGAGCTCGGCCGGGTGGGTGCCCTTGGAGGTCACCACCTCGGAGCAGCGGCCGTCGACCCCCCGGACCTCGCGCAGCTCCTCGCCGAGACAGACCGTGATGCCGAACTCGACCAGACGATGCCTCACGTGCTCGGCCATGTCGGGGTCGAGTGGCCTCATCACCTGGGTGCTGCGGTCGAGCAGGACGGCCTTGAAGCCCCGCATGACCAGCGCCTCGGCCAGCTCCATGCCGATGTAACCCCCGCCGACCACCACGATCTTGCCCTCGGGGTCCAGCTCGTCGAGCAGGCCCTTGAGCCGCTCGCCCTCGTCGAGGGTGTGGACCACCACGCCGTACTCGGCCACCCCCGGCACGTCCGGCAGCGTGGGGTGCGCGCCCACGGCGTAGAGCAGCGCGTCGTAGGACAGGTCCCACTCACCCTCGCGCGGCGCCCCCGGCCCCACAGCGCGCACCCGCACGCTGCGGGCCTCGGCGTCGATGGCGAGGGCCTCGGTCTCCAGATGCACGGTGATCCCCGCGGCGCGGTGCGCCTCCGGCGAGCGGACCACGAGATCCTCGGCGTCCGGGATCGTGTCGGCCACGTAGTACGGGATCCCGCACATCGAGTAGGAGGTGTAGGGGCCGCGCTCGACCACCACGACCTCCGCCTCGGGCACGGCCCGGCGGACATGTGCGGCCGCGGTCATGCCCGCCGCGTCGCCACCCAGGACGAGGAGCCGCACTACTGAGCTCTGGACCGCCTCCGGCGGCCCTGAGCTCACAACTGGTCGAAGCTCCGCCACGAGTTATTGGGCGATCTCGTCGCCGATGCGGTGCACAGTGATGCGGTTCGTCCCGCCCTGGCCGCCGGGACGGCCGCTGACGATGACGATGCGGTCACCGCGCTCGACCCAGTCGCCGTCCACGAGCACGCGCTCGGCGGCGGTGGTCAGGTCGATCGCCGCGGTCTTCATGGGCACCAGCGCGGCCTCGGTACCCCACATGAGCGCGGTGCGCCGCCGCGTGGTCTCGCGGGGCGTGAGCCCGAGCAGCGGCATCGGCGGGCGGTGCTTGCTGACCAGCTCGATGGACGAGCCGGAGATCGAGTAGGCGATGATCGCGGCGGCGCCCACGTCCATGGCCACCTGCACCGCCGCGCGCGCCACCACCCGGCTGATCGTCACCTCGGAGTGCGGTGGCGGCGTGGGGTGCACGAGGTGTGGCGAGGCCTCCGCGACCTCGATGATGCGGGCCATCGTGCGCACGGCCTCGACCGGGAACTTCCCCGCCGCGGTCTCGCCCGACAGCATCACCGCGTCGGTGCCGTCGAAGATCGCATTCGCCACGTCCGACGCCTCCGCGCGCGTCGGCCTCGGCGAGTTGATCATCGACTCGAGCATCTCGGTGGCGGTGATGACCGGGCGGCTCTCCGCGTTGGCTTCATCGATGATCTGCTTCTGGATCGCAGGCACCCGCTCGGGGCCGATCTCCACGCCGAGGTCGCCGCGGGCGACCATCACCGCGTCGCTCACCGCCACGATCGCCTGCAGGTCGTCGATGGCCTCGGGGCGCTCCAGTTTCGCCACCACCGGGCACTCGCCGCCCAGCGCGTGGATGCGGGTGCGCGCCTCCAGCACGTCTTCCGGCCGGCGCACGAACGACAGCGCCATCCAGTCGCAGCCCAACTCCACGGCGACCTTGAGGTCGACGATGTCCTTCTCGGTCACGCTCGGCGCGGACACCGCGACCCCAGGCAGGTTCACGCCCTTCCTGGTCTTGGCCAGCCCCCCTGCGACCACCCTGGCGACCACGCGGTCCGGCTCGCTGCGCGAGACCACCAGGCGGATCGAGCCGTCGTCGATGAGCACCAGGGACCCGGGCTGGACGTCACGACCCAGCGCCTCGTAGACCACGGGCAGGGCGACCTGACCCTCGCTGGTGTAGGAGTCCAACTCGTCGCGGCCCGGGTACAGCTCGACCTCCGAGCCGGTGGGCACCATCACGCCGCCGTCGGGCAGCGTGCCGAGGCGGATCTTCGGTCCCTGGAGGTCGGCCAGGCTGCCGACGTTGCGGCCCAGCCGGTGGGACAGCTCGCGGACCATGTCGAGGCGTCGCTGATGGGTCTCGTGGTCGCCGTGGGAGAAGTTCAGCCGCACCACGTCGATACCCGCCTCGAGCGCCGCGCGCAGCTTCTCCCGGTCGTCAAGGGCGGGGCCCAGCGTGGCCACGATCTTCGCTCGACGCACGTCCCCGTCCTCACCCAGTCGCTGCCGAGGTCGAGCCCATGCTAACCGGCCCGGAGCCGGCTCCAACCCGTCCTCACGACACTCAGGGCAGCGTACGATCACGCTCGGAGGTCGACCTCGTGTACCGTCAGCGACGCGAAGGCGACCAATGGGGCATGTGGATGCCCCAGCCAAGCGTCTCTACCCGGAGGTATCCATGCGCGGGATCCGCCCGTTCAGCTTGTCGGCCCTGATGCTGTCCCTCCTGCTCACGCTGAGCGCGTGCGGGAACGACGCCGAGGGCGGCTATTCGGCCAGTGGTGAGGAGGAGTCCGCAGCCGCATCCGAGGAGCCCAGCGAGTCCGAGGAGGAGTCCGAGAACCCCTCGGAGGACGAGTCCGCCGGCAGCGAGGGCGAGGCCACGGTTGAGGCCGCAGCCGACCTCGGCGAGCTGTGCGAGAGCGAGTACGGCGACCTCGAGGCACCCGAGGGCTTCTCCGTGGGCCTGGTGACCGACATCGGCTCGGTCGACGACGGCACGTTCAACCAGTTCGCCTACGACGGCCTGCTCGCCGCCGAGGAGTGCTTCGGCATCGAGACGAACTTCATCGAGACCACCAGCGAGGCGGACTACGCCAACAACCTGTCCACCATCCTGTCCGACTCGCCGGACGCGGTGGTGACGGTCGGCTTCCTGCTGGCCGACGCGACGCTGGAGACCGCGAACGCGAGCCCCGAGACAAACTTCATCGGCATCGACCAGTTCCAGAAGGAGTTCCCGGACAACTACACCGGAGTCCTGTTCCGCGAGGACCAGGGCGGCTTCCTCGCGGGGGCGATGGCCGGTCTGCTCACCGAGAGCAACGTGGTGGGCGTCGTCGGTGGGCTTGAGTCCGTCCCGCCGGTGGTGCGCCTCGTGAACGCGTTCGCCACCGGCGCGCGCTACGTCGACGAGTCGATCAACGTGCTGCAGGTCTACAACGACTCCTTCACCGACCCGGCGGGCGGCGCGTCCGACGCGCAGCAGATGCTCGGCGAGGGCGCCGACGTGATCTTCGGCGCCGGCGGCCAGACCGGCTCGGGCGGGGTCCGGGCGGCGACGGAGGCCGGTGCGTACGGCATCGGCGTGGACCAGGACGAGTACTTCACCACCTTCTCGGGCGGCAGTGCCCCGGGCGCGGACCGGCTGGCGACCTCCGCGGTCAAGCGCGTCGACCTCGGCGTGTTCACCCAGATCGCCGCGGCGATCGCCGACGAGTTCGCCGGCGGCGTCTACGAGCTGACCGCGGAGAACGGCGGCATCACCTACGCACCGTTCCACGACGCCGACATCCCCGAGGACGTGGCGACCGAGATCGAACAGATCCGGGCCGGCCTGGCCGACGGCAGCATCGACACCGGCGTCGACCCGGTCACGGGCGAGCC
>Ga0136615_10001893_pt1 | contig 10263 bp, 8 predicted proteins | sample AntDrymUQ2882206_2_FD_106647 | JGI IMG/M metagenome (GOLD analysis project Ga0136615, IMG submission 106647) | Polar desert sand microbial communities from Dry Valleys, Antarctica - metaG UQ288 (22.06) | ecosystem: Environmental > Terrestrial > Soil > Desert | place: Antarctica: Dry Valley...
GAGAAGCACCACCAGACCTGAAGCAAAGAACAGCGTCAACGAGATCAAAGCAAGATACCGCACCACTCCCCCTCCTGCAACTGGAGACCTGGGTTCCTCGTGCTCAGTCCGACGAACTATTTAGCACTCGACAGCCAAGGTATGCACACACTCGGATCCTCGGTCCTAAATCACGCCACCTGGCAAATGGACCGCGCCTTGAATGTGTCCGTACTTTGCTTCATTGACTGACTTATATAGGCCAAGCTACGAAGTGTTCACGCAAGGAGTAGAGGAACCGAGACCATGCGCGAGGTCAGGAAGGAACACGAGGGGGTTTTCAACACGCTGGTTAATTCCGTGAACTTCGTCGCCGAATTCTCGGACGTTTTGCACCTGGCTCTCAAGAAGTCTCCATAGGAATTTTGCTAAGGAGACGCGCCTTACCTCAAAGTTCATCGCGAATTCATCGGAATTGTAGTAAGGTGGGCTCGTAAAGCGTGGGGAAGGCGCGTTGGCGTAGCCATCCGAAGAAAGGCGAAAGAATGAAGCACCTCCTCGAACTGATCGGCCTTACTATGATCGTGGTCTCGTCGGCGGTGTTCTTGATGGGTGCCGATAGGGTAGTCGTCGTGCCGTGCGACCAAGACCTCGACGCCATCGTCAACGCCGACGACCCAACGATAGGAACTCGATTCCAGCTCGAGGGACCGTGCACCTACCCCGTCGATACGATGATGGTACTCAACGAAGGCGACGAGATCGCAGGCCCGGTCGGCTCATTTATAGAGCGTGCCCCCGCGTTCGACCCGGAACCCGTAGTCACTATAGTGGGTAGTGAGGGCTTAAGCAACGTGATCCGCGCCTATGGCACGGTTCGTCTGGAGTGGGTCAAGATCGTCGGTGGCACGGGTCAGTTTTCTTCGGGTGGCTCACCGGTAGCCGGCACGGGCTCCGGGCTCGCCATGGGCATGGCGTCCAACACCAGCAGCCTCTACGCGGTACACATCACAGGCAGCGATGCAGCAGGCATCACCAACGCCCACGGCACGTTCGACCGTATTGAGTTGGATGACACCACCCAGGATCCTAGCTTCCTAGGCTTTACTGGTTCGGGCTTGAAGGCAATCAACGAGGTCGAGGTCAGAAACTCCTACATCCACGACAATCAGGGCAACGGCCTGTGGTGCGACGTCTTCTGCCACGACTCCGAAAGCCATCCGAACGGTTACTGGGTACACGACAACCTCGTGGTCAACAACGGTCGTGCCGGTATCCGCTTTGAGCAGGTGGGCGACGTTGCCGACTCTGGCGAAGCACTCATCGAGAACAACGAGGTGCACGGCAACTCTGCCAGTGCGGTACGTGGCGGTGTGAGCATACACGATGCGCAGAACGCGCTGGTGCGCAACAACGTGTTCGGTGCGACGATCATCGCCGACGTTGCGTACCTACCCAACTCCGAGGGTGTGGCGATACGCGCAACGGACAGCGGGCGGTCGGACAGGCCCGACCTTTGGAACGGGGACATTGTCGACAACGTCCTGAACGGCGAGGTCATAAAGGGCTGCGAGTCGCCCGACGAAATCGTCTACTGCTCCGAGGAGGCGCAGCTCCCTCCACCCACTGACACCACGCTGCCAGAGACCACCATCGGCCTCTTCGGGCCCTAGGGAACCGCGAAGCGGAAGGACGCAACGTTCACTTTCTCCTCGGAGCCAAACGCTATCTCCGAGTGCAAGCTCGATTCCGCCGCCTTCAGCGCCTGTGTGTCGCCGACAAGGTACACCGGTTTGGTCAGCGGCTCCCACACCTTCGAGGTGTGCGCCACCGATGCCGCGGGCAACACTGTCTCTGAGGCGGCTCGCGAGCGCGGCGATCGAGAAAGCGGCGGCGTCCGCCCCACCGCCGCGAGAGACGAGGTGGTCGATCTGGCTATGAGCGTTCGTCCTCCTCGGCAAGGCGTATCCAGCCAATCACGCTCCAGGGATAGAAGTAGCGGGAGAACTGGCTTTGATCGTGATGACGCGTCACAAGCATGACGACTCCCCTATCGTTGACATCCTCCAGGTACACAGGGGCTGCGGCGCGCAGATCGCTCGAGAGTGACTCTGTAGTCTCGAGCATCACCTCCTGGCCGATCCAGGCCTCCGGGATTTTTCCTTGCGAGTCCGAGGCGCCGGTCCTCTCCCTATCCATCATAGCTCCCTCTTCTCTTTCGGTTCCCTTGATTTCTAAGGGTAGAACAAAACAGAGGAATGCGTAGCCACCATTAGGAGCGCTGCCCCGTTCTAGTAATATGTGCTACAATATTGATGTGTCGTTGTACCTCGTCAAGGAGGTAGGGAAGCGATGAAGAGGAAGGTCTACAACTAGCCTCGAACGCTGGCGTTGTGGCACGATCAGCGTTTGTCGCACGGGCTGATGATCGCCGACTCTTTACAGGAGCGGCTTCGTCGGCCCGAATATTTTTGTGTTGCAAGTGTTGGTGGGAGAGCCGCCAGCGGCCTTGCGGCGCCTGGAAGGGCTTTGAGGCGGGCCCCGGCCCGCAAGGCATTGAAGCCCCGCCGGGAAGTGGCTACTATGGGTGGCGTGGGGAAGAGTCTGCACTGAGACCGACGCTCCGACATACGCGGCGACTTTGACCAAGGAAGGGTACATGAATCGTTCACTCGCACGCCTGCTGACACTAGTGCTTCTGGTAGCCGCTTTTGGCCTTGCGCACCCCGCTTCGGGTGCGCCTACTGTGGAGACGCCCAAGCAGCCGACCGCGACAGGAACGGGCGGCGCCGTGGCCACGGTGGATCTCGCCGCATCTCGGGTGGGGATGCAGGTCCTCAGAGAAGGTGGGAACGCGACCGATGCCGCGGTCGCCACGGCCGCTACCCTTGGCGTCACCGAGCCGTATTCGTGCGGCATCGGCGGTGGCGGCTTCATGGTCGTCTACGACGCCGAAGCCGGGAGCGTCTCGACCATCGACAGCCGCGAGACGGCCCCGGCGGCCTTCGAGCCTGACAGCTTTATAGACCCTGACACGGGAGAGCCGATCCCCTTCGACGAGCGTGTCACGAGTGGCCTCGGTGTCGGCGTACCAGGGACGATCCGCGGCTGGGAGCAGGCGCTAGGCAGGTTCGGGACGAAGCCCCTCTCGGAGCTCTTGCAACCCTCCATCAAGCTCGCCGCCCGCGGCTTTGTGGTGGACCAGACCTATCGCCAGCAGACACTGGACAACCTGGACCGTTTCCGGGACTTCACCTCGACGCGCGAGACGTTCTTGAGGAAAGGAAACGCGCCCGCCGTCGGCTCGACGTTCCGCAACCCCGACCTCGCGGCCACCTACAGCCGCATCGCCGACGGTGGCGGCTCTGCCTTCTACTCGGGCAGGACCGCCAGGGCCATCGTCGACACGGTGCAAAACCCGCCGGTCGTGGACGGATCGACGCGCGAGGTGCGTCCCGGCCTCATGACCACGACCGACCTCTCCGGCTACCGCTCCCTCGAACGCGCCCCGACCGTCAGCACCTACCGGGGCTTGCAGGTGTACGGGATGGGGCCGCCTTCCTCGGGCGGGTCGACGGTTGGTGAGACGCTCAACATCCTCGAGGGATATTCGATGGCGACCCTCCCCCGCGATGACGCGCTCCACTACTACCTCGAGGCCTCGCGCTACGCCTACGCCGACAGGGGCGCCTACCTCGGAGATCCCGCCTACGTCTACGTGCCGCTCAAGGGCCTGCTCTCCAAAGACTTCGCCACGGAGCGCCGGGCGCTCATTACGGGCCAGGCGGCGAAGAGCCCGGTCGAACCGGGGAACCCCTATCCCTACGACGGGTCAGGCGGCAACGGCAGCGTAAGCCTCTCCACGGCCACCGAAGGGCCATCGACCACCCATCTTACCGTCTCGGACAAGTGGGGCAACATAGTGTCCTACACCTTCACCATCGAGCAGACGGGAGGGAGCGCGATCACGGTCCCACGCCACGGGTTCATCCTCAACAACGAGCTCACGGACTTCGAGCCGGTGCCTGGACTCGCCAACTCCCCTGACGGCGGAAAGCGCCCGAGGAGCAGCATCAGCCCGACGATAGTCACGGACAACAGCGCCCCGGTGGTTGCCCTCGGTTCTCCCGGAGGGTCGACGATCATCACGACCGTGCTGCAAGTACTCGTCAACGACCTGGACTTCGGCATGACCCTCCCTGAGGCCATCGCCGCGCCGAGGGCCTCGCAGCGCAACACGCCGACGACCTCGGCCGAGCCGGAGTTCCTGAATTCGCCCGAGGCGGCGCTGCTCGTATCCGAGCACGGCCAGAGCTTCACCTCGACGCCGGAGATCGGGGCGGCCACGGGCATCGCCTTCCTCCCAGGAGGAACCGTGCAGGCCGCGGCCGAACCGGTCCGCCGCGGTGGGGGGAGCGCGCTCGTGGAGAACCCCGTCCCCTGAGGCGGCAAGAGGACTACGGCTGACTGAGAAGGGATAAAGATGTTCGCCGCCTGGGGACGCTTTGTGTATCGTTTCCGGTGGCTGGTCCTCGTCGCGTCTATCCTCTCGATAGCGGCTGTGGTCTACTCGATGGGCTATGGGGGCCGGTTAGGCACGGGCGAGTTCTCCGCCCCTGGGGGCACCGAATCCGGGCGGGTCGACGAGTTGTTGGACGAGGAGGTGGCGAAGGCCCCGCCTAGCTTCATGCTCGTCTTCGGCAGCGAGGACGAGAAGGCCGCAGATCCGGCGTTCCGCGACCAGGTGGAGCGCGCGCTGGAGCCGCTCGAAGAGGATGAGAGGGTGGCTGGCGTCCGTACCGCCTACGAAAACGGCGCCACCGACGAGGCCATGATCTCCCGAAACGGGCACTACAGCCTCGCGGTGGTCGAGCTCGAGGAGGGCAGCTTCGCCGAGCTGCAAGATGCCTACGCGGACATCCGTCAGGAGGTACGGCCAGGCCCCCTCGAGGTCGTTGCGACCGGTGAGATCCCGCTCAACGAAGACTTCGAGAGCGTTACGGAGACGGATCTGAAGCGCGCGGAAGTGGTCTCGCTGCCCCTGGCGCTCTTGATGTTGCTCTTCGTCTTCGGCTCCGTCGTCGCTGCCGGGTTGCCGATCGGCGTGGGCGTGCTCGCCGTCACCGCTGGCTTCGTCGGCACCCTGCTTCTGGCCAGGGCGATGGACGTCTCGATCTACGCGACTAACATCGTCACCATGATAGGCCTCGGCGTCGCCATAGACTACTCGCTCTTTGTCGTGAGCCGCTTTCGCGAGGAGGTTGGCCGCCGTCCCGTGCCCGAAGCCCTGGCGCGCACTATGGCGACTGCGGGACGCGCGATCCTCTTCTCGGGGCTCACGGTCGCCATAGGATTTATGGGCTTCCTCTTCTTCGACGTGGCCGACCTCAACTCCATTGGCTTCGCTGGCTCGATCGTGGTCGCCTTCTCGGTACTCTACGGGTTGACCTTCCTCCCAGCGCTACTCGCGATCCTCGGCCCCCGCGTCGACTTCTTGCACCTGCCTTTCGCCCGGCCTGAGAGGCTCGCTACGGGCAGCGGACTCTGGCACAGAGTAGCGAGATCCGTCATGGCCCACCCGTGGCGCACGCTGTTGCCCGTGGTCGCGCTCCTCCTGGTGCTCGGCTCGCCTTTCCTTGGCATCCGGCTCGGACTCTCCGGGGGGGACACGCTGCCCCCTGACACGGAGTCGCGCCGGGGAGAGGAGATCCTCGACCGCCAGTTCCCCGACAGCAGCGCCTACCCCATGGTGGTGCTGCTCGATTACCCGCAAGGATCGCCGCTCACCAGAGAACGGATAGGCGAGATGTACGACCTGAGCCGTTGGCTCGAAGAAAGGCCTGGCGTCAAAGATGTGGAGAGCATCGTAAACCTCGCCCCGAAGCTCTCCCGGGATCAGTACCAGGAGCTCCTTTCGGGTCCCCGCGGAGTTCTACCGTCGCAGGTGCGGGAGGCGCTGAAGAGGACCACAGGAGATCACATCGCCGTCCTGACCGCTTACACCTCGGTTGGCTACAACACCGAAGAGGCCCACGACCTGGTGCGCGAGGTCCGCGGGCAACACCCTGAAGTCGGGGGCGAGGTGCTCGTCGGCGGTTGGGCGGCCTTCGACCTCGACCTCACCGATTCGGTCTACGACGCCGCGCCACCGGCGATAGCTTTTGTGGTCCTCGCCACGTACGTGGTGCTCTTTCTGCTCCTCGGGTCGGTGCTCTTGCCCATAAAGGCGGTCTTCGTCAACTTCCTGTCGATCAGCGCCTCCTACGGGGCCCTGGTGTGGATCTTCCAGGAGGGACATCTCTCCGGGCTGCTCGACTTCACCCCAGGCCCGATAAACACAACCACCCCGATCATCATATTCTGCATCCTGTTCGGACTCTCTATGGACTACGAGGTGATGCTCCTCAGCCGCATCAAGGAAGAGTACGAGCGCACTGGGGACAACCTCTCCTCCGTCACCCTCGGCATCGAGCGCACAGGACGTCTGATCACCGGCGCCGCCCTTATCATGGCCACGGTCTTCTTCTCCTTCGGCTTGGCCGAGGCGGTCGTCATCAAGGCCATAGGCTTGGGGATGGGGCTCGCCGTGCTTGTGGACGCGACGATCATACGCGCACTCCTCGTACCTGCGACGATGCGGCTTATGGGAGGCTGGAACTGGTGGGCCCCGGAGCCCCTGGCTCGACTGCACCGGCGGCTCGGTCTCTCCGAAGAGCCTTTCTACGCACCGGACCCTGCGGCGCCTCCACCCTACGAGGCCACACCCCCGGCGAGGCGCCGATGAGAGCAAAATGAACCGAGCGAAGGCGAACGGCGTAGGGTGTATCCAGCGTCCCGTATCCGGAATACGAGAAGGCCTCGCGCGAAGCGCAAGCTGCGGCGAGCAGTAACAAGTCTTCGTCGCAGATGGGTAGGAGAAGATCTAGACTATTCACCCGAACGTGTAAAATAGACATCCTCGCAAGCTCACACGGTTAGTCAGAAGATGTGCCGATCGGCCTATGCACTGTGCGCCCCATACTCGGTAGGATTCACACTGAGTTTCAAAGAACCAGGATTCGGCGAGTGCCATGAGCCTCTCTTGAGGGTCGAGGTGCCTGTGCGGGCGAGGGTACATGCTGCATCTGTGAAAAAGTGGTGGCTGCGGAACAGATGAGTCCCGGCCATCGGAAGGAGGACACACACGGTGAGGCGAACGACACTACTAATATTGCTCGCGCTGATGGCTGCGGCGCTGGTTGCGGCCAGCGGGGTGGCCCTGGCCAAAACCTATGTCGGCACCGAAAGAGGCGAGAGGATTGTAGGCACCAAGCAGGCTGACCACCTCAACGCCATGGGGGGCGACGACGTGGTGCTGGGCTGGGCAGGCGCCGACAAAATTCGCGGTGGCGACGACAACGACAGGCAATACGGCGGACGGGGCCGTGACATCATCTACAGTGAGGGAGGCTTCAGGGACCTGGTCGACTGCGGCAGGGGCATCGACACGGCCTATGTCGACTCCAAGGACCGGGTGGTGGGCTGTGAAAATAAAAGGTAATGAGGTAGGCAGGAGGGCACCGTAGCTCCTATAAGACCTTTTGGGGATTTCTGAGGTTAGCCTCTCAGCCGAGGCTCTCCCGGGGCCGGGGCGTAGCAGCCTTGGCCCTTCCTCTTGCCCTTATTCATCAACATCGTGAAACATAGATTTCTCGGAAGTTTGTGAGGTGGCGTTTCTGAAGATGTGCCGCCTAGCCTATGTGCCTATTCGCAGAGCAGTGTATTATTCCCCCGTTAGTTACGTATCGGGGTGGGGGTCTTCATCCTTTCTTCCTCCGCCCCGCTAAAGAAGGAGATAAGTATGAGAAGGACCGTTTTGTTGTTGTTTTCGACGGCGGTAGCCCTTCTCCTTGCCAGCGGGGCTGTACTGGCGTTGCCGTCGGAGAAGCCCGACTACACCTCAATGATCGACGGGCGTGTCAAGGCTATCGAGCAGGTTGGCACCAACATCTGGCTGGGCGGCAGCTTCTCCCGGGTCGAGCAGCGTAACGGCACGGTCTTGGGCCGCGTGGCCAACGTGGCGGTCTTCGACTCCAAGACTGGAAAGTACAGGAAGGGCGTGGCGCCGAGTCTCGGGGGCACGGGGTCCGAGGTGTTTGACATGACCACCTACGGCGACGACGTGCTGATAGCGGGCAATTTCCCGGGGCCCACCAGCAACGAGAGTAACCTGGTCCTGGTCGACGGCACTACCGGAAAAGTGATCCGATGGTACAACTCGCCGACTCTGAAGTCGGTGCTGGCCGCGCCCGAGCTCGGGAGGGTCTACGGCGGGGGGAGAAGCTTAACGGCGTTCGACTTCGCCACGGGCAAGCAGCTCTTTACCCGGGCGAAGACCGAGGTAGACGCCATTCGCACCCACGACAGCAAGCCAGCGTACCGCGACCTCGAGCTCGACGCCGACGGCAAGACGATCTGGGCGGCGTGCATCTGCGACAAGGTGGGCGGCAACCCCGCCAAGGCCCTGGTCAAGCTCAACACCAAGGGCTACCATCAAGCCTCCTGGCTCACCCAGACGGGAGCGGGATCGTTCGGACTATCGGTGGTCGACCACAACGGGAAGCTCTTCCTGGCCGCCGGGGGCAGCGACTTTGTGGCCGAGTTCGATAAGACGGCCGGAGGCGAGCGCGGCTGGAAGCAAGACACGTCCGGCTCGGTGCAGGCGGTTGAGGTCTATGACGGGCAGCTGGTGGTCGGCGGGCACTTCTTCTACGTCGGCGACGATAGAGCCGATAAGTGTGGGGCCGGGCGTCCCGGGGAGCCTCAACTCGACCCACACGGAGAGTGCCAGCGGAGGCAGGGCATAGCAGCCTACTCCCTCGGGGGGCGACTCGACCCGAACTGGGATCCGGCCTACTCGGGCAGCTACAGCCTGGTATGGGCGCTGCACACCGATGGGCTCAAGCTGCACACCGGCGGAGAGTTCAAGACGGTCAGCGGGGTCACCCAGAACTCCTACGCGCGTCTCTCGCCGGCTTCCATCGAGGGCAATAACGGACCGAACACCCTTAGAGGCACCCCTAAGGGTGACGCTATCTACGGCTACGGTGGCGCTGACCGCATCCACGCTTGGGGCGGCGACGACACGTTGCGCCTCGGCGGCGGCCGGGACAAAGGTGACGGGGGGCGTGGCAACGACTATATCCGTGCGGTAGATGGGAGCAAGGACGAAATCTCCTGTGGCCCTGGTTCTGATCGCGTCAGAGCTAACCCCGGGGACAAAGTCGCAGAGGGGTGTGAGCGAATCATGAGGAAGGGGGAAAGGATCGGCTAACCTCGGAGAAGAGGGGAGGAGTAACAGAGCGGCAGGGAGGTACAAGGCGGATAGGGCCAGGTTGTGTAGGAGCCTCGGCCCTTAGATCGAATGCCTACCGTCCACTTCGTTGCTTTTCGCTGATACGTCGCTTCCTCTCGCTTCGCTGATCGCTTCACGTCGCCGGGCATATCCCCGGTATGTAGTCCGGGTGGCCTCGCGCCTCGTAGTTTCACGGCAAGGGCCTTCAAAGTTCAGCGATCCAGACGTACGGCCACTCGTTCGCAGAGCGTCTCGTCGGCGACGAGCTCCTCGTCGCGGAGATCTGCAAGCGGTTCGAAGCCGCCAGGTCGGAGAGCCGCTTCCTATCCTCTCCGCGTTGCTAGCAGCAGTCCGGGGACTTCTTCTCGCCGCCCGGAACACGCCCTATCTACGGAGAGGCTTACCCCGCGCGGGTGGGGGACGTCGGACAGATCGTCTGGCTCAAGCTCGATGGCCCGCGTTCTCCGGAGCGCGGCTACCGTGAGATCTCCGTATCCGACGAGCCTCTGCGCACGGACGCGGCCATACTCGCTGCGCTGACCGCGCTGGAAGGAAAACAGCTCGATCTGGGCGCCTTGCACAAGGTCCTGGCGAGGATCTTGCCCCTCCGCGGCGAGTCCCTTCTTTAACCGTCGGACGAAGGCTCTAGAGAACAGACACACAGGGGAAGACCTGCGACCGATTCTCCAGGATCTGCGCCACCACCAGACCCTCGACTACGCATTGATGCTGTTGCGCTATCACAGCCCCGGCTTCGATGACCTGGCACTCGAAGAGCGTGGGGATCTCATAGCGGAAACCTGCGCCCACATCAACGAGTTCGTTGAGGTCCTGCACAAGCTGATGTCTTTCCTCGAACACGGCAAACCCAAGCGTCGGGGACCGGCCGCCACCAGGGTAGCCGCCAGGGATATCAAGGCAGCCGTTCTCAGGGAGGTAGACGGTCTCAC
>Ga0136615_10001895_pt1 | contig 10258 bp, 12 predicted proteins | sample AntDrymUQ2882206_2_FD_106647 | JGI IMG/M metagenome (GOLD analysis project Ga0136615, IMG submission 106647) | Polar desert sand microbial communities from Dry Valleys, Antarctica - metaG UQ288 (22.06) | ecosystem: Environmental > Terrestrial > Soil > Desert | place: Antarctica: Dry Valley...
GCGCGGTCCGCAGCTACACCGCCACCGCCCGCAAACACGGCATCCCCATACTCGACGCCCTACACGCCGCCTTCACCGACCAACCCTGGCACCCACCCGCCACCACCTGAATAGTTACCTTGAGGATTCGGGAGGAGACTGTTCAGGCGATCCGCCAGCCGGCCAGCACACAGAGCTCTCGCGCCCTTTCGACGCGGGCGAGCAGAAGACCTCGTCGAGCAGGCCGAGGATGGCGCGCCAGGACCGCTGCGCGTGAAGGTGGTGGTATCCGACGCCGGGGACGGGCTGCTCGTGCGCGTCGGCGGTCGACAGCGATCCATCCGCGTTTACCGGCGGAAGATGAAAGGCGTGTTCGGCGCCACCGTAGACGATGAGTTGCCAGTCGACCTCAGCGACCTGCATCTCGTTGGCGAAGGCGCGCAGCTGCTCCGGGGGAGCGAGCGGATCCTCTGATCCGACGCACACCAGCACCGGGCAGCTGAGATTCGCCGAATCCTGCGGGCGGACAGTCGCCAGTACGGGGTTGACCGCCGCGACCGCGCGAAGGTCGACACCGTCGCGTCCGAGCTCAAGCGCGATGGTGCCACCGGCGCCGTAGCCAATCGCCGCAATTTGAGACGGGTCGGTTCGGGGCTCGCCACAGAGCACATCCAGCGCGGCGCGTCCGATCGCTCGCATCCGATCAGGGTCCGCGAGCAGCGGCCCGAGCTGCGACATCATCTCTGCGGGATCAGAGAACCAGCGGCCACCGTGGTAGTCCATCGCGAACGCGACATAGCCGCGCTCGGCGAGTCGGTCGGCGCGCTCGCGCTGAAAGTCATTGAGCCCGATGCCCTCGTGCCCGATCAGGACGCCCGGCCGTAGATCATCGCCGGTCGGCCACGCAAGATGCCCGATCATCACCCTGCCGTCGGCGCGATATTCCACCCGTCGCGTCTTCACCATCGGCTCGCGTCCTCCATCCTCGTTGAGGATACTGGCGCCGATCGGTCAGCCGCTCGTCGCAGCGAAGCACACGGCGACAACCGTTCCGCACTGGCCGTGGACTCGATGCGGGCCGCGGGACGGCTCATCGACGACGACGTGCTGGCCCACATCTCCCCGGCGCACAGCGAGAACATCAACTTCTTCGGTGCCATCGACGTCGACATCGACGCCGAACTGGCCCAGCTCGGGCCCACCGGCTATCGACCGCTGAGGGTTCGCGACACGCTCTTCTGACGCGCCGTCGCGAGGTACCGGTTGAGGATCGTTGATCGGTGACGCAGCGCCCCGCGGCCTCACGGACACCTCCCGGGCGGGCGCCGCGTTGGTAGACATGAGGCGATGAACGACTTCGTACCATCTGTGCTTTGTCGTGCAGGACATCGAACGGGAGGACTTGGAGGACGCGCTGGCCGCAGTGGGCGCGCTTGGCTTCGCCGTGCGCACCCCGGAGCAGTGGCGGGCGCACCCGCAGGGACGAGCCGTGGCGTCGCTGCCGCTGGCGCTGGGGCAGGCTCAGCCCGGCCCGCCCCGGCCCCTGCCTGCCGGCCGGGGTGCGGCAGGCGTACGCGTACTGGACCTGACCCGCGTCATCGCCGGCCCGGTGGCCACCCGCACGCTGGCGGCCTGGGGCGCTGACGTGCTGCGTCTGGACAGCCCCGACCTGCCCGAGATCCCTGCCCAGGCCGTCGACACCTTGCCGGCAAGCGCAGCGCCGATCTCGACTTCCGCACGGCCGAGGAAAGCGCCCGCCTGCAGCAGCTACTGGCCGAGGCGGACGTGCTCGTCCAGAGCTACCGGCCCGGAGCGCTGGCGCGGTTCGGACTGGACCCGCAGGCGCTCGCAGCGCACCATCCGCACCTGACCGTCGTGACCCTGTCCGCGTGGGGACCGGTAGGACCGTGGGGGACGCGACGTGGGTTCGACTCGCTCGTGCAGTGCCCCACCGGCATCGCCGCGCTCGAGGGCACGCCGCAGGCGCCGGGCACCCTGCCGGCGCAGGTGCTCGACCACGCCACCGGCTACCTCGCCGCCGCGGCCGCGCTGCTGTCGCTTGCAGGGGTCGCCCGCGGCGAGCACCCGCAGTCGGTGCAGCTCTCCCTCGCACAGACCGCGGGCTGGCTGCTCAGCACCGGGACCACCATCCCCGAGCCCGCCCGCGACCAGACGCCGGACGGCTACCAGGTCACGCTTCCGGGCGCCGCCCAACCCGTGCAGGTCGTCGCCCCTCCGGGGCGCACCGCACACCTCACCCCGGCTTGGTCCCGGACAACGCAACTTGGCGCTGACCACGCCACCCACCGAAGCGCAGATGGTCACCGGCGCCGGCGCCCCGCTGATCGACGTCCTCCACGACGGCGACGTCGACGCGGAGGTGGGGGAGTGATGCCGGCGGCATCACCAGCCGGTGACACCCGCACGCGACCATCCCACCCTGTCCAACACAGAGGAGACCGCATGACCGTGGGAGAGTTGATCACCCGGCTGACCGCTGAGGCTGCGGTCCTGCCCGACGGGCTGGACACCGCAGTGCTCGGCCGGGGTCGACGACGACGTCGACGAGTTCGCCGGCATCTACACCCAGGTCGAGGTCACCGCCTGGCCGCACCGCGTCGGCGGCCGCGCCGTCGAGGCGCTGTGGGTCCGCGGGGTGGCCCGCACCGACGACGACGCCGCCGGCACGCCGGCGTGAAGCTGGTGGTGTACCTGCGGGTGTCCACCGACCGTCAGGCCGAGCACGGCTTCGGCCTCGACGTCCAGGAGGTCTCCTGCAGGGCGTGGGCCCGCAGCCACGGCCACCGCGTGACCGCGGTCTGCCGCGACGAGGGGGTGTCGGGCACGCTGCTTGACCGCGACGGGCTCGCCGACGCCCTCGAGCTGGTCCGCGGCCGCCGCGCCGGCGGGATCCTCGTCGCCCGCCTCGACCGCCTCGCCCGCGACCTCGTGGTGCAGGAGCAGCTGCTCGCCGAGGTCTGGCGCCTCGACGCCGAGGTGTACAGCGCCGCCGGCGGCGAGGCCGACCTGCGCGACGACCCCGACGACCCCTCCCGCAAGCTGATCCGCCAGGTCCTCGGCGCGGTCGCGGAGTACGACCGGGCGATGACCTCGCTGCGGTTGCGCCGCGGCCGCCGCCGCAAAGCCGAGCAGGGCGGCTACGCCGGCGACGGCTCACCGCCCTACGGGCTGCGCGCCCAGGACCGCGAACTCGTCGTCGACGACCGCGAAGCCGCCGCCCTGGCCCGGATCCGCCAGCTCCACCGCGACGGGCTGTCGCTGCGCGCGATCATCGAGATCCTCGACGCAGAAGGCCACACCCCCAAACGCAGCGGCCGCTGGCACCCCCAGACCCTCGCCCGCGTCATCGCCCGCCTCGACCAACCCGCCGCCAGCCACCGCACCACAGCCAGCCGAAGCTGACGCCAGCGGCACAGCGGCTGGACGTTGCTGCGGCGGGTCGCGGTGGTCGCGGTGGCGGTGACCGCGGCGGCGGTCGCGGCGCGGGCCTCGTCGAGAGTGCCTGCGCCATCATGACCTCGACCTCCGCCGGCACGGTGGTCCGCGGAGCGCTCGTGGTCCTGGGCGCAGTGGCTACTGGCACCGGCGCCTTGACCTTGAGCAGCGCGAGGCCGTTCCCCTCCGGCACCATCGAGGCGATCTACACGACGTAGCGCCGGCACGTCTGCTCGGGCGCTCAACCCGTAGACGAGGATCGCTGCTCTATCGCCGCGAGGTCGTCACCGAGACGGGTCCGCGAGTAGTAGACGGATCTACCTCGCCGGACCCTCGTCACCAGGCCGGCGCGATGCAGGATCTGCAGGTGGGTGGTCGTCATCGGGAGGTCCAACCTGGCCAGGGAGTCGGCTCGCGTGCGCCCGACCAGCTCGACGAGTGCGCGATCGGACGCCGACGATCCCTCCCACAGCCTCGCCACGCCACGTGGCGCGTAGCTCAGGACCGGGGTCTGCCCGGGGATCGTCAGGCACAGCACCTCCGGCCACGCGAAGGCGCACGGCATCAGCACCAGTCCCGACCCGGGCTCGGTCGTCTCGGCGTCCGAGCACGAGGTGCGCACCGACAGCTCGGTCCCGTCCACGCGCACGCGTGGGTGCAAGGTCTCGAGCACCCGTCGCGAGCCGGCGTCCGCGATCTGCTCGAGCCGCCACGAGACGTCGGCCTCCGCGACTGCTCGGAGACGGTCCCAGAGCGGCTGGATGGTGGCAGCCCAGTGGGCTTGGAACTCGTCGACCACGCGTCGTAGGAGCAGGACGGCGTCGCGGCGTCCCTCCTCCAGGAGTCGTCGTGCTCCGGGGTCGGGCTCCCGGCGAGCAGGTGGTCCAGGTCCGCCGTCACCGCGGACTCGTCCGAGCCCGCCACGGTCGCGAGCTCGTCGGCGAACGTCAGGTGTCGCCGTCGGGGGGTGGGGGTCAGGAAGTCGGCCAGGTGCCCGGTGGGTGGGATCAAAGCTCGCAGCGCGGGTAGGTCGACCGAACCTGCACGTCGGGCGTGGAGGGTGGCCGGATGACGTGTGTGTGCGGCGCGGACGGCGGCCACCGCCTCCCACATGGGCGAGACCGCGAACCGGATGTGGCCGAGGTCGATCTCGCGGAACACGAGCTCGGCCATGTGTTTCACACTAGCGCCGCGATGGTCGGACGATGAGGCCACACCCTCATCGTTGACTCCGATTCGTGGCGCGCGAGACCATCGGGGGTGACTGACGCAAGTTCCGTGCTGGTCTACAGCGCCTACGGACTGACCGGACGATTCGTCGTGACCGAGATGGTCCGCCGTGGCCTGACCCCCGTCCTGGGTGGACGCTCCGCGGCCCGACTCGCCGCCCTGGCCGACCTGCACCCGGACCTCCACGTGAGGCTGGCGGATGCCGCCGATCCCGAGAGCCTGGACCGGGCACTCGTCGGGGTGGACGCCGTCATCAACTGCGCCGGTCCGTTCCTGGACACAGCGGTGCCGGTGGTCGAGGCGGCCCTGAGAGCGCAGGTGCCCTACCTCGACATCGCGGCCGAACAGCCCTCGACGACCTCGCTCTTCTCGGACTTCGATGCGCGCGCCCGCGAGGCGGGGGTGACCGTGCTGCCGGCGATGGGCTTCTTCGGCGCCCTGGCCGATCTGCTGGCCACGCTGGCGATGGGGGACTGGGCCGACGCCGACGCGATCGAGATCGCGACGGCCCTCGAAGGGTGGCGCCCCACCGCTGGCACCGTGCTGACCGGGACCCGCAACGTCGAACCCATCGTGAGCTGCGAGCCGGCCGGCCGACACCCAACGATCCCTCGCGGGTCACCGACTGGGACTTCGCACCCCCCTTCGGACGGGTGGAGCTGGTGCCGCTATCGCTCGGCGAGACCGTGCTGCTGTCGCAGCACGTGGCGGTTCCCGACATCCGGGCCGGCATCAATCGCAGGTCGCTGTACGATCTCGCCGACCCGGACGTCCCCCGGCGCGCGCCCGGTCAGGACGGGACGCCGGCAAGCCAGGAGTTCGTTATCGACGTCGTCGTCACCCGTGGCCCGGGGACTCGTCGGGCCAGCGTGCGCGGCAACGACATCTACGGCATCACCGCCCCCATAGTGGTGGAGGCCGCCGTGCGACTGCTGGGCGGCCTGCCGGGCGGCGTGTTCGCCGCGGGCGCCGCGTTCGATGCGGGCGACTTCCTCGACGCCCTCCCGGTCCACCTCACGCGCGATGGCGCGCCCCGCCCCACCGACACCTTGCCCAGGAGCCACTCGTGAACGTCGACCAGGTAGCGCGGGCGACCGCCTTCGCCGCACTCCACCGGACGGCGTCCCCGCTCGTCCTCTTCAATATCTGGGACCCGGGCAGTGCTCGAGCGGTCGAGGCTGGCGGAGCCACGGCCCTGGCCACCGGGAGCTGGTCGGTCGCGGCCGCCGCAGGAGCGGACGACGGCGAGCAGCTGCCGTTCGAGCTGGTGCTGGGCAACCTCTCCCGCATCGTCGCCGCCGTCGATCTTCCGGTCACCGTCGACATCGAGCGCGGGTACGCCGCCGACGCCGACGGCGTCGCCGCGACGGTCGCGGCGGTCATTGAAGCGGGCGCCATCGGGTGCAACATCGAGGACAGCCTGCCCGACGGCGGGCTGAGGTCCGTCTCGGAGCAGGTCGAGCGGATCCGGCAGGCGCGCCGCTCGGCCGAGGCCACGGGCGCGCCCTTCTTCGTCAACGCTCGCGTCGACGTCTTTCTCCAGCCGTCAGGTGAGCCCCACGACGACGTGCTCCTGGCGACGGCAGTCGCCAGGGCCCAGGCGTACACAGAAGCCGGCGCGGACGGCATCTTCCTTCCCGGACTTACCGACCCCAGGCTGATCGGCGCAGCCGTAGAGCGGTGCGACCGTCCGCTCAACGTCATGGCGGACGGCACGCCGCCCCTGTCCGAGCTCCGAGATCTGGGCGTCGCGCGGGTAAGCCACGGCCCCGGCCCCTACCTCGCCGCGATGGGCTTCCTCCAGGAGGCAGCGACCCGGGCCGCCGCACTGGCGTAGCCAACGGGGCTCCTCCACTGACCCGTCACCTATCGCCTAGCGTCAGCGACAACGACGCCGAGGCACCGGAGGGACCGATGACCATGCACCGCTACCAGTCGCACGTGGCCTGGCAGGGCTCGACCGGGGTCGGCTACGCCGGCTACGAACGGACGCACCGCGCCGTCACCCCGCCCGCGCAGACCGAGCTGCGACTCAGCGCGGACCCCACCTTCCGCGGGGACCCCGCGCTGCACAACCCCGAGCAGCTGCTGCTGGTCGCCGCCAGCTCGTGCCAGCTGCTGTCGTTCCTGGCGCTGGCCGCGCAGGCGCGTCTGGACGTGCTGGGCTACGAGGACGACGCCGAGGCGCTGATGCCGGCCGATGAGCAGCCGATACGTATCAGCCAGGTGCTGCTGCGACCGCACATCACGGTCGGCCCCGGCGTCGATGTCGAGCAGGTACGACAGCTGGTGGAGCAGGCGCACGACGGCTGCTACGTCGCCAACTCCCTGAGCGCGCAGGTGGTCGTCGAGCCGACGGTCGAGCATGCGGCCGTCACGCCGACCGGAGCCAGCTGATGCAGGACCTGACGATCGAGCTCGAGGACCGGCCGGGCGCCCTGGCCGAGATGGGACAGGCACTGGGCGCCGCCGGAGTCAGCGTCGAAGGCGGAGGGGTGTTCAGCACCGGCGGGCGCGGGCTCGCGCACTTCCTGTTCCACGACGGCGCCCGCGCCGCCGAGGCGCTGCGCGCGGCCGGGATCACCGTGCTGACCGAACGGAAGGTGCTGGTGCAGCGGCTGCGACAGGCCATACCCGGCCAGCTCGGCGCGATCTGCCAGCAGATGACCGAGGCCGGCGTCAACATCGAGGTGATGTACAGCGACCACGACAACCAGCTCGTCCTGGTCGTCGACGACCACGCAACAGGCCAGCGCGTCAGCGCCACCTGGATCAAGGACAACCAGCGCACCATCTGATCGCTGCAGGGCTGGCCGTGCCTCGACGCCGTCGCGGACGGTCATTGTCCTTTCTGCCGAAAGTCTGTGAGGCCCGCCGCATTCGTCGACCCGCTGCCGTTCCTCGATGACCGCGCCCGGCCACACCCCCCTCGTCACCCTCATCGCCCGGCCACACCCCCTCGTCACCCTCATCGCCCGGCCTCCCACCTCACCGGCGCCTGGCGGACGCCGACCTCTGACTTCCATCCTGTGTCCCGCTCATCGTTCGCCTTACGGCACGCGGGTCCCGCTTCACCGTCACCGCACAGGACGGTTCAATGCACCGCCACGTGAGGTCGTACGCGGACAAGGGGTGCGGCGAGTGAGTACGCGGCGTCTCCGGCGGTCAGCCGCGCCGGTGCCGCGGCAGCAGCAAGCCGACCACCGCGATGGCCAGGCCGAGCCCGGCCGCGATGAGGAAGACCAGGTCGTAGCCGGCGGCGAGGGCGGCGGCCGGGGAACTCCCGCCGGCCTCCGTCGCGGCTCTGGCGCTGGCGGCCGCCGCGAGCACCGCCAGGCCTACCGATCCGCCGACCTGACTGGCGGTGTTGGCCAGGCCGCCGATGATCCCCGCGTCGCCCTGGGGAACGTCGGCGGTCGCCGCGGCCATGAGGGTGGGGAAGGTCAGCCCGATGCCGATCGCGATGAGCAGCGTAGGCCCGAGCACGCTGGTGACGTAGCCACTGTCAGCGTGGGCCTGGGCGAGCCAGCCGAAACCGGCCAGGAAACAGCCGCTGCCGGCCAGCACCAGCGGGCGCACACCGGTTCGCGGCAGCAGGGCGGCGGCCCATCGCGCGATCACCATGAACGTCACCGCCGCGGGTGTCTGCCTGAGCCCGGCTTCAAGCGCGCTGTAGCCGAGTACGTTCTGTAGGAATAGCGACGTGAAGTACCACATCGCGATGGCAACCGCGCCGAACAGCAGCAGCATGACGTTGCCGACCGCCACCCCCCGGATCCTGAACAGCCGCAGGGGCATCATCGGCTGGGCGGCGAAACGCGCCTCCACCACGGTGAAGACGACGAGCAGGAGCAGGCCCGCCCCCGCTGGCCCGACCACCAGCACGGACGCCCAGCCATGATCGGCGCTTTGCATGACCCCGTAGATCAGCGCGGCCAGCCCCGCCGTCCCCGTGACCGCGCCAGTGAGGTCGAGCGATTCCCGCCGGCCGGTTCGCGTGCCGGCCAGCGACATCATGGCCACTGCGATCAGCACCGCGCCGATCGGCACGTTGATTAGGAAGACCCACCGCCACGACAGGCCAGTTGTGAGGGCGCCGCCGGCGACCGCGCCGGCCATCCCGCCCACACCGCCCGCGGCAGCCCATGCGCCGAACGCCCGGGCACGCTCGTGCTCCCCGGTGAAGTAGGTGTTGATCACGGCCAGTGTCGCCGGGGCCATCATGGCGGCTCCCATGCCCTGCGCGACGCGCGCCGCCACCAGGACCTCAGGAGCGGTTGCCAGGCCGCTGACCAGACTCGAGGCGGAGAACAAGAACAGCCCGGCGGCTAGCATCCGGCGATGGCCGAACAGGTCAGCGGCGCGACCACCCAGCAGCATGAAGCCGGCGAAGGTAAGCAGGTAGCCGTTCACCACCCAGGCCAGGCCGGTGGGTGTAAAGCCGAGGGCCCGCTGGATCGAGGGCAGGGCCACGATAACGATGGCCGCGTCCAGGATCACCATGAACTGGCAGGCACACGCCAGCGACAGGACCATCCAGGCGGGGGCGGTGTGCGGCCTGGCCCGCTGAGTTGCGGTGCTGGTGCTTGTCACGACTTTCTCCTCGCTGCTAACCCGCCGCTCACGCGGTCTGGGACGTTTTGGCGGCCCCGGTTGCGCGGGCGTTCCCGTCGCCCGCGGCGGCATCGGCGACGCGGCTGCCCCCCAGCAGCCGGATCGTGATCTGGGCCAACCGCCGTCCCTGATACCTGGCCGCTTCCAGCGCCGCGGCGTCTGGGCCGTCTCCGGTCGGGCCGGTCGCAAACGACGTGCCGTAGGGGTTGCCGCCCGCCGCGGAGACCGCCGGGTCGGTGTATCCGGGCGGGACGATCAGCGCCCCCCAGTGGTAGAAGACGTTCCCGAGCGAGAGGATCGTGGCCTCGTTGCCGCCGTGCCGGTTGAACGCTGAGGTGAAGGCCGTCACCGGCTTGTCGGCGAGCGTGCCGTCTTGCCACAGCCCGCCGGTCTGATCGATGAACTGCTTGAGCTGTGCGGACGGCGCACCGAACCGGGTCGGGGTGCCGAACGCGTAGGCGTCAGCCCAGACCAGATCATCGAGCGAGGCTTCGGACACCGACCCGGCTACGGCGTCCACGTGCTGACGCCAGAGCGGGTTCTGGTCGATCGCACTGTCGGCTGCCAGCTCGGCGGCGCGTCGGAGGCGCACCTCGGCGCCGACCGAGGCGGCGCCCTCGGCGACGGCCTGCGCGAGTGCGTGCACAGTGCCTGTCGCGCTGTAGTAGATGACGGCGACCTTCACGGTCATATCCGGCTCCCTCGATGTTGTATACGATTAGTTATGCGGCTAATATTATGCGCATAACTAAGCCTGTCAAGGAGGGTCCCATGGACTTTGAGCACGCCGACGCCGTCAACCAGGCCATCCGCCTGCTGAGCCTGCGCCACCGGGCCAGGGCCGCGGCGCTGCTGGCCCCGCTCGGCCTGCATCCCGGCCAGGAGGCGCTCCTGCTCGAGCTCGCCCGGTCCGGCTCGATGATTCAGGCTCAGCTCAGCGAGGCGCTCGGCTGCGAGCCGCCCAGCATCACGCTCATGA
>Ga0136615_10001896_pt1 | contig 10257 bp, 10 predicted proteins | sample AntDrymUQ2882206_2_FD_106647 | JGI IMG/M metagenome (GOLD analysis project Ga0136615, IMG submission 106647) | Polar desert sand microbial communities from Dry Valleys, Antarctica - metaG UQ288 (22.06) | ecosystem: Environmental > Terrestrial > Soil > Desert | place: Antarctica: Dry Valley...
CACGCCGCAACTGGTCCGTGGACTCGACTACTACACCGGGGTCATCTGGGAGGTGGTCGCTCCCGGGATGCCGGGATCGATCGCGTCCGGCGGCCGCTACGACCGCCTGGTGGAATCGCTCGGCGGGCCGGACCTGCCCGCCTGCGGGGGATCGCTCGGGATCGAACGCATCCTCTCCGTGGTCACCGAGGACCAGCCGATGTCCGACGGCCTGGACGTCGCGATCACCGTGATCGACGAGCCGCGGCCCGAAGTGATCGCGATCGCGAGCGCGCTGCGCGACGCAGGCTGGCGTACCGGCACCTACCTGGGGGCCAGCCGCAAGTTCGGTCCCAACCGGTGGTCGCGGGTGCTCGTCGGGCTCGCAACCGACTCCGCGGATCGGGAGTCTGAGCAGCTCCGGGCATGGCGAGCCACGCACCCCGAGCACCGCGCGTTCGACGGCGAGGACCTCTCGCTCGTACCGACCGCGTTCGACAAGATCGACGAGAAGCTTCGCCGAGCGCTCATCTACCGGAGCTGGTGGCTGATGGGTGCGGCGCTGGCGCTCTACCACCCCGAACGTCTTCTGGTGCCGACCGCTGTCACCGCCCCGGCGATGTGACGGTTGACTGCTATGTCGACGGCCATCACGCTGGAGGTCCTGCCGGCCCGATTCGGCGACTGCCTCCTGGTCGACTGCCATCGAAACGGCGAACGGCCCTGGCGTGCACTGATCGACGGAGGCCCATCCGACTGCTGGCCGCGGCTGCGAGATCGGCTCCTCGAAATTCCCAGCCAAAACCGTCATCTCGACTTGGTCGTGGTCACCCACATCGACCACGACCACATCGGCGGCCTGCTGCGGTTTTTCGAGGACTTTCGACAGGCCGTGCCTGGACTGACCGTTGGGGACGTGTGGTTCAACGGGCTGGCCCAACTGCCGGATCCGGACACCGGGGCGGCTCGTAGCGTGACCGAGGGTGAGAGCCTCGTTGCGCTTCTCGGCGGACGAGACAGCGGCGACGCTCTGCCGTGGAATTGCGCATTCGGTGGAGCGGCCGTCATGACGCCCGACCATGGGGCGTTTGTCGAATCAGCGGTTGCTGCCGGCCCGACCCTGACGGTGTTGTCTCCCACGCCGAAGCGACTCGCCATCCTCCGCCGCCGGTGGCTCGCCGAACTTGACCGGCTGCAACGAGGTGTGCCCAGCGACGAGCACGAACCGGCACTCCCGCTGACACCGCTCAGCGATCTTGAGCGGCTCGCCGCGGCCGCTACCACGAACGACGCTGCCCCGGCGAACGGAAGCAGCATAGTGTTCCTGCTTGAGCACCAGGGCGCCAGCTGCCTGCTCGGCGCCGACGCGTTTCCTAATGTCCTGGGCGCGGCCCTCGCGGGCGTGGCACAAGCGCGTGGAGCGACATCGGTTCCGGTTGACGCGTTCAAATTGCCGCATCACGCCAGTCGTGCGAACGTGACCGCAACGCTCGCGGCGCTCGCACCTGCCGCCCACTACGTCGTGTCAACCAACGGAGACCGCTTCGACCATCCCGACGATGAGGCCCTGGCGCGCGTCGCAACCCTGGATGAACGGGACGTCACCTTATGGTTCAACTACCGCAACCCGCGTACGGAACGTTGGGACAACCCGGCGCTCCAGCAGCGATACCGGTTTCGCACCTGCTACCCGCCCGAGGGCACCGACGGCGTACGGCTCGAGCTGCCGGCCCACGACGATGAAGCCACACTGGGTCGCCCGGGCCCAAACCGCGAGACGACGGGCTGACCAATGTTGCCCGGCGTGCGACCAGGCCTGGCCGCCATCGGCTCACTCGTATCGGAGGACCTGCTCGCAGCGCCGCTGCGTGCTCAGGTGGCCGCCCAGCATGCCGCCGATGCCGACCCGGCCCACCAGGCGCTGCACCTTGTCGACGTTGCGTACGCCGCTCTGCTGGCCGGCGAGCCCCGGCGCGCCCAGCGCGTGCTCGACGAGATCGAGTCCCAGCCAGACGGCGGCGCGTTCTCGCGTCATCTGGCCGCGCTACGCCTATGGGCGTCGCAACTGGACCGCAACTGGTACCCGGGCAACATCGGATCCGAGATCCCTAACATCGCTGGCAACCTGAACCTGGCGCCGGCCCCAGGGCCGGATGAGACGGTGTTTGTCGAGCACGTCGTAACACGAGGCCCGGTCGCGCTGCTGACCACCCGCGCCAACGTCTCGGGCATGCTAGGCTATAATAACCTTGCTGTAGCGACGGAATTGGCCGATGAGGGCATCCAAACGCTGCAGTCCCTAATCGATTATGCTGCTCAGATCGGGACACCCCACCTCGCGCTATGGGGATGGCTCGCCCAAGCCGATCTGGCTCGACGGACCAACCGCCTGGAGCTGGCCGGACAGGTTCTCACCGCGGTCCGCGGCGAGGCGACGAATCTGGGTTTGACCGTAACGCTGGCCCTCAGCTACCTGGTCGAAGCAGACTGGTGGGCAACGCCGGGCAGTTCGCCAGAGGCGCTCGGCTTCGACCTGGTTCCCAGGCCGACGCCGTCGCCTCGCGCCACGCCCGCTGATCTTGACCGGGCTGTGGAGTGCCTGTCCGCGGCCGAGCGGTTGGCCAGCAATGTCGAGGCCGTGACCAACGCTCCCGCGTTGTGGGCTGCGCTGCACCTTCGCTGGGCGACTCTTGCCTGGCTGCGCGACGACCACGGTCACCGACGCGTCCACCTCGACACCGCCGTCCACGCCACCCTTGAGGCGGGAGGTGGCGCCATCAGCCGACTCCTGGCGGTCCACCTGCTCATCACCGACATTGCAGAGGGCCGCCTCGGCGACCGGCTGCCGGATATCGGTTCAGGCTGGGGCGCACCGGCCCGCGGCCCCCTCGTCGAGGCGCGGCAATGGGCCGAAACTGACGGGAGCACAAGTTGGTGTGCTGGCCTGGGTCGGCTGCTGCAACGTGTCGGCGACGCGTGGAAAGAACAAGCCGAGAATGACCGCGCCTCGCTTGCCTACCTGGGGGCGCTGCACCTGCTTGGCGCCGAACCCGAAGTGCCGTCACGCACCCTGGCCACCACCGTCGCCGACCTCGACACCCGCCGTAATCTGACCGGCCGCGCGCTCGCTCGCCTTGAGCGGCTGCTGATGGCGATCCCCGCCGTGACCGACGTGCGCGAGCAGATGTTTGACGTCGCGCAGGAGATTGAGATTCTCGTGTCCGTCGTGAATGCCCAGCGGTCCCGGCAGCGAACCGCAGCCGCCAAACACGCGGCCCGCGGCCTCGAGCGGGTCCGTGGCCGCTTGCAGACTCTGCTCGAGCTGGCAAGCGGATCCGGGCTCCCGGCCGATGCGCCGGGCACACTCGCTGACTCCATGGCCAAGCTTCGGCAGCTGATCAAGGCTCGCGAGGACCAGGACCTGCAGGCACTTGTCAATTCCGCCGACGATAACGGCCAACTGGTCGCCATGCTGGCTATGCTCGTCGGGGAGGCTCAGGCGCAACTGGAGATGATCGACGTCATAGTGCCAATGTCGCTTGGCGATCACGCGCAGCGCCGGGGTCTCACGGCCCAGGCCGACCGCTGGTACGAGTCCGCGCTCAAGGCCGCGCAACGCGCAGCACCGTTCCTGGTCCCGCTTGTACTGATCGCAGCCGGCCGTCGCGACGAGGCCCGCACACACATTGCCCGGATCGCCGATGCCGGCACCTTAGATGACGACCTGCTCGCTCTGCTCGCGCTGCGAGCTGACGACCCTGTAGTGGCTGCTGCCGCCTTCACGCGGGCGGGCGCCGATCCGGCGTCGACGGCCGACTGGCATGTCGCGCTGACAGGAGCCGAACTCGCCCTGGCCCTCGACGACCCGGAGCGATCACTCGCCCTCGCCTCGCATGGCATCGCCCTCTTTGAAGTGGCGGTCAGCCGTTTGTTGCGCGACACCGACCGCGTAGCGGCCTGTGACGACCCGGACGCGGCGAGCCTGTACCTCACCAGTGCGAAGGCCTTACTTCGACTGGCAGACAACGACCCGGTAGCTCGCGACCGCCACCTCGCCCAGGCCTTCGAACTCACCGAGCGGGCCCGATCCCTCGCAATCGAACAACTCCTCCACAACGACCCAGCAGACCGGTTCGGCGAGGTAGGCCGCAACTGGAGGGAGGCCGCCGCCACCTGGAGCGCCGATGTCGACCGCCTACTGGTCGGCATTGACGCCTCGCCGCCGAGTGACACGACCCAGCTGCTCGACAAAGTCGAGGCTTCGGAAGCACGATTGCGGGACATCGAGGTACAGCTCGACCGGGCCGCCCCAGGGTTTCTCGTACACCGCAGCGCACCCAACACTCCAGTGCGCCTGACGTCGGTGCAGGAACGCCTGCCGGTGAATGCGACGCTGCTAGAGTACCACGCCCTCGGCGACGATCTCCTGATCTGCGCCGCAACGACCGACAGTCTGGACGTGAAGCAACGCACGATGCCAAGCCGCCGGCTCAGCGCCCTGGTATACGCCTACCACCGGCGCTGCGCCGATGGGTGGGGCGCCGGGGCCGAGGCCAACGAGCTGGCGTCTGTGCTACTCGAGCCCGCAGCCGACGTCATACGCGCCAATCAGCGGGTGGTGGTGGTGCCCTTTGGCCCGCTGAACCTAGTGCCTTTCCACGCCCTGCCGTTCGACGGTTCGCCGCTTGGGCTCACCCATGTTCTCTCCTATGCGCCAACCGCCGCGGTTGGCATCCCTGGCGATATCGACCGGCCCATACCGCTGGACCGTGCGGCGATCGTAGGCGACCCAGCGTTCGACGGGTCGATCCATCCGCGGCTGCGACGGCTTCCGGGGGCCAAGACGGAGTCCAAGGTGATCGCGGCGAAGCTCCAGACGACCGATGTGCTGGTTGACGTCGACGCAACGGAGCAAAGCGTTCGCGGCCTCATTCAGGGCCGCAACGTCGTCCACCTGGCCACCCACGGTTGGCTCGACCAGCTGGCCCCGTACGCGTCATCACTCGTGCTGACCGGCCGTGACGAGCTCACGGTGTCCGAGCTGGTCGGACTGCACATCGGAGCCGACCTTGCTGTGCTGTCGGCATGCGACACCGGCCGCGGAGCTACGACCCTGGGAGGCGACGTCGTAGGGCTTACCCGGGCGCTGTTGGGGGCCGGCGTCCGACGCACAGTCGTATCGCTGTGGCCGGTCGATGACATCACCGCATGCGTCACGATGGCATCCTTCTACGAACACCTCCTGGCGGAGATGCCACCGGCAGCCGCTCTCGCCGCTGCACAGGTGTTCGTGCACGGCCTCGATGGCGCCAGCCTCCGAGACCGTTACGCCACCCTGTGCTTGCAGGCGGGCACCGAGCCGACCGATCGGCATATGCAGGACCGCCGCCGCGGGGAGCACGAACTCACGGCCGACCTGCGCGACGACGAGGCCATTCCACCCCCACTGGGCGGCGCCGCCGAGCGGCATTGGGCGCCGTTCATTCTCGTCGGAGCCTGAGCTCGGACGCATGGCGGACGGTCCGCACGTGCAAGGATTCGTTCGGACTCTGCCGGGCGGGGGGCCTGCGTTCGTGTTGGCAGCATGGTGCAAACTTGCAATGGTTTTCAGCAGTATCCGTGGATCAAGCAGTGCGACCGCGGCCCCGCGGAGTCCGGCTGCGGATTCTGCCTTTTTGAGCGGCACCAACAGCCGTATGAACATTCAGCCCGTTCTGAGGCATGCGTGATCGCCGGCTGGCCGGCCGGGCCTGCGATGTGTGTGGTGTTGGGGTGCGCTCAGGTGGGCGTGGGTAGCGCGGGCATCCAGGGGTGGTCGGTGAGCGCGTCGCGCAGAACGGTGATCGCGTCGAGCCCGTGTTTGGTCGCGGTGGAGACGTAGCCGCGGATGGTGTAGCGGTCGCGGGTGCGTTCTTGGCTGGTCAACCGGCCGGAGGTGTTCTGTTGGACCTTGGAGGGCCGTAGGTCGCGTTCGGCCAGGTTCGAGGTGGGCGGCACGACCAGGTCGGCGACGAAGCGCAGCACGTCGTCGGGGCGGTCGCGCAGGACTTCGAGCAGGTTGCGGGCCTTGTTCTCGCCGGGGCGGGTGCCGGGGCTGGTGGTGTCGGACAGGCCGACCAGCACGCCGTGGCCGAACCGGTCGAGCAACCCGGCGACGACGTCGTCGGCGATCCCGTCGAGTCCCTGGTCGCGGGCGAGGTTGGCTTCGTGGATCAGTCCGCGCAGCGCGTCGGCGACGTCTTCGGATCACACTCGACCAGCTGCGCCGTCGAGTGCGCACACCCCGTCAGATCGAACGCCTCAAGAATTTCCATGATCTCCTTGTCATCCTTCCTCACAGGTCCCCACGGGCCTCGGGTCCACGACAACACCGAGCGCACCGCCGGAGGGACCACCCTCAACGGACCGACACGCCGCCAGTCCAGACAGCCACCCAGGGAGATCAGCTGTCCGCACGACGGGAGATGCGGTGTCTGCCTACAGGGAGATTGGCCTGCCCGCTGTCAATCGTGGGCACCTACCTGGCATTGGCTGCCCTCAACCGGCTGGTCGCGCCGTGAACTCGAGGGTGAGCGTGGGCTCGGGCATGCCTTGTTCATACATGCCGAGGCTGAGCTTTTCCATGTGGCCGGGCCGGACTTCGACCTGGGCGAGTATGTCGAGGGCGAGCGGTAACGTACGAAGCGAACTTAATACACCGTGGATAAGCCTGAGATACTACGTTTCCGACGGAGCGTCGCCTATTGCATCAAGAGCTTCAAACAGCCGATCCGCATACCGCTCTCCGATCTCCCGGACCCATGAATCTGTCACAAAGAACAGTATTGCGAGCACGTAGACGACATGGACCGCCGCGGCTATGACAACCTGTACGCTGGTGCCCAAGAAGTACAAGAGAAGACCATCCGCGACTAGGCACAAGACCCCTAGCGCCACGGCCAACCACTTGATGCCCCGAAAGTTCCGCCGGAACCCATAACTGATATTTTCTTCTTGCACTAACGGGAACTTGTCATCGTTTTGGCGCACCTTCGTGATGAGGTAGCGCGTTGCGGCGACATATACCTCCTCAGCTGCCGTGGGTTCTGACTCCTCCATTTCGGCGTCCGGTAACGGTTCACCATACATCGCTTGCAACTTTTCACGGCGCCGCGCTAGCAACGGAGCGTTTGTGACATTCCGTAGTCGAAGGCAACGAGTAGTAGGAATGCCATCCCACTGTACCTTCAGTCGCTCCTCGGTCTTGATACCGAAACTGCGCACCTGTTGCACGACGAACAGCAGTAAACCGCTTGATGCTAGCAGCGGAAATACGACAGCCGCAGCCGCTGAGGGAATCAGTGGGACGACCAGCACTGTAACCGGCAATGCTGCCAATAAAGCAGGATACACTCTGGCGTGCAGAGTGTACTTACTCAGAGCTGGGAGATTGGCGAGGCTAACCATAGCAATTCAGTCGTCATCTTCGTTCAGCCACTCCATCTCCGGAATCGGGCTGAAGTTGGGACGGTCCGGAGCGTTGTTATGGTGCCAGATGGTGTTGCCTTCAGTTCGGGCGATCTGACATCCGCGTCGCTTCAGAGCATTGGTGACCTTCGGCGACGGGTGATCCTCGCACGACTTAGCCGAGCTGATAAAAGCCGAAACTTCTTGATACTCCTGGCCGCACGGGCCCAGCACGAGATCGAGCAGAGACGGGCCGAGGTTTCGCTTGCCCCCGTGATGCGGCACTTGGAAGAACGTGAGCGGGTAGCTGCTGAACGGGCCGACGTGGCTGTCCTCATAGTAGTCAGCCGCCCTTTCAATGGCAGGGATGCCAGCATCACCAGTGAACAGCAGGCGCCGGGCGTCGACCTCCAGTAGGATTACGGCTGAGGAATCATTCCGGGGACCCGTCTCACCTTCGTCGGTGAGCGTCTCGACCGGCATCCATGACAGCACCTTGTCCAGTGTCCTTCGTGCGAAGAAGGACATCCTCTTAGCGCCGTGGGCTTGCCGGCGTTCCGCAGCCTTGCCCGTCCGCTCCTCTTCCAGGTGTTGCTTCACGAGCTCTGTATAATACGCCTCGGTAGGGCCGAGAACAGTTAGCTGCCCTCCAAATTCTTGCATCCCCTCGAACGGCTCAACCAGAGGAATGCCGTGCTGGTTGGCCAGCTTCACCAAATCATCCACGGCTTCGATGTTGCTGAACTGCGAAGCGTTGCCAACGTGAAACCTGGGACGATGGACCATCAGCTTCTGTACATCTGCCTGCTCGACGAGGGTCTTGAGCCCGTTGATGTGATCGGCGTCCGGGTGAGTCGACACCACGAGATCGATGACGTCGGTATTGTAGTACCTCTCAATGTGAGACTTGAGCTCGTCGCCAACGCTACTATAGCCGCCATCAATTACAATTACGGCTTCCCGGCCCTCCTGCTCGACGGTGAAGCGCGCTGATATTGCATCGCCACACTTCGAACTCGTGGCTCCTTCGCTCTCGACCGGCAAGAAGTCAACTTCGTACATCACTCTACCTCCAGTAAAATAGCTGGCCGCTCAACGGGTTTGACGGAAACCTAAGCCGCCGGCTTGTCGACTGATAGTGCCTTGTGCAGGTTCTCGCGTGCAACTCTCATCTGCTGAGAAACTGCGGCCGACGAGACGCCCCCACAGTAACCGACGCTGATTCCTATTCATCTTACGAATAGGAGCCTCTAGTTGACCGAACTCGTACGTGTCCGCGGTGACGCAATGCTGTCTGCTCGCAGATCTCTCGAAAGCCGCGCTCACCAACTCATCGCCGATGAGACCAGACTTCTCACGAGTCAACATCTGAGCTCGCGCTTTGTGCTTCCCATCATAAAGGCGCGCGCGTAGGCTGGAAAACCGTTATAGGCGGCGCGGTGTGCACGCACTGCGAATGTCACCGCCTCTGCCGGTTGTCCCTGGTTGATGGCCTGGTACGCCAGGTTGGCGAGGATATGGCGTCAAAGGGCCGGTCATCGGCGGTGTGGGCGGCGCGCAGGCCTGCGATGTAGTAGCGCTGCGCCAGCCCGTGCTCGCCCGCATCAAACGCCGACCAGCCACACAGGGCTGTCCCAGCTCAGCCAACATGATGTACAGCGCTCGGCCTGTGTGCTCGCTGTACAAGGCCCGGTCCAGTAGCCCCGCGACCCAGCCAAACAGTTGCCGGGCCATCGCTAGCACACTGCCGCCCCCGGCTACGTCGTCCATCTGCCGCAGTTCCCCGGCCATGGCCCTCAACCGCGTAACCAGCTCACCCGACACCCGCTGCCCGCTCAGCCCCGACCCCAGCATCTCCGGCATCTCCGGCATCTCCGGCATCTCCGGCTCACGCACCAGCCACTGGTGCGCCGGAGCGGTCAACGTCGCACCGGTCAAGAACAAGAAGCCCCGACGCTTCACCCAACCACCACCGCTCAGCACGACGACGGCTTCGACGGTACCCCGGTGGTTCCAGGAGGCGATGAGCACTGGATCCTACTCGGGGTCGTTGGTGTGCGCAAGATCGTCAGCGTTCCCGGCCGCGCAGCAGCAACCTGCGGTTCGCCCAGGCGGGTCCACGGCGCGGCCGCGGCGCCCGAGGAGCTCGCGGGTGACCCGCTGGCGGACGGTGGTGACGGCCTGGTTCGCGAGCCCGGTCGGCGGCCCTCACCACAGAACCCGGCAATAGTGTTGCCGAAGTAATTCAGTCCTTCGCCGATGCGGCTGAACGATTCCCGTGGACGTCGAGCGGTGTCTGGCGAGCGTTGTTGAGGATGAGGACGTCAAGGAAGTGCTATCCGGTGCGGACACCTCAGGCCGAGACGACGTCAGCGAAGGCATCGCTCTCCTTGTGCTGCTCATGTTGCTAACTGCTGTATCGATTACGGGCTGAGCGTCCAGACATATTGAAGGTGATCGTCGAGATTCTGGCGCTGCCGTTGGGGATTGTCGGTGTTATCTCGATCTTTCTCAGTTACTACGGCAACCCACCGAGGCGGTAGTATCTGCTCGGACCACTACGCCCATCACGGCGCAGGTCGTCGAGCACCGCGGTGCTTGCTTCTCGGTGTGCTCCGAGTGGTGGCCGCTCGCCGTCGTTCCTGCCGGGCGGCGGGACCGGGCGCCAGCCCGCATGCCCGCCTTGCCCGGCCAGTGTGAGGAGTGGTCCGGCGAGCGGCGCCCGGAGGGCGCCGCCTTGAATAAGTATGGAAACTCTAATCACGGCGCTGGCGCCGCGTGCTCGCCTTCCGTGATCAGCGTGTTGGGCCGCGGTTATGTGGCGACGACGTA
>Ga0136615_10001897_pt1 | contig 10254 bp, 11 predicted proteins | sample AntDrymUQ2882206_2_FD_106647 | JGI IMG/M metagenome (GOLD analysis project Ga0136615, IMG submission 106647) | Polar desert sand microbial communities from Dry Valleys, Antarctica - metaG UQ288 (22.06) | ecosystem: Environmental > Terrestrial > Soil > Desert | place: Antarctica: Dry Valley...
GACGAGGCTGAGCGTGGAGAGCGAGGAGCTCGTCATGGAGCTCTCGGAGCCGGTGCGCGCGTCGATCGACGAGGCGGTGAGGCTCGTCGAGTCGTTGCTCGGCGAGCTGTTGGAGTCAACGCAGAGCGAAAGGATGGTGGGACCATGAAGGACATCAACATCAGCCCGGGCACCCAGCTCGTGGCCGCCCTTGGGATCGTCGTGGGCGTTGGCGCCCTCGCGGCAAGCCAGTACCCGGAGATCCAGCGGTACCTGAAGATCAAGGGGATGTAGCCACCGAGGGAAGGGGAGGGCATGAGCGCGATCGCCTGGGTAGTCATCGTGCTGGTCGTGATACTGGTTCTGCTGGTCGTCGTGACGGTTGTGAGCCAGCTGCCGGAGATCAGGCGGTACCTGAAGATCAAGGGGATGTAGCAACCGAGCGAGGAGAGCATGCACCGAACCAAGATCAGAGTCGTCGAGGACGCGCTCGACGCCAACAACACCATCGCCCGCGCCAACCGCGACGACTTCGACCGCGAGTCGGTCGCGGTCGTCAACCTGATGAGCGCGCCCGGCGCGGGCAAGACGACCCTGCTCGAGCGGGTGATCGGCGAGCTGGACGGCGTGCGTCCGGGCGTGCTCGAGGGCGACGTCCAGGGCAGCATCGACGCCGACCGGCTATCGAGCCTCCATGTCCCGGTGGTTCAGATCAACACCGACCCGGGCTTCGGCGGCGAGTGCCACCTCGACGCGAACATGGTCCGCTCGGCGATTGGCGCGCTGCCGCTGGAGGAGCTGGACCTGCTCGTGATCGAGAACGTCGGCAACCTCGTCTGCCCGGCCGAGTTCAGGGTCGGCGAGGACGCTCGCGTGATGGTCTCCTCGGTGACCGAGGGCGAGGACAAGCCGCTCAAGTACCCGCTGATGTTCCGCGCGTGCGAGCTCGTCGTGATCAACAAGATCGACCTGCTGCCGCACCTCGACTTCGACCTCGACCGCTTCGTCTACAACCTCGAGGCGGTGCATCCGGGCGTGGCTTGGATGACGGTCAGCGCGCGTACGGGCGAGGGGATCGAGGAGTTTCGCGACTGGCTCGCCGGCGCGGCGACGCGCGCCGCGGCGCCGGCCTAGCCGGCATGGCGCTCGGCCCCCCGCGCCCCCGGCGAGGACTCCCGGAGTGAGCGGAGCGGCGGCCGCCGAGCGGCTCGGCGGCCGGCTCGACGAGCTGAGCGACCGCCGAGCGCGAGCCAACGCGGCCTTCTTCGTCGCCGAGGCCGAGCGCGTAGCGCGGCTCTGCCACCGGATGGCCGAGCGGTTCGCGCGCGGCGGCCGGCTCCTGGCCCTCGGCGAGTCGCCCGCGGCGCGCTCGGACGCGCGCCACGTGGCGGTCGAGTTCGTCCACCCGGTGATCGTCGGCAAGCGCGCGCTCCCCGCGATCGCGCTCTCGCGCGAGGGCGGCTCGCTCGCTCGCCAGGTCGACCTCGTCGCCCAGCCCGACGACGTCGCGATCGCCTTCGGGACCGACGCCGCCTCGGGCGACCCCGACGCGGCGCTGACCGTGGCCGCCCTGGAGGATTGCGCTCGCCGCGGCTGCCTGACGATCGCCTTCTCGGCGGCCGGCGCCGAGTGGGAGTTCGAGCCGCCGGGCGAGGACCCGTTCGTGCGCCAGGAGCTCGCTGAGACGCTCTACCACGTCCTGTGGGAGCTTTGCCACGTGTTCTTCGACCACCGCGGCCTGCTCGAGGGGCGCGAGGCGCGCCGCGTGCACGACAGCGGCGCCTCGAGCTTCCTCTACCCGTTCCTCGGCGAGACCCAGTCCGACCTCGAGGACGTGATGGAGGACGTGCGCCGCTCGGTGGTGTTGAAGGCCGAGGACGTCGGGGCCCTCCGCGAGCAGACGCTGAGCGACAATCGCGAGCCGCTGCTCGCCGCCGCCGCAGCGCTGCGCGCCTCGTTCGACGCCGGCGGCAAGCTGCTCGCGCTCGGTAACGGCGGCTCGGCCACCGACGCGATGGACGCCGTGGCGGATCTGCGCGAGCCGCCGCACGGCTGGCCGCCGCGCCGCGCCCTCGACCTGACCGAGGACGCCGGGATCATCACGGCGATCGCCAACGACATCGGCACCGACGCGATCTTCGCCCGCCAGGTGATCGCATACGGGCAGCCCGGGGACGCGCTGCTGTGCCTCTCGACGAGCGGCAACTCGCGCAACGTGATCGAGGCGCTCGTCGAAGCGCGCAGGCGCGGGCTCGTCACCGTCGCGATGGTGGGCTACGACGGCGGGCGCGTGTCCCAGGAGGGGCTCGCGGACCACGTGGTGGTGACCCGCTCGCAGCACATCCCGCGCATCCAGGAGGCGCAGGCGAGCGCCTATCACGCGCTGCGCGAGCTCGTGGAGCTGACCGGCGCAGACGCCGCATGACGCCCGCGCGGCGGGTCCGCGCGCGCGTCGAGGGAACGGTCCAGGGAGTCGGCTTCCGCCCGTTCGTCTACCGTCTCGCCGCCGAGCTGGCGCTCGCCGGGCACGTCCGAAACGACGAGCGTGGCGTCGTGCTCGAGGTCCAGGGCGATCCCGAGGGCGTGGAGCGATTCCTCGATCGCCTGGCCTCCGAGCCGCCGCCGCTCGCCCTGGTCGAGCGCGTCTCGTCGGAGGACCTCGCGACGACGGACGCGACCGGCTTTCGGATCCTCGGCAGCGAGCGCTCCGGCGAAGCCGCCGCGCCGGTCTCGGCCGACACCGCGACCTGCGACGACTGCCTAGCCGAGCTGTTCGATCCTCGCGACCGCCGCCATCGCTACCCGTTCATCAACTGCACGAATTGCGGCCCGCGCTTCACGATCGTCCGCGGCGTGCCGTATGACCGACCGCTCACGACGATGGCCGGCTTTCAGATGTGCCGGCGCTGCCAGGGCGAGTACGACGACCCGGCGAACCGGCGCTTCCACGCGCAGCCCAACGCGTGTGCGGACTGCGGGCCGTCGGCACGGCTCGTGGACCGCGTCGGCCAGGCCGTCGAGGGCGTCGATGACGCGATCGCCGCCGCCGCGGACGCGCTGCGAGCGGGACGGATTCTCGCCGTGAAGGGAGTCGGCGGCTTTCATCTCGCCTGCCGCGCCGACGACGAGCCGGCGGTCGCGACGCTTCGCGCTCGGAAGCACCGCGAGGAGAAGCCGTTCGCGGTGATGGCGCCCGACCTCGCGACCGCCTCCGGGCTCGCCCAGCTCGAGCCCGAGCACGAGCAGCTGCTGCTCGGGCGCGAGCGACCGATCGTCGTTGCGCCCAGGCGATCGGGGGCCGACGTGGCGGCGTCGGTGGCGCCCCGATCCCCCGACCTGGGCGTGATGCTGCCCTACTCGCCGCTTCACCACCTGCTGCTGGTGGACGTAGACGCCGCCCTCGTCATGACCAGCGGCAACGTGTCCGACGAGCCGATCGCCTACCGCGACGAGGACGCGCTCGCGCGCCTCGGGCCGATCGCCGACCTGTTCCTCGTGCACGACCGTCCGATCGAGACGCGCACCGACGACTCCGTCGTCCGGACCGTGACCCTCGATCGATCGCCGCGCCGGCTCATGCTGCGACGCTCGCGCGGCCACGTGCCGGACAGCCTCGAGCTGCGCCCGCCCGCCGAGCGGCCGGTGTTGGCGTGCGGGGCGGAGCTCAAGAACGCGTTCTGCCTCGTCAAGGGACGGAGGGCCTGGGTCGGACACCACGTGGGCGACCTGAAGAACTGGGAGACGCTCCAGTCGTTTCGCGAGGGCGTCACCCACTTCGAGCGCCTGTTCGCGGTCGAGCCGGAGGTCGTCGCCCACGACCTCCACCCCGACTACCTGTCCACCACCTACGCACTCGATCGGGAGGCGGTTGAGCACGTCGGCGTGCAGCACCACCACGCTCATCTGGCCGCATGCCTCGCCGAGCACGGCGAGGACCGACCGGCGGTCGGGGCGATCTACGACGGGACCGGCTACGGCGCCGACGGCAGCGTGTGGGGCGGCGAGATCCTGGTTGGAGACGCGGCCGCCTTCGAGCGCGCGGGACACCTGTGGCCGGTGCGCATGCCGGGCGGGGACCGCGCCGTGCGCGAGCCGTGGCGCATGGCCTGCGCCTGGCTCGTGGAGGCGTCGGGCCCCGAGCCCCCGCTGCCGCCGGCCCTCGACGGCCACGTCTCGGAGTCGCGCTGGCTGACGATCGCCCGGCTCGTCGGCGATGGCCTCGCGTCGCCGGTCACCACGAGCGTCGGGAGGCTGTTCGATGCGGTGGCGGCGCTCCGCGGCCTCTGTCCGGAGGCGACGTACGAGGGCCAGGCCGCCGTGGAGCTCGAGGCGGCGGCTTCCGGCGCCGCCGGCGAAGCGGCCGGCGCGTACGTCTTCGACCTGGGTGGGGACGGCGGCCTGGTGATCGACGCGCGCGAGACCGTCCTCGCCGCGGCCCGCGACGCGGCCTCGGGCGTCTCGCCTGGGACGGTGGCGGCCCGCTTTCACAACGGCCTGGCCGACGTGACTGCCCGGGCCTGCGCCGAGTGCGCCGAGCGCCACGGGATCGACGTGGTCGTGCTGTCGGGTGGCGTGTTCCAGAACCGGCTGCTGCTCGAGCGGACGGCGGCCGCGCTGGCCGGCGCCGGGCTCGAGGTGCTCGTGCCCGAGCGCCTGCCGCCCAACGACGGCGGGATCGCGTATGGGCAGGCGGCGGTGGCGGCGCGCGCCGCCGGCGCCGGCTGATGCCTCGGCACGCGCCGGCTCAAGGTCGGTGGCGGACGCTGCGGCCAGGTGGTATACGTTCGCAACTGCAAGCCGTTCTCAGTAACGCTTTCGCCCTCGACGAGGAGGAACCGTGACGGTCACCCACGCCGGTCCGATGGTCCCCGCAGCGAACGTGGAGGACGCTGTCGAGCTCGTACGGGCACGCGGTCTACGCGTCTCGGCAGCCCGCCGCGTGGTGATCGAGGCGCTGTTCGCTAGCCGCGGGCCGGTGTCCGCGGAGGAGATCGCTGACGGGCTCGGCGGGCGCACCGTCCCGTCAGACGTCGGGTCGGTCTACCGCAACCTCGAGACGCTTGAGCGGCTCGGCCTCGTCCGCCACTTCCACCTCGGCCACGGGCCGGGGCGATACGCGCTCGCCGGCGACGAGGCGCGCGAGTACCTCTACTGCGAGTCGTGCGGGTCGACCCGCGCGGTTGATCCGGCCGAGCTCGACGCGGTCAGAGAGCTCGTGCGGGACGAGCTCGACTTCCACGCGCGCTTCACCCATTTCCCGATCGCCGGTCTTTGTCGCGAGTGCGTCGATGAGGAGGACCAACCACATGGGCGTTCGGCGACGGCCGATGCTGCCCGCCCGCGAGGTGAAGGGAGTCGCCGATGACAACGGAGCCCATCAGAGTCGGAGGATCGCGCTGGCAGCGGATCAAGAGCTCGCTCACGCCAGCAGAGTGGTGGCGCGCGGCCAGGCTCGCGGCGGTGATCCTCGCGCTCCACGTCGTCGGCTTCGGGCTGTTGGCGATCACCGCCTCCCAGGACCTCAGCCTGGGGTCGGGCGCGGTCTTCGGCTTCGCCCTCGGCATCACCGCCTACACGCTCGGTATGCGGCACGCCTTCGACGCCGACCACATCGCGGCGATCGACAACACGACCCGCAAGCTCATCAACGAGGGTCAGCGACCGCTGAGCGTCGGCTTCTTCTTCGCGCTCGGCCACTCGACGATCGTCTTCGTCCTGGCCGCGCTGCTCGCGATCGGCATACGCGGGCTCAGCGGTGCCGTGGAAAGCGACAGCTCCACCCTGAAGGACTTCACGAGCGTGATCGGACCGACCATCGCGGGCGTGTTCCTGCTGCTGATCGGAATCCTCAACCTGATCATCCTGGTCGGCATCGTGCGCGTCTTCCTGCGCATGCGGCAGGGGCAGTACGACGAGCGTCAGCTCGAGGAGCAGCTGGACTCGCGCGGGTTCATGAACCGCTTCTACGGCCGCGCCACGCGCGCCGTCAAGAAGCCGTGGCAGATGTACCCGGTGGGCGTGCTGTTCGGCCTGGGCTTCGACACCGCCACGGAGATCGCCCTGCTGGCGACCGCGGGCACCGCCGCGGCGGGCGACCTGCCGCTGTACGCGATCCTGTCCCTGCCGATCCTGTTCGCCGCCGGCATGTCGCTGCTCGACACAGTCGACGGGGCGTTCATGAACTTCGCCTACGGCTGGGCCTTCCTCAAGCCGGTCCGCAAGGTCTTCTACAACATCACGATCACGTCCCTGTCGGTGATCGTCGCGCTCATCATCGGCCCGATATCGCTGATCGGCGTGCTCTCCGAGAAGCTCACCATCACCGACGGGGTCATCGGCTTCGTCGCCGGCCTCGATCTCGAATACGTCGGCTACGTGATCGTCGGGCTCTTCGTGGTGACCTGGACGATCGCGCTCGCCGTCTGGCGCTTCGGCCGCATCGAGGAGAAATGGTCGGCCAAGCTGCACCAAGCCCAGTCGACGTCCTAGACAGCAGTCGAGAACAAGGGAGAAGCATGAGCAATCACGTCCACGACGACAAGCACGGGCACGACCAGCCACACACTCACAAGCATGAGCACGACGACGTCGAGCACGCTCACGCGCACACTGAGCACGAGCACGAGCACACCGAGCACGAGCACGAGCACGAGCACGAGCACGACGGCGAGACGCACTCGCACACGCACGTCCACGAGCGCGGCCTCGAGGACGAGCACCAGCACGAGCACTAGCTCGCGTCGCCCGCAAGCGCGCGGAGGCGCGGGAGGGGACCGCCACCCGCCAGCCCGCGCGGGCGAAGCGTCGCCGGCGGCGGCCGGTCCGCTAGTCCTGTGGCCGGCGGTGGCCTTCGGAGAGGACGAGCCCGTAGAGCAGGTGGTCGGCCGCCAGCGCCGCCCGCTCGACCGGGCGCAGCCGGTTTCCCTGCTTGAGTCCGAGCAGCGGTGCCAGGCCGAGCTCGAACCCGAGCCACGCGAGCAGGCCGTACACGGGACCGGCCCAAGCGCGCCGCCGAAGCGACTGCGGCAGGAGCCCGAAGCCGGCGCCGCCGGCCGCGCCGTAGCCCCAGTGGGCGAACTCGACGGCCGCCCGCCGTCGATTACGCGGGACGCGCCGGAGCAGCCCGTGGGCGCGCTTCTTGGCGATCGCCTCCGGGGGCGTCTGCTTGACGATCCCGAGGTCGCGGGTGAACACGCGCACCCCAGTCATCGCCATCGCGCCCACGGCGCCGCGGGCACCGGCATGGGCGATCTCGCCCTTCCGCTCGTCGGAGCCCGATCCCGGGCCGCCGCTGCCCTCTGGCGCCACGAGATGAGCTTACCCTCGCTGTGGCCGCCGTGGACGCGCGCGGCGATCAGCCCGCCCCGCGCCCCAGCTCCGTCAGCCCGTCCTCGCGCGAGCGGACCGGCCGGTAGTCGAGCTCGCGGCGCGCCTTCGAGATGTCGATCGTGCACTCCTGCGCCGAGAGCCAGTAGGCCAGGCGCGTAAGCGGCGGCTCGCCCTTGAGCGGCAGCATCCGCCAGGCAAGCTCGCCCGCCGCGGCTGCCGCGCGTGCCACCGGCACCGGCAGCGAGCGCGTCGGCGGCGTCAGTCCCTGGGTCGCGATCAGCTTCGAGACGAACTCCCTGAACACGACCGGGTCGCCGTCCGTGACGAAGTAGGCCTCTCCCGGGCGCCCGCGAGTCGCGCCTAGCACGAGCCCCTCGACGGTGTTGTCGACGTGGGTGGTGGCCGTTCGGTGGCGGCCGCCACCGATCCAGGCGAAGCGCCCCGCCTCGACCGCCGCGACGATGCCGGGAAGCAGCGTCGTGTCGCCCGCTCCCCACACGAAGCGCGGCCGTACGACGACGGTCTCGAGCTCGGGTCCGTTGGTCGCGACCACCGCCCGCTCGGCGCGGGCCTTGGTGGCCGAGTAGAGCGCCTTCGAGTCCGGGCGCAGCGGCGCGGTCTCGTCGACCGCGACCAGGGGATCCCCGGCGAGCAGGGCGGCCTCGGTTCCGCAGTGCACGAAGCGGCGGACCCCGGCGCGCGAGCATGCGGCGAGCGCGTTCTCGGTGCCGGTCACGTTGTCGCGCTCGAAGTCCTCGCGCGCGCCCCACTGGCCCAGGTGGGCGGCGAGGTGGAAGGCCACGTCGCTTGCCTCGGCGCCGGCCGTCATGGCACTCACGTCCGTGAGGTCGCCGCGCACGGCCTCGGCGCCGAGCCCGCGGACGGCGGCGGCCGAGCGATCGGACCGCGCCAGCGCGCGGACGCTCCAGCCGTCGCCGGCCAGGCGACGGATCAGCCGGCCGCCGATGAAGCCGGAGCCGCCGGTGACGAACGCCGTGCCGGGCGTGGTGGCCATGGCCGCCGCTAGCCCGCGCTCTCGACGCGCAGCTCGTGGGAGCGCCCCGCGACCCGCGCGCGCAGGCCACCGCGGCCGCGAGCCCGCTCGCGCTCGCGCCGAAGCGTGCGCAGGTACGGGAAGAAGTCGACCTGGATCGTGTGCCGCTTCGAGGCCACGTAGCGCTTTCTCATGCGGCGGTCCTCGCGCTCGATCACCCTTTGCATCTCCTGTGGCGAAGGCAGCGTCGTACGGCCCTCGAGGACGTCGGCCACCCACTCGGACTGCGCCTCGGCGAGCGGCATGATCGCGCCGAGCGGCTGCAAGAGGCCGATGAAGTAGAGGCCGGGCCGGTCGGGGTGGACCACCCTTCGGTAGAGCGGCACGCGGTTGTCGCGCGTCGAGACGAGCTGCTCGGAGAGGAACGGGAAGGTGATCTTGTAGCCGGTGCAGTAGACGATCCGGTCGATCTCCTCGACCGAGCCGTCGGCGAAGCGCACGCGGTCGCCCTCGAGCCGCTCGATGTTCGGCTTCGGCTTGACGCGGCCGTGCCCGATCCGTGCGAGCAGCTCCGCGGAGACGGTGGGGTGGGCCTCCATGAGCTTGTGGTCGGGTCTCGGAAGGCTGTAGTCCTCCATGTTCCCCTGCACCTGCTTGAGCATGAACGCGGACACCGCGCGCTGGAGCGCGAACGGCAGCCGCGTCGTGAAGTCGGTCGAGAGCTCGTCGGTCGGCTTCCCACCGATGTACTTCGGAATCACGTAAGCGCCGCGGCGCATCGCGATGAACGTCATCTTCGAGACGCGCGACGTCTCGCAGGCGATGTCGCAGGCGGAGTTGCCGATCCCCAGCACGAGCACGTTCCTGCCCTCGAACCCGTCCGGGGTCGAGTAGGCGTGCGCGTGGGTGGCCTCGCCCGCGAACTCGCCGGGGAACTCCGGCCAGCGTGGGTCCCAGTGGTGGCCGTTCGCGACGAGCACTGCGGCGTAACGGCCGGTGGCCCCGTCGTCGGTCGTCACGTCCCAGCCCTGTCCGGGGCCCTCCGGCGCCGGCTCTACGCGCGTCACCTCCGTGCGAAAGCGGATCCGGTCGCGAAAGCCGAAGTGGTCCACGTACGCGTCGAAGTAGCGCGCGATCTGGCTGTGGTGGGGGTAGTCGGGGTAGTCCTCAGGCATCGGGAAGGTGGAGTACGCCATCCGCCGTCGCGAGGTGTTGATGAACAGCGACCGGTAGGCCGCCGACACGCCGTTGTCGTTTCCGTAGCGCCAGTTGCCGCCCACCTCGGAGCCCTTCTCGAAGCAGTCGTACGGGACGCCGCGCGCGCTCAGCACCTGGCAAGCGGCGATGCCCGACGCCCCGGCCCCGATCACGCAGATCCTGGCGGCACTGTCCTTTCGCGGCTCGGACATTGGCTGGTCGGCCAGCTTAGTGACGACGCCTCTCCGACGCGCCTCCGTCACTGCCATGATCGTGAGGTCCGCCACGACGCTGTAGAGGTGGCCGAGCGGCCCGGTCACGAGCCATGCGAGCAGCCGCTCGGCCGGGCGGCGGCGGATGTCTGGACGGCTGACGGCCATCCCGCCCAAGGTATCGTCCGCGGCGCGATGGCGACCGCGGTGACCACCAAACGGACCGAGCTCGGGGACGCCCGCGTGCGGCTGGACGTCGAGGTCGGGCCGGACGTCGTGGAGCGTGAGCTCGAGACCGCGGCGCGGGAGCTCGGCCGCGACATGAAGCTCGCCGGCTTCCGCAAGGGCAAGGTGCCGCCGCCGGTCGTGATTCAACGCGTCGGTCGTGCGGCCGTGCTCGACGAGGCGGTGCGACGCGCTCTGCCGGCCTGGTACGAGCAGGCGGTGTCCGAGGCCGGCGTGGTGGCGGTGGGGGACCCCAAGCTGGCGCTCGAAGTGCTGCCGGAGAAGGGCTCGCCGCTCGGCTTCTCGGTCGAGGTCGCC
>Ga0136615_10001898_pt1 | contig 10250 bp, 7 predicted proteins | sample AntDrymUQ2882206_2_FD_106647 | JGI IMG/M metagenome (GOLD analysis project Ga0136615, IMG submission 106647) | Polar desert sand microbial communities from Dry Valleys, Antarctica - metaG UQ288 (22.06) | ecosystem: Environmental > Terrestrial > Soil > Desert | place: Antarctica: Dry Valley...
CGCCTCGGCCTGCGCCTCGGTGGCGGGCGTCTCCGCCCCGGTCGCCGCGGCGCCGCCGGGATCCTCGCCCTCAGGCGGCTTGGCGCCCTCGCGGGCCCACGGCTCGTCGAACTCGACGCGCCACTTTCCCTCCTCGCTCTGCTGCAGCGCGAGCCGCGCCCGGAACGACTTGCCCGAGCGGCCCTTGAAGCCGGTCACCGGGCGCGCGGTGCGGCCCGTGGCGATCAGCTCGCGGGCCACCGCCATCGGCAGCGTCTTGCCCGCCTTGCTCTTCCAGATCACGAACCCGCAGCCGGGGTCCTCGCGCGACCAGCAGGAGAAGCCCTTGCGGTTCTCGACGATGTCCTGGCCGCAGACCGGGCACGGGCCGAGGTTGGCGCGCGGGATGCGGACTTCCTTCAGCTTCGCGTCGAGCTCGGTCACCGTTCCGCGGGCGAACTCCGCGATGTCGCGCATGAAGCGCTCGCGCGTCTCCTCGCCGTGCTCGATCCGCCCGAGCCGGTGCTCCCAGTCGCCGGTGAGCCCGGGCGAGGTGAGGGCGTGCCCGTCCAGCAGGCGGATGACGTTGAGGCCCTTCTCCGTGCAGACCAGCGAGCGCGCGTCGCGCTCGATGTAGCCCACGTCGATCAGCCGCTCGATGATCGCCGCGCGCGTGGCCGGCGTGCCGATGCCGGAGTCCTTCATGGCCTCGCGCAGCTCGTCGTCGTCGACCAGCTTGCCGGCCGTCTCCATCGCGGCGAGCAGGGAGGCGTCGGAGTAGCGGCGCGGCGGCTTGGTCTCCTTCTCCTCCGCCGCCACGTCGAGCGTGCTGACGGCCTCGCCCTGCTCGAGCTTCGGCAGCGCCTGCACGGCGCCCTCGTCCTCGTCCGCCCCCGACCGCTCCTCGGCGCCCTCGCCGTACACGCCGCGCCAGCCGGGCACGACGAGCACCCGCCCGCGCGTGCGGAACACGTGTTCCGCGACGGTCGTCTCGAGCCGCGTGTTCTCGAACACGGCTTCGGGGTGGAAGACGGCGAGGAAGCGCCGCACGACCATGTCGTAGACCTTGCGGTCGTCGTCGGACATCTTGCCGCTCGGGTGCTCGGCCTTCGTCGGGATGATCGCGTGGTGGTCGGTCACCTTGGCGTCGTTGACGACCCGGCCGAGCGGCAGCGCGTCGAGCCCCGTCACGTACGCCGCGGCGCGGGCGTACTCGCGCTGCTTGCCGACCAGCGCGGCGGTCGGCTTGATCTCGCCGACCATGTCGCCCGTCAGGAAGCGGGAGCTCGTGCGCGGGTAGGTGAGCGCCTTGTGCTCCTCGTAGAGCCGCTGCGCTGCCCCCAGCGTGCGGCGGGCGGAGAAGCCGAAGCGCGTGTTGGCCTCGCGTTGCAGCGTGGTGAGGTCGTACAGGAGCGGCGCGCGCTCCTTCTTGGTCGACTTCTCGAGCTTCGAGATCGTGCCCGCGCCGCCGCGCACGGCCGCGACGATCGCCTCGGCCTCGGCGGCGGACTTCAGCCGCGGCTGGGCGCCGGCGTGGAAGCGGCCCGCGTAGCGCCGCCCGCCCTCCCCGCCGGTGGGCTCGAAGGTCGCGTCCACCAGCCAGTACGCCTCGGGCGTGAACGCGCGGATCTCCTCCTCGCGGCGGGCGATCAGCGCCAGCGTCGGCGTCTGGACGCGCCCGAGCGAGACCGCGCCGTCGAACGAGGAGCGCAGCCGGATGGTCGCCGCGCGCGTCGCGTTCATGCCGACGATCCAGTCGGCCTCCGAGCGCGAGCGCGCCGCCTCCTCGAGCCGCGCGAACTCACCGCGGGGCCGCAGGTCGCCGAGCGCGGACCGGATCGCCGCCGTCGTCATCGAGGAGAGCCACAGGCGCTCGACCGGCTTGGACGCCTTCGCCTTCTCGTACGTCCAGGCGAAGATCAGCTCGCCCTCGCGGCCGGCGTCGCAGGCGTTGATCACGCGCTCGACGTCGTCGCGCCGCAGCAGCTTGGTGATGACCGTCATCTGCTTCTTGGAGCGCTCGTCGCGCACGACGAGCTTGAAGGCGTCCGGGACGATGGGCAGGTCCGCCATGCGCCACTTCTTGAGCTTGGGGTCGTACTCGTCGGGCTCGGCGAGCTGCACGAGGTGCCCGACCGCCCAGGTCATGATGTGCTCTTCGGTCTCGAGGTACCCCTCGTGCTTCTGGAACGCGCCCGGGAGGACGCGCGAGAGGTCGCGGCCGACCGACGGCTTCTCGGCGATGACGAGCGTCTTGCTCATGACGCGCCGAGGGTAGCGGCTCTCGTCGGGTGTGGTCAGCCGGCGCAGGGGCCGGTCGAGACCGGCCGCCCGGCGTCCGCGAGCGCCCGCCGCACCACGGTGTTGGGCACGCCGTAGCCGCCGCGCGGCCCGCGCGTGGTGGCCGCGAACACGGTCGTGACCACCCGGCCCTTGCCGTCCACCATCGGCCCGCCGGAGTTGCCCGAGCGCACCAGACCGCGCAACGCGGTCATCGTGCGCACCACCGGTCCGCGGCCGTACGCGTCGGAGGATCGCACCCGCCGCGTCTGGCCCAGCCGCCCGGCGCGCACGTCGAACGGACCGTTGAGGGGGAAGCCGAGGATCGCGGCCGACGTCCCCTCCCGCGTGGCCTCGGCCAGCGGCAGCGGCCGGGCCTCGATCCCGTCCACCCGCAGGACCGCGACGTCGTTGCGGGGGTCGAAGTGGACGGCCTGCGCCCGCCGGCCGGGCTCGCGCCCGCCGAGCAGCACGCGCGTGTCGCGCTCGCCGGCGACCACGTGGGCGTTCGTGACGACCAGGCCGTCCGCCGCGACCCAGCCCGAGCCCGCGACGCCCAGGCCGCACGCCGTCCCGAGCACCCGGACCACGCTCGCCGCCGCCTCCTGCACCTCCGAATCACGCGCGATCCCCGCCTGCGGCGGTGCCACCCGCGCCTCGGGCCCGACGATGCGCGGGAACGGGTCCAGGCGGCGCAGCGAGTTCAGCAGCGGGCCGGACGGCGGCAGGGCCGTGTTGAGCCGCTGCAGGATCGCCGAGCGCTGCACCTCCTGGCGGATCCGGTAGGTGCCGCTCTGCACCGCCAGCGCGCCGAGGATCCAGACCACGCCAAGCCCGACGCAGGCGATCAGCACCGCCCCGAGCAGCCCGTCCACCGCTCCGAAGCCGGGCACCAGCCGCAATCCCCGCCGGATCGGGCCTCCGAACGCCTCGAAGAGCCCGGCGAGCAATCCGCCGACGAGCAGCGCGCCGCCCAGCCCGAAGGCCGGGGCCCACGGGGAGCGCGCACCCTCGGTCAGCACGAGCGGCCCGATCCGCGTGCCCACCCACGCGCCGAGCGCCAGGCCGACGAAGGCCAGCACCCCGGAGATGAAGCCCTGTGCCCACCCGAACAGCGCGAGCAGCAGCACCAGCCCGACGATGATCCAGTCCACGCCCGTCACCGCCGGCGAGCGTATCGGGCGCTCGTAAGCGCCCGATCCCCTTCCGTCGCCCGGCGGACGGGTCATGATGGGAGCCGAGCGATGTCCGCTCCCACCCGCCCCCCCGACCGTGCGGCACCCACCGCACCCGGCGCGCATCCCCGGCGCCGGCGCCTCGCCCGCGCGCGGCTGGCGCCGCTCGGCGTCGCGGCCTTCGCGGCGTTCGCCGCCGGCGTCGCCGTCGGCGCGCAGGCCGACGACGCGCGGCGCACCGCCGCCCAGGCCTTCGTGCGCGCGTGGGCGCGCGGCGACTACGCGGCGATGCACGCGCTCGTCACCCCCGAGGCCCGCAACCGCATCGCGCTGCGGCGCTTCGCGCGCACGTATCGCAGCGCCGCAAAGGTGGCCACGCTGTCGAGCATCGACCCGGGCCGCGCCGAGGATCCGCGCGATGGCGCGGTGGTCGTGCCGGTCGTCCTGCGCACGCGGGTGTTCGGAGCGCTCGCGCGCCGGCTCGCGCTGCCGGTGGTCGAGAGCGACGACGGCGCCCGCATCGCCTGGGCGCCCCACCTCGTGGTGCCCGGCCTGCGACCCGGTGAGAAGCTCTCGCGCTCCACCCAGATGCCGCCCCGCGCCGCGATCCAGGCCCGCGACGGGACGCCCCTGGCCCGCGGCGAGGCGCGCACGTCAGAGCTCGGCACGATCGCGTCCGACGTCGCCGGGACGATCGGGCCGGCGCCGCCCGAGCTCGCTTCCGCGCTCGCGCGCCGGGGCGTGCCGCGGGAGACGCCGGTCGGGTTGAGCGGGCTGGAGCGGGAGTTCGACACGGAGCTCGCCGGTCGCCCGGGCGGCGAGCTGCGCGGGGACGCGCAGGTGCTGGCCAAGGTGGCGCCGCAGCCCGGCCGGGCCGTGCGCACCACGATCGATCCGGAGGTCCAGACCGCCGCCGTCGCGGCGCTCGCCGGGCGCTTCGGCGGCGTCGCGGTCCTGCGGCCGGACGACGGCGAGGTGCTCGCGCTCGCCGGCATCGCCTACTCGGCACCGCAGCCACCGGGCTCCGTCTTCAAGATCGTCACGCTCGCGGGGGCGCTGGAAGCCGGGGTGGTCCGCAAGCGCAGCTCCTATCCCGTCCAGACCGCCGCCGTGCTGGAGGGCGTCGAGCTCGAGAACGCCAACGGCGAGTCCTGCGGCGGCTCGCTGCGCAACTCGTTCGCGCACTCCTGCAACTCGGTGTTCGCGCCGATGGGGGCGAAGCTCGGCGCACCGCGCCTCGTGGCCGCCGCGGAGGCGTTCGGCTTCAACGAGGATCCCGGGCTGGACGGGGCACTGCCCTCGACGATCCCGCCGGCGGAGGAGATCGGCGACGACCTCGCCGTCGGCTCGAGCGCGATCGGCCAGGGCCGCCTGCTGGCCACGCCGCTCCAGATCGCGGAGCTGGCGGCCGCGATCGCGGCGGACGGCGTGCGGGCGCGCCCGACGCTGCGCAAGAGCGCGCCGCCCCGCCGCACCCGTGCCACGCCGGTCGCGGTGGCCCGTACGGTCGGCTCCTTCATGCGCAGCGTCGTCACCGACGGCACCGGCGGCGGCGCGGCCGTCCCCGGCATCGCGGTGGCGGGCAAGACGGGCACGGCCGAGCTGCGCGACACGACGGTCGACGTCGTCGACCCGGAGTCGGAGGTCCCGCCCGTCGACGACGTCACGGACACGACCGCGTGGTTCGCCGCCTACGCGCCGGCGCGGCGGCCGCGGGTCGCCGTCAGCGTGATGCTCGTCGGCCAGGGCGCGGGCGGGGCGACCGCCGCGCCGGCGGCCAGGGTCGTGCTCGAGGCCGCCCTCGGACGCTAGAGGCCGGCCGCCGGCCGGGTCGGTCCGGACGCGGACAGGATCCGGCGGGAATGTCAGCCGGCGGTCATCTCGCACCGGGTCGCGCCCGTGGGGGGCAAACCGAGCGGATGTCCACGCGCGTGGCCGGAGTCCTCGTCGCGGTGATCGTCGCCGCGACGGTCGCCGCCGGCATCGTGGCGCTCGCCGGCGGGACCGACGACGTGCCGGTGGCGACGCGCGGCGTCCCGGTCGGGACGGTCCTCACAGACCCGAAGCGCTTTCTCGACGCGTCGCTGGTCGTGACCGGGCGGGCGGACGTCGTGACGGATCGCGCCATGACGATCAGCGACGGCGATCGCGACCTGATCGTCGTGGCCGCCGATCCGGAGCATCAGAACTTCGAGCTCCGCCTGACCGAGGGCCGTCTCGTGCACGCCACCGGCCGGCTGGAGCTGCTCGATGCCGAGGCGACCGTGCAGCGCCTGCCGGGGCCGTCGCTGCTGCCCAGCCAGTTCCAGGGCTTCCAGCGTCAGCCCGTGCTGATCGCGTCGAGCGTCGTCGACCGCGGGGACGAGCCCGCCGGCTGAGGGCGAGGCCCACGCCCGGGCGCCGGCGGAGGCTCGGTCGGCAGCAGCCAGCTCTTGTCGGCACGCCGCCGGATCTCACCGGTCGCCGCGAGCCGGCTCAGCGCGGTCGTCACGGTGGGCCGCTGCGCGCAGACGAGCTGCGCCACGACGTCGTGCGTGAGCGCGAAGGGGACCACGACCCCCTCGCGCGCCACGCGCCCCCAGCGGTCGGCCAGGTGCCAGAAGTACAGCCGCAGGCGGTCCTCGATCCGCCTGAGGTCGGCGATCGCGAGCTGCAGGGCCAGCGAATGCGTGCGCCCGACGAAGCGGCGGACGACCGCGAGCATGAGCGGCGGCCAGCGCGCGGCGAAGACCAAGAAGCGAGCGTCGAGGACCGCGACGCGGGCGCGGTGCACGACGCGCCAGTCCGACGTGGACGGGATCGAGGCGCCGTCCTCGTCGCGGTCCCACGGCCGGATCACGTCGCCTGGCCCGACGAGCTCCGACCGCGGCGCGGCGCCGACGGTCACGCTGTGGATCAACAGGCCGTCGAGCACAAGCAGGCCGAGGCATACGTCCGTGTCGATCGCCTCGAGGCCCTGCCATGTCCAGGGACCGCGCTCCAGCGTCGGCGCGGGCACCCCCGTGTGCAGGCGCGCTTCGAGCTGCGCCGCCGGGGGGAGGTCGGCGAACAGCTCGGCGTCCTCGTCGCACACGCGGACGCGCGGCGTCGCGCCGAACGCGCGCTCCCGGAGATCGACGTACGAGTCGGCATGGCGCATCGGCCTTCGGAGTGGAACGCCCGCCCGGGAGCCCGATGGCGGCGGGCAACCAATCGGCGCCCGCCGAGCCACCATCCGTGAGGGTCTGCCGCGGTTGCGCGGATCCGTGTGCCACCCCTTGAGATGAGGAGCCAACGGGACAGGGGAGAACACCATGAGATGCGGGATCGCGGGCGCCGTCGTCATCGCCGCGCTGGCGGTCGCCGGCTGCGGCGACGACGGCGGGACGGAATCGGCGGAGGCTCCTGAAGCCGCAACGCAGGGCGCCAAGGTCATCGATCCCGCGGTGGCCGACGGCGCCTCGGGCACCGTGACCTACTGCACGGGCAAGGACACGTCCGGGGCGCAGAAGGCATCGGTGCGGGCGTTCAACGAGCGCTTCGCCGACGAGGACCTGAAGGCACGGCTGCTCGAGTTCCCGGAATCCGCCGACCAGCAGCGCAGCCAGTTCATCCAGCGCCAGCGCGCCGAGTCGGGCGAATGCGACATCTTCTACGCGGACGTCATCTGGACGGCGGAGTTCGCCTCGCAGGAGTGGCTCTACGACCTCACGCCCGTCGTCGAGGAGCGCGCCGACGAGTTCATCCCGTCCACGCTCGAGACGGCGCAATACGAGGACCGCTACTGGGGTCTCCCCAAGCAGACCGACGCCGGCTTCCTCTACTACCGGACCGATCAGGTCGACGACGTCCCGGCGACCTGGCAGGAGACGTACGACATCGCCGCGCGCGAGGACGGCATCGTGTACCAGGGCGCGGCGTACGAGGGACTCACCGTCGACTTCCTGGAGCTCGCCTTCGCGAACGGCGGGCGCGTGCTGAGCGACGACGGCACCGCATCGCTGTTCGACTCGCCGGAGAACCGCGAGGCGCTCGAGCTCATGGTCGAGGGGATCCGCCGCGGCGCGGCGCCGCGCTCGGTCGTGACCTACATGGAGGAGCAGGCGCGGCGCGCCTTCGAGTCGGGCAACGCCACCTTCATGCGCAACTGGCCGTACGCCTACGCGCTCGGCCGGCGCAAGGGGTCGAACGTACGCGGCGACTTCGCAGTGGCGCCGCTGCCGGCGTTCGAGGGCGGTGGCCGGGCCGGCGTCCTCGGCGGCCACAACCTCGTGATCTTGGCCTACTCAGAGAACCCGGGCGGCGCCCTGAAGCTGATCGAGTACCTGACCTCCCCCGAGGTGATGGAGCGCGACGCCGTCGAGTACTCGCTGGCGCCCGCGCTGGCCGAGACCTACGAGGACGCGGACGTTCGCGAGGCGCTGCCGTTCGCGGCCGAGTTGAAGCAGGCCGTCGAGCAGGCCCGGCCGCGGCCGGTCACGCCGCTCTACCCGCAGGTCTCCGAGGCGATCTACTCGAACGTCAACGCGGCCCTGAGCGGGAACACGACGCCCGCGGACGCGCTGCGGCGCGCCGACGAGCAGATCGAGGGCGCGCTGGACACGTTCTAGATCAGAGGTCGAGCTGGATCCGTGCCGCGCCGCCGCCGGTGGGATCGGCGATCTCGAGGATCATCGGGCGCTCCTGGACGGACGCGAACGGGACGGAGAAGACCAGCGCAGCGCCGTCGAAGGTCCGGTCGGCGGCGCTGCCGGCTTCCGGGCTGCACTCGCCCGGCGCCAGCGGGGTCACCGAGTACTCGAAGGTGTCCGCGGTGTCGGCCGCGCGGGGAGCGAAGCGCTGCCCGAACGCGTCCTCGAGATGGATCCGCTCGCTCGTGCGAACCGGTTCTCGCCCCGCGGCGCACGCGCGCAGGAAGACCGCGTAGAGCCCCCGGTCGGAGTGCGGCGTCCCGCCCTCCCACAGCGCATCGTCCGGTGCGCCGCGGACGTTGAGCTGACGGAAGAGCACGGCTCGGTACCGCACGCCGCCGAGCTCGGCGACGTTCTGCTCCTGCGCCTCGACGGCGTTGTCTGGGCTCTCGTCGCCGCCGCAACCTCCCGGCAGAGCGAGCGTGGCGACGACGATCAGCGCCGGAAAGCGGCGTAGCAGGGTGCGCGACGGCGGCATGATCGCCATCTTCCCTCCCCCTCGGATCGTGCGAGCCGGACCGTACGTCGGCTGACATCGCCCGTCCGCCATGCTCGCGGGTGGGTACGAGGCCCGCCATGATCCGCTCGGGGCCGGCGAGCGGCCGTGTGCTGGTGCTCCTCGACGTCGCGCTGCTGCTGTGGACCCTGACCTGGCTGTGGATGGGCGCCACGGTGCTGCGGAGCTGCCCGGCATCGGGAGGCTCGGCGGAACCGTCAGCTCGCTCGGCGAGGCCGTCGCGGCGATCGGTGGCGCGATCTCCGAGCTGCCGCTGCTCGGCGACCGGCTCGACGCACCAGCGCAGGCGGTCACCGAGGCGGGCCGCGACGCCGTCGCCTCGGCGGAGGAGGCGCGCCGGAGCGCGGATCGCGTCGGCGTGCTCCTCGGCATCTCGATCGCGCTCGTGCCGACCGTTCCCGTGCTGCTGCTCTACCTGCCCGGCCGGCTGGCCGCCGCACGCGAACGCAAGACGCTGACCCGCGCCCTCGCGGCCGGACGGACGCCCGAGCTGGAGGCGCTGCTCGCCGAGCGCGCGGTCCTCCACCTCCCCTACCACCGCCTCCACCGGGTGAGCGCCGACCCGCACGCCGACCTGCGTGACCGGCGCCACGGCCCGCTCGCGGACGCCGAGCTCGACTGGTACGGGGTGCCCCGCTCAGCGCGAGCCCCACGGGCGCCGCGATGACGAGCGCGCACGCGGGCTTCGGCCGGCTCGTGGTCACGCTGCGGTGGCCGCTCGTGATCTTCTGGGTCGCCGCAGCGATCGTCACGACGCTGGCGCTGCCGAGCATCGAGGAGTCGCAGAACGGGGCGCTCGGCGACCTCGTCCCCAACGAGTCGGCCGCGCTCGACGCCGAGCTGCGCTCCAACCGCCTGTTCGGCTTCCCGGTCCTGAGCCGCACGGTCGTCGTACAGCGCGATGCCGCCGGGCTCTCGCCGCTCGCGCAGGCGTCGACGGTCGAGCGTGCTGTCGCCCTGAACCGCGACACGCTGCCGGAGCTCGAGCGGATCGGTGGCGCGATCCCGGTGCTCAACACCGTCGCGGTACCGCCCTTCACGCGCGAGCAGGGCACGACGGCGGTCACCTACCTGCTGTTCGGGCTCGACACCGGCCCCGGGGCCCAGCTCGACCTCGCGGAGCAGCTCGCCGGACGCGCCCAGGCCACCGATCCCGGCAGCTTCACCGGCGTGACCGGCGCCCTGGCGGCGCGCGAGGCCCAGTCTCGGCTGATCGCGGACGCGCTTCCGCTCGTCGAGCTCTGCACGGTGCTGCTCGTGGTGCTCGCGATCGGCCTGCACTACCGCGCCCTGCTCGCGCCCCTGGTCACGCTGGCCGCCATCGCCGTCGCCTACCTCATCACGGTCCGGGTGGTGGCCTGGGTCGGCCAGTCCGTCGACGTCTCCGTCCCGAGCGAGGTCCAGCCGGTGATCGTGGTGCTGCTGTTCGGCGTGCTCACCGATTACGCGATCTTCTTCCTGTCGCGGTTCCGCCTGCGGCTTGCCGAGGGTGCCCTCGCGCACGACGCGGCGCGGGCGGCGGCCGGGGAGCTCGTGGGCACGATCGTCGCCGCGGGCGTCACGGTGGCGGCCGCGAGCGCCGCGCTGCTGGTAGCGGAGCTGGGCTTCTTCCAGACCTTCGGGCCGGGC
>Ga0136615_10001900_pt1 | contig 10247 bp, 11 predicted proteins | sample AntDrymUQ2882206_2_FD_106647 | JGI IMG/M metagenome (GOLD analysis project Ga0136615, IMG submission 106647) | Polar desert sand microbial communities from Dry Valleys, Antarctica - metaG UQ288 (22.06) | ecosystem: Environmental > Terrestrial > Soil > Desert | place: Antarctica: Dry Valley...
GACCTGTCAGAACTCGTGCCCCCGGCCGTCGCGGACCGCTTAAAGGAAGCGGCCCGGCGCTGACGAACTGAGGTAGGCGCATGGACGTCCTCGTCCTCATCGACAAGCTCGACGACCAGATCCACACCGCGAAGCCGGTGCCGCTGACCGACCAGGTCCGCGTGGACAAGGAGGAGGTCTACGACATCCTCGACCAGATGCGCGCCACCGTGCCGGAGGAGATCAAGCAGGCGCGCTGGATCGTCAAGGAGCGCCAGGAGATGCTCGCCGAGGCGAAGCGCGAGGCCGAGCGGATCATCAAGGAGTCGCGCGAGGAGCAGACACGGTTGATCTCGAACGAAGAGGTCGTCAAGCAGGCCGAGCGTCAAGCCGAGGAGATCATCGAGGACGCGCGGGCCCGCGAGCGTGAGATCCGGCTTGGCGCCGAGGACTACGCCGACGACATCCTCAACACGCTCGAGATCAACCTCCAGAAGTTCACCGCCGCCGTGCAGCGCGGCCGCGACCGCTTGCAGGGTCGCGAAGAGGCCGAAGTCGCCTAGCCGCGGGCGTCCCGGGCCGGGGCGCCGTGGCGCGCGGGTCCTGCCTCCGGCAGAGCCCTCCGGCTCGGGCTGGAACGCCCTCACCGCAGGTCTCCGCCGTCACCACCCGCGCGAGCGGCGTTTGCGGCGAGCGCCCTTCGCCCGCACTCGCGCCAACCGCGGGCCGGTGACTGCCGGCAAGGCATGTTTCCTCTGCGAAGTGGTCTTTCAGAAAGACTTGTTTCGAGACCAGTTTCGAGAAGCGATATCGGTCTCGGGCGCTCGGCTACTCGACGACGCTGCTGATCTGGCCCCGGCAGAGATCGGCGGCTCGCAGCGCCTCCTGTAGAGCGTTGCTCGCCATGGCGGCGTCGGGGCCGAAGTACAGGTAACGCCCGCATCCGACGACCTCGAGGATGTGATCGCGCACGAGCAGCCCGAGGACCTCGAGCCTCGGGGCGCCCCTCACCCGACTTCTCGCTAGCTGAGGTCCGAAGCCGGATTCGATGACCTCGGCGGAGCGGTATGCGCGCACGGTCAGATCGCGCGCCGGAAATTCGACGTGTACGGCGTCCTCGGGGCGGGGCGGATCCAGGCCGGCGCTGCGGCTGGTGTCGATCGGGCGGACGTCATGCCCGCGCTCATCGAGGGCCTGCGAGGCGGGGTGGCAGCGTGGACGAAGCGGCGGGGCTGGCCTCGTCCGCCGCTGAGGTCGGCGTCGGATCGTCATCGCCGTCGCACGCGACGAGGGTCGCCGCCAGTGCCGCGGCGGTGAGACCCGGAAGACGCCGCACGCGGGGGATTGTCCCAACACGGCGGCCCCAAAGCGCCGCTTCCGGTCGCCGGGCCGCCGCTACCCTCGACCGCATGGCGGCGCGGACCGACCTCTTCGAGCTCGGGCGGCTCTCGCTCCATCCCGGCGAGGGACGGCGCCTCGACCTGGAGGTGCGCCTCGACCCGCTCGAGTTCGGCGCCCAGCGCTACGAGCCGCGGCCGGCGAGCGTTCCGGTGACGCTGGACGTCGCGCGGACCATGGCTGGGTTCTCGCTCCGGCTGCGCTTCGAGGGCGGGCTCGCGGGCCCGTGCGCGCGCTGTCTCGAGGAGGCGGGTCAGGGAGTACGGGTCGACGCGCGTGAGGTCGATCAGCCGGCCGGCGGGGAGGAGCTGCGATCGCCATACGTCGACGACGACGCCCTCGACCTGAGAACGTGGGCGAGGGACGCGCTGGCGCTCGCGCTGCCCGACCAGATCCTCTGCACCGAGGAGTGCCGGGGCCTGTGCGCGGTCTGCGGCGAGAACCTCAACGGAGCCGACGCCACGCACGAGCACGAGCGGCCCCCCGACCCCCGCTTCGCGAAGCTGAGCGAGCTCAAGCTCCAGTAGCGCCTACGTCGGAGCCCGGTTGGCCACCTCGATCAGGTTGCCGTCCGGATCCCTGAACCAGACCGACCGAAGCGGCCACCGCGCGCCGTCGGCGGGCGCCGGACCCTCCTCGACCTCCACCCCGAGCGCGCGCAGGTGCGCCACAACCGCGTTGAGCGGCGTCGACGTCAGGAAGCAGAGGTCGGCGGTCCCGCTGCCGGCGTGCCGCGCGTTCGGCAGGTGCTCGCTGCCGACCTCGTGGAGGTTGATCTTCTGGTCTCCGAGCCGAAGCGCCCTGCGGCCGCCCGCGAAGACGGTCGCCTCCATGCCCAGGACGAGCTCGTAGAAGTCGATCGTCACCGACAGGTCGCGGACCGTTAGCACGACGTGGTCGATCGATTCGACGCGAATGTCCATCGGGCGAGGGTACGCCGAGCCGAGGCGAGTCGCCCCCGGCGCCCGGGGCGCTACCCGAACGTGAACGCGTAGCCCGAGACGCCGCGACCGACCTCGAGCGTGAGACGGTGCCGCCCGACCCGCGGCAGGTCCACGAGCGCGTAGAGGCGCTGGCGATCCACCCGGACGCGGGCGTCGCCGCGCACGTCCGCGCCGGCGGCGCGCGCGCGTACCGGCTCGCCGTCGAGCAGCACGTGGACGGCGCCGTCCTCCCCGTCCGCCGGCGGGCTCAGCACGAGGAACACCCGGCGCGCCTGGATGCTTGCGTCGATCGGTCGCGCACGGAGGTGAACGAATCCTGACCTCTCTTGCGCGTCGCTCGGCGACCGGGATCACGGTCGGCCGCCAAGCCGGCCGCGCGCGCGGGCGAAGCTAGACTGTCGCGCTCATGGCCGTCCCCAAGCAACGGCAGGCGCGCTCTCGGACGCGCAAGCGCCGCGCCCAGCACAAGATCTCCCCGCCCGGGCTGCGCGCGTGCCCGCGCTGCGGCGAGGCCGGCCTGCCGCATCGCGTCTGCCCGAACTGCGGCACCTACGGCGGCCGCGAGGTCGTCGCGAGGGAGCAGTCGGCCGAGTAGTCGCGGAACGGCCGTGATCGCGCTCGACGCGCACGGCGCGGACCGCGGCCCGGCGACCGTGGCGGAGGGCGCCCGCCTCGCCGGCGTCCCGGTGACGCTCTTCGGCCCGGCGGCCGAGCTCCCGGCCGGCGACCTCGTCGAGGTGGAGGATTGCCCGCTCGCGATCGGGGCGGAGGAGGAGCCGGCGCGAGCGGTGCGCGCCAGGCCGGACGCCTCGATCGCGCGAGCGGCGGCCGCGGTGGCGGCTGGTCGCGCCGATGCGCTCGTCTCGGCGGGCCCGACCGGGGCGGCGCTCGCCGCCTCCGTGGTCCACCTCAAGCGGCTGCGCGGCGTCCACCGGCCGGCGATCGCCGTCCTGCTTCCGGTTCCGGGCAAGCCCACGCTGATGCTCGACGCAGGTGCGAGCACGGAGGTGAGGCCCGAGCATCTGGTCCAGTTCGCCTATCTCGGCGCGGCCTTCATGGAGGCCGTTCACGGAATCGAGCGACCACGCGTCGGCCTCCTGTCGGTAGGGGAGGAGCCGGGGAAGGGCACGCCGGACGTCGTGGCGGCGCACCAGCGGCTCGCTGCGGGGCCGCTCGACTTTCGCGGCAACGTCGAGGGAGGAGACCTCACCGCCGGGTCCTGCGACGTCGTCGTCACCGACGGCTTCACGGGCAACGTCGCGCTCAAGACGATGGAGGGCACCGTGCGCACCGTGGTGGGAGCTATCCGCGACGCGGTCCGCTCGGGGCCGGTGTCCTCAATCGGCGGGCTGCTGATCCGCGGCCGCCTCGGCGCGCTTCGGCGCGCGCTCGATCCCAACTCGGCGGGTGGAGCGATCCTGCTCGGCCTCCGGCACGTCGTGGTGATCGCGCACGGCAGTTCGACCGCTGAAGGGGTGGCGCAGGCGGTCCGGGTGGCCGGGCGGGCGGTGGACGAGCAGGTCGTGGACCGCACCCGCGCGGCGCTCGAAGCCGGCGATGCGCTCCGATCCTCGCCCGCTGGTAGCGTCAGCGGGCAGCCATGAGCAGGGATCAGGTGCTGCAGCTCATCCGCGAGCACCTCGCGGTCGAGCTCGAGATCGAGGCCGAACGGATCACGCCGGAGACGCGCTTCAAGGAGGACCTCGAGGCGGACTCCCTCGATCTCGTCGAGCTCGTGATGGAGCTCGAGGACCGGTACGGAGTCCGCATCCCCGACGAGGAGGCGGCCAAGATCCTCACCGTCGGCCAAGCTGCCGACTTCGTCGCGGACCGGGCGCCGCAGGCCGCGTCGTAGACCACCTGAACGCGCCGTCCGAAACCCTCCGCGCCCTGCTCGACGCCCTCCCGGAGGACCTCGCACGCCAGGCGCTCACCCACTCCTCCTGGGTGGACGATCGCGGCCGCTCCTACGAGCGACTCGCGTTCCTCGGCGACTCCGTCCTCAGCCTGTCGGTATCGACCGCGCTCTATCCGCGCTTCGAGAGCTTCGGGGCGGGCCGGCTCACCAAGCTGCGCGCGCAGGCCGTGGCCCAGGACGCGTGCGTCGCGGTCGCGCAGGAGCTCGGCCTGCCGGATCGGCTGCGCGCCGAGGCGCCGGTGGGACGCGGGAAACTGGCGAGCGCGCTGGTCGCGAGCGATCGCGTGCTGGCCTCGATCTGCGAGGCGGTGATCGGCGCGTGCTACCTGACGTTCGGCTTCGAGCGCGTGGCGCCGGCCGTGGCGGGGGCGTTCGCGGACCAGGTCGAGGACGCCCTCGAGCGCCCGATCGACCACAAGTCGGCGCTCCAGGAGCGGCTCGCTCGCCGGGCGGAGGTGGTCGGGTACCGGATCGAGGCGGAGGAGGGCCCTCCCCACGACCGCCGCTTCCTCGCGATCGCCGAGGTCTCGGGGGAGGAGATCGGACGCGGCGAGGGAACCACCAAGAAGGGCGCCGAGCAGGCCGCCGCGGCACGCGCGCTCGACCGGCTCGCCGGACGTGCGTGAGTGGGCCACCGCCGGCGGCGATAATCGACGGCGCTCGGCGCGGCCAGTTGTCCGGCCCGTGCGCTGATATGCGCGTCACCATTCCCTGATGCACCTGCGATCGATCACGATGAAGGGCTTCAAGTCCTTCCCCGACCGCACCCGGCTGGAGTTCGCCGAGGGCGTGTCCGTGATCGTCGGGCCGAACGGCTCCGGCAAGTCGAACGTGACCGACGCGGTGCTCTGGGCGCTCGGCGAGCAGAGCCCGCTGGCGGTGCGCGGACAGACGATGCAGGACGTGATCTTCTCCGGAGCCCCCGGGGTCGCGCAGCGCGCGGCCGCCGAGGTCGAGGTCGTCATCGACGACTCGGGCTTCGAGCTCGGCGCGGACTTCGCCGAGCTGTCGGTTACGCGCCGGCTCGATCGCTCGGGCGAGGGCGAGTACCGGCTCAACGGGGCTCGCTGCCGGCTGGTGGACGTCATCGAGGCGCTGTCTGACACCGGACTCGGCAAGGAGATGCACTCGGTCGTATCGCAGGGCCGGGTGGAGTCGGTGATCCACTCGAGCCCGCGCGAGCGGCGGCTCCTGATCGAGGAGGCCGCGGGGCTCGGCAAGCATCGAAAGCGCCGCCGCCGAGCCGAGCTCAAGCTGTCGCGCACCGAGGACAACCTCGGGCGCGCACTCGACGTGGAGCGCGAGGCGCGATCGCACCTGCGGCCGCTCAAGCGCCAGGCCGAGGCGGCCGACCTGCACGAGCGCCTCGAGCGCCAGTCGGTCGCGGCGCGGCTCGAGCTTGCGGTGGAGGCCGCGCGCTCGGCCGGCGCGACCCGGGCGCAGGCCGAGCGTCAGGCCGAGACGGCGCGCTCTCGGCGCGCCGAGGCCGAGGAGGGGCTTACGGCGGTCCGGGCCAGGCGGGAGCGCGCCGAGCGCGCGTTCGAGGAGCACGGGCGCGCGCGTGAGGCGCTCGCGGCGCGCCAGTTCGCCGCCACGACGGCCGCCGACCGAGTGGAGATGCGCCTCGAGCGCGTCGGCGCGATCGCCTCCCGGGCGGCTCAGGACGCGGAGCGCCTGCGGGCGGACCTGCGGCGGGTCGAGGAGGCCGAGCGGGCCGAGGACCCGGCCCCCGGGTCGGCGGGCTCCGGCTCCTCCAAGCGGGTCGCGCGGCTCGAGGCCGAGCTGGCGGCGCTCGACGCGCCGACCGATTCGCCCTCCGACCCGGAGATCGAGCGCCTGCGAGCCGAGCGCCGTGCCTCGGAGGGGCGGCACGCCGATCTCGGACGTACAGCGAACGAGCGCCGGGAGGCCCTTTCCGCTGCGGATCGAGAGATTGCACCGGCCCGGACGGCGCGCCGGGAGGCCGCGGCGGCGCTCGACTCCGCCCGGACCGCCGGCGCCCGGGCGCGCGCGGAGCTCGAGGCGGTCGCGCAGCTTGCCCGCCGCGCCGCCCCCGCGCCGGGCGACGCTGGCGCGCTCGCCGAGCACCTGCGCGTCGAGCCCGGCTACGAGCTCGCGCTCGCGGCCGCGCTCGGCCCGCTGGTCCGCGCGGGCCTGGCGCAGGCGCTCGGCGAGGCGAACGCCCTGCTCGACGACGACGCCGGAACGAGCGCGACGCTGCTGGTCGAGCGGCCGGCCGCGGCCGGGCCGGGCGCGGGCGCGACCCCGCCGCCGGCCCCCGGGGCCGAGCGCCTGCTCGATCGGGTGGACCCTTCGCCGAGGGCGCGCGGCGCCGCCGCGCGGCTGCTGGCGACGACCTGGGTCGTCGAGTCGATCGAGGACGTCGCCGACGGCTTCCGCGGACTGGCGGTGACGCGCGCGGGCCGCGCGCTGGTCGCCGCCACCGGGGAGCTACGTCAGGTCGCTCCGGCCGAGGAGCACCTGCTCGAGCGCCTGTCGCGGCGCGACGAGCTGGCGGCCGCGGCGCGGGAAACCGAGGGCCGGATCGCGGCCGCCGAGCGCGAGGCCCGGACCGCCGCGGAGGCCGTGTCGGAGCTCGAGCGGGCGCGCGACCGCGCCGCGGAGGTGCATGGCGCCGCCGTCCGCGAGGCGGAGGCGGCCGACGAGGCGGTGCACGCGGCGTCACGGGCACTCGAGCGGCGCGAGGAGGCCGCCGACCGCAGCGTCGCGATTCGCCGCGCCGAGCTGGCCGCCGAGCTTCGCGTCGAGCGACGGATCGCCGAGCGCGCGGCGCGCGAGCGCCTCGACCGTGGCCGCCGCGCCGAACGGGCACGGAAGGGCGCCGAGCGCGCCGATGCTCTGCGGCTCGCCGCGGAGAGCGCGCCCCCCCCGTTCGAGGCGGCGCTTGTCGCGATCGGCGGTCACCGCGAGTCGCTTCGCGCAGACCTCGCCGCCGGGCACGCGGCCGGGGCCCACGCCGGCCAGGAGCTCCGATCCTGCGCGCACGAGGAGGCGGAGCTCCAGGGGGCGCTCCGAGCCGTCGGGGAGGCCGTCACCGAGGCCGAGGTCGCGGCCCAGCGTGCCCGCGATGCGGCCGGCGAGGCGGAGCGCGAGCTCGGCGCCCTCCAGGATCGCCTGGGCGGAGAGCCCGCCGCCGCGCCGCCCGAGCCCCTCTCGGACGAGCGTCGCGGCGAGCTCGAGGAGCGCATCGAGCGGCTCGGGCGCCGGCGCGAGCGGATCGGCCCGGTCAACCCGCTCGCCAAGGCCGAGTACGAGGAGGCGGTGGCTCGGGTCGAGGAGCTCGAGGCCCAGCGCGCCGACCTCGAGACGGCGCTCGCGGAGCTACGAGGCATCATCGACGACACAGACCGCCGGATCCGCGAGACCTTCGAGCGCACGTTCGAGGCCACGGCGCGCAACTTCGAGGAGGTCGTCGAGGAGCTGTTCCCGGGCGGGCGCGGGCGGTTGCGGCTCGTGACGCCGGCGGGACCGCGGCCGGTGCTCGGCGGCGAGTCCGCGTCCGGTGAGCCCGCGAGCGAGCCAGAGGCCGACTCGGCCGGCACGGAACCCTCCGGCCCGGACGGCGACGAGGCATCGGGCGCCGAGGCGCGCGAGCCCGGCGTGGAGGTGGAGGTCACGCCCGCGGGCAAGTCCACGCGACGGCTGTCGCTGATGTCGGGCGGCGAGCGCTCGCTCGTGGCGCTCGCGTTCCTCTTCTCGGTGTTCCTCGCGCGGCCATGCCCGTTCTACGTCCTCGACGAGGTCGAGGCGGCGCTCGACGACACCAACATCGACCGCTTCCTGCGGCTCGTCCGCCGCTGCTCCGAGCGGGCCCAGTTCATCGTCGTGACCCACCAGAAGCGGACGATGGACGCTGCCGATCGCCTCTACGGCGTGAGCATGGGCGGTGACGGCATCTCGAAGGTCGTCTCGCGGCGCCTGCCGCGCGAACGCGGCGAGCTCGAGTCGGTGACCGTCGCGACCGACGCCGAGGCCGCCGCCTAGTTGGAATCAGCCGCCTAGCCCTCGCGTCAGTAGGGTCGCGCCGCACAGCGGAGCGACACGGAGGAGGCGGCGATGGCCGCAGCGACGGTTCACGCGCAGCGCGAGGGCAGAGTCATGGTCGTGCGGCTCGACAACCCGCCGCGCAACTTCATGACGGGCGCCATGGTCGAGGAGCTGCACGCGCTCGTGACGGCGCTCGAGGGCGATCGATCGGTCGGGGCTGTCCTCGTGACCGGCGCCCCGGAGGACATCTTCATCACCCACTTCGACGTGCAGGAGCTGGTCGCGGGCTCCGAGGGAGTGGGGAGGCAGGTGCCGGCGGCCGTCGCCGGCGGCGCCCTGCGCGCCGCCGGGGCGCTGGCGCGCGTGCCCGGGGCGGAGGCGGCCCTGGACCGCTCGCCGGCCTCGGGGCTGGTCGGCCTGAACCGGATCCACGACGTCTTCCTGCGCATGAACCGGCTCGACAAGGTGTTCGTGGCCGCGGTCAACGGGCTGGCGCTCGGCGGCGGCTGCGAGCTCGCGCTCGCCTGCGACATCAGGCTGATGGCCGAGCGGGAGTCGGCGCGCATCGGATTGCCCGAGGTGAGCCTCGGGATCATTCCGGGCGCCGGGGGCACGCAGCGTCTCGCGCGGGCGCTCGGGCCGGCGCGGGCGCTCGAGCTGATGCTCGAGGCCACGCCCCTGACCGCGGAGGAGGCGGTCGCGGCCGGTGTCGTTCACCGGGCCATCGATCCCGAGCGTCTCTTCGAGGAGGCGTTCGCGACCGCCGAGCGCCTGGCGCGGCGGTCGCCCGCCGCCGTCGGCGCCCTCAAGCGCGCGGTCTACGAGGGCTCGTCGCGGTCCCTGCCCGAGGGTCTTCGGCTGGAGCGGGCCGGCTTCCTCGCCGCGGCCTCGAGCGCTCCGGCGCTGCGCGCCATGCGCGCGTACGCCGCGGAGGTGGAGCGGCTCGACGGCGATTCTGTGCCCTGGGACGACGAGGAGTTCCTCGGTCGCTGGCGGGAGGGAACCGCGGTCGACATGACCTCCGCCTAACCGCCCACCGCATGGCCCGCACCTGGCACGAGCTGTTCCTCACCGGCGAGGACGACGCCGAGGCGCCCGACTCAGAGCCGGGCGGCGACCGCATGGGGTTCTTCCGGCGCCTGCGAGACAACCTCTCGAAGTCGCGCCAGGCGCTCGGCGCCGAGCTCCAGGCGACCGTGTTCCAGTCGCTGGACGACGCGACGTGGGAGCGGCTCGAGGAGACGCTCATCTACGCCGACGTCGGCGCGGCTACGACCGCCGACGTCGTCGGCCGGCTCGAAGCCGAGGCGGGGTCCGGCGACCTCGCCTCCGGCGAGGATCTGGCCCGTCGCCTCCGTGAGCTGCTAGCCGACGCGGCACGGACGGGCGACGGCACGATCGACGTCCGCGAGCGCCCCACCGTGATCCTGGTCGTCGGCGTCAACGGCACCGGCAAGACCACCACGATCGGCAAGGTCGCCTGGCACCTGCGCGAGGAGCTCGGGAAGTCGGTCGTGCTGGCCGCCGGGGACACCTATCGCGCCGCCGGCGTCGAGCAGCTCGCCGCCTGGGCCGAGCGGTCCGGCGCCGAGCTGGTGCGCTCGGCGCCCGGCTCCGACCCCGGCGCCGTAGCCTACGACGCGGTGGACGCGGCCGTCGCGCGCGGCCGCGACGTCGTTCTCTGCGACACGGCCGGCCGCTTGCACACCCAGCAGAACCTGATGGCGGAGCTCGAGAAGGTGCGGCGGGTGATCGGCAAGCGCCTGCCGGGGGCGCCGCACGAGACGCTGCTGGTCGTGGACGCGACGACGGGGCAGAACGGCCTGCGCCAGGCTCAGACCTTCCGCGACGCGGTGGACGTATCGGGGATCGCCCTGACGAAGCTCGACGGGACGGCGAAGGGGGGCATCGCGCTCGCGATCGCGCGCGAGCTCGGCGTGCCGGTCAAGCTGATCGGGATCGGCGAGTCGGTGGAGGACCTCCGCCCGTTCGACCCCGAC
>Ga0136615_10001902_pt1 | contig 10245 bp, 10 predicted proteins | sample AntDrymUQ2882206_2_FD_106647 | JGI IMG/M metagenome (GOLD analysis project Ga0136615, IMG submission 106647) | Polar desert sand microbial communities from Dry Valleys, Antarctica - metaG UQ288 (22.06) | ecosystem: Environmental > Terrestrial > Soil > Desert | place: Antarctica: Dry Valley...
ACGTCGTGAGACAGTTCGGTCCCTATCTGCCGTGGGCGTTGGAGAGTTGAGGGGAGTTGTCCCTAGTACGAGAGGACCGGGATGAACGCACCTCTGGTGTATCTGTTGTCCTGCCAAGGGCATCGCAGGTTAGCTACGTGCGGATCGGATAACCGCTGAAGGCATCTAAGCGGGAAGCCGACCTCGAGATGAGCTCTCCCATCCCCATTGAGGGAGTAAGACCCCTGGTAGACCACCAGGTTGATAGGCCGGATCTGGAAGCACAGCAATGTGCGCAGGAGACCGGTACTAATGGGTCGAGGGCTTGACGGATGACTTTTTGATATTCGTCGCAGCAACGCAAGGCTACTGTGCAGTTTTGAAGGGCCCAGGGGGCTCTCACCGGTTTCCGGTGGCTATGGCGAGGGGGAAACACCTCTTCCCTTTCCGAACAGAGCAGTTAAGCCCCTCAGCGCCGATGGTACTTGGCCCGCAAGGGCCCGGGAGAGTAGGTCGTCGCCGGTTTAATCTGATGACGGACCGTTCACCGTGAACGGTCCGTTCGTCGTTGTGGGGTGGCTGGAGGGGATTCGTCGTGGTGGCGGTGAAACGGTGGGCCGGCGCTCGCCGGTGCGCTGGATGCGAGGGCTCTGCGAGGTGTGTCGAATGATCCGCGCGGGGCGCGAGGTATTCGTCGCACCAGCGCCGTCGTCAGACGGCGTGCACGGCCGGCCGCGTCCCGTCGCTGGCCGCGCGGGCCGCGGGGGATCGGTCCACCGGCCCCACGACCATCGCTCCCACGATCGGGATCCGGAGTCCAGGAAGATCATGTTGCAGACCGAGTCGGGTGTTCTCGAGGATCTCGATAGACCGGCTCGGTACTGCCTTGCGGCGAGACGATCCGCAAGTGCAGCATCGCGGGAATCTAGCCCAATGGCCGCCGCTCGAGCCGCGCCGCCGGGGTCTTATGACAGCCCCGCGGAGGCGTCCTGCAGGATCGCTTGCACGCTCCGGCGCCGATTGCCCTGCATATCGAAGCTTTCCCAACACGTACACGTGTTCCGTCCGCGCGCCCACCTAGATTCGGAACACATGTTCGCTTCCATGCCCTTCCGCCTTCCCGAGGCGTTGCGCCGGACGGGCGCCCACCTGAAGGCCTTCGCGCTCCTGCAGGACCCATCACCGGCGCCCGCCGCCCCGGCAGCTGACCGCGCCCGCCCCGGCGCGGCGCGGTCGCAGCATCCGGGTTCCCCGAGCAGGCATCCGGCGTCGTCCAGTTCCGGCGGCGTGCGCCACCAGGCTCCCGCCGCCGCTTCGCACGCCCATCGGCGCCCGCCGCGTACCCGGCTCGACCGCGGAGCCGCGCGCCGCCCCGGGTCGGTGCCCGTCCGCCTGCAGCCCTGCGTGATGCCGGTCACCGCGCAGCGAGGTGGCGCGCGCGATACGACGGGTCTGCACATGCCGGCGACGCACGAGAGGCACCCGAGCCGCTAGTACACATGGCCGGAAGTTCTGCGTGGAATTCCGGGATGCCCGGCCGTGATCTGACGGTCGACGGTGCCCGCCTTCGTGCTGGTGGCACGGGGGCGGGCGCCGGCGGTCGTCAGGCACGGATCGGGCGCCCGGAAACGCGCAGAACCTGCGGACGCGTCTACCAGCTCGAGCAAACAGCCCGCGCCCGTCACACGATCCACCGACCGCATCCGGCGGCCGCGCCGCCAACCCTTGCAAGCGCCAAACCCACCCGCTCACTCGTAACGATGGCGCGCAGGTGCTCGCACGCAACACCACCGCGACACGCTCCTCCGGATCGACCTCGCCCTCCTCCGGATCGACCTCGCCCTCCTCCGGATCGACCTCGCCCTCCGCCGGATCGACCTCGCGGCTGCGCGGGGTGGTCGATTCGTTCATCCCACGCGTGAACAGATCGCCCCGCCGGAGCCCACCTGTACACGGTGCGACGAATACCTCGCGCCCCGCGCGGGTGATTCGACACACCACTCGGAGCACCACATACGGGAGGGCGTCGCCAGCTCGACCGCCACCCACCGGACCCGCATCCGTTATCAATGCCGTTCACCCGCTTCGCGGGCCGCCACGACGACCATGCCCACGCCGGTCGACGCGTTCATCCCCGGAGTTCGGCCCGATCGCCGGCATCTGCGTGGCGATCCTGCAGCGCCGCCGGCCGCTCCGCGCTGGCGCTGCCCGATCGCCGGCATCTGCGTGGCGATCCTGCAGCGCCGCCGCCACGCCGCCGCCGCCACGCCGCCGCCGCCACGCCGCCGCACCTCGCCGGCCGCTCCGCGCTGGCTCGGCGTCGGGTTTCCGTGTGCGATCTCGGCGGTCATCCTCGCGGCGCTCGTCTTCAAGGCGACCGGCCTGACGTCAGACGACTTCGCGACGCAGGAGCACACGTTCGTCGAGCTCGTCTCCAAGCCCGACTTCTTCTCGTTCTTCGTCGCGTCCTGCGCGGGCGTCGCCGGGATGCTCTCGCTCACGACCGCGACGTCGGCGGCGCTGATCGGCGGGTTCATCTCGATCACGACGATCCCGGCCGCCGCCAACGCGGGGATCGCCGCCGCGTACGGCGACTGGACGTCGTTTCGGGGTCGCTCGGACAGCTCGTGGTCAACCTGTCGGGGATCCTGCTGGCGGGAACGCTGACGCTCGTCGTCGAGCGGCTGATGTACGACCGCCGGCGCCGCCGGCATGTGGAGGCGCTGGCCCGTTCGTCGGTCACCGCAGGAGAGCACGCGCCGACGGACCGCCGGCGCCCGGCACGCCGCGGCGCCGACGAAGCGCGCCCGTCAGGCAGCGGCGCCGGCGTCGCGGCCGTGCAGATCCAGCTCGTCCGCGCGCGCGTCGAGCGCGGCGATGACGAAGGCGACGTGCTCGTCGAAGTCGGCGCCGAGCTGGTCGGCGCCGCCGCGGACGTCCTCGCGGCTGACCGCGGCTGCGAACGACGGCTGCTTGAGCTTCTTCTTGACGGATTTCGGCGTCAGCCCGTGGATGCCCTCGGGCCGCACGTAGGCGCACGCGACGAGGAAGCCGCACAGCTCGTCGACGGCGACGAGCGTGCGCTCCATCGCCGACTGCGGCGGCACGCCGAGATAGCTCGCGTGGGCGGCGATCGCCCGCACCATCTCCGGCGGCGCGTCGCGGCGCTCCAACTCGGCCGTGATCGTGCGCGGGTGGCCCTGCTCGGCGTCGTCCATGTCCGGGAAGCGCTCGTAGTCGGCGTCGTGCAGCAGGCCTGTGACGCCCCACAGCTCGGCATCCTCGCCGTCACGCTCCGCAAAAGCGACCATTGCGGCCTCCACTGCGAGGCAGTGGCGCCGCAGCGATTCGGACGTGACCCAATCCGCGAGCAGGGACCACGCATCTTCGCGCGAAATCCGGGAGGGCATGGCTGTTACCCTAGCCCAGGCCTTCGGCGCTGCTCCCGTCGCTGGAAGGCGCCCACCAATGGAGAAGTTCGTCATCGACGGAGGCATCGCGCTGTCCGGCACGCTCGTGCCTGCCGGCAACAAGAACGGTGCCCTGCCAATCCTTGCCGCCTCGGTCCTGACCGGGGACGAGGTCGTGATCCGCAACGTCCCGAAGATCAAGGACGTGGGCTCGATGCTGGCGATCCTCGAGGCGCTCGGGGTCCGGATCACGTGGCTGTCCGACCACGAGGTCACGCTCTGCGCGGCCGACCTGTCGGCCGACGACGCCGTCATCGATCGCGAACTGTCCGAGCGCATCCGCGCGTCGTTCCTGCTCGCCGGCCCGCTGCTCGCGCGCTTCGGCCGCGCCCGCATGCCGCCGCCCGGCGGCGACGTCATCGGGCGCCGGCGCCTGGATCCGCACCTGGATGCCTTCGCGGCGCTCGGCGCGACGTTCCAGCACGGCCGCGACATCGAGCTGCGCGCACCGGGCGGCCTGCGCGCGGGCGACGTCTTCATGGACGAGCCGTCGGTGATGGCGACCGAGAACGCCCTGCTCGCCGCGGCGCGCACGCCGGGCTCGACGGTGATCGGCAACGCCGCCTGCGAGCCGCACGTCCAGGATCTCGCGCGGATGCTCGTGAAGATGGGCGCCGACATCCAGGGCATCGGCTCCAATGTGCTGACGGTCAACGGCAGCGCCGACCTGCACGGCTGCGACCACACGATCGGCCCCGACCACATCGAGATCGGCTCGTTCATGGCGCTCGCCGGCGTGACCGGCGGCGAGCTGCGCATCCGCGACACGATCCCCAGCGACCTGCGCATGATCCGCCTCGTCTTCGACCGCCTCGGCCTGCGCTCGGAGCTCGACGGCGCCGACGTGCTCGTGCCGGGCGGCCAGGATCTCGTCATCTCGCGCGACGTCGGCGAGCACAAGATCAAGGTCCAGGACGGGCCCTGGCCCGCGTTCCCCGCCGACCTGACGTCGATCGCCGTGGCGCTCGCGACCCAGTGCTCGGGCTCAGCGCTCATCCACGAGTGGATGTTCGAGAACCGCATGATCTTCACCGACAAGCTCGTCCTGATGGGCGCCGACATCACGATGTGCGATCCGCACCGGGCGATCATCAGCGGGCCGTCGCAGCTGCGCGGCGAGCGCCTCGAGTCGCCCGACATCCGTGCCGGGATGGCGATGTTGATCGCCGCGCTGTGCGCGGACGGACGCTCGGAGATCGGCAACATCCGCCAGATCGACCGCGGCTACGAGCGCATCGACGGGCGCCTGCGCGACCTCGGCGCCCGCATCGAGCGCGTCGCCACCGAGCCGGTCTACACGTAGCGGCCGAACGCCCGCCCCGCCCGGCCATCTAGATTGGCAGCCACCCGTGCGCCCGCAGATCCACCCGATTCCCTCAGGCACCCGCGACGTGCTGCCCGACGAGATGCGCGAGCTGCGTGATATCACGGAGGCGATCCGCGCCGTCTTCGAGCTCGACGGCTACGGCGAGGTCTGGACGCCGGCGCTCGAGTACGAGGGGGTGCTCGGTCGGGGCGGGGGCGCGCCGCCGGCCTACCGCGTCTTCGACGACCACGGCGAGGTGCTGGCGCTGCGCACGGACATGACCGTGCCGATCGCCCGTCTCGTCGCGACGCGCTACCCGACCGCCGAGCCGCCGCTGCGCTTCTGCTACTTCGCGCACGCCTACCGCGGCGTGCGCCCGCACCGCGGCCAGATGCGCGAGTTCCTGCAGGCCGGGATCGAGCTCGTCGGCGCGCCCGCGCCCGCGGGCACCGCCGAGGCGCTGAGCGTGCTCTGCCATGCGCTCGACGCCATCGGACTGCGCGAGTACCGCATCGGCCTCGGCGACGCGTCGCTGTACCCGACGCTGCTGCGCTCGCTCGGGATCCCGCGGGAGCCTTCCGAGGCGCTCGTGGACGCGCTCGTCGCGCGCGACTTCGTCGCGCTGGAGCACGAGCTCGGCCGTCTCGGGCTCGACGACGCGGACGCGCAGCTGCTGCTGCGCGTGCCGCAGGTCCGCGGCGGCCCGGAGGTCCTGGCGGGCACGGAGGGCCCCATCGCCGACGCGGTCGGGGGCCTGCGCGGCGTCTACGAGCTGTTGGCCCCCGAGGTCGCCGAGCGCGTGATCCTCGACCTCGGCCTGGTCCGCCAGATGGGCTACTACACGGGCGCGGTGTTCGACGTCTACGACCCGGCGCTCGGCGCCCCGCTCGGCGGCGGCGGGCGCTACGACGACCTGCTGGGGCGCTTCGGGCGCTCGCTGCCCGCGGTCGGCTTCGCGCTGACGATCGACCGCCTGCACATCGCGCTGACCGGGGAAGAGCACGGGCGCCTACAGGCGACGTCGAAGGGCGACGGCGCCCCGTAATGAGCCCACCACCAAACGCGCTGACGATCGCGGTTCCGCGCGGCGCGCTGCTGAAGAGCACGCTCGACCGGCTCGACGCGATCGGCATCGACACGAGCGAGGTGCGCGCGAACGACCGCAAGCTCCTGTTCGCCGACATCGGCGTGGTGACGATGCGCCCCTCCGACGTGCCGACGTACGTCGAGGCCGGCGCGGCGGACGTCGGCATCACGGGCAAGGACGTGCTGACCGAGCAGCCCGAGCGCGAGGTCTACGAGCTGATGGACCTCGGCTACGGCGCGTGCCGGATGATCCTGGCGACGATCGACGGGCCCGATCCGTCGGCCGAGGCGCTGCGCCGGCTGGGCGTCATGCGCGTCGCGACGAAGTACTACAAGACGGCCGCCGCGTACTTCGAGCGCACCGGCCGGCAGGCGGAGATCGTGGAGGTCAAGGGATCCGTCGAGCTGGCGCCGCTGACCGGCCTCGTCGAGGCGATCGTCGACCTGACGGCGACGGGCACGACGCTCGCCGAGAACAACCTCGTCATCCGCGAGGAGCTCTTCGTCTCGACGGCCCGGCTGATCGCCAACCCCGTCGCGCACAAGCTCAAGGCCACCGCGATCGACGCGATGCTGGAGAAGCTGCGTGCGATTTGAGCGCGTCGAGGTCGGCGGCGACCCGGTCGCCGCGGCCGCGCGCGTGCGTGCGCTGGCGCCCGCGCCGGCGTCCGTGCGCGACAGCGTCGCGCAGATCGTCGGCGCCGTGCGCGAGGGCGGCGACCGGGCCCTGCGCGAGCTCGTCGCGCGCTTCGACGCCGGGGGCGCGCCGCCGAATGAAGTCCGTTGGCTGCGCCTGGGGCTCGAGGACCTCGACGTCGCGCTGCTCGACGACGACGTCCGCGCGGGTCTCGAGGTCGCGATCGCCAACGTCGCGCTCGTCGCAGGCGCCGCGATCAGCGATGACGACGTCGAGGTCCGGCTCCCGCAGGGCCACCGCGTGGTGCTGCGCGAGGTCCCCGTGCGGCGCGCGGCGATCTACGTCCCCGGCGGCCGTGCCCCGTACCCGTCCACCGTCGTGATGGGCGTCGTGACCGCGCGCGCGGCCGGCGTCGAGGAGGTCGCCGTGCTGACGCCCGGCCCGGTTGACCCCGTGATCCGCGGCGCCTGCGCGCTGTGCGGCGTGCACGAGGTCCATGCGATCGGCGGCGCTCACGGCATCGCCGCGCTCGCGTACGGAACCGAGACGATCGAGCGCGCCGACGTGATCGCCGGCCCCGGCAGCCTGATCGTGCAGGAAGCCAAGCGCCAGGTCAGCGACAACGTCGGGATCGACGGCTTCTACGGGCCGAGCGACGTGCTGGTCTTCGCCGACGCGTCGGCCGATCCGGATCTCGTCGCCCTCGACCTGCTGGCTCAGGGCGAGCATGGCCCCGGCGCGCCAGTCGCCGTCGTGAGCGACTCGTCGCCGCTGCTGGACGCGGTCGCCACCGCGATCGCCCGGCGAGCGGCGGGCCGCGAGCACTCCGATCCGGCGGCGTTCGCGCTCGTGCACGCCGAGTCGCTGCTCGAGGCGCTGGCCTTCAGCGAGGCGTTCGCGCCCGAGCACCTCGAGCTCGTCGGCCCGGCGGTCGAGCGGCTTGCGCCCCGCGTGCGCGCGGCGGGCTGCGTGTTCGTCGGCGCCAACGGCGGCACGGCGTTCGGCGACTACGTTGCGGGTTCGAACCACTGCCTGCCGACCGGCGGCGCGGCGCGCTTTGCCTCCGGGCTATCGCCGCGGGCGTTCCGGCGCCGCATGAGCGAGGTCCACGTCGGCGACGCGGCACCGGCGCTGGCCGCCGCGGGCGCTCCGATCGCGCGCGCCGAGGGATTCTCCGTGCACGCCGAGTCGATGGAGGCGCGCGTCGGGGAGAATGCGCGGTCGTGACGACGATCCGCGCCTCCCAGAAGCAGCGCCGCACCGGCGAGACCGACATCGACCTGACGCTGACGCTCGACAGCGGCGCGGGCGGCAGCCGCCGGACCGGCGTCGGCTTCCTGGACCACATGCTCGACCTCGTCGCGCGCCACGGGCGCCTGGACCTCACCGTGCAGGCGGCGGGCGACCTGCAGACCGGCTCGCATCACACCGTCGAGGACGTCGGCATCGTGCTCGGCCAAGCGCTCGACGAGGCGCTCGGCGACCGCGCCGGGATCTTCCGCTACGGCCACGCCGTCGTCCCGATGGACGAGGCGCGCGCGATGTGCGCGATCGACGTCTCGGGCCGGCCGTTTCTCGCCCTGCGTGACGGTGGCCTGCCGGCCGGTGAGACGGGCGGCTTCGAGCACGAGCTGCTGGAGGAGTTCTTCCGCGCGATCGTCAACAACGCGCGGATCACGCTGCACCTCGAAGTACAGGCGGGAACCAACGCCCACCACATGATCGAGGCGTGCTTCAAGGCCTTCGCGCGCGCGCTGCGCGCCGCCATCGCCGTCGATCCGACGGAGGTCGGCGTGCCCTCGACGAAGGGGACGCTGACGGCATGACGCGGATCGCGATGGTGGACTACGGGATGGGCAACCGCCGCTCGGTCGCCAAGGCCTTCGAGCACGTCGGCACGCCGATCGCGCAGACCTCCGACCCCGGCGAGCTGCGCGCCGCCGACGGCCTCGTCGTGCCCGGCGTCGGCGCGTTCCCCGAGGCGATGCGGCGACTGCGCGCGCTCGGGCTCGACGCCGTCGTGCGGGAGCGCGCGGAGGCGGGCGTGCCCGTGATCGGGCTGTGCCTGGGGATGCAGCTGCTCTTCGAGCGCTCGACCGAGCACGAGGGGGCGACCGGGCTGGGGCTCCTGCCGGGCCGCGTCGTGCGCCTGGACCCGCGCGGGCTGAAGCTACCGCACATCGGCTGGAACGCCGTGCGCTGGGAGCAGCCGTCGGCGTTGATCGCCGGCCTGCCCGACCCGGCCGCCTTCTACCACGTGCACACGTACGTGCCCGAGCCCGACGATCCGTCGATCGTGCTCGGCACGGGCCGGTACGGCTCGCCGTTCGTCTCCTTCGTGGCGCGCGAGAACGTGTTCGGCGCCCAGTGCCACCCCGAGAAGTCCTCGACACACGGCCTGGCGCTGCTGCGCAACTTCGTCGGCATCTGCACGGCCGTTCCCGCGCCGTAGCGGCCCGTGTCAGTGACCCGGCCGTGATCCTGTATCCCGCGATCGACATCGCCGAGGGCAAGGCGGTGCGCCTCGTCCAGGGTGACTTCGACGCCCAGACCGTCTACGCCGACAGCCCGCTGGAGGCGGCGAGCGCCTGGGTCGACGCCGGCGCGCGCTACCTGCACCTGGTCGACCTCGACGGCGCGCGGCTCGGGTCGCCGCAGAGCCTCGACCACCTCGAGCGCGTCGTCGCGCAGCTCGGCGTTCCCGTCCAGTACGGCGGCGGCCTGCGCTCCGTGCAGGACGTCGCGGACGCGATCGCCGCCGGCGCTTCGCGCGCCATCCTCGGGACCGCCGCCTTCGCCGACGTCGACTTCCTCGACGAGGTCGTCGCGCGCTTCGGCGAGCGGATCGTCGTGAGCATCGACACGCGCGGCGGCCTGGTCTCGACCGCGGGCTGGACGAAGACGACCGAGCTGCCGGCCGATGCGGTCATCGAGCGCATGCAGGACCGCGGCGTGCGGACGTTCGTCTTCACGAACGTCGACAAGGACGGGCTGCTCGGCGGGCCGGACCTCGACGAGGTGCGCCAGGTCGCGGAGGTCGTGCGTGGCCGGTTCATGTACTCGGGCGGCATCGGCCGCCGCGAGGACCTCGAGGCGCTGGCCGCTCTGCGCCAGGTCAACCTCTGCGGCGTGATCGTCGGCAAGGCCCTCTACGAACGGCGGTTCAGCGTCGCGGAGGGGCAGGCGGCGCTCGCCGGCACGGCACGGGCTTAGGAGCTTCGCGAACGCGCCGTGCTGCGCGTCGCTACCGGCGCGTCGAGCGGCGCGCCCGGACCGCGGCGCGGGAAGCCGGACAGCGCAGATCGCGCGGGCCGCGGCGGGTGGGGGCGTGCGAGATGCGGTGCCTGGCGGCGCCGTGGCGCGGCTCGAAGCAGCCACGTGCGGCCACCACGGGTTCCGGCGCAGCTGCCGGCGCGGCCGGCCGTGGCGGCGGCGCCAACACCATCCAGGCGAAGCTGACGTACGCGGCGCCGACGACAAGCGCGATCGTCGACCAGGTGCCGGCATTCCGCCTGCATCAGCCACGCTGCGCACGGCACCGCGACGATCACCGGCTTGAGCGACGGGCGGAGCCTCATGCGTATGGATATCGGCACGTGCGCCGCCGACGTTGAGCCCCCGACCTCTACTCTCGACTAGTGCTTCGTCTCATAACAGTCCACCCGAAACCCCGGGCGCCGATCACCGCCTGGCCGCGTCCTCGGACACTCGATGTGCCAGAGGCACACCTTCGGTCCTGCGTCCTTGCCAGCCGGCGCCGGCATCCC
>Ga0136615_10001904_pt1 | contig 10237 bp, 10 predicted proteins | sample AntDrymUQ2882206_2_FD_106647 | JGI IMG/M metagenome (GOLD analysis project Ga0136615, IMG submission 106647) | Polar desert sand microbial communities from Dry Valleys, Antarctica - metaG UQ288 (22.06) | ecosystem: Environmental > Terrestrial > Soil > Desert | place: Antarctica: Dry Valley...
GGGACTTCCTGAAGCTATCGGTGGGGAGCGAAACTGGGACTACCGCTACTCCTGGCTCCGCGATGCGGACTTCACCCTCTACGCCCTCATCTCCATCGGCTTTGAAGAGGAAGCCAGGAATTTCATGGGCTGGCTCGAGGAGTGCTGCCGGCAAAGCGGCCGGACCCTCATGCCGCTCTACGCCATCGACGGCAGCACCGACGTCCCCGAAACCGAGCTCTCACACCTCTCCGGTTATCGTGGCTCACGCCCTGTGAGGCTCGGTAATGGGGCCCACACCCAGCTCCAGCTCGACCTCTTCGGGGCCGTCCTGGACGCGGCCTACCTCTACAACAAGTACGGCGCCCCCGTCGATTACGATGTCTGGGAGAACCTCCACCGCGTGCTCGACTGGCTCTGCGACAACTGGCGAGAGCCTGACGAGGGAATGTGGGAGGTTAGGGGAGGCCGCCAGCATTTCGTGTCTTCCAAGGTCTTGAGCTGGGTAGCGCTGGACCGCGCGTTGCGCATCGCTAGGCAGCGCGGCCTCCCCGCCGAAGAAGGCCGCTGGAGCGAGCAGCGCAACGCCATCTACCGGGAAGTGATGAAGGAGGGATGGAACCCGCAGAAGAACAGCTTCGTCCAGCATTACGGCTCCCAAGCTTTAGACGCTTCTCTTCTCTTGATGCCGCTGGTCAAGTTCGTGGGTCCCACAGACCCGCGCTGGCTCTCCACCCTCGACCGCATCCAGGAAGATCTCGTCCACGACAATCTGGTTGATCGCTACGAGGTGGGGCTCGCGGCGGACGACGGCTTCTCCTCTAAGGAGGGTAGCTTCAGCCTATGCTCCTTCTGGCTCGTCGAATGCCTTACACGAGCCGGGAGGTTAGGGGAGGCTCGTTTCGCCCTGGAGAAGATGTTCTCCTACGCCAACCACCTGGGACTCTACGCTGAAGAGATAGGGCCATCGGGGGAGGCGCTGGGCAACTTCCCACAGGCCTTCACCCACCTATCCCTGATCAGCGCCGCCGTCCACCTCGATCGGGCCTTGGCATGATCGGCAGGGACGGTGCCCACCGGTTGGCGGTGGCGAGGCTCTAGCGAAAGAAGCGGGGCAACTGCCACACCAGGGAGTCGTTGAGCCGTCGACCTTGTTGTCATTGCTCTAGATGAGTGTTGTCAGGTTCAAGCCCACAACTCTTTGATGCGCCCTTGAGGACGACCCATCATCCGGTTGATGAGAAAAGCGTAGGTGTAGGCTGTCATCTTGGCCGTGATCCTGGTGGCCAACCCTACGAGGGTGGTAGCCAGCGTCTCCCCGAGCCCGAAGATGCGCTTGAGGCTCGGAAAGTCAATCTCGATCTGCTGCCAGATCCCCGGTCGTCTTGCGCTGGCTTCGTTAGTAAGGAGCATGATCCCCAACTCGGCCAACGCCTCCTCAAGCTCCTGGCTTCGGTAGCCCAGATCCCCAAGCTGCTTGCCTGTCGAGCGCAAAGGAACCGGCGACGTGTAATGCACGAACTTCTGACACCACTCTGACACCACCGGGAGCGCAATACGGTGCAACGCTGGGCAAGGCACGGCAAAGAAAGTGCCCTAAATATGCGGGTTTTGCAACCCCCTGCATATCCCTGCAACGCCTGATGGATCACTCGTAATGAGCAGGAAAGCGGTTCGAGTCCGCTCGTCGGCTCTCTTTTTTGCCTGCAAATTCCATAAAAATCTGAGACCCTCCGGCACGAACGGCGGGGGATTGGCAGCAGTAGGGCAGCAGTAGCTTCTCCAAAGTCGATCCCTAGCATTAACCGTCTGACCGATGCGCCAGGCTCCGTGAGTGCCGCCGTCGCGGAGGGAGCGACGAAGGCTGAAGCAAGAAATGGTGGCGAGGGTGAAATTGCTCCATAAGTTGCTGCCTCGTAACGGTTGCCGCAACGTTTGGAAGACGGAAGTCTTATAAGATGGTATTGTGACAGCAGGGGCAAGGGAACAGGGTAGAGGAGTTGATGTGATGAGCGCCCGCGCCGCTTCTTTGCTGGCCTGGTGTCTGTGGCTGCTCTGCGTAGCCCTAATCTCCTTCGGTTTGCTATTTTATTTCCTCGCCTCTCCGACCTCGCCGACAGACACCCCACCAGCTTTAACCGCATTCTTCAGGGTGCTGTCAATGGCGTTCCCGACGGTCGGCGCGTTGGTAGCCTCGCGCCGACCCGAGAACCCCATAGGCTGGATCTTCTGCGCTGCGGGCCTCCTTACCGGAGTGCAAGCCTTCGCTAGCGGATACGCAGATTACGCGCGGCTCGGGCATACCGGTTCGCTGCCCGTTGGAGAGCTCATGGCTTGGATCTCATCGTGGATTGGGGTCCCGGTCATACCCCTAGCCGGGGCGCTGTTGGTTCTGCTGTTTCCTAACGGCAAGCTGCTATCTAAGAACTGGCGGGTCGTGGTGTGGATGGCGGCTTGCGGGAGCGCGATGCTCACCCTTTGGGCTGCGCTGGGGCCAGGTCCTTTGTCTTTTGAACCGACCCGCGAAAACCCGCTCGGGCTCGGTGGCGCTATCGGCGAATTGGGGCCGTCAGAGTCGAGTCCGTTGTTTGATCAGCCGTCCTTCGCTAGGCCTGCTGGCACCGACATTACTGCCGGGGGCATAGTGGAGATATTAGGTAGAGTCGGGATTTTCGTCCTTCTTGTGAGTTGGCTTTTCGCCGTTGCGGCAATGATCATGCGCATGGAACAAGCGAGAGGGGCAGAACGTCAGCAGCTGAAATGGTTCGTGTACGGCGTGAGCCTGCTGGTCGTCGGTTTCCTAGCAGCCTTCCTAGGATTCGGACTGCACTCGGTGGCCTGGTTTGTGGGCATAGCCGCTTTCAATTTCCTGCCTATTGCCGCTGGCATAGCCATACTCAGATATCACCTCTACGACATAGATATCATCATCAACCGCACCTTGGTCTACGGCGTGCTAACGGCAGCCTTGGCCCTAGTGTATGTCGGTAGCATAGTTCTGCTCCAAGGACTTTTCCGTGCGCTTACCGGGGAAACCTCCCAGCTCGCCGTAGTGGCTTCCACCCTAGCAATAGCCGCGTTGTTCGTACCCCTGCGCCGGAGAATCCAGGCGTTCATAGATCGCCGCTTCTACCGCCGGAAGTACGATCTAGCCAAGACCCTGCAAGCATTCAACGCCAAGCTGCGCGACGATGTGGACCTTGATAGCGTTGCCGATGACCTAGTAGAGGTGGTCAAAGAGACGATGCAGCCAGCGTATGTCTCATTGTGGTTACGCCCACCGGAAAAGGAAAAATAAGATTGTTCCAAAGTTCGTTGTAACGATCGCTTAGCAAGGCGAGACAGTAGGGTTGGGAGAAGGAGGGAAGCGCACATGGCATCATCAAACCTTATCCGATGGGGAGGACGGGCAGCTGTGTTGGCTGGGGCACTCTTTATTGTGGAAGCCGTGGTAGTTCCGTTCATTGGGGATTCCCATTGGGGATTCCACGCCCTAGACGCTCCCCCCCACGCGCTCTTGGCGGTGGGACTGGTGGGTCTTTATCTCTGGCAGACAAGGCAAGGACGCTTTGGGTGGTTAGGGACAGTAGGTTTTATTCTGATTGTTGCCGCCTGCGTTGTGATAGCTCTCGGTGGCCTCGCCATCATCTTCGTTGATGGTGTGCTTAAGGCTCCGGTCGGGGTGTTGGATACGATTCATCCGGTAGAGCTGCTGTTGCTTATCGGTTCGGTACTTTTCAGTATGGCCACCATGCGGGTGAATGTCTTACCAAGCGGAGGAGCACTGCTGATCATAGTCGGTGCATTGGGGTTCTTTGGGATAGCCTTTGCTGGCGTTGGGCCGGAATGGCTTATCTCGGTGGCAGTGGCGATATTAGGCGCAGGGTGGGCGTGGTTGGGATATGCCCTGTGGTCGGAAATTGGTGGGTCGGCACAGCAACCCAAGCGTGTAAGGTGATCGACGCGCTAAGCGACGAGCTACCCTCGTTGGTTAGTGAAGCGACGCAAGCGGTCCACGTCTCCTTGTGGCTGCGACCCGACCTACCCTCGGGTGAACCGAAAGGCACGAGTAGGGCCGCTAGCCCAGCGCCTCGTCCATGCCATCGGCAGTGTTTCGGCTCATAGAGGGCATCCAGTGCGAGTAGCTGTCGAGGATGCTTGACCCTAATTTGACCCTAACCCACACGCAACACCCTGCAATACTGGGCAAGCGAGAGAATCGATAACCCTTTACTTATGCGGGTTTTGCAAGCCCATGCAACGCTCAGCAACCGATGACCGCACACTCGTAATGAGCAGGAAAGCGGTTCGAGTCCGCTCGTCGGCTCTCTGTAATCGGCTTATATAAGCTGAATCTGCGAATTGGGCAAAGGCTCCGAGGTAGAGTTGCGAACTCTCTACACCAGTAGTACACCAACGCGAATTGCAAGACTCTCACCCCAATATTACGTGGGGAGGCGGCTCGTAAGCCGGGCATCAGCACAGACGCCGTCAGGAAGCGCATAGCTCGGAGTTCTCTCGTTTCGGACAGGACGGACTGCAACGTCCTGGTGTGGCTGGATGACGGAGGAAGGCTGGACGTAACGATAAGGTCGAGGGGGATAGAGTGCTCGTTGAGGCTTTGCGAGACCAGGTGATATACCTGAAGGAGCAACTCGACATCCGTACCGAGGAATTGAGCGAGCACCGACGCCTCCTGGCCGGTCTCATCGAGGGGGTGACAGAGTTGGAAGCCCCGGACGAACCGCCAGCAGCACCTTCTCAGAGCGGCGAGGAGACTGCTCAGGAGCCTGAGAAGGCCGCGCCCAATCTCGTCTTCGGCATGGCCGACGCCGTGCGCCCCGAGGCCCGGGCGACCCTGGAGGCGCTGCGCGCGGCGGGGGTGGGGGAGCTCGTGATGCTCACCGGTGACTCAGAGGCTCCTGCAAGGAGGATCGCCAGGGAGCTTGGCGTAGGCTACAGGGCGCGGCTGCTTCCCGAGCAAAAGGTGGAGGCCGTGCGCGAACTCGTCTTGGAGCACGACGCCGTCGGGATGGTAGGCGACGGCGTGAACGATGCCCCGGCCCTGGCCGCCTCCTCGGTCGGATTTGCTATGGGGGCGGCCGGCATAGACGTGGCCCTGGAGACCGCCGACGTCGCGCTGATGCAAGACGACCTGCCCAAGCTGGCCGAAGCGGTCATACTATCCAGGGCGGCCGAGCGGATCATAAGGCAGAACGTGGCCGTCTCGATCGCGATCAAGGGCCTCTTCGTGCTGCTCGCCCCCTTCGGGCTGGTGGCCCTCTGGCTGGCGGTGCTGGCGGACATGGGCACGTCCATAGCTGTCACCCTCAACGGCTTGAGACTCTTCCGAAAGGGGAGCGCCTGAAGCCGTGGGCGCGATGGAGTCCGCCGAGAAACGGGCGCCCTACCTGGATCTTGAGGGGAATGGACGTCACGAAACGACGGGAAAGCCCGTTGAATTCCTCTGAGAACTGCCAGGTATGAAAAGTTGCCAGCCTATTGGCGCAAGCTTGAGTACGGCTCCAGAAGGCTTACTGCAACCGTACTGCAACCGGGCTAATACGGGCCAGTACGTAACGGACATAGGACTGCGCCAGATACGCCAAAAACTCCATAGATAAGCTCTATTTCCGGACGCACTAGAATGCCTGTTAGCAAACTCGTAATGAGATTGGGTCAGTGGTTCGAGTCTGCTCGTCGGCTCTCTTATTTTTTCAAGATTTGCAGGTAAAATTCCGTAGTCGGAAGTCGTTTCGATGCCAAGGGCCGGAGCTTACTGCAACCCGATGAAGAGGCACTCTTGGTCGCATGGAGGAGGGATAGCAGAGTATATCGGGCGTCAGAAGAGTGATCTGCTAAGGACCTCCTCGGGCTGACCCATGTTTAGCCACTCCAAGCTTGCTGGTAGGCACCTTCAGAGAGCTTACATGCGCTCCTCTTTATTCGTCATTGTTCATTGCGTCGGTGATGGCCTCCTCCAAAGGCAGCTCGTGGCCCCTTGCCCACGTCGCCTCGAACGCCTCTTCCCCGATCGCCCCGCGGATCGCGGTCACGGTACAGTCGTGCTCCGCGCGCCTGGCCGGCGGGAGTGGCCAGCCCTTGTCCTCGCGCAGCGCGGCTGCTGCCCCACAGAGCCACGCTGCCCGTTCCATCCTCCTTTGCGCGAGCGCTACTCGGGCTAGCCCTTCCAGGCAGCGCAGGATGGTAAGGCTCATCCTCATCCGACGTCCCAGGTTTAGGCTCTCTTCGTACAACCTCGACGCCAGCGCGTATTCGCCTGCTTGGCACTCAACGCTCCCGAGGCTTGCGAGTGTGCGCGAGATGTTCCACGCGTGCTCTTTGTCGCGAGACAAAGCCAGGCTCTCTTCCAGCAGTGTTCTCGCACGCCCGAGATCCCCCTGCTTGTGCACCGCGTCCGCCAGGGCGCGGAGGCTCCAGGCGATGCTGAACGTGGTAGCAAACTCGCGGGCCAGTTCGAGCGACCGCTCGTGCAGGCGCACAGCGCGTTCGTAGTCTCCCTGCTCGTAGGCCACGAACCCGAGCTCGCGGAGCGAAGCACTCTCCCCTCTCTTGTGGCCCATCCCCCGGTACATGCTCATGGCCCCTTCGTGCAGCGTCACCGCGCGCTCGTGGTCCCCTTGCACCATGGACAGGATGCCGGTTACGTGGATCAGGCGCGCCTTCGCGCGGGCGGGCAGCTTGCGCCGAGTTTCCCCGGTTGGGTCTTCTGCCCCGTCCAGAGCCAGGAGTCTCTCCATCCACCGGCGTCCGTCGCTCAGGTAGCCGCGCTCGATCCAGAACCACCACAGCGCCAGCGCCAGCCTCGCCCCCGTCTCCACCTCCCGATTCTGTACGGCCCAGCCCAGCGCTGCTCGCAGATTGTCGTGTTCTCTCTCTATCCGGGTAAATTTCGACCACCACTCTACCTCGTCCCATTGCCTGGAGGCTACGGGCTGTGCGACCTCCGCCAGTTCTACGTAGTATCGTGCGTGCTTGAGTTGCGCCCCCTCCGCATCGCCGCTAGAGACCAGACGTTCCAGGGCGTACTCCCGGATCGTCTCGAGCATCGTAAAGCGCGGTTCGTCGTCCTCCTCTTGGCGAGTAGAGGATTCGGACCGCGATACCAGTAGGCTGTTGTCCACCAGCGATGCTAATGTCTCCAGGACGCCGCTCTCCATCGGCCCGTCTTCCTCCGAAGCGCAGACTTCCTCCACAGCTTCCAGACTGCAGCCGCCGGCGAAGACGGCGAGGCGACGGAACAAAGCTTGCTCGGTAGGATCGAGAAGATCGTAGCTCCAGGCTACCGTGTCGCGCAGCGTGTGGTGTCGCTCAGGAACGTCGCGTGCTCCTGCCGTAAGCAACTGCAGCCTGCGATCCAGCCTCGCGAGCAGCGCCTGCGGGGGAAACAGTTTGATCCTTGCTGCCGCCAACTCTATCGCCAGCGGCAGCCCGTCCAGCCTCCGGCAGATCAGTGCCACGGTGGCCACGTTAGTGGCGGATAGTTCGAAGGTCGGCGTGACGGCTTGAGCGCGCTGGCGGAAGAGGTCCACCGCTGGTTGCTGCTCCAGGCTGTCTACCTGTGCCTGGGGTGGCATGTCGACCACGGGTAGCGGAGGGACGGGGAATTGGCGCTCACCACTGAGACGCAGCGGTGCCCGGCTCGTCACAAGCACCATCAGCTGCTGGCACCTCCCAACGAGTTCGCTGACCACGGGTGCAGCCGTCGGAAGATGCTCGAAGTTGTCGAGTACAAGCAGCACCTGCTTGTCTTGCAGATGCTTCTCCAGGGTCTCCTGAAGCGCCTCACTGGCCACCTCCTTGATCCCGAGCGCCTGGGCGAGGACCGAAGGAAACAGAGCAGCGTCTCGCACGGGAGCGAGGGGCACGAAGACGACCCCGTCTGCGAACATCTCACGCGAGTGCGCGGCCACCTCCAGGGCCAGCCGGGTCTTACCGACGCCACCTGGGCCGGTCAGCGTGAGCAAGCGCGCGTCCGTATGGAGCAAGAGCCGGGCGATGGTTTCCACTTCTTGCTCGCGTCCGATCAAGGGCGTAGACGGCGTAGGGAGGTCGTGGGGCGAAGGCTGGGACCGTGTGCGGCGTTTCGAGGAGCCGCGTGCCACGATCTCGAATCGTGCGAGGTCCTGTCCCGTCAGCGCCAGGACCCCAGCCAGCTTCTCTACGGTGTACCTGTGAGGGCGCCGCCGCTCCCCGCGCTCGAGCAGGCCGATCGCCTGAGGGGTGAGGCCCGAACGAGCGGCCAGCTCTTCCTGCGTAAGGTTGGCAGAGTCGCGGTGGCGTCGGAGCAGATCCCCGAATGTGAGCCCGGTATCCACCTCTTCTTGCCTCCCGCCCTGGGCCGCCCCTCATGCAATCGTAGCACGCCATTGTTAGGGAGTTTGTTATAGTTGTTGTTTGGGTTGTCGCTGGGAGCGGAGTGTCGCGGGGAGCATCATAGGAGTCAGGACGGAACGCTGGAAAGATCTAGAGCCAACCGACCTGAGGAAGGAGAGGACCGAGATGATGTTTTACGGCGAGAGCGACTACTGGGTGGCTCGGTACAAGAGCTTGACGGAGGGTTCGGTGAAGCAGACCCACGCGGCCGGGGATCGCCGCCGGGGCCGCCAAGCCCGCGCCACCGCGCTCCTTGCGGCGTTGTTTGGCGGCATCGCTTGTCGTAGCGCCAAGAAAAAGGCAAGCCTCGATGGGCGTGCATAGGGGTAGTTTCGAGCCGAGGAGTAGCTTTGCAGTCTCGCTCGTTTGGGCGTTGAGGGAGCCGGACGCGTTGGTGCCGGCGTACGCCCTCGGTGGCCAGGAAAGGTTGCGTGATGCACAAAGAAGGGAGCTGCGGCGTGGAAGCGGAGAGCTCAGGCGAAGATAGAGTAGCGTTAGATAGCGAGGAGGTCCTCTCCTACTGGTTCCCCGAGGAGCTGGCCGATGCCGATCTGGAGACGCTCAGGCTTCAAGGGAAGCGGTGGATGGCAGGAGGCCCCGAGGTCGATAGGGAGATAACCGAAAGATTCGGCGGGCTACTAGAGCGGGCCAGGCGCGGAGAGCTCGACCACTGGGCCCATACGCCGCGAGGAAGGTTGGCCTTGATCGTCGTCCTTGACCAGTTCTCCCGCAACATCCACCGCGGCTCGCCCCTCTCCTACTCCCAGGACGAGAAGGCCCTCGAGCTGGCCCTTAAGGGTATCGAGGAGGGGATGGACCGCGAGTTGGGGGCATCGGAGCGCATGTTCTTCTGGCTGCCGATCGGCCACTCCGAGGATCTCACCCTCCACGAGATCAGCGTCCGTCACGCTGAGGAGGAGGCGGCCAACGCCCCGCCGCGCCTCAAGCCGATGTACGAGTTCGGTGTCTCTCAAGCGAAGGCTGCCAGAAGCGTCATAGCGCGCTTCGGTCGCCACCCTCACCGCAACGAGATACTCGGTCGCGCCTCCACCCCGGAGGAGCTTGAGTACCTGAGGACCGAGACACCGCCTCACCTGCGCCGGCCACCTTTCTGATCTCTTGTACACCCAACGACGTAGGAGGTGCTTTCTACGGAGTTCGCCTGAGACGAGTGCCTCGTTAGCGGAACGAGATGTAGCGAGGAGCACCCCGAAAGCCAAACGGAGGCAACTGATGAGCCGCAAAGTACCCGCGGGCAACACGCCCATGCTCGAAACCGAGCGTCTCGTTATGCGACCGCTTTCGGCGGATGAGATGGACTCCTTGCACCGCATCTCGAACGAGCCGAACGTGCGACGCTACCTGTGGGACAACGAACTGGTCTCGGAGGCGACGATCAAGGATCTCATTGCGCGGAGCGAGCGCATGTTCTCCAAAGAGAAGATCGGAGTATTCGGCGTTCGGATGCGCGGAAGAGAAGACCTACTCGGCTTCTGTGGCTTCGTTCGCCTCAAGGGCATGGAGGAGCCGGAGCTCTGGTACGAGCTGACCCAGAAGGCGTGGGGCCGCGGGCTCGCCACCGAGGCGGCGCGGGCGTGCGTGCGGTACGCCTTGGAGGAGGTGGGCATGGGGCGCGTCATAGCCGGCGTCGACGCGCCCAACGCCGCCTCGGTGCGGGTGATCGAGACGCTCGGCATGAGGTACCTGGGCAACATCAACCCTGGCGCCCCAAGAGAACCTTACTTCGCCCTGTACAGAGAGGACTTCTCTGCGGCGACGGGCTGACGCGCCAGTGGGCTGCAACCACATGGACCGCCGAACAACCCGCCCGCTGGGCGGCTAACAGTCTTTCAGGGACCTA
>Ga0136615_10001905_pt1 | contig 10233 bp, 10 predicted proteins | sample AntDrymUQ2882206_2_FD_106647 | JGI IMG/M metagenome (GOLD analysis project Ga0136615, IMG submission 106647) | Polar desert sand microbial communities from Dry Valleys, Antarctica - metaG UQ288 (22.06) | ecosystem: Environmental > Terrestrial > Soil > Desert | place: Antarctica: Dry Valley...
GATCGTCGACATCGAGCGGGCTGGACGCCTGCAGGCCGTCGTGACCCAGAACGTCGACGGCCTGCATCAGGTCGCCGGCAACGACGCCGACCGTGTCGTCGAGGTGCACGGAACGATTTGGTTCTCCCGCTGCTGGGAGTGCCGGGACCGCCGCCCGATGGCCGACACGCTGGCGCGGGTTTGTGACGCGGAGGCCGACCCGGCGTGCCTGGTGTGCGGCGGCATCCTGAAGAGCGACACGATCTCGTTCGGCCAGTCGCTCGTGCCCGCCGTGATCGACCGGGCGCTGCAGGCCAGCGCATCGTGCGATCTGCTGCTCGCCGTCGGGTCGACGCTCAGCGTGTACCCGGCCGCCAATTGCGTGCCGACGGCTGCCGCCGCCGGCGCGCGAGTGGTCATCGTCAACGCTGGCGCCACCGAGATGGACACGCGTGCGGATGCCGTCTTGCGCGGCCAGATCTCCGAGCTCCTGCCGGCGCTCGTTGACGGTCTCGACTGACACGGCCGACGGTCTCGACTGTCACGGCCGCCGGTCGTCGGTCACCGGGCGGCCGACCTCGCCGGCCCCTGGTTCGAATCCCGACCGAACCGCTAGGCTTTTCGGCATGGCCACGTTCCGAGACCTGCTGAAGGCGGCGAAGGCGGAGATCACCGAGGTCGACACCGCCGGTGCCTCCGAGCGCATCGCCGCCGGCGCCGTCGTGCTCGATGTTCGCGAGCCCGACGAGTACGACCAGGGCGCGCTGCCCGATGCTGTACACATCCCGCGGGGTCACCTGGAGGGACAGGTCGAGGCTCGCCTCCACGACAAGGAAGCGCCAGTGGTCGTGTACTGCGCCGGCGGGGTTCGCTCGGCGTTCGCGGCCCGCACGCTGCAGGAGCTCGGCTACACCGACGTCGTTTCGATGGACGGCGGGTACGGGCGGTGGAAGGACGAGGGCCGCCCATGGAAGCAGCCGCTGACGTTGACGCCTGACCAGAAGCACCGCTACATGCGTCACCTGCTGCTGCCGGAGGTCGGCACGGAGGGCCAGACGAAGCTGCTCGGCGCGAAGGTCCTCCTCCTTGGTGCGGGCGGCCTCGGGTCGCCGGCTGCCCTGTACCTGGCCGCGGCGGGCGTCGGCACGATCGGCATCGTCGACATGGACGAGGTCGATGCGTCCAACCTGCAACGACAGATCCTCCACAATCTCGACCGCGTCGGCGATCGCAAGGTCGACTCGGCGAAGAAGACGCTGGTGTCGCTGAACCCCGATGTCGACGTTGTCACCTACGACACCCGCCTGTCGGCCGACAACATCATGGAGATCGTCGACGGCTACGACGTCATCGTCGACGGTGCCGACAACTTCCCGTCGCGCTACCTCCTGAACGACGCCAGCGTGAAGCTCGGCATACCCGTCGTCCACGGCTCGATCTTCCGCTTCGAGGGGATGGTCAGCGTGTTCCACCCGCTCCAAGGTCCGACGTACCGCGACATGGTGCCCGAGCCGCCGCCGGCCGAGCTGGCGCCAAGCTGCGCGGAGGCCGGCGTGCTCGGCGTATTGCCGGGCATCGTCGGATCGATCCAGGCGCTGGAAACGATCAAGGTCCTGCTCGGGCTCGGGGAACCGCTGATCGGGCGGATCCTCACCATCGACACGACCGACATGACGTTCCGTACGTTCAACTTGAAGCCGGACCCGTCGAACGAGGTCACCCACGCCAACCGCGAGCGCATCCAGGTCCGCGACCTCGACGGCCTCTGCGCGCCGTGGGTGGACGAGCGCTGACCTGAGTCATCGGAGTGTTCGGCGCTGTCCGAGTGCTGGCTGAGGGGACGTCCCTCGCTCAACACTCCTACGGCGGTCGGCGCGCTGATTTCCGTCGCGCGCGCTACGCGGCCCCCTGGGAGGCATGCGCAACGAACTGGTCGCCACCGTCTGTGCCGTCGCCGCCGGGCAGTACGGAGCCGTCGGTGCACGGCAGCTGCGATCGCTCGGCGTGTCGGCGCGCGCCGAGCGGCGGGCGGTCGCCGTGGGGTGGTTGCGGCCGGCCCGACCGGGCGTGCTCGCCGTTGCCGACGCGCCGGCGTCGTGGCGGCAGCGGCTGCAGGCCGGGCTGCTGGCGCTCGACGGCACGGGCTGGGTCAGCCACGACGCCGCCGCCCGCCTCCACGGCCTCGATGGCTCAGTGGCCACCGTGGAGTTCACAGTGGCCCGCGCCGATCGCGGCCGGGTCGGATCGCGCGCCGTACACACGACCGGCTGCGTCGCTGACGGCGACGTGCTCACCGTCGACGGGCTGGCCTGCAGCTCGGTGGTGCGTACCGTGCTCGACCTGGCCACGCTCGGCATCCCGCCGGCCCGCCTGGGCGTCGTGGTCAGGGATGCCGTCTGCTCCGGCCGTACCGACGTGCCGGCGCTGCAGGCGCGCCTCGCCATGCTGCGCGGATCGGGCCGGCGCGGCGTGCGCCCGCTGCAGCGCGCGCTGGTCGACCTCGCCAGCGGATGAGCCGACCACCCGGAACACCCGTCGGCGGGTGCCACGTGCTCGTCCTACGATCCGCGTGTGGCCTACGACGAGGACCTCGCCGATCGCACACGTGCGCTGCTCGGCGACGCCGGCGACGTCACGGAGCAGCGGATGTTCGGTGGCCTGGCCTTCCTGATCGGCGGCAACATGGCAGTCGCCGTCAGCGGCCAGGGAGGAATGATCGTCCGCGTCGAGCCTGCGGAGTCCGCCAAGATCGTCGAGCGCACCGGTGCACGGCCGATGGAGATGCGCGGCAAGCCGATGCGCGGTTGGCTGCGCGTCGACTCGGAGGACGTTGCCACGAAGCGGCAGTTGACCCGATGGGTGATGCTCGGCACGACGTCCGCACGATCGTTGCCGGCAAGGGGCGACAGCGCACACTCCCGCCGGCGCAGTGGCACTCGACGCTGAGTGGCGTCGCCCACCCCGTCATCTCGAGGCTCAAGTCGCGGCCGGTTTGGCACTGCCGAGCGACGAGGTGCTGAACCGGTCGTCCGTGAGCCCACAAGGTGGTCCGTGTTGTCGGCTGACATGCAATGTCACGACGGGTCCGGCGCGGCGAGCTCCGCGGCCAACTCGTCGCGCTCTTGGAGCACAACGCCGGCGAGGACGAGCGCGATGCCCCCGAGATCGAGTGGGCTCGGGGCCTGGTCGAGGGCGATCCAGCCGATCGCCACCGCCGTGACGGGCAGGAGCGCGAGAAGCACGGAGAACCGACGGATCGGAATGCGCCGCAGGACGTGCTGATCGATGCCGTAGCCGATGGCGTTGGAGAACACGCCGACGAGCAGGCAGGCGATGAGGAGGCGCGGCGACGACCACACCGGTCCGCTCCACGGCGCACCGATCGGGGTGAGGAAGAGGGCACCGATGCCGAGGCCGATCCCGAGCCCGGCCACGCCGCGGTCGAGGTGGGCGATGCGCGCGCCGATGACGATGTAGGCCGCCCAGCACGTTGACGCGGCGAGGATGAAGAGCAGCCCGACGGTGTTGCCGCTTAACTCGACACCGCCGAGCACGGCGACGCCGATGGCGGCGAGCGCCAGCGCGCCGGCATTGCGGCGGCTGCGGGTCATCGCCGCGGCGACGGCGATCGGGCCGATGAACTCGATGGCCACGCTCTTGCCAAGATCCGTACGGTCGATGGCGAGGTAGAAGAACAGGTTCATGACCGCGGTGGCGATGCCGAACACGGCGGCCGCGCCGAGTTGGCGGCGGGACCATCCGCGCAACCCGCGACCGGCGACGGCGAGGATCGCCGCCGCGGCCCCGACGACACGCAGCCAGGCGACGGTCTGCGGCTCGACCTCGTCGAAGAGCACGACGGCGATCGTCGCCCCGAGGTACTGGGCGATCGCCGACAGCACGAACAGCGCTTCCGGCGAGGCGCTGTCGAGGTAGCGGGCGACGCGCCCGGACGCGCCCGGATCGCCCGCCTTCGTCACCGGCGCCGGTCGAGGCGCCGACTCTCCGCGTTCGTTCAGGTGAACAGCTCGGGGTCGGTGCGGCAGATCTCCTGCCACAGCGGCTGGAAGCTGAACCAGCCGGCGAGCGGGAAGCCGGTCTGCTGGGCGGTGTACTGCGCGTACTCGTGGCGGATCGGCTTGGGGTCGCCGGCGGCCATCGCCAGCAGCTGGGCCTGGCAGGAGCGCTCCATCGACACAAACCAGAAGACGGCCTCGTCGACCGTCTCGCCGTCGGTGAAGAGGCCGTGGTTCTGGTGGATCGCCGCTTTACCGTCGGGGAACTCGGCGGCCAGCTCCCTGCCCGCCTCCACTTCGAACACGACCGCACCGCCCTGCGTGGCGATGAGGCGGTGGTCCTCGTAGAAGATGCAGGCGTCCTGCGTCAGCGGAGCGAGGGGGATGCCGAGCGAGGCGAACGACTTGCCGTACGGCGAATGGGAGTGGGCAGCGGCCACGATGTCGGGCCGGGCGGCGTGGATGGCCGAGTGGATCACGAAGGCGGCGCGGTTGACCGGCCGATCGCCGTACACGACCTCACCGTGGTGGTTGACGAGGATGAGGTCGCTGACGCGCATGTGGCGGAAGCTGCGCCCGAACGGGTTGACCCAGAAGTGGTCGGGGAACTCGGGGTCGCGCACGGTGATGTGGCCGGCGACGCCCTCGCCGAAGCCGAATCGCCCGAAGATGCGCAGCGCACCGGCCAGCTTCTGCTTGCGATGCAGGCGCTCGTCCTCCACCGTGGCGAACGTCGGCGGCCCGGCCAGCGACACGTCCTTCGGGGTCAGCGGCACCCCGGCGATGCTCGGGGTCTCGCTGACGACGTGCTCGGCATTGACGGACTGCGTGGCGGTCATGGCCGCCAGGCTACGCGGCCGGCCCGGGAACGCTCCGGGTCAGCGGGCGGCGACGAGGGCGATCTCGACGCGCCACTCGGGGCGGGCGAGGGCGGGCACGGTGACGAGCGTGGAGGCGGCGATGTGGTCGCCCATGAACCGGTCGCGGGCGGCCATCACCGGCGCCAGCGGCTCGCCGACGACGACGTAGGTGGTGATCGACACGACGTCGGTTGCCGCCATCCCCGCCTCGTCGAGGACCGCGCCGAGGTTCGCCCACACGCGCTCCGCCTGGGCCGCCAGGTCCTCCGGCACCGATCCGTCTGGCGCGACGGGCACGGCGCCGGAGGTGTGCAGCAGCCGCGACGGCGACTCGCTGAGCACGGCGTGGGCGTAGGTGGCCGCCGGTGGGGCGATGCCGGCGGGAGCGATGGCGCGATTCATCCCCCCAGCCTGCCGTTCGGTACGCGCCTCGCCGCGGTCGTACGCTCGGGGCATGGCTGATCCCGTCCAGCGGCACACGGATTCGGGCATCGAGGTCAAGGCGCTGTACACGGCCGACGACCTCGCCGAGTGGGACCCCTCCGCCCAGCTCGGCGAGCCAGGCACCGCGCCGTACACCCGAGGCGTGTACCCGTCCATGTACCGCGGCCGTTTGTGGACGATGCGCCAGTACGCCGGCTTTGGCTCGGCGGCGGAGACGAACCAGCGCTTCAAGTTCCTGCTCCACGCCGGCCAGACGGGGCTGTCCTGTGCGTTCGATCTGCCGACGCAGATGGGCTACGACTCCGACCACGCCCGTGCCGAGGGCGAGGTCGGCAAGGTCGGCGTGGCCATCGACTCGATCGCCGACATGCGCCTCCTGCTCGACGGCATCCCGCTCGATCAGGTGACGACGTCGATGACGATCAACTCGACGGCGTCGATCCTGCTGCTGCTGTACGAGCTGGTCGCCGAGGAGCACGGCGTGGCGGCGACGGCGATCTCCGGCACGATCCAGAACGACCTGCTCAAGGAATACATCGCCCGCGGCACGTACGTGTACCCGCCGCGCCCGTCGATGCGCATCATCACGGACATCTTCGAGTACTGCGCGGCGAACGTGCCGAAGTGGAACACGATCTCGATCTCCGGCTACCACATCCGCGAAGCCGGGTCAACGGCGGTGCAGGAGATCGCGTTCACGCTGGCCAACGCCATCGCCTATGTCCAGGCGGCGATCGACGCCGGGCTCGCCGTCGACGAGTTCGCGCCGCGACTGTCGTTCTTCTGGAACGGGCACAACAACTTCTTCGAAGAGGTGGCCAAGTTCCGCGCCGCCCGGCGGATGTGGCACCGCCTGATGACGGAGCGCTTCCACGCCAAGGCCGAATCGAGCAAGCTGCTGCGCTTCCACACCCAGACCGGTGGGTCGACGCTCACCGCGCAGCAGCCGATGAACAATGTCGTGCGCGTGGCCGTGCAGGCGCTGGCCGCCGTGCTCGGCGGCACGCAGAGCCTGCACACCAACGGCTACGACGAGGCGATCAGCCTGCCGAGCGAGGAGGCGGCGCGCCTGGCGCTGCGGACGCAGCAGGTCATCGGCTACGAGTCCGGCGTCGCCGACACCCCCGACCCGCTGGCCGGGTCGTACTTCGTCGAGTCGTTGACCGACGAGGTCGAGGCGCGGGCATGGGAGTACATCCGCCGCATCGACGACATGGGCGGCGCAGTCGCCGCCATCGAGGCCGGCTTCCAGATGGACGAGATCGACCAGGCCGCGTACGAGTACACGAAGTCGATCGACGACGAGGAGCGGGTTGTCGTCGGCCTCAACCGCTTCGAGCTCGACGAGGAGGTCGAGCCGGTGCCGTTCCCGATGGACCCGGCGCTGGAGACCGGCCAGGTGGCGCGCCTGGCCGCGTTCAAGGCCGATCGCCAGCTGGCCACCGTCGAAGCGCACCTGGAGGACGTGCGGGCGGCGGCCCGCGGGTCGCAGAACGTCCTGTACCCGATGAAGGAGGCACTTCGCGCCAACGCCACGCTGGGCGAGGTCAGCGATGCGCTGCGTGACGTGTTCGGCACCCACACCCCGTGATGCGGCTGCGGTCGCGGACCTGCACAAACGCCGCGCGTCGGTAACGCGCCGTTGCGCCGACCTGTCCGGCGCGACGATGATGTGGAGGGGTTACCTGACGGATGAGGGAGGACAGGACATGTTCGTACAGATCATCGAGGGGCGCGTCGCCGATGGCCAAGGTCTGCGCCGGCAGATGGACACGTGGGCGGCTGAGTTGCGTTCTGGTGCCACGGGTTACCTCGGCACAACGGCGGGGGTTACCGACGACGGCCAGGGCATCGCCTTCGCCCGGTTCGAGTCGGCAGACGCGGCGAGGGCGAACAGCGAGCGGCCAGAGCAGGGCGAGTGGTGGGCGGCGACCGAAGGCTGCTTCGACGGGCCGGTCACGCTCACCGACTCGGAGGACGTCGACTCGTTTCTCGCCGGCGGGTCCGACGACGCCGGCTTCGTGCAGGTGATGAAGGGCACCGCCGATCGCTCCCGGATGCACGAGATGGACGAACGCTTCGCCGCGGTCGCCGCCGACTGGCGGCCGGACCTGCTCGGCGGCACTCGCGTCTGGACGGGCGCCGGTACGTATGTCGAGGTCGGCTACTTCACGAGCGAGGCCGACGCCCGCGAGGGCGAGGCGAAGGAGCCGCCGCCCGAACTCGCTGACGGGGCGGCCGACTTCGAGGAGCTGATGACCGGGGTGGAGTTCCTCGACCTCCGCGACCCCTGGTTGTTCTGACCGCGCGGCGGCTCGGCCGTCAGGCGGTTGGCGCCGGGGCTCGCCACTTGCGGCGAACCGACAACGTCCAGATCGCGCCCGCCAGCGTCATCGCCGCGCCGACGAAGACGACCCAGAGTCCGACACTTGCGTCGTACTCGAGACCGAACACGCCGATCTCGCCGAGCAACTCGTCCTGCACAAGAAGGATCAGTTGACCGAGCGCAGCGAAGATGGCGAAGGCGGCGAAGATCACGGCGAGGATGGCGATCGGCAGGAGGCGTTTGGCGGCCAGGGTCGTGATGCCGAATCCGGCGAGCACAACCGCCAAGAAGATGAAGCCTCCGGCCGCAGACGAGTCGTTGTCGATGTCTTGAATGTCCCAGCCGTTAAACGACTCGCCCATGATCGACCCCCAGGGCACGACGGTGCCGATGACCATGATCACCGAGCCGGCGATGAGCATGATGCCGGCGATCGGGGTGGCAGGGCGGGGCGGCTTGGCCGGGGCCCAGTTCCCACCGGCCGGGTAGGCGCTCGGCTGGAACGGTGTGCCCTGGTACCCCGGCCCGCCGTACGTCGGCGCGGGCGGGGGAGCCGGGTAGGAGCCGCTTGGCGGCGCCGCCGGCGACGGTGGCGGGGGCGGCGGCGGCGGTGGCCCGGGTGTGGACCACGGTTGGTCGGTCGGGGGCATGGCGGCCGATCGTAGGTCGTCGAGCGGCTCGGCGCGTGGGGGTGCGCGCGGCCCCGGTGACGATTCGAGCACCTCGTGGCACGAATGTTCACCAGGAACGTGCTGTGTCGCCGGCCGCCGTCAGTCGTCGTGGCGGGCGCGGCTGGGGTTGACCCGCGGCGCCTCGTCGGGCATCTTCGGGTAGACGGGCGGCCACGGGGCATCGGGGATGCCGGCGGCAAGGTCACGGCGGTACCGCTCCACGAGTGGCTCGATCGACTGCGATGCGTCGTCGATGGCCGCCCATGGGTCGCCGCCGGTGGCAACACGCGCAGGGACACTGTCCATCGTCAGGTCGTCGGGGTGGACGGCCGGCAGCTCGTCCCATGCGAACGGCGTCGACACCTGCGCGCCCACGCGCGAGCGCACGCACCACGCCCCGAAGACCGTCTTGTGCGGTGCGTTCTGGTTGAAGTCGATGAACACCCGCGCTCCCCGCTCCTCCTTCCACCACTTGCCCGTGATCAGCTCCGGCCGGCGCTGCTCCATCGCCCGCGCCACGCTGACCGCGGCCTGGCGGACACTTAGCGAGTCCCATCCCGGCTCGACGCGCACGTAGAGGTGCAGGCCGCGGTTGCCTGTCGTCTTGGGGAAGGCGACGATGCCCTCCTCGCCGAGGAACGCGCGCACCTCGGTCGCCGCCTCGCGGATCATCTCGAAGTCGACACCGGGCGAGGGGTCGAGGTCGATGCGCAGCTCGTCGGTCTGTTCGGGCCTCGCCGCCCGGTACGGCCACGGGTGGAATCCGAGGCAGCCCTGGTTGGCCGCCCACAGCACGTGCGCCAGGTCGGCCATCACGATCGCCCGCGACGTCGTGCCGTTCGGCGTCGACACGATCGTCGTCTGCAGCCACTCCGGCGCCGAGTCGGGGATCCGTTTCTGGAAGAAGTTCGGCCCGGTGACACCGTTCGGCCAGCGCTGCAGCAACGTCGGGCGGTCGCCGACCGTGCGCATCAACGGCTCACCGACAGCGACGTAGTAGAGGGCCAAATCGAGCTTGGTCTCGCTGCGCTCGGGGAACATCACCTTCCCGGGACTGCTGATCGTCACGGTGCGCCCGCCGGCCTCGATGTCGACAGGTGCTCCGTGATCGGATCTGGCCATCGCTTCGACGGTACCGCGCGGCAGGTAGTGGACTCTGTCCACTAACGGCGCGATGCTGGCACGCCGTGGACGAGGACGACGCCAAGACGCGGGCAGCGACGATCGAACGGGTGCGCGGGTTCAACCGCCGGTGGACCGAGGTGCTGGGGCTGCTCGACCAGGGGTTGCTGGCGACCGGCCACTCGTTGACCGAGGCCAGGGTCATCTTCGAGCTCGGGCATGGCGCGGCCGGCGAACGGCGGGAGCTGCGCGACCGGCTGGGCATCGACGCCAGCTTCTTGACCAGGGTGCTGACGGGGCTGGAGGAGCGGGGGCTCGTCACGACCTCGCGCTCGGAGCTCGACGGGCGCCGGCTCGACGTGCACCTGACGGCGGCGGGGCGGGAGTCGGCGACCGTGCTCGACGCCCGCTCCGATGCGCAGATTGCGGAGCTGTTGGCGCCCCTCACGGGGGAGGAGCGGCGCACGCTCAGCGCGGCGATGACGGTCGTCGCCCACCTGCTCCGCCGGGGCGACGGCGACGGCGAGCGCTCCATCGGCGTGCGCCAGCTGCGCGCCGGTGATCTCGGCTGGGTGGTGCAACGCCACGGTGAGGTGTACGCCCAGGAGTACGGCTGGGAGATGGACTTCGAGGCCCTCGTCGCCCGCATCGTCGCCGACTACTGGACGGGGCGGCGGCCTGGGCGTGAGGCGGCGTGGATCGCCGAGGTGGACGGAGCAAGGGCCGGGTGCGTGTTTTGCGTCGAGAAGGACGCTGCCACGGCGCAGCTGCGCATCCTTCTTGTCGAACCGTGGGCGAGGGGGCTGGGCATGGGC
>Ga0136615_10001906_pt1 | contig 10232 bp, 6 predicted proteins | sample AntDrymUQ2882206_2_FD_106647 | JGI IMG/M metagenome (GOLD analysis project Ga0136615, IMG submission 106647) | Polar desert sand microbial communities from Dry Valleys, Antarctica - metaG UQ288 (22.06) | ecosystem: Environmental > Terrestrial > Soil > Desert | place: Antarctica: Dry Valley...
CACTCCGCAGAAATCTGATGCGCGGCGTTGCATTTCGGCAACTTGTAATTAAGAAGCGGCGTGACTTTCAGTCATCGCCGGAAACCTATGCACTTTCAGTGCATAGTGGTTTAGTCTTCATCCTTATAAGAGCAATGCCTCTACCTGTTTCCAGTTACGTTCCGCAGTGCGCGCCGGATGGCGGCGCGACGCGGGGGGCGTTCGTCGCGTGGTGTGTGGTGACGGGCGGGGCGCTCGCGTTGTTCGGGCTGGTCTTACTCGCGCCGCTGGCGTTGGCGCGCGGGTATGTCGCGCTGTCGTATGTTCTTTACATGGTATTTCATGCCGTGTGCCATCAAATTTCGGAGCGTTCGTTTCAGGTTGAGGGGCACGCGCTGACGGTGTGCGCAAGGTGTACGGGAATCTACGCCGGGTTTACGTTGAGCGCGTTGCTGTATCCGCTGGTGAGGTCGTTAAAGATTCGTGAGACGCCCGCGCGCGCGTGGCTGTTCGTGGCGGCGTTGCCGACGGCGTTGGACTTCACGCTCGGAGTTTTAGGAGTTTGGGAGAACACACATCTGTCGCGCGCGATGACGGGCGCACTACTCGGTGCGTCGTCGTCGTTTTTCGTTGTTCCGGGCGCGGTGGATTTAGCGTACACTGGCTTGAAGGGAAAAGGGCAAGGGGGAAAAGGGGAAGGGGTTTCGCAAGTTTTTCCACTTTCTTTACGTAGAGGATTAGATAAAACATGAACGACAAAATGAAGCCCGCTATTATTGGCGGCGTCGCGCTGGGTCTGTTATCGGCGATTCCGCTAATCGGAGCCGTCAACGCCTGTTGCTGTGCGTGGGCGGTACTCGGCGGCCTGCTCGCCGCCAACATGTACGTCAAAAGTTCTCCGACGCCGGTGCGCCCCGCCGACGGCGCGGTGGTTGGCGCAATCGCCGGCGTCATCGGCGCAGTAATCTACGTGGTTGTCGGGTTGCCGTTGGGACTTATGACCGGCAACGCGACGATGAGCGTGATGGAAGGCATCGTCAGCCAAGCCGGCCCCGAAGCGGCGGAGGCTTTCCGCACGCAAGCGGCGATGATGCAGAATCAATCCGTCGGGCAGCGCCTCATGGCCGCCGCCCCGATAGCGTTGGTCGGGGCAGTGCTGCTCGTCATCTTCTCGACCATCGGCGGACTCATCGGCGTCTCGGTGTTCGAGAAGCGCAAAGGCGGCGGCGCGGACGTGCCACCGCCTCCACCAAATTTCGGCGGGCCGCAGGGCGGCGGCTACGCCCCTCCGCCTTCCGCGCCGCCGTCTAACTTCGGCGGGCGGTGACGTAGTTTTATCGCATCGGCGTGCGCTCCCGGTTTCAGGGTTGGAGGCGCTGGTGCGCTCGGTTAGAATGTGTGACACAACAGGGCGGGCAGCGTTTGGGGAATAAATCTTCAAACGCTGCTCGCTTCGCGTGTGGAGTGAACTTCCGTCATGGCGAAAACTTTAACGCGCGTTGCCGCATCTGAGTGTCGAAGGAATCGCCCCGTCGTTCGAGAATTATCGAAATGCTAAAGACTATGCTTGCCGCCATTGCTCCGTTGGACGAAGAGTTAATCCGCCGCCACTTTGACGACGCCATCGCGCAGACCGCCGGGAACATCAGCCCGCTATACCAACTAGACGCGTTCGACTGGACGGTGCTCGCGCTCTATTTCTCGCTGCTCGGCGTGCTTGCTGTCTACGGCGCGTACCGCGTCAAGCAGGTCATAGATTTCTGGCGCTACCGCCGCATTGAGCCGCAGCCTGCCGCTCACTACGGCGAAGAGGAATTACCGCACATCACGGTACAGCTTCCGCTCTTCAACGAAATGTACGTCGTCGAGCGTCTGCTTCAGGCGGTGACAAGCATTGACTACCCGCGCGAGCGTCTGGAGATTCAGGTGCTCGACGACTCGACCGACGAGACGCGGGAGCGGGCGAGCGCGACAATCGAACACTACCGCCGCGAAGGATTCGACATTCACTACATTCATCGCACGGATCGGACGGGCTTCAAAGCGGGCGCGCTGGAGAACGGCCTGAAGACAGCGAAGGGCGAACTCGTCGCCATCTTCGACGCCGACTTTGTGCCGAAGCCGGATTGTTTGCGCAAACTCGTCCATCATTTCACCGACCCGCTCGTCGGCTGCGCGCAAATGCGCTGGTCGCACATCAACGGTTCATACAATCTTCTGACGCGCCTTCAGACCATCATGCTCGACGGGCATTTCGTCATCGAGCAGACGGTGAGAAATCGCACCGGCGGCTTCTTTAATTTTAACGGCACCGCAGGAATTTGGCGTCGCCGCGCGATTGAACTTTCCGGCGGCTGGCAGCACGACACTTTAACCGAAGACACCGACCTTTCATTCCGCGCGCAGTTGATGGGCTGGCGCTTCGTTTACCTGCTTGATGAGGACGCGCCGTCGGAAGTGCCCGTCGAGATCAATGCTTTCAAGGCGCAGCAAAGGCGCTGGGCGAAAGGGGTGATGCAGGTCGGATTGAAACTCTACCCGCGCATCCTCACGGCGTCGCTCCCGGCGCGCGTCAAAGCGGAGATGTTCTTCCGTTTGACGGGCAACATCAGCTACCCGCTGATGATCGTCGTCAGCTTCCTTCAATTCCCGCTCCTGCTGGTGCGCTACAATCAGGGCTTCTACAACCTGATGCTGTTCGACGTGCCGATTCTTTTCTTCTCGACCGTTTCGGTGATTCTCTTTTACGGCTCGGCGGTGTGGTATCTGGATGAAGCCGCCTCGCGCTGGCGGCGTTTGCTGCATCTGCCGCTCGTCATGGCAATCGGCATCGGCCTCGCGTTCTCGAACGCGCGTGCGGTGATCGAAGCGCTCTTGGGCGTCAAGTCAGAGTTTGTGCGAACGCCGAAGTATCGGGTCGAAACGAGTGCCGACGAAACGTGGAAGCGTAAAAAATACAAACGCAAGCGCGGCCTGCTGCCGCTCCTCGAACTCTCGTTCGCCCTCTACTTTCTTCTCGCCATTCTCTACGCGGCGCACATGAATCTGTGGGGCACGATTCCTTTCCTGTCGCTTTTCTTCTTCGGCTACGCCTACATCGGCACGATGAGTCTGCTGCAAACTGCGGGCGGCTCGTGGCGGCCCTTCGCATTCGGGCGGAGGTGAGCGGAGAAAATTCCATCGAGCATAACGAGCGGCCTTCGATGAAAGCGCCGCTCGTTTTGTTTGGCTATATGTTTCAACGAGGCAGGTTGTCAGTACCCGGAGCGGTAGCGACGGGGTGAGGCCGCGCATGACGACTCAGGCCGAATGTCAGGGCGGCTCCACCCGGTCGCTGCCGCTCCCGGTACTGACCTCAAACGCGTATCGTGACGCACGGAGACTTTATTGAGCCGCAGCACTTTGTAGCCGTCAAAATTTACATCTGCTTAACATCAGGTTCGCTTGACCGCTTCACGGTGCGGGCTTAATATCTCCGCTTCGATTCCAAGTGCAATCGTGTCCCACAGCGTATGCTGCAAATTTCGGGCATTGCCCTATCCTTTCCGCTTTCAGGAAGGAGTGCGTGTCCGCTCCTTAATGCAATTACTAAAAGAGGAATTTATGTTTAAGAAAGTAGCCCCTGTTTTCACCTCTCTGCTCATCGTGTGCGCGTGCCTCGTGTTCGCCGTGAGTTCCGTTTTAGCCCAATCACAAGCGACCTCCGGCAACATCGAAGGGCGCGTGCTCGACCCGCAGGGGGCGGTCGTGCCCGGTTCGATTGTCACCGCGACTAATCAGGAAACCGGACTTGAAAAAAGCGCCAACGCGGACGACGAAGGTAATTATCGTTTGATAGTTCTGCCGCCCGGTTCATACACCGTGCGCGCCAACGGTCAGGGATTCGCGCAGACCGAGTTGCGTGATGTCGCCGTCACAGTCGGCGGCGCGACTCCACTCGGAATCAATTTGTCGGTGAGTGGCTCAAGTGAAACCGTGACGGTCACGGGCGACGCACCAATCGTTGAGACGACGCGCACCTCCGTCTCGACCACCGTCAACCAACGAGCCATCGAAAACCTTCCGGTCAACGGGCGCAACTACCTCGACTTTGCGACGCTCACACCCGGCGTCGTGCGCGACCCGACGCGCGGCGGAGACCTCTCCGTCGGCGGACAGAAGGGAACTTTGAACAACCTTCAGGTTGACGGCACAGACAACAACAACACCTTCTTCGGCCAAGCCTTCGGGCGCACCGGCGTGCGGCCGCCGTACCAATTTTCGGAAGAGTCGGTGCAGGAATTTCAGGTCAACCAGAACGGCTTCTCGGCGGAGTTCGGTCGCGCGGGCGGGGCTGTTATCAACGTCGTTACCAAGTCGGGAACGAACGAGTTTCACGGCGGCGTGTTTGAATACTTCCGTGACGAAGCGTTGAACGCCAACACCGCGAATCTGAAGGCGACGCAGGCGCAAGGTAACCGCCCGAACATACGTCCGCCATCACAGATCAATCAATTCGGCGGGCGCTTCGGCGGCCCGATTGTTAAGAACCGCGCGTTCTTCTTTTTCACCTACGACGGGCAGCGCCAGAATCTGCCGAACCCGGTCGAGCCGCCCAACTTCTTCGCGCAAACGGCGGCGATTCAAGCCCTCTTGCTGCCGCGCCTTGAGACTTATCCGGTCAACCGCGACCAAGACGTTTACATGGTGAAGACCGACATCAGTCTTAACAACAGCAACCAGCTTTCTCTGCGCTTCAACCGGCAGAATTTCACCGGCGTCAACAACGAGTTCACCGGACAACTCGCCGCCGAGGAACACTCCGGCAACAGCCTCGCTAAGACGACGACCTTTTCGGGAACGCTCGCTTCGACGCTTTCGACGAGCGTTGTCAACGAGTTTCGTTTTCAGTTCGCGCGCGACGAAGAGCCGGGCACGGCGAACAGCGATTTGCCCGAAACGCAGATCAACACTGGCGGCGGATTTCTTCTGCTCGGACGCAACAACTTCAGCCCGCGCGAAACGACGATCAAGCGCGCGCAGTTCATTGATAATCTTTCTTACGTGCGCGGTCGCCACAACTTCAAGACCGGCATAGACATTAACGTTGACCGCGTGCTGAATTTCTTCCCCGGCTTTTTCAGCGGGCAGTACACATTTAACTCTTACGCCGATTTCGCGGCCAACCGCCCGTCGGCTTTCACGCAACGATTTGGTTTGCCAAACACGTCGGGGCCGACGACCAACCCGGACTTGACCGATTACGCCGTGTTCGCGCAGGACGATTGGCGCGTGACGCCGAAGCTGACCCTGAATCTCGGCGTGCGCTACGACTATCAAGCCCTCGCCGCGCCGCCGATTACAAACCCCGACCCGGTGCTGCTCAATGCCGGACTCGACACGGGTTTCCAGCCGAAGGACAAGAACAACTTCGCGCCTCGCCTCGGCTTCAGTTACGCCTTCGACGAGCGGACGGTCGTGCGCGGCGGCTACGGCATCTTCTACGGGCGCACGACCGGCATCATGCTCGGTACAGCGCATTCCGGTAACGGCATTCAGACGACCGGCCTCACGCTGTCGAGCACCGCCGCGATCACGGCAGCCGGGCTAACTTACCCCAACGTCCTCTCCGCGCCGCCGACCGGCGCGACGCCGCCCCGCCCCGATTTATTTCTGTTCACGCCGGATTATGTGCAGCCTTACGTGCAGCAGGCGCGGCTCGGCTTCGAGCGCGAGATTCTGCCAAACGTCAGTTTGTCGGTGACATACATGCTGTTTCGCGGAGTCCACCTTTCGCGCACGCGCGACATCAATTTATTTCCGCCCGTGAGCGTCACCGCCGCCGGATTCGACGGGCAAGCTTATACCGTCGAGCGATTTCCCGGCACCGGCGCAAACGCCGGCGCGCAATTCACGTCAACCACTCCGCTCCGACCATTCACCGGCTACAACCGCATCAGCCTTTTCGAGAGTAACTCCAATTCGCGCTACGACGGATTGGCCGTGCAGGCCGTGCGCCGCTTCAGTAGAGGCTTCCAGTTCACCGCCGCTTACACCTTCTCGAAAGCGAAGGATGATAAGCCCGACCAGACGGCGGTCGTCCCCGGCGGCGGCGACGACGCGAAGATTGTCCAGAATGCTTTCAACCTCCGCGACGACTACGGCAGGGCGGACTCCGACCAGCCGCACCGCTTCGTCTTCAGCCCGGTCTACGAACTCGGACGCTTCGAGCGCAACGACAATGCCGTCTTGCGCGCGCTCCTCAGCGACTACACTTTCTCCGGCATCGTGCAACTTCAATCCGGCTTCGCCTACACTGCGGGCGTCGGAGCAGACCTGAACCGCGACGGCAACTCGCGCAACGACCGCGTGCCCGGCTCGGAGCGCAACAGTTTCCGCACGCCGAACGTCTACCAATTCGACGCGCGCATCACCCGCAACTTCCGCATCACCGAGACGGCGCGACTGCGCCTCATCCTCGAAGGCTTCAACATCTTCAACCGGGCGAACATTGAGACGGTCAACTCAAACTTCTTCCGCAACTTCACCGCAGCCTCAACCGGCGGCGTCAACACCTTAACCCTTAACGCGCCGTTCGCCACCGCCGTGTTCGATTCACCGCGCACATTCCTGACGCAGCGACAGCTTCAACTCGCGATCAAGTTTGATTTTTAATAAGCGCTCAGCTTTCAGCGATCAGCGAAGGAAAGTTAGCCCGCACGGTTCAAACATAATAGAGCATCAATTTCATGACCTGTTGAAAGCTGAACGCTGATGGCTGCCTGCTTACCAATCAATAATTACTATTGACTTTTTCGTGCCCGGAGTTCACCATCTGCATAGTTCCAGATCAAGCAAATAATTCTCGATGAGCGCGAAAGAACTGACGACCGGGAGAGAGGCGTTGCGGCAAAAGCTCAACGCGCGGGGGACGCATCTGACGACCCAGCGCGATGCCGTCTTCGATTATCTGAGCGGGGTCGAGCACCACCCCACCGCTGAAGAAGTCTTTCTCGCCGTGAGGCAGAAACTGCCCCGCCTCAGTCTGGCGACGGTCTATAAAAATTTAGAGGCGCTCGTGAAGTGCGGAGCGATCTCGAAGTTGACCTACGGCGACGCTTCGGCGCGTTACGACATTCGCACGGATTATCACTACCACATGCGCTGCCTCGAGTGTGGAAAGATTTGGGATTTGGACGCCCCGAAAGGCTCTCGATTGTTGGAACAAATTAAGCCGCAGGCGGGGTTCGAGGTCATGGACTATCGGCTGGAACTCGTCGGCCTCTGCCGCGAGTGTCGCCGGTAAATTTTTTTGGCATCAAGGCGATAGTTGTTAATTGTTCTTGATTAGTGACGAGAGGAAAGAGGAGGAGTAATGATCGACAAAGACCAGAATAAAAAGTCCGGCGAAAACGGAACGGGCGAAGAGCAACGCACCCTAACGAACCGGCAGGGGCATCCGGTTTACGACAATCAAAATTCGCGCACCGTCGGCGACCGCGGGCCGACGACGCTCGAAAATTATCAGTTCCTCGAAAAGATTACGCACTTCGACCGCGAGCGCATACCCGAACGAGTCGTCCACGCGCGTGGCGCGGGCGCGCACGGATTCTTTGAGGCATACGGTAAGGTCGGCGATGAATCCGTGGCGAAATTCACGCGGGCGAAACTCTTTCAGGAAAAAGGCAAGCGAACACCCATGTTCGTGCGCTTCTCGACGGTGATTCACGGCGGCACGTCGCCGGAAACTTTGCGTGACCCGCGCGGCTTCGCGACGAAGTTTTACACCGAGGACGGCAACTGGGATTTGGTCGGCAACAATCTGCCGGTGTTCTTCATCCGCGACGCGATCAAGTTCCCGGACGTGATCCATTCCCTGAAGCCCGACCCGGTGACGAACCGGCAAGACATGCAGCGCGTCTTCGACTTTATGAGTCTGACGCCGGAATCAATGCACATGCTGACGTTCCTGTTCAGCCCGCGCGGGATTCCGCAGGACTACCGGCATCAGGACGGCTTCGGCGTTAACACATACAAGTGGTACAACATGGAAGGCGAAGGCGTGCTTGTCAAATACCACTGGAAGACGAAGCAGGGCATCAAGTCTCTGACGCAGGAGCAGGCCAACCAGATTCAGGCGACGAACTTCAACCACGCGACGCAAGACCTCTACGAGAGCATTGAGCGCGGCGATTATCCTGAATGGGAATTGTGCGTGCAGATCATGTCGGACGACGAGCACCCGGAACTCGACTTCGATCCGCTCGACGACACGAAGGCGTGGCCCGAAGATCAATTCCCGTTGATGCCTGTCGGGCGCATGGTCTTGGACAGAAACCCGGCGAACTACTTCGCCGAAGTGGAACAGATCGCGTTCGGCACCGGCGTGCTTGTTGACGGCCTCGACTTCTCCGACGACAAGATGTTGCAGGGGCGCACGATGTCATACTCCGACACGCAGCGTTATCGCGTCGGCCCGAACTATCTGCAACTGCCGATTAACAGTCCGCAGAAGCGCGCCGCGACGAACCAGCGGGACGGGCAGATGACCTTTCACGTGGACTCGACCGGCACGAACCCGCACGTCAACTACGAGCCGTCGAGCATCGGCGGTTTACCGGAGTCACCGCGCGCCGGCAAGGATCACACACCTTATGTCGCGGGCAATGTCGTCCGCCAGAAAATCAGTCGCACGAACGACTACAAGCAGGCGGGCGAGCGCTACCGCACCGTCGAGCAGTGGGAGCGCGACGACTTGGTTCTGAATTTGGTTGACGCCCTCAAGCAATGCAACGAGGAAATCCAAACGCGGATGATTGGGCACTTCACCCAATGCGATGCCGACTTCGGCAGACGAATCGCCGAAGGTGTGGGGCGCAAGGTCGAAGAGCTTGAGGTGGAACCCGCCGCGTCGCGCTAACAGCTTCGACGGAAAACTAGACGGTGCGCCGTGATGTTTGGGAAGTGAACGCGGCGTTACGAACAAAGCGGGGCGCTCTCGAAATGAGCGCCCCGCTTTTTTTCTTTACCGACAAATACTTGCTTTATAGCCGTTTGCGATTGAGGGAGACCGCTTATCGCTGGGAGCGCGGGCATCCTGCCCGCCATGAGCACGTCATCGCGAACACTCAGACTCGCCTTGCGGCTCGTTGGCGGGCAGGATGCCCGCGCTCCCGGCTTCACGCAATCGCAATTCGCTTTAGCGTCGTCCCGCGTTAAGGATGCGGATCAACGCGAGGAAGATGTTGAAGGCGTCGAGGTAGAGCGACAGCGCGCCCGCGACGTATTCATTCGTCGGGTAACGACGAATGATGTTCGACGTGTCGTAGAGCACGAAGCCCGAAAAAAGCAGCAGCGACGCCGCCGCAATGGCGAACCCGAAGGCACTCGATCCGACGAGGAAGATGTTCAGGAGACCGGCGAGGATCATCACGATCAAACCCGTCACCAGCATTCCTCGCATAAAGCTAAAATCGCGCTTCGTGACGAAGACGTAAGCCGTCAATCCGCCGAAGATGCCGACCGTCAGCACGCCCGCCTGAAGAATCGAGGCCGGGTTGGTGGCGGCCACGTAAGCCATCAGCGGCGAGATGACGACTCCGGTCAGCGTCGTGAAGCCGAAGAGCGCGAGCAGATTGACGCCCGGCACGTGGCGCACCGCCTGCGCCGCGAAGACGCCGCCGAACAGAATGAGCAGCGGAATCCAGAAACTTCCGGCGACAGCCGCCATCAGCGGCGGGAACATGAAGCCGAGCGCGACGCCGCCGATGGCGAACAGGGTGGCGACGAAAAAGAGTGCGTACACCTTTCTGACGAAGCCCATCCGCTCGGCAACGGACGCTTCCGCCGCCGTGTTCGCTTGAAGGCTGCCCCAGCCGCCTTCGGGCGGCCACGCCTGCGGCTGTCTAAATCGTTGATCCTGATTCTTAAATTCGTTCATGTAATTTTCCTTTTAGTTTGGGAGAAACAACCGCCCTTTCGCGGTGTGAAATTTAGATGCCGACGACGCGCGGACGGATGTATTTCGTCGAGGTAAGTATACACCATCCGGGCGACGCCGCGCGGGACTACATTCGCTGTGCCGCCTGCCCCGCCGCGACACTTCCTCCGCCTGCTTTCCGCCCAACAGCGCAACCGCCCCACACTGCCGCGAAGCCGACGGCGACGCTCAGCACGACGTTCAGGACGCCGAGCGCGAAGCGCCTTTCTTCGATGAGGCGGAGCGTCTCATACTCGAAGGTGGAGAACGTCGTGTACGCGCCGACGAAGCCGAC
>Ga0136615_10001907_pt1 | contig 10232 bp, 9 predicted proteins | sample AntDrymUQ2882206_2_FD_106647 | JGI IMG/M metagenome (GOLD analysis project Ga0136615, IMG submission 106647) | Polar desert sand microbial communities from Dry Valleys, Antarctica - metaG UQ288 (22.06) | ecosystem: Environmental > Terrestrial > Soil > Desert | place: Antarctica: Dry Valley...
AGCGAATCGTGTGCCACTGTCCATCCGCCAAAGCAGGCTGCCCCGAGCCGGCGGTCTTGTCGGCGAGGCGGATGCCTTTGAATACGCATTTTAGGAGTCCCGAGTCGAGGATCTCCATCTTGAACTCGCCGCCGGTGGTGCCGGCCTTGCCCTTACGAATGATGTCGTAGCTGTCATCGAGGAAAGGTCCGGTAAACTTCACGTGCGCGGTCAGCACGATATCCGGCATTCCCGGGGTTCAGGGAATCGTTGGACGACACTGATGCAAGCGAGGTGCTGCCGTTGAAACCGTAGGCGGTCCCCGAGACTCCCGGCAGGCCCAGGGTCACGTCGGTCAGGTTTCCGTCGTTGCCGTTACCCGAGGAATCCTGCATCGTGGACCCCGAGTTCTCGTCCATGTGCCAGAGGCCCACGACGGTTCCGGCATGAGCCGTCACGAACGTCGCCAAAATCAAGCAAGTTGCCATCGCGCACGTCAATAAGAGTCTTGATGCTTTCATGTCTTCCCCTCGGATTCGACTACACCTGGCTTTGGAGAGCCTACCCAATTTCCGGTAAAACCCACCCGTCGAGGCTGCGATGCGAAAGAACCTGCCAGGGGAGTTCTGCGCCCAATTAGGGGGTTTTTCTGCGAGATTGTCCAATATAGGCGTTGCCACAGGCGTCGGTCTCGGCCCTTATTGGGTAGTGATGGACCGAAGGGGCTTGCGAGTCGTTGGCCTATCGGATAGGAGTAGCCATTAGGTCACTCGATCGTGAGGGGGAACAGTGATTAACAGCATGAAGTCTTATGGAAGGGCCGCCGTGGCGGCCGCGTTGATCGGGGGTTCGGCACTGGGGGTGGCGGCCGCCCAGCAGGGCCCCACGTGCTTCGGCCGGAGCGCAACCAAGGTCGGCACCGATGGCAACAACGAGATCCGCGGGACCAATCGCGCCGACGTCATCGTCACCAAGGATGGCGACGACACCATCTACGGGCTCGGGGGGGACGACCGAATTTGCAGCGGCAAGGGCTCGGACAACCTCTACGGCGGGGGCGGAGCCGACCGTATGAGCGGCGACAAGGGCGGCGACGACATGTTCGGCGGGAAAGGGCCCGACCGCCTCATCGACAACGTCGGCCACGACGACCTCTTCGGAGGAGACGGGGGTGACCTGCTGTCGGGAGGCGACGACGGGGACTCGCTGTCGGGAGAGGCCGGACCAGACACCCTGCGGGGAGGGAGCGGCGCCGATGCAATCTCAGGTGGGGACGGCAACGACCGGCTCTACGGGGGGGTGGGCGGCATCGACAGGGACTCACTGTCGGGCGGCAGCGGCACGGACTTTTGCAACGACGGCGAGAACAAAGAGAGCTGCGAGAAAAGATAGGGCCGCGTCACCAGACGCTTTCGGAAAAGTGCTCGTGAGGCTGCGTGAGCCGGGTGACCTCGGCGAGCGCAGCCTCAAGCGCGAGCAGGACGTTGGCGTTGCTCAGTAGAGCCGCTCTTGCGACGATCAGCCGTTCGACTGCGCACAACAGCGCACCATCCGAGACTGAGGACCTGGTCCACTCTTGAAGCTCGTCGATCCGGTCGAGGTTTGCCACAGAGGCGGATGAGCCTCTGCGAACCGCTACGACGTCGCGGTAGAACGCCGCCAGGGTGCCGAGGGCCTCTCCCAGCACCGCCTCTTCGGCGTGGCGCTGCTCGCGACGATGCCGCAGAGCCAAAGCGTTGCGAGCGGTGCCCGTACCGCGGCCCTCGCCGATGACATCGGCCAGGGCTCTGGTCTCCTGGGCTTGCACCCGTTTCTGCGCGGCCCCCGCTGCTCTCGCCTGATCCAGGATCTCGGAGGCAGCATCGATTGCATCGGTCGCTGCCCGCAGGCGGCGTGGAATAGACAGCCACAGGGATCGGCGCTCGCCAACGGAGGCATCGAAGGCCCAGCGCCGGGCGGCCCCCGCGTCTCCCTCCGAGAGCCGTGCCGCCGTGAGGGCGGTCTCGGCCGATGCCCCCTCCCGCTCGAGCAGCGCGACCAGATGCCGCTCCGAGGTGGGTTCGAGGCGCACGATGCGGCAGCGGGAGCGAATCGTCTCGAGAATCTCCTCCTCGGCATGGGACAAGAGGATGAACACCGTGTCGGGCTGAGGTTCCTCCAGCGTCTTCAGGAGCGAGCTCTGCGCCGCTTCGTTCATGAGCTCGGCCTGCTCGAGCACGAACACCTTGTATCTGCCCTCGAATGGCGAACGCGTGGCCTCGGGTACCACTCCATCCCTAATGGCGTCGACGGCAATGACGGAGCCCTCGGGCACTACCCGGTGGACGTCCGGGTGCGCCCGGCTCAACACCCGTCGGCACGGAGAGCACTTGCTGCAACCACGGAGCGGCTGGTCGAGGCAGTTGAGCGCCGCCGCCATGGCATCTGCTACCGCCCCCTTTCCCGCGCCCGACGGTCCGGAGAGAAGCCACGCGTGAGATATCTCTCCCTGGGCCAGCTGGCGTTGGAGGCCTTCGACGGCCCGTCCCGGGTCCAGGCAGCCCCACACACTCATCGAGGGACGGGTCCGGGAGCAGCCTGGTAGCTCCGTCCGGGCGCGACCACGCGTCCGGCTGAGCGCACTTCGAACTCGGCCACGACATCGGCGTGCACCTGGGAAGCAGAGCGGGTTCCATCGAGCACTACGAAGCGGTCGGTGAACTTGGTGCTGAGCTCGAGGTAGGCGGCCGCCACCCTGTCGTGAAAGTCGTCGCCCTCCATCTCGAGGCGATCGCGCTCGCCGGACAGGCGCGCCTTGCCGGTCTCGGGGTCGACGGTCAGCAAGAAGACGAGGTCTGGCATCAATCCGCCCGTGGCCCACGAGCTCAGCTCGTAGATCTCCTTGAGCCCCAAGCCTCGCGCCAGCCCTTGATAGGCGAGCGAAGAGTCAAGGAAGCGATCGGAGACCACGATCCTCCCCTTGGCCAGCGCCGGCTTGATCACCTCGGCGGCATGCTGGGCACGGTCGGCGGCAAACAAAAGCGCCTCGGCGCGTGCGTCGAGGCTCGAAGAGGTGTCCAGCAGGACCTCCCTAAGCCTTTCTCCGAGGCGAGTTCCACCCGGCTCCCTGGTCACGACCACGTCGTCACCGCGCGACTGGAGCCACTTCACGAAGGCTGCCATCTGGGTGCTCTTTCCCGCCCCCTCGCCTCCTTCGAAGACCACGAAGAAGGAGTTGCGCACCGCCTGTAGGGCTCCCGGAGAACGGCCTGCCCCAATGGCGGTGGTCGACAGAATGCCACCTCCAATCACAAGAAGCCCGGCGATCCACCACGTGACTCGGCTCCCGGGAAGGGCCAGAGTGGCACCGCCCACCAGGTCCACCGTGTTGTCACCAATCGCACCGGCGATGAGAGGAAAGACGCCGAGCCCGATTAGGGTTCCGATGCGAATGAGCGTGTACGCGGCCCCGAACGTCCGGCCCCGCAACTCCTCCTCGCTGGTCTCCTGCATGAGCGCGTAGCCGACCGAGTAGCCAACTCCTCCGAAAAATCCCAGCGCAGCAGCGATCGGCACCACGGCACCGACGCTGCTCATGCTCGCGAGCAGGATGAGCCCCACCCCCAACAGGATCACGCTCGAGGAGAACAGCACGTCTTTGCTCAGGTGCTTGGCGAGGAAGCCCGAGGCGATCAGCCCAACAAGCATTCCGCCTCCGAAGGACCCGATGATGAACCCGTAGGCACTGGGGCTCGAATCCAGAATCTGGGTGGTGAATTCGGGTCCGAGCGAAAACACGCCCCCCGCAGCCGTGAAGGTGATGGCGATGCCGAGCATCCACGGACGGACCTGCTTGTGAGCGGCGACGAACTGGAGCCCTTCGATCAGGTCCCGCTTCACCGCCCTCAGATCGAACCGGCCCGCCCCGGTCTTGGAGGAAGGAATAGCAAGCGTCGATATCATGGCGGCTGAGAACGCGAACGTGAGCGCGTCGACCCACAGCGCCATCGCCTCGGGGTTGTCCGAGAGCCCCCGCATTACCTCGACGTGATCGCCGACGAAAGACCCCAAACCGGCCAGCGAGGCGAACAGGATGGAAGCCAGCGGCCACGGTCCATAAATTGCGATCAACGACAGGGAGTTGGCGTGAGTGAGCTGGGCGCGCTCGACGAAATGCGGAAGCGAAGCGTCCTTGGCAGGCCCCCACAGAAGCGTCAGCGACTCGAGCAGTGCGGAAACGACGATGAAGTAAGCGAGGTTGGGGACGAACGGGAGGGAAAAGACGAGCAGGCCCCTGCCGAGATCGGCGGCCACCATGGTCTTCTTGCGGTCCCAGCGATCCGCCAAGACCCCTGCCAGCGGCCCCACAAGGAAGCCGGGGAGGACCCGTGCCATCATCACTACCCCAACGGCGATCGTTCCAAAGCGAGTTTGGGCGAGCACCGCGATGGCGATGACTCCGATCCAGTCGCCGAGGCTCGAGACCGCCTGAGCCGAGAAGAAGCGGACGAAGGTGCCGTTGCGGAACAGGGCCGCGTAACCGGCCTCCTGCCCGGAGGCGGTAACGACGTGAAGACCGCTCCTATCGGGAGCTTCCTGGATGATTCCTCCTAGCTTGGTGGCCCACCCATCTTAGAGACAGGCGGCGACCATCCGTGGACCGGGAGGTAACCGGCGTCCACCGGGGGCGGGGGGTCCGAGGGCGGCGGACTGAGGGCGTTTGGGTCTGAGGGGCGGGTGCCGAACCGAGCGCGAGTCGATCACGTCGCCGCGCGCTCTGAAGTGCGGCGGAATCGTACTCAGGAGCGGGTTGCGCTCGTCTGAGTACCGGATGGGGCCAGGGCCCGAGACCCAGGCCCCTAATTCTTCGAAGTCTTCTTGGCCGCGGTCTTCTTCTTGGTGGACTTGGCGGTGGATTTCCTCGTGGTCTTCTTGGAGGTCTTGGCCTTCGACCCCTTGCTCTTGACACCCCCGGCGGTTGCTTCCCGCTTCTCCTTCTTGATGTAGCGGCACTTGGGGTAGGTGGAGCAACCGACGAAGGGGCCGAAGCGGCCTCGCCGCTCGACCAAAGGCTCGCCGCAATCTGGACACGGCTCGCCCGTCTCCTTGGGCGGCTCCTTCTTGATGTACTTGCAGTCCGGATAGTTCGAGCAACCGATGAAGGGGCCGAAGCGGCCGGTCTTGGTGACCAGTTCGGCCTCGCAGCGGGGACAGCGCTCGCCCGTTGCCTCGGGTTCGGGGAGCGGCTCGCCGGACTCATCCAGCTGCTGCGACCATCTACATTCGGGGAATCCGGAGCAGGACAAGAACCACATCCCGTGCTTTCCGAACTTCTCGACCACCGGGCGACCACATTCGGGGCACACCTTGTCGGTTGCCCGCTCGGGCCGGCTCATCTTGTCCTGCTGCTCTTCGACGAGGGCCGAGAAGGACTCGAAGAAGGACCTCACCACCGGGACCATCTTCTTCTCGCCTTCGGCAATGTCGTCTAGCTCGGTTTCCATTCGAGCGGTGAAATCGGGATCGACGAACTCGGGAAAATGAGCCTCGAGGAGCTCGACCACGACCTCGCCTCGTGCGGTCGGATGGAGCCTCCGGCTCTCCGAGCGCACGTATTCGCGGTTGGACAGCACCTGTACCGTGGGGGCGTAGGTAGACGGCCGCCCGATGCCGAGTCGCTCCATCTCCTTCACCAGCGTCGCTTCCGTGTAGCGAGGCGGAGGCTGCGTGAAGTGCTGTTCGGGCTCGATTGCCTGGAGCGTGAGCGTCTGGCCTTCCTCGAGATCCGGGAGCAGCCCCTCCGCCTCCTCCGGCTCGTCGTCGCGCCGATGCAGATAGACCTTCAGGTAACCGTCGAACTTGAGGATTTGTCCGGTGGCGCGGAAGGTGACGCCGCCCGATAGGACATCCACCGAGGTGGCGTCGTAGACCGCGTCGGACATCTGAGAGGCCATCGTTCGCTGCCAGATCATTTCGTAGAGCCTGAGAGAGTCGCGCTCCAGCTCGGAGGCGAGGGTCTCAGGGGCGCGCGCCGCCGAGGCGGGCCGAATGGCCTCGTGCGCCTCCTGGGCGCCCTTCGATTTCGCTGCGAACTTGCGAGCCTGGTGGTAGCGAGGGCCAAAGCGCTCCCTTACGACCTCTGAGATCTCGGCCTGGCCATCCTGAGACAGGTTGGTGGAGTCCGTCCTCATATAGGTGATGTGGCCCGCCTCGTAAAGGGCCTGGGCGACTCTCATGGTCTTCCAGGTCGGAAAGCCAAGGCTGCTCGAGCCCGCCTGCTGCAGGGTCGAGGTTCTAAACGGGGCTGGGGGCTTCCGCGTCCGCTCGGTCTTGCGGACGGCCGACACCGTCCAGGGGCCGGGCCTGGTTCGCTCGAGAATCTCGGAGGCCAGCTCTTCGGTTGCGAGGTTGAACTTGTCCTTCTCCGAATAGGGGTGCGCAGCCACGAAACGAGAACCCGCGGCCGTCGCGAGCGAAGCGGTGATATCCCAGAACTCGCGTGGCTCGAAGGCGCGTATTTCCCGCTCTCGGATGACCACGAGCTGCAAGGCGGCACTCTGAACCCGTCCCGCCGAGAGGTTGGGGCCCACCGTTCGCCACAGCAGCGGGGAGAGCTTGTAGCCCACGATGCGGTCCACCGCCCGGCGAGCCTGCTGCGCATCGACGAGGTCCATGTCTATCGACCGGGGGCTGCCGAAAGCGGCGGTGACGGCCCGTTCGGTTATCTCGTTGAAAGAGACCCGCCGCGTCCTGCCCGCCGGGAGCTTGATCAGCTCGGCGACGTGCCAGGCGATGGCCTCGCCCTCGCGGTCGGGGTCGGGGGCAAGCCACACAGTTTCGCTCTCCTTCGCCGCTTTGCGTATGGCGGCGATGGCCTTTTTAGCGTTGGCTTGCCCCAGGGCCTGGTAGCGAAGGTGGACGCCGCCGTCGATATCGATACCGAAATCGGACTTGGGTAGGTCGCGGACATGGCCCATGGAGGCGAGGACAGTGAAGTCCTTGCCCATGTACTTCTCGATCGTCTTCGCCTTCGCCGGCGATTCGACGATTACCAGGTTCTTGGACACATCACTCCTGACCTCTTGGGCGCCCCGGCCGGGCGCCGGTTTGGTCCGCCGTATTCCCATCGTCCGGCCCGGGCACCACCTTGACCGGCCCACTCTTATAAACGCGATCCTCCAGCGGGATCGCTCATGACGCGAGAACGCTGCCACGGCGGCGATTGTTTCCGCAAGCCCTCTCCAGAGGATTTGCCAACAAACCTCGCAAAGTAACATCGAGCCATGGAAGCCGTCGTCCAGCTCATGAAGGACTGGGTCACCCAATACGGCTACGCGGCCATCTTCTTGCTCATGCTCGCCGAATCGGCCTGCATTCCGTTCCCCTCGGAGGTGACGATGCTGGTCGGGGGCTGGTACTCGGCTGAGGGCACCCTGAACCTGTACTGGGTCACCGCCGCCGGCGTTTTCGGCAACCTCGTCGGCTCGTGGATCGCCTACGCGGCCGGTCGTCTCTACGGCCGGGAGCTGCTCGATCGCTACGGCAAGTACATCCTGATCCGTAGCCACGACATCGACCGAGCCGAGGTGTGGTGGGACAAGTACGGGGAAGCTGCGACCTTCTTCAGCCGGCTCTTGCCCGTTATCAGGACTTTCATCTCGCTCCCCGCAGGGATCGCACGAATGCCGTTCGCCAAGTTTACGCTGTATACCTTCCTCGGTGTGGTCCCCTGGACCTTCGGACTCGCCTATCTCGGCGTGATCGTCAAGGACAACTGGGAGAAAGCCCTCGGCTACTTCAACGGGCCCACCTTCGTCATCGCTGGGCTCCTGGTGGTGGGAGCGGTACTTTGGTACCTGAGGCGCCGGCGCAACCGGAGGCTCGTCTCAGACCCCCCGTCGGATCGTCGATGAGATTTCCGGAGGAGCCCACGGGCATCTCGTGAGACCGGTCAGGCAAGGTCGATCTCCGGCGCCACCTCCTGGAGGCCCGTGATCGAGATCGCGATGAACTCGTCCATCGGGACTCCGATCGACTCCTCCACCCCCCTGATCTTGTCCCGCTCGACGCCCGGGGCGAACGACTTCTCCTTGAGCTTTTTCTTCACTGAGGACACCTTCATGCCCTCTGCCCGCTGAGGGCGCACGAGGGCGCACGCGACCAGAAGTCCCGAGACGCCGTCGGCATGCACAATAGAGCGGGACATGAGGTCCGTCCGGTAGCGCTCCTCACCGTGAGCCAGGATCGCGTTGAGAACCTCGGAGTCGTCGTAGCCCTCAGCCTCGAGCCATTCGACCGACTGATAGCCGTGGCGGGCGATGGCGTCGTGAGTCTGATCCTGATCCAGGTCGTGGAACATCCCGGCCAGCCCCCAGCGCTCAACGTCCTCTTCGAAGTGCCTCGCAAGCGCCCGCATGACACCTTCAACCGAGACGAGGTGGCGGATCGTCGTATCCTTCTCGGCGTACTTCTCGACCAGCGCGCGCCCCTCCTGTCTGTTCACTCGCCGTCTCCTGCAAGGACCTCTCTCAGGTCCGACTCGGCCTCAGCCGTAGCCAGCGCCAAAACCTCGTCACCTGCGCTCAACTGAGTGTCCGAGGACGGCGTAATGACGTGGCGATCCCGCACAATGGCGACCAATGTGCAGTCCGGCGGCATCTCGAGGCCCCCGACGGTCTTCCCTTCGGCGGGCGAGCCTTCCGCAAGAGTCACCTCGAGCAGCGCTACCTTTCCCTGCTCGAGCTTCAACAGCCTGACCAGGTCCCCAGTGGAGACCGCCTCCTCGACCAGAGACGTGAGCAGATGCGGGGTGCTTACTGCCACATCGACGCCCCAAGACTCCGTGAACAACCATTCGTTGTCGGGATGGTTGACGCGCCCAACGACTCGACGCACACCGAATTCCTGCTTTGCCAGAAGGGAGATAACGAGGTTGTCCTCATCGTCGCCCGTGGCCGCAACCACGACGTCACACGAAGTCAGGACCGCGGTGTCGAGCGTGTAGAGCTCACAGGCGTCGCCCACGACCCAGACGACGTCGAGTTCGTCTTTGAGCTGTTGGACGATCTCTTTGTTCTGCTCAATCAGAATGATCTCGTGGCCCTTGGCGTGAAGGTCGCCCGCGACGTACGTGCCGACGTTGCCGGCCCCGGCGATTGCGATCCGCATGCACTTCCTGGTCATGCCGGCCCGCCCGCCTTTTCGAGTTGCTCCCGGAGCGAGGCCCCATCCGCCCGCACGACGGCGACGTGAAGGATGTCGCCGTCCTGAATCGTCAATTCACCGTCGGGTATGCGAGGTACCCCGAACCGGCTAACCGCAACCACTCGACGATGCCCTGCGACGTCCAGGTCCGAGCTGGCTTTACCGATCACCTCGGAAGGGGCGGCAAGTGCCACGATGATGACTTCGCCGTTGTCGACCGTGTGTTCGACCAGCAAGTCTTCGGGCACGAGATAGCGCAGCATCTGATCCGTAGTCCATCTCACCGTCGCTACCGTTTGAATACCGAGTCGCTGGTAGACCTGGGCGCGACGAGGGTCGTAGATGCGGGCGATGACCTGAGGAATGCGATAGTGCTCTCGGGCGACACGCGCAGAGACGATGTTCGAGTTATCCCCGCTTGTGACGGAGGCAAAGGCGTTAGCTTCCGAGATCCCCGCCTCTTCCAGCACGTCGCGGTCGAATGCCCAGCCGACTACCCGCCGGCCCTTGATGGATTCTCTAAGCCGCTCGAAGGCGCGGGGGTTCTTGTCGATCACTGCAACCGAGTGCCCGGCCGACTCGAGGCTGCTGGCGAGGTCCGAGCCCACGCGGCCGCACCCGGCGATGATCACATGCACGTGCGAGCTCCTTTCACCCGGCGGCGGAGGTATCGGCTCCGTCTTGGATACGCGAATGGCGCGGAGATACTGACATACTTCTCCCTTGTGCCTAACAACCCCGCCTGGCTCGACAGGCTGACCAAGCCCCCCGAGGCCACTCGCTCCGAGAATCTGAGGAAATGGGCCGAGACGATATCGGGAGCCACTCCGATGGCTGAAGCCTCCGCACAGCACAGACACAAGGTCGCCGGCGTGATCCAGAACATTCGGATCGATCCTCGTCAGGGTTCAGGCTGCATCGAGGCCACCGTGATCGACGGCTCCGGGGAGATCCTCGCCAAATGGCTGGGGCGGCAGAGCATGTCGGGAATTCACCTGGGCGCCGGGATCGTGATCGAGGGCATGGTGGGAGTCGGTCTCGACGAGGAGAAGGTCATCCTGAATCCCGAG
>Ga0136615_10001908_pt1 | contig 10231 bp, 14 predicted proteins | sample AntDrymUQ2882206_2_FD_106647 | JGI IMG/M metagenome (GOLD analysis project Ga0136615, IMG submission 106647) | Polar desert sand microbial communities from Dry Valleys, Antarctica - metaG UQ288 (22.06) | ecosystem: Environmental > Terrestrial > Soil > Desert | place: Antarctica: Dry Valley...
AGCGCCTCGCGGTGGCCCGCAAGGCCGCCAGGCGGCGGGCGTGGGCGCTGGGCGGCGCCCCGCCGGTGGTCGCCGCCGCGCTGGCGGGGCAGACGCCGGCCGGTCGGGGTAACGATCGAGCAGCGCCATGGCCACGCGTTCGTCGGGCAGGCCGGCGGCCAGCACCGCGGCGGCGGCGTAGCCGGCCTGTGCGGCGGACAGCGCGTCGATCTGGCCCTCGCACACCACCGCCACGCCGGCGTCGACCTCGGCCCCTGGCGGGCGGGGGAAGGCGACGCGGGGGGAGGGCCCGGCGAGGGTCTCGGCGGGGTTGCCGTAGGGCGGGTCGCCAGCCGGGTCGAGGTAGCGGGCCTGCAGGTAGACCGGCTTGCCCTGGGTGTCGAGGACCGGGAGCACGACCGCCGGTCCCGCGCGCGGCAGACCTCGCGTCCTGGGCAGCAGCGCCGGACCCGGGTCATAGCCCACCCGGTTGGCGCGCAGGACCGGCTCGTCCAGGCCGCGGCGGGCGAGGAAACCGCGGCCGGGCAGGCCGAGGTCGGACCACAGCAGCTGCTGACAGCGGTCGACATGCTGGGCGACCGCCGCGCGCGACCGGGGCGACGACCCGTTCGCCGGCGCCAGCGCCGGTCGAGGCGGGGCGGCGGTGAGGGGCCGGCCGCCGAGGCGGTCCAGCAGCAGCTCGAACGCCTCACCGGTGCCGACGCTGCGGGCGGCCATGACCATGTCGATAGCGGTGCCGCCCTCGCCGCAGGCCTGGCAGCGCCAGCGGGGGATGCCGCCGCGGGCGTAGACGGTGACCGGCGGGGTGCGGCCGGTCTGCGGGCCGTGCTGGGGCAGCGGGCACCGCCAGGTGCGTGACCGGCCCTTGCCCTTGCCGGCGCCGAGCAGCTCGTCGGCCAGTTCGCGCAGGTCGAACTGGGCGAGCAGCGCCTCGCGGGGCACACGCGCGCGTGCCGGCCTTGGCGCCTGCGACTCTTCGGTGGCCGGCGGGGGGAGCCGGTCGGCCAGGTCGTCGAGCAGGCGCAGCGCCTCGGTGAAGTCGCGCTGCTGGGTGAGCATGACCAGGTCCAGCGCGGTGCCGTGCTCCCCGCAGGTCCGGCAGCGCCACCGCTGGGTGCCGTCGCGGCCGGCGAACACGCCTACCGCTGCGGCGGTGTCCCCTGCGGGGTGGTCGGGATGGGGACACACCCACCGACGCCGAGGGCCGGTCCCCACGGCGGGGCCGAGGAACCGGTCGGCGGCGGCGGGCAGGTCGACACGCGCGAGGACCTGACCGCGGTCCACTCCGCGGTCGCGCAGCGGGCGTGCCGGTGCGCGCGAACTCATCGCGCGTCTCCCGTAGCGCCGTACTCCCAGTGCCAGGGCTCCTCCTTGCCGCCGCCCCGGCGCGCCCAGTCGGGGTGGTGCCAGCCGAACCCGGGCGCGTGGTCGCGCATCCACTCGTGCTCGGGCGTGCCGAAGTCGTTGATCCCGCCGCCCAGGTCCAACGCCAGCCCCCATCCGTGGTTGGAGTTGCCGGGGGTGGCGGCCATGTGGCAGGCGCCCCTGTCACACCAGGACTGCTTCAGCCGGACCTGGCCGTCGAAGCTGCGGTAGCTGCTGGAGACGCTGACCGCCACGCCGAACCGGGCGCGGTAGGCCGCATCGAGCTGCACGAAGGCCGCGGCGGAATCACAGCGCAGCAGGTGCGACCCGGACGGATCGATCGGGCACAGCGCGCTGACGGGAATCCGTCCGTTGGCGTGACCGCCCCACGCGTTCGGCGCACCGGCCACCGACGGAGCCGCCTGCGCGTAGCTGTCCGCGACCGCCAAGACCCGGTCGGCGTACCGCAAGCCGGCCGCGGGATCGCCCGGCCCGGCGTTGTAGGACGCGACCGCCAGACGCAGGTCCCTCTCAACGCCCAGGTCGCACAGGTACCCGGCTGCCGCGTGGATCGCGTCGGCCGGCTCGTACACGTCAGCGACCCCGTCACCATTGCCATCGACGCCGTAATCCACGTCCGGCGGTACCGCACGCACCGGGCCGTCGCCCCAGGTGTTGCCCGCCCGCCCACCGATCCCGAACTGCATCGGCCCCGCCGCACCCGCAGCGTTCACACCGCTCGCGACACCTGGCATCGAGGAGCGGGCGTGGTCGCTCTCGACCTTCCCCACAGCCGCCAGCACCGTCCACGGCAGCGCGCACCGCCCGGCCGCCTGCTGATAGATCGTCAGCAAGGAGGGGGGGACGTCCGCCAGCGCCAACGACGACGGAACCATCGGTGACGCCAGCGCGCCGGGCAGCGCCGCCATCGGCACCAGCAGGATGGCCAGCACCGCTGCCAACGGCACCCCAGCCGCTGCCGCAACCAGCGCGAACCGTCTCACCGCGCACCCACGACGGGAGCGAGGCCGCGGGCGAGGTCATGGAGCGTATCGGTGGACATGCCCGCACCTCCTGAGGGGGTTCAGGCACTAACCGGCGCGGCACCAGGCTTAACGTGACGCGCTTCTCGATCCGCGCCAGGCGTGCGCGGCCGCAGCGTGGTCAGGCCCGCTTGTACTCCCCTGCCTGCTCGAGAACCTCTCGGACCAACTGGCGGCGGGGTCACCGGCGAGGTCGCGCAGGTCGGCCTCGGCGGCGGCTGCGCTGAACACTTCGCCCCCGAGGCGCCAGACTGCGACGGGCAGCTGCTCCTGCAACACGACGTCGCCCGCGAGGCAGTCTCGCCGTGCGACCACGAGCCCCCCCGGCCTACCGGGCTACGGATCAGCTCGACGGCGTCGGCGAGCCCGTCGCGGTCGATATCCCGAGCTTCACCGCGGTTCCGCCCGATCGTGGCCGCCCTCTCGGTCCGGAGAGCGCCGCGTCGGGTGGCCGCCCAGCGTGTCGAGGGACTCCGCGGTGGACCGCCTCACGGTGATCATTGGCGTCCCCAGGCAGGGTCAGCCGCCGCGGGGGGAGTACATGATCACGGCCACCCCGACGAGGCACAGACCGACGCCGATCAGGTCGAAGCGGTCGGGGCGGAACCCGTCCACGACCATGCCCCAGGTCAGGGAGCCGGCGACGAAAATGCCACCGTAGGCGGCCAGGATGCGGCCGAAGTTGGCGTCGGGCTGCAGGGAGGCCGCGAAACCGGACGCGCCGAGCGCGACCACGCCGGCGGCGATCCACCACAGGCCGCGCTGTTCACGCCAGCCCTGCCAGATCAGCCAGGCGCCGCTGATCTCGGCGAGGGCGGCGAGGAGGAACAGCAGCAGCGAACGGGCGACGATCACCCCTCGAACGCTACCGGCGCCTCCTGTGTGCTGCGGTCGGCGGGTGTGCCGCGGCCGCACTCGCCGCCGCCGCCGCCGCGGTCGTGACGGTGGCGGCTCGTCCACCGCCAAGCCGCGGCGGCGGCGACGGCCAGCATCACCGCGATGCCGGGCAGCGCCTGCCCGGCGGCAGCCCAGCCGGCTCTCCCGAGCAGTCCTGCGCCCAGCAGCAGCGGGATCGCGCAGCAGGCGGCGCAGGCGATCCCGGCCAGACCGGTCAGGGCCCGGGGCAGCAGGCCAACGGTGGCGGGCGGTTCAGTGCTGCTGGACATCAGCGGTCCTCGGCGAGTTCGACGAACGGCAGCGGGCAGCAGGGCTGTCGGCGCAGGCGACAACGTCGTCGCAGCCTGCGTCCAGCGCCGCCCGCAGCGTGCCGGCGATGACCTGCAGGTCGGAGATCCTCGTCTCGACCTCGGCGAGCTTCGCGCTCGCGCTGGCCTGCAGACCGGCACTGCGTCGCTGGCCGTGGCGGTGGCGGCCTGCGGTGAGCAGGTCGGTGACCTCATCGAGGGTGAAGCCGAGCCGCTGGGCGGCTTTGATCATCCGCAGCACCGTGACCGTGGTGTGCGGGTAGAGCCGGTGCCCGCCGGGCGTGCGATCGGGGGCAGCGAGCAGGCCGCGGCGTTCGTAGTAGCGCAGCGTCTGCGGATTGACCTTGGCCGCGGCGGCGACCTGTCCGCTGCGCAGCCCGCCGGTCACGGCTGCGTGCCCGCGGCGGCTGCTCGGGCGGCCAGCGCGTCGAGGACGTGGACCTGCGCCGCTGGCACCTGCACGTCGAGATGGAGCGTGTCACCCGCCGGGGTGAACGTGAAGGTGAACAACGAGCAGCACCGGCTCTCGCGGGCGGTCAGGTCCCTGGCGCGTTCCTCGGCGGCGGGGTCCAGCGTCCAGCGCAGCCGGGTCGAGGCGGTGCGTTGCGTGCGCAGGGCGGTGCTGAACAGCTCGTCCAGCTCCGCCACCCGCAGGGGCTGCTCGACGGTCGGCAGGGTGCACGCGTCGGGCACCCAGCCCTCGGACAGGCGGTCGCTCACGTCGTCGGTGGTCATGACGACCACGGTAAGCCCGTACCCGGGTACCGGATGCAACCCCGAATCGTCAGGGCAGCGGGCGGGCAGCGGTCACGGTGCCCAGGCCTGTGAGTCGGCGGACCTTCCGGTCGGCTGCCTGGGAACAGGGCAGTGCCGAGAGCCAGGCTGCCAGGGCCGCTGCCGCCAGCAGGGACACCAGCAGCGCGGAGCCTGTCGGCGTGACGGTCATGAGGAACTCGAGCTCCGCGAGCGCGGTACGGTTCGCACAGGTCGCAGGTCGCAGGTTGGTGCCACGGTGCCACGGTGCCGCCCTGCTGACCACCGCCCGCCCGTCCACCCGCCCGAGTCAACAGAAGTCTGGGCAGTCCCGGTCGACGTATCAGCCGCTGACCGACGAGGGTGTCGAAGTGGACCGATGAGTTTCGCCCGCTGCGGGAGTCTTCGGAGCATGACCCAGAACAGAACGCACATCGGGCAGGTAGCGACGATCATGGTTCCGGTCACCGACCAGGACGCAGCCCTCGCCTTCTACACCGAGGTCCTCGGTATGCAGAAGGTCAACGACTTCACGTACCCGACCGGGGAGCGTTGGCTGGAGGTGTCGCCGGCGAAAGGCAGCTCGAACCTCTGCTTGATCGTCAGCCGGCCGGAGCGGCCGACGGGGATCGAGACGGGCGTCGTGCTCTTCAGCGCCGACGTCCTCGCCGACCTGGCCGCCTTCCGTGCTCAGGGGCTCGGCGTCGACGAGCAACCACTGCCCGAAGGTGAGGTGCTGTGGTGGAGCGGCGCGCCACTCGCAGGCGTCCCAACGCAGTTTCGTCTGCATGATCCCGACGGCAACTCGTTTCTCATCGTCTCTGCACCCTGACGCCCGGGCGCCGCGGGTCGCTCGCCAGCCGTAGGCAGCAGACGGCTCCAGGCTGAGGCTGGGTTGCGTCTCGTGGGACGTTTCGCGGCACGTCCACGGGCGGCTTCGGTCGGCAGGTTCTCGGTAGCGGTTGTTGCTACCGGCGCTGCGCGAGAAGGAAGGTCTGCGGCGTCGTCTCGTGCGGCAGCGATGGCTCCCGGCGCACCGTCGCGTGCGGCGCGAAGTCCGCTGCAGCGAGCGCGGTCGCCACGTCCTCGACGCGGTGCCGGCAGTAGGTGAGCGGGATCGGGTGGCCATAGGAGATCGGTCGGTCCACGCGTTCACCGCCGCCGCTGTGGAATGCGACGACGACGGGCGCGCCCGGTCGCGTCACGCGGGCGAACTCGGTGAACACGACGGGCAGGAGGTCGGTCGGCAGGTGGATCAGCGAGTACCAGGCCACCAGGCCGCCGAGGGCGCCCGACCGGATGGGCAACGCGCCGGCATGCGCAACGGCGAACGCCAGGTCCGGGCGCGCCGACCGCGCCACGGTGGCCATGCCTGGTGACAGGTCCAGGCCCACGATCCGCAGGGCGGCGTCCGCCAGGTGCGCGGTGACGCGTCCTGACCCGCAGCCGACCTCGGCGACCAGGCCATCCCCGGACTGCTTGACCATCTCCACGAAGGCGGCCAGGACCGCCCGGTCCAGCGGCGCTTCCGTCGTCACATCCGGAAGCAGCCGCGCGTAGTCCAGGGCCACCGCGTCGTACGCCTCCCGCGTCGCCCGGTCCGCGGCGGTGCATGGCACGACGGCCGAGGCTAGTGCCCAGCTGAACCCGCCGATGCCGGTCACACGCTCCACGCGACTGCGTCTCCTCGTGCCCGGGCCACCGTGTCGGCGTCACGGGCAGACCATGTTGGCAGGATCGATGTAGCGAGGCCCGCCGACCCGACACCTACCAGCCGTCCCGCAAGCCGACCCGCCCGCGGCACCCCCGCCCGGCTCCGGCGGGCGGGCCCTGCGCCGCCGTCGCGGCCGGTGGCCACCACCGCGACCTCGCGGCCGGCCTCGGCGAGGCGAACCGCGAGCCAGCGGTCCACCGCGGTGGAGGGGCCCATCACAAAGCGGTACGGCGGCGGCTCCCGCAGCCGGACGCGCAACGCCGCGACCGCGTCGAGGAACGCCGCCCGCACCAGCTGCTCCCGGTCTCCCAGCGACTCCGCAGCGGCCGACGCGATCGGCAGTTGCACCACACCCACCCTGCACCTGATCGAGACTGCCGCCGCGAGCCATTACCTGGGGAGGTTGAGGAGGCGTGTCGCGGAGCTCCTGGACATCTGAGCCGCGCGAGCCCGGCGCCGATGGTGTCCGCCGCGCGCTGCAGCTGCTGGACCGGCAGGTCGCTGCCCTCGCCGTGGTCGATGCCGCCACGCCGCTGACCAAGTCGGGGGAGAAGCCCTACCGGGAGTGCCGGGTCGCCCTGCGCGGGTTGCTGGAGCGCCTCGGCCTGGAGGACCCGCTGCCGTTTTCCCGACCTCGCGACCTCGCAGCGGCGCCACGATCGTCTGTGCACCTTGCCGTCAGCCGTGTTCCGGTTGACTCTCGGCCAGCACGACATGGCCGTTGCTCCCGTCCACCTCGACGGTTGCGCCGTCGGGTAACGCCGTCGTCGCATCCGGGACCGCCAGCACGGCGGGTAGGCCCTGTTCGCGTGCCACGATCGCGGCGTGCGAGAGCAGCCCTCCGGTCTCGGTGACGACGGCGGCCACAACACCGAACAGCGGGGTCCAGGCTGGATCCGTGGTCCGGCATACGAGGACGTCGCCGGGCTCCACTCGGGCGAAGTCGCTTGGGCCACGTACTACGCGCGCGGGTCCAGCGGCGAGCCCCGGGCTTCCGGGCGTACCGGCGAAGAAGATGCCGGTTGCCGCGAGGCCGGTCTGTGGTGTCCGCCCAGTCGGGAGGCTGGCGGTGATCGGGCGGGCCTGCAGGATCCATATCTGGTTGTCGGCGATCGCCCACTCGAGGTCTTGTGGTCGGCCAAGCAGGTTCTCAATTCGGCGGCCCAAACGTGCGAGACGGACAACGACGTCGTCGTTCAGGCAGAGGAGGTCCCGGTCGGTGGGGGGCACCTCGTGTGTGACAACCTGTGTTCGCACCCGGTCCATCCGCGTGTCCTTGTGGCCGACGGCCCGGTGGACGATGGCGCCGTCTGTCACCGCCCACGAGTCCGGGGTGACCTGGCCGCCGACGATGCTCTCGCCGAGCCCCCACGTGGCCTCGATCCGGACGGTGGTCCCGGTGAACAGCACGCCCGCGACGTCGGCGTCCACCAGGCGCTGCACGAGCACGGCCATCAGGGGCGGGTCGGCGGAGACGTCTCCTGGCTGCCGTTGCCGGTACGCCACGGCACGCTTGGACCACAGCGAGGCCCAGCACCTGCGCACCGCATCAGCTACCTGGTCGGGCCCGCGAACTCCCAGGAAGGTGTCATGCTGCCCCGCCGCGGCAGCGTCAGCGCCGTCCTCGCTGGTCGCCGAGGAACGCACGGCGACACACCCGTCGCTTGACGCGTCGGTGACTCGGGTGAGTGCTGTGGAGATCTCGCCGACCAGGCCGGGAGTGAGCGTCGCCTGCTCGACCAGCAGGCGTGCTGCGTCGGCATCGTGACGGGCGGCACCCGCGGCATCGACTCTGGCGATCGCCTCCTCGTAGGCGTGTGTCGGCACCACGAACCCGGGCGGCACCGGCAGTCCAGCGCTGAGCAGGTGGGCGAGCGGCGTGGCCTTGCCACCTGAAGTTTTGGGGGTGGCGTCAGCCAAGTCGATCAGCACAGCTGCTCCAGTTCGGGCCGCTATTCGGGCGTCGAGAACTATCTCGAACCTGGCGGAATCTTGCTGCGGTTCGGCATTGCGCCTGCGCTGCGAGTACACCCGCGGTCAGTGGCCGCATCAGGTCAGGGCCGGACAACCGTGGGGAATCCGGTCCAGCGCAGGTCGGTCGGCAGGTGGCTCATGTCGTTGAACATCACGATCGTCGGCGGCAGGTCGCCGCGGTACTCGATCACCGTCAGCGCGGTGTTGGCGCTGCTGCTCAGACTGAGCCACCGCGACGGGGGCGCGTCCAATGCCTGCCGCACCAGCCACGCGATCGGGTACGCATGCGTCACGAGAACTTCGTGCGTCCCTCGTGGCGTGTCGCGATGTGTCCCCGCCGTCCTCTCGGGCGTTCTCGCGAACCTGGCTACCAGAGCAGCGGCAAGCTGTTGACCCGAGGCGGCCTCGGTGTCGTCGTATCCGTCGAAGAAGCCCGCCCACGAGCGGGGCGTCTCAGCCGCGCTGGGAACGTAGGGCACGTGGTCGACGAGCTCGGCCGCCTCAGCAACGGGGACGTTCGGCAGGTGCCGTGCAAGTTCATGGGCGCTGGCCGCGGCGCGTGGCAGTGGCGAGTGCCACACGGCGTCAACCGGCACCCCCGCGAGCCGTTCGCCCAGCAGGCTCGCCTGCCGGCGGCCGGCGTCGGTGAGCCCACCGAACGCGTCCGCCATGCCGTGCCGGGCCACGTAGAGATACCGGGTCGTCATGGGTTCTCCCTACTTTCCGTTGCGACTCGGCGTCGCGTGCGATCCCCAGGGTTGAGAGCAGGTCCTCGTGCAGCTTCATCCAGACGGCGTGGCACGAATCGAGGCCGACGCCAGCCACCCACTGCTTGTGTCCCGCTCGGGCGCGGGCCAGGGCTGAGGAGAACCGCTCGTCGTATCCGCCGAACCGCGCGAGCGTCGTGGCGAGGCCGTAGACCATTCGCCTCAGGTCGAGGGCAAGAGCGGAGAGCTCGTCCAGTACACACACGTCCCACTGCGCGTCCCCGTGGTCGTTGACCGCGAGCCGATCATTCCCCGCAGGCCGTAGTTGCCAGTCGGTGCACGCACGCACCAGACGCGCATTCAGGGGGGTGAACCCCTGGTGCGTCCCCGCCACGGCGGCCCGAGCCCCGGCCTCGTCGAGTTCCTCGGCGAGCCGCCGGGAGTCCTCGACGCGGCCCCTCTCCGTGAGCGTCCACCCTTGAATGTCTGCGAACTCGACAAGCGTCACCCAGCCGTAGGCCTCATGATCCCGCAGCAGTTCGCAGACCGTGTGCAGGTCGACCCCAGTGCGACGGCCGACCGCAGCGTCGTTAGCTACGCCGGTAACTCGTACAGCGTGCAGGACGAGCAGGTCCGGTGGCGAAAGCCACGCTGACGATCGGGCATGCGGTGGTGGGGGCGGCCACGAGCTCACCGTGACTCCGGTCCCGTGACAGCCGGTGGCAGGCCGCCACTGACGGGGTGGGATGAGTCCTTGCCCTCGGCCACCCACCGCTCGATGCGCAGGGCGTCGATGTGCTTCGTCGCCCAGGAGTCGAGGTCCGCGGCGTAGGCCTCGGGGGCGAAGACCACGTGGCGATCGCTCGGTCCCGGCCGCTCGGCTCCTTGGGCGCGCTGGAGTAGTTCGTGCCAGCGTTGCTCCTCCGGCTCCCAGCGTTCGATGACAGAGGTGGTCTTGATTCCGGCGTACATAGCAATATCAGCCCATCCCAACCTCTCGGCTCGCGCGTACAGGACCGCGGCGGTCACGACCTTGCCCGCCTGCGTGTGTAGGCGCAGGGCCTGAGCCAAGTGATCGGCCGGTGAGCTCGCGTGATCGTCAAGGGTGGGTATCAGATGTATCGCGTCGTCGATAAGGTCGCGCACCCTGTCGGAGAAAGCCAATCGCGTCAGCGCCGCCGCGCCGTGTTCAGCTCGCATGGCTGCCGTCCGATCACCGGTCTTCGGTGCGTGAGGTCACCCGTTCGAACCGCTGCTGGGCGGCTTGGGGCGACCGAACCCCCAAGTGCTCGGCGATCTCAGGCCAGGTGAGCCCTTCCGCGCGGGCGACGAACGGCAACCCCGCTTCTAGGGCGTGTTTGGTGGTTGGCGGGTGAGGTCGCGAGTCCAGATCCGGATGGAGGCGACGTCGATTGTGCCCTCGAAAATGTAGGCGCGTTTGTCGGCGCGCATGGCGACCGCCCGGTGGCC
>Ga0136615_10001913_pt1 | contig 10220 bp, 12 predicted proteins | sample AntDrymUQ2882206_2_FD_106647 | JGI IMG/M metagenome (GOLD analysis project Ga0136615, IMG submission 106647) | Polar desert sand microbial communities from Dry Valleys, Antarctica - metaG UQ288 (22.06) | ecosystem: Environmental > Terrestrial > Soil > Desert | place: Antarctica: Dry Valley...
GGACATGCTGGTCGGAGACCTGCAACGCGAGCTCGACCAGCAGCGCGCCCGGGATATGGGCCTGGAGCGCGTCCTGGAACTGCTCCACCGGCAGCGGGATATCGAAGACCGCCTCTTCGCGGAGCTGGATCCTCATGTCGCCCCGGAACATCGGGAAGACTTCGCGGAGCTTCGAGGCCGGATGGAAGTGCGCGACGGCTTCTTCGAGAACATGGACTCGGGCTCCATCGAGGAGAAGAGGCGGCTCGTCCCTGAGGTCATGAATAGTCAGCAGGAGCTGGAAGATCGGCTATACCGCCTGATCGAGGGCCACCTTCAACGGCGGCATCAGACCTGACGGTGCAAGGAAGCGAGGAACCATGCATCAGATCCGGATAACGCTCCTTGACAGTGAGCCGCCGATCTGGCGGCGGGTGCGGCTTTCCGGCGAAACCAACCTGGAGGATCTGCACCACGTCATCCAGGTGGTGATGGACTGGGAGAACTCCCACATGCACCAGTTCATCGCGGGCGACAGACGATACGGTCTCGACGAGGATTTCATGCCCGACCCGGAGAGCGAGCGAACCGCCACGTTGCGGGAGGTGATACCGGTCCCCGAGGCTCGTCTGCTATACGAGTACGATTTTGGCGATAGCTGGGAGCATGACATCCTGGTCGAGGAACTTCTGCCACCGGAGGAGGGAGCAGGCTATCCGGTATGCGTCGCGGGCGAATACGCAGCCCCGCCGGAGGACTGCGGCGGCATTCCTGGTTACTACATGATGCTGGAAGCCATCGAGGACGAAGAGAACCCGGATCACGAAGAGATGCTCGAGTGGGTGGGAGGGGACTTCGACCCGGTGGCGCTCGACCTGGGAAGGATCAACCACAACCTGGAAGCCCTGCGTGATGACTGACGCGATAGTCGTCGGGGCCGGGGTGGTCGGCGCGAGCATCGCCTTCCACCTCGCCGAGCTTGGCGTGGACACCCTGGTGCTCGACCGCGACGGCCCGGCCGCCGGTTCGACCGCACGCTCCGGCGCGCTCGTCCGCGCCCACTACCCAACGGCGCTTGAGACGAGCCTGGCCTGGGAGAGCCTCACCGAATACTTCGAGCCCTGGGGAGATAGGGTCGGCGGCGGATGCGGCTTCACCCGCACCGGCTTCGCCTACCTGGCAGGAGAGGAGAACGAAGAGGCCCTGCGCCACAACGTGGCGATGCAACGGGACGCCGGGGTGGAGACGCACCTCGTCACGCCGGACGGGCTCAGGGAGATTGACCCCGCGTTGCGCACCGATGGCGTGACCCTCGCCGCCCACGAGCCTCGCGGCGGCTATGCGGACCCCACCGCGACGGCGGTCGGTTTCTTGCGGTCGGCTGAAGACCTCGGGGCGCGCTTCGAACGGCGGCGCGTGACGGGCCTCGTGGAGCGCGATGGCAAGGTCCGAGGGGTACGCACGGACGACGGAATTATGGAGACCCGGATCCTGGTTCTCGCGGCAGGGGCGTGGTCGGTACCCATCGCGGCCAGCGTGGGCGTGGAACTTCCGATCCAGCCCGCGCGGGTGCGGGTGGCGCTCTTCGAGCGTCCGTACTCACTGCCCACGCACCTGACTTTCATTGACACGGTCGAGGGTTTCTACGCCCGGCCCACCGCCGAGCGCGCCACCCTCGTCGGCAGCCATTCCAGCCTGGAGTGGCTCGACGGCCCGGACGAACCGGAGGCCGCGCCCGGCCCCGCGTTCATCGAAGAAGCTTCCCGGATGGTTGGCCGGCGCATACCGGCTCTGGAGGGAGCGCCGTACCGTTCAGGGCGCTCGGGCGTGCTGGACATGACGCCCGATGGGAGGCCCATCCTGAGTCCCGAGGGACCGGACGGCCTCTTCCTCGCCGCCGGCTGGAGCGGGACCGGCTTCAAGAAGGCTCCTGCCGTTGGGGCTGAGGTGGCGCGCTGGGTAGTGGACGGCACCCCGAAGCGGCCGGAGCTACGTAACTACGACCTTCGGCGCTTCGAGGCGGGGCGTCTCATTCGCGGCGAGTTCGAGTACGGCGCGCGCACGCCGCACTAGCGCAGCCTAGACGTAGTGGATGGAACGGCCGCTTCGATGAGAGCAGGCAGCCCAACCGCTCCGGTAGTGGAGGGATCTACCGCCCCGGTAGGCTTCGTATGCCGCCCATGAGGCGTGTACGAACGGGGCGATGGTAACGAGAATCATCACCGGCACCAGCAGGAAGCCGATCAGGACCGCCATCAACGCCGTCGTCACGGTCCACCCGACGGCTATGGCCGTGAGCCATACCACCTGATAAAGCACCGAGTGCAGCGCGTGCGAGGCCACCACGCGGGACCGGTCCCGGTAGACCAGCCAGATCACACCTGCGACCACCGGTCCCAGGAACCCGGTGAACAGGTTCAGGAACGTGCTCAGGTGCGCCAGCACAGCCCACGTCCGCTCGTTCTGCGAGGAGATCCCGGCTCGGGGCGGGCTGAGGTCCGGGGACGAACCCCGGTACGGCTCGTATTCGCGCTGGACCCCATAGTTCAGCGTGTCTTCTTGCATCAGCGTCCTCCTTTTCGGTTCATGCCCTCGTATACGTCAAGGAGATAGCCGGGTTTCAAGTCAGATTTTTCGCGCGCTCGCCGTGGGACGCTAAAGTTTTCGGAAGACCCGTCCGATAACCTCTCACGGGGCCCGACATTCCCAACCTTCCTTTCCCACTTCCCCAGGGCCCCTTCCTCTCCTACGAAGCCCGGATTACGGCGGGTGGTGTGTTAAGGTATGCATATAGGCGCAAGGCACCTAGTGCTTGATGACTGCCTGGCGAGACAAGCTTTGAGAAAGGGGCACGAGGGTGAGTGAGGAGCCGCGCGGCGCGCAGGATGGCAAGGCTTCGACCGTCGAGGACGAAGGGAGCCTGAGCGTCACGGATAACCGGACGGGCAAGAACTACGACATCCAGATAAAAGACGGCACCGTCAGGGCGATGGATTTCCGTGAGATCAAGGTGGATGACGAAGACTTCGGGCTGATGACCTATGATCCTGGATTCTCCAATACCGCGAGCTGCCGGAGCGCGGTCACCTACATAGACGGCGAGAAAGGTATCCTGGAGCACCGGGGCATACCCATAGAGCAGCTATGCGAGAACTCCTCCTACCTGGAGGTGGCCTACCTCATCATCTTCGGACGCCTGCCTACCGGGAAGGAGCTGGAGGATTGGGTCCACGACGTAACCCACCACACCTACGTCCACGAGAACATCAAGAGCTTCATGGACGGCTTTCGCCACGACGCGCATCCCATGGGCATGCTGCTCGCCAGCGTCGGGGCCCTCTCGACCTTCTACCCCGAGGCCAAGGACATAGACGATGGGTGGCAGCAGTACGTCTCGACGGTGCGTCTGATCGCCAAGATGCCAACCCTGGCCGCGTTCGCCTACCGCCACAGCCTCGGTATGCCTTACGTCTACCCTGACAACGACCTCTCCTACGCAGGCAACTTCCTCTCCATGCTCTTCAAGATGGCCGAGCCCAAGTACGAGCCCGACCCGAGGCTGGAGAAGGCCCTCGACGTGCTCTTCATGCTCCACGCCGACCACGAGCAGAACTGCTCCGCGGCGGCCGTGCGGGTCGTCGGCTCCTCGCGGGTGGACCCTTACTCGGCCGTGGCCGCGGGTGTCGCCGGTCTATACGGACCTCTGCACGGCGGGGCCAACGTGGACGTGCTTCGCATGCTCCAGCGTATAGAGAAGGTCGAGAACATCCCGGACTTCCTGGAGGGCGTCAAGGAGCGCCGGGAGCGCCTCATAGGCTTCGGTCACCGTGTCTACAAGAATTACGATCCGCGTGCCCGCATCATCCGCCACCATGTGGACGAGGTGCTCGAGGCAACAGGCAAACAGAGCCCGCTCCTGGACGTCGCCATAGAGCTCGAAAAGCGCGCCCTCGACGACGAGTACTTCACCAGCCGCAAGCTCTACCCAAACGTAGATTACTGGTCCGGGATCATCTACGAGGCCATGGGCATACCAACCAACGCTTTCACCGTCATGTTCGCCATCGGCAGGACGCCCGGCTGGGTGGCCCAGTGGTCCGAAATGCTCTACGACCCCGAACTGCGCATCGCCCGCCCGCGCCAGATCTACACCGGCCCCCGCGAAGCCGACTACGTGCCCATCGAAGACCGCTAGACGCGAGTCCGATCGTGCCGGCGTATGTTTATCCGCCGGCACGAGGCGGGTAGGCACGCGCCTAGACGCAAACGTTTCGAGGAGGAGAGCATCGTGGCGAACGAGGATCGGCTCAGGGAACTCGAAGAGAAGTACGAGGACTACAAAGTCTACGACAACCAGGGAAGCAGGATCGGCAAGGTAGACGACCTGTTCATAGACGAGGAAGACCACGAAGAGTACATCGGCGTGAAGATGGGCTTGTTCGGGATGAGGTCAACCCTGATCCCGATGGAACTGGTCCGGGTGAACGAGCAGGACCGGTCCATCGAGGTCTCCGAGACCAAAGACCACGTCAAGGACGCCCCCAACTTCGACGACGATGACGACATCACGTCGGAGTTCGAGGAGAGGATCCGGACCCACTTCGGCCTGGGGAGCTCGGACCCTTCGTCCCGTGGCGGTTACGGCGCGGCATCCACTGGCGCCACCGGCGCAGCGGCCGGAGCGGCAACTGGAGAGACCAGAGATCGCGAGCCTGCGCAAAGTGAGGGCGCCGACGAACACTCCGCATCCGACTCCGGCGACGCGGAGCATCGGAGTTCCGGGGAGACGCGGGGCGTGGACGCCACGAGCGCCACGGGTGGGTCAGACCACGACGAGCACGCCACCGGGTCCAGCCGGCCGGATGGGGAAGACTCCGAGGGCCGCGCGGATTCTCCCGCGAGCGGATCGGGCGCTGCGGAGTATCAGGATTACGACCATGCGCGGGACTCGGAGTCCGAAGGCCCGGCATCCGGTGAAGCGGACGCTCAAAACGCGTCGCAGACTCGCCAGACCGAGGAGACCGAGACGTTCGAGGAGGGCGGGCGCGCCAAGATCCGCCGCCGCACCATCCACGAGGAAGTCGAGGACGCCGACCAGGACGCCGGCCGTCGCGGCTAACAGCTCTCTCGCATAACTCACATAGAAGCGGGGCCGGACACAACCGGCCCCGCTTCCTTCGTGTCTCTCCGGGGATTGAGTCGCCCCTCCGGGTGCATGTACACTGCGCGGCAGGAGGCGAGGAGAGGAGGGGCCGTGGACCGCGGGAAGAAGGTGGCCATCGGGATGGGCGTGTACTTCCTGGTGTGCACGCTGGCGATGATCTGGCCGGGGGCCGTCGTCGCGAACCGGGTGGAGCCGCTCGTATTCGGGTTGCCGTTTTTCTTTTTCTGGTACGTGCTGTGGGTCTTCATGGTTTTCGTCGGGTGCCTGATACTGTACCGTCTGGAGCACGGAGGTAAAGAGTAATGCAGGACTGGATGATCGTCACCGGAATCACGGTAGCGTACCTGGTCGCCGTGCTCTTGATCGGGCTCATGGCCCGCAACCAGGAGTCTTCAACGTTGGAAGGGTACGTGGCCGGTGGGCGCAGCATCGGGCTGTTCATCCTGTTCTTCATAATGGGGGCGGAGATCTTCTCGGCCTTCGCTTTCCTGGGCGGGCCGGGATGGGCTTACGGCCAGGGCGCCCCGGCGCTGTACCTGATGGCATATCTGGGCCTGGGGCTTTTACCCTGGTGGGTCCTCGGTCCCAAGGCGGCCCGTCTGGGAAGGAAGCACGGGTATTTGACGCAGGCCGACCTTATATCGGATCGGTTCTCCAGCAAGGGGCTCTCCGCCATCATCGCGCTGGTTAGCGTCGGAGCCTTCATCCCGTATTTGACGCTCCAGATCACGGGCGCCGGATACCTGTTCGAGGCCGCCACGAACGGGAACGTCCCGTTCTGGCTCGGCGCGCTGGCGGCGTTCGTGATAGTTACCGTCTACGTCTACGCGAGCGGGCTGCGCGGCATCGGATGGACCAACGTGGTGCAGGGGATCATCATGGTCGTGGTCGCCTGGGTGCTCGGGATAGCGGTGGCGAACCGCTTCTACGGCGGCGTGGGGCCGATGTTCCGGGAGATCCAGGCGGAGGCTCCACAATACCTGACGATGCCGGGAGCGGAGGGCATGGGTTGGGCGGCCTTCTCCTCGATCATCTTGGTCAGCGCCATCGGGTTCACGATGTGGCCGCACCTGTTCATGAAGTCCTACGGGGCGGACAGCGAGAAGACGATCAAGAAGACCATCGTCCTCTATCCGCTCTACGGATACCTCCTGATCCCGATCCTCATAATCGGGTTCGCGGGCATCCTGGTGTTCCAGGACGACCCTCTTAGCAACCCGGACAATGTCCTGCCGGAACTGGTGGTGAGCGTGGCGGACTTCTCGCCGTGGTTCATAGGGATCATGCTCTCGGGGGCTCTGGCCGCCGCGATGTCCACGGGTTCCAACCTGGCCCACACCGCGTCCACCGTGCTGGTGAGGGATCTCTTCGTCGCGGTGTTCAGGCAAGATATGCCCGAGAGCCGGGTGGTCCTGCTCACCAAAGTGTTCGTGGTGGTCATCTCGGTGTTCGCCTACGTGCTCGCGCTCTTCAACCCGGCTTCATTGGTGGGGCTCTTGCTCGGCGCCTACGGGGCGGTGGTGCAGTTCTTTCCCCTGATCGTGGCGGTATTCTTCTGGAAGCGGGCCACCAAAGCAGGCGCGTTCGCCGGCCTGATCTCCGGCAGCCTGGTGATGCTCTACTTCTCGTTCCTCGCCCCGCCGCCCTTCGAGATACACGCCGGCATCTGTGGCCTCGTGGTCAACACGGTCGTGCTGGTCGGGGTGAGCCTCGCCACGAAGCCCATGCCGTCGGAGCACGTGAGCAAGTTCGTCGAAGGTTCGAAGGCTTCCCTGCAGGACATAGACGAGGGCGCATCCGCCCGGTCTGACGCCTCGACGGCCTGACGCGCTTCACGCAGGCCAGCGACCCCCCGGCAGATACTCGCCGGAGGGCCGTTCGACCACGTACGCCCAGACCGCAGTGGTCTCGCCCTCGGCCCGCGCGGGGATCAGGACTCGCCGGTACAAACTCTCCTCGCCCGGCCGGAACCCTTCGAGGCCGTCGAGCGCGGGCAGCCGCGTCAGCGGGTCATCGAAGGTGAGCAACTCGCCATGAACAATGTCTCCCTGGGCTGGGATCATCTCGGGGACGGTGGAGCGTTGTCTCTCTGCGTCGGCGGCGTAATCCAGGGTGCCCACGGCTAGCACGCTCTCATCGGGCGCCACCAGGGCCGGGAAGCCGAATGGGAGATCGTAGAGCCGACCGTGGATCGTGGCTTCACGGATGCGGAGCGCGCCCCGGCAGAAGCGGTCGTGGTTGCGCTCGCCCCGCTTGAGGGTGCCGTACACGAATACGTCCATCAACGGCCCATGAGGCGTGTGTATTCCACCGCTAGACAACGGTCCATCACCACGGTCATACCGCTTTCGGCGGCGAGACGGGCGGCTTCTTCGTTGACGACGCCCAGTTGCGTCCAGAAGACCTTCGCCCCGGCGGTCACGGCGCCCGCCGCGACGGGCAATACCTCCTCGCTTCGGCGGAATACGTCCACGATGTCAACGGGGTATGGGATCTCCTCGACCGAGGCGTAGGGTCTTTCGCCGAGCACCGGTCCATCCAGGTTGGGGTTGACCGGGAAGACCTTGAAACCGTACCTCTGCAAGGCCCGCGCGACGCCGTGGCTCGGGCGTCGCGGGTCGCTTGAGAGCCCCACGACCGCCACGGCGCGGGAACGCTCAAGCAGCTCCCGGATCTCTGTTTCCGTTGGATCTCTTCTACTCATGCCGAGATTCTATCCGGATCATGGGTTTCATTCGACGCGGACGCCCAGTTTGCGCGAGAGATCCCCAGTCTCCCGAAGTTCGCCGCCGTGCGCCGATTCCCGGTCGTAGGGGAAAGCCGGGTGAGAGGCGAATAGCGCGAGGTCCTGACCGATGCGGAATAGTCCGATGCCGCGCTCCGCGTTCCAGCGGAGGATGTTCTTCAGGTCGGCGATGTTCTCCCGGACGATGCTCTTCAGCCGCTCCACGTTGCGCAGGCTCGCCAGCCGGAGCGTGCGGTTGGTTGTCTCCGGTATTGTCAGGTTCTGGGCCGGATATCCGAGGCGTATCATGCTCCGGGTATACACCGTCCGGCACGGAGCCGCTGTGAACGTGACTCTGGTAACATGACCGGCCATGATCCCGTCTTCCGGTGAGGAGATCAGGCCCGGCTCGAAGGGTCGTGCGTGAGCTTCCCTCTGGAGGATTCGTACCGAAGATGGCGGGACCTCATCCCCGAAGCCGAGGCGGTCCTGCGTCTCAACGACATGGGGGGATGGACACGGGCCTCTCCCACCCTGTACCCGCACCAGTGGAGTTGGGACAGCGCGTTCATAGCCATCGGGCTCGCCCACCTCGACACCCGCCGCGCCGCCCGCGAACTGGAGACCCTCTTCATGGGCCAGTGGCGGGATGGCAAGGTCCCGCACATCGTCTTCGACCCGCACGCGCCGCCCGGCAGCTACTTCCCTGGCCCGGAGCACTGGGCCACCGCCGCCGAATCCCCTGACGCCCCGCCCCGTCCCACACGGACCAGCAGCCTTTGCCAACCTCCGGTCCACGCCATCGCGGCCTGCCGCATCCTGGAGATAGCGCGGGAGAGGGATGGCGAGGATCTGGCGGATATCCATCGTTTCGTGGACGCGATGTATCCCAGGCTCCTTTCGTGGCACCGTTACCTCGCCACGGAGCGCGACCCGGAGAGGTCCGGCCTCGTCACCATCTTTCACCCGTGGGAGAGCGGCACGGACAACTCGCCGCGCTGGGACGAGGCGCTGGATGCGGTGCCCATCGGCGAGGTGCCACACTACAGGCGCCGAGACCTCCAGCACGTGGAAGACGCCGCCGAGCGCCCGACGGACCTCGAGTATGATCGCTACCTCTGGCTCGTCGAGTTGGTAAAGCGCGCCCGCTATGATGAGGCTGTGGTCTACGTCTCGCACCCGTTTCTGGTAAAGGATGTCCTCTTCTCGGCCATCCTCGTCGCGGCCAACGAAGCTCTGCTGAAGTTATCGGATGTCGTGGACGCGCCGGACGATGAGCGGATGAAGATCTCGTCCTGGATCGAACGCGGACGCGCTGGCCTGGATGGATGCTGGGACGAAGGCCTCGGCCTTTGCCTGGACCACGACCTCCGCCGGGATGCGCCGCTGCGCGTCCGAACGGTCGCGGGCTTCGCCCCGCTCGTCGCTGGCTCTCTCGATCCTGGCCGGCTGAAGGCGTTGCTCGACACCCTTCGCTCGCCGGATTTCCTCGGCAATCCGGGGCTGCGATGGACCCTGCCGCCTTCCACGAGCCCGCGGGAGCCTCGCTTCCATCCCCGCAGCTACTGGCGGGGCCCGGTGTGGCCCGTGATCAACTGGCTCCTGTGGTGGTCGCTGGAGCGGGCCGGAGAGAGCGGACTTGCCGCGCATATCCGGGAAGAGTCTCTGCATCAACTCACCCGCGGCGGCCTCGCCGAATACTTCGAGCCCCTAACCGGTCAGCCTCTGGGTTCCGGCGACCAGTCCTGGACCGCGGCCGTCGCCCTGGACTGGCTCGCCCCGGACTACTGAACGCGCCGTAAAAATAGAAACCCCGACCGTGTGGCCGGGGCCTCTGAACCTTCCGGTGTCAGGCGAAGATCTAGCCGATGTCCTGGGCGCCTTCCAGGACGAAGGTTACGGCCAGATTGACCTTGTAGCCGACGATGTTGCCGTTTTCGATCAGGACATTCTGGTCCTTGACCCACGCGCCCTCTACGTTGCGGAGCGTGCTCGTGGCGCGGTTGACCCCTTCATTCACGGCCTCCGCGAAACTGTTCGGGTTGGTAGCGCTGATCTCGGTTACTCGGGCGACGGACAAAACGTTTTCCTTTCCCTAGCCTTCCCTATTTGCAAGGTACCCCGCGCTCGATGACGGTAAACAGTGCTTATGCGCCGGGAGAGGCGTCGCTCAGAGTTGGGTCGTCAGGATGGGATCGCTGGTGGGCGCGGAAGACCCGCCGGCGGGCTCCACGGTGATAGCCACCACGTCGCCCGCGCCGGGAGAGCGCGTCATGGAGGCGGCCACCGGGTCTTCCTCGTCGGGCTGGAAGAGGCCGCCCGGCTTCGGTTTGTCACCCTCTATGACCCATA
>Ga0136615_10001915_pt1 | contig 10215 bp, 9 predicted proteins | sample AntDrymUQ2882206_2_FD_106647 | JGI IMG/M metagenome (GOLD analysis project Ga0136615, IMG submission 106647) | Polar desert sand microbial communities from Dry Valleys, Antarctica - metaG UQ288 (22.06) | ecosystem: Environmental > Terrestrial > Soil > Desert | place: Antarctica: Dry Valley...
GATCGTGCTGATACTGCTCACTTCTCTCGGGTCCGGCGCCATTGACACGTTGTCTTCGACCACCGTGGTGCTCCTCCTCGCGGCGTTCATCATGGTGAACGTCTCCTGCCTCAAGCTGCGCGGGGATAGCGTGGACCACGAGCACTTCCGCTCCCCGACCGCGTTCCCCGTACTCGGCATCGTGATCTCGGCCGCGCTCCTGATCTACACCGCAATAACCGACATCGCCATCCTGGGTCTGGCGGGGGGGTTGCTGGCCCTGGGCCTCGTCCTCTTCGGCGTGAACTACTTGGTCAAGCGCGGCGTGGACCACGAGAGTCCGCACGGGTAGTGCGAGGGATGTTGTAACAGTGCCGTCAGCTTTTAGCCATCAGCGATTAGCAAAAACAAAAAGCTGAGTGCTGTCAGAATCCGTACAACTCGCCGAACTTGCCCCTGAGGTAGCGCAGGTACGGCCCGGCCTCCGGGGGGCGGCCCGTCGCGCGTTCGATCAGGTCGTCCGGCTCGTACTTCTTGCCGGGGCGGTGGACGTTCTCCCGCAGCCACCCGAGCAACGCGCCAAACTCGCCGCGTTCTATCTGGTCGGATATCTCGGGACTGGCCTTCAGCGCGGCGTCGAAGAGCTGTACGGCTAGGACGTTACCGAGGGTGTACGTCGGGAAGTATCCGAAGAGGCCGACGGCCCAATGGACATCCTGGAGGACGCCGTGTGCGTTGTCTTTCGGGGTGATGCTCAGGTGTTCTTCCATCTTCGCGTTCCAGGCGTCGGGGAGGTCGGAGACGGAGAGGGAACCTTCGATCAGGGCGACCTCCAACTCGAAGCGGAGCGCGACGTGGAGGTTGTACGTCAGCTCGTCGGCCTCGACCCGGATCTCCGACGGCCGCGAGGCGTTGATCGCCCTGTAGAAAGCCTCGAAGTCCGTGGAGCCGAGGGCTTCCGGGAAGATCTCCTGGAGCCGGGGATAGAAATACTTCCAGAAGGGACGCGAGCGGCCGACGACATTCTCCCACAGACGCGACTGCGATTCGTGGACGCCTAAAGAGACGCCGCCCGCGATGGGCGTGCGGGAGTACGCGGGATCAATCCCCTGCTCGTAGAGGGCGTGGCCCGTCTCGTGCATCGTGGCGAACAGAGCGGGGGAGAGCCAGTCCGGATCGAAGCGCGTGGTCATTCGCACGTCGCCGGGGCCGCCGAAATTTATGCAGAACGGGTGGGCGGCCCGGTCTTGCCGCCCACGACCCCAGTCGTACCCGAAGGCGGAGGCCATGACCTTCCCGAACTCCTCCTGCTTGTTCTCGTCGAAAGGTCCGTGGAGCGGAGCTTCCCGGTCTTCTTCCGCGCGGGTGGAGATCTCCCGCGCCATCTCTGCGGTCCCGCGCTTCAGCTCACCGAACATCTCCTCCAGCCGGACCTTCCTGGCGCCGGGCTCGTAGCGGTCGAGCATGGCGTCGTACGGGTGGTCTTCATATCCGAGGTGCTCTGCCGCCTCCCGCTGAAGGTCCAGTATTTTCTCCAGGTGCGGGGCGAGCACGCCGAAGCCGGAGCCGTCCCGAGCCTGTTTCCAGGCCGGCTCGGCGAGGGTGGTGGCGCGTGATAGCTCCTCGACCAGCCGGGAGGGCAGCTTCGCCGCCCGGTCGTGCTCGCGGCGAGCAAGCCGGACGATGGCGGCGGCGTCGGAGCCGGGCTCCTGCTCCCCGGCGGCTTCCAGCAGGCGGGCCGTCTCCCCTGAGGCGATCATCTCGTGGGAGAGCCGGTCGAGGGTGGCGAGTTGCTCGGCCCGCCCGGCGACCCCTCCATCCGGCATGTACGTTAGCTGGTCCCACCGCAGCACCGCCGCTGCCGCGTCCAGGTCGGCGATTGACGCCAGGTATTCCCTCAACCGGCGCGGGGCTTCATCCGGGGACGGAGGCATGCGAGCATACTAGCATCCCGCTCCGGGGTGATCCGCGTTCCGCCGGGCGCGTGGTTCCGGCGCGGCGCGGGTAGAACGACCTGACAATGCAACCTCGTAGAGGGAAGTGTGACGTGAGAAAAACGGTGAGAGGACTTCTGGCGTTTGGGGGCGGGGCCGTGGCGGTGGAGGTATTGCGGCGGGCGATAAGGACCCGCCCCCGTTACGAGCCGTGGGAGAGGCCGCCGTACAGGGATTTTCCGAACCGCGTCCTGATCCTGGGCGGCGGGTTCGCCGGGTACACGGCGGCGAAGGAACTGTGCCGGCGCACCCGCCACCGCGACGACGTTGGCGTCATGCTCATCTCCCGCGAGAACTTCTTTACCTTCTGGCCCATGGTGGCGGCGGTTATCAGCAGTGACATAGAGACCAAAAACGTCGCCCAGCCGTTGCGCCGGGCCTTGATCTCACTCGGCGCCAGCTTCCGTAGGGCCGAGGTACAGAGCATAGACCTCGAGAAGCAGTGCGTCACGGCCGATGGGCAGGAGTTTCCTTACGAGCACCTGATCGTGGCTCTAGGCGGCGAGCCTGCGTACTTCGGCATCCCCGGCGTTCGGGAGCACGCCATCAGCATGACGAGCATCGGGACGGCGGAGAGGATCCGCAACCGTGTCATCGAACGCTACGAGGAGACCACGCTGGCCCGCGGCGACGTCCCTGACTCGAAGCTCACCTTCGTCGTCATCGGCGGTGGCGCGACCGGCGTGGAGACCGCCTCCGAGTTGCACGAGCTCGTCCATGAAGTGCTTCGCCCCGACTACCCGAATATCAACCCGCACCGCGTCAGGATCGTCCTCGTTGACCGCAACGAGCAGGTCCTCAAAGAGCTCGACCCGGCTCTCAGGCGCACCGCCCGCAAGAAACTCGCCGACCTCCAGATAGAAGTCGTAAACCGGGTGAAGGCTAAGGAGATCACCGCCAACAAGGTCATCCTCGACGACGGGCACGAGATCCCGGCCGAGAACGCCATCTGGACCGCCGGCGCCCGCGCGAGCGAGAAGCTCGACGACTTCGACCTCCCGCGCGACGAACGAAAGGGCCTGATCGTGGACCCCGAGATGCGCGTGAAAGGCCACCATAACGTGTGGGGCGTCGGCGACTGCGCGGCGAGCGTGGAGCGAGACGGCAAGCCCATCCCGCCCAACGCCCAGGCCGCCACCCAACAGGGCAACGCTGTAGCAAGAAATGTGCTCGCCGCGATAGACGGCGAAGAGCCCCAACCCTTCGACTACAAGCCCCTGGGACAACTCGTGGAGATGGGGAGCCGGTTCGCCGTCAACGAGGTCATGGGCGTTCGCTTCTCCGGCCTTATCGCCGCCCTATTCTGGCGCATGACGTACCTGTACAAGCTGGAGAGCCCCCAGAGCCGCGCGCGCATCGCCGCCGACTGGGTCCTGGACGTATTCTTCGACCCGGCCGTAACCCAGATCCGGGAGCGGGAATAACCTTATCTGGGATGCCAAATTTTTGTGCTATGTTTTCGTGCGCGAGAACGACACTAGACATAGATGCCAAGTTGATGCAGGAAGCGTTGCGGCTATCTGGACGGAAGCGAAGGCTGCCGCGGTGGAGGCGGCGCTCGAGGAGTACGTGCGGCTTCGCCGCAAAGAGTTGTTGCTGGGATTGCCGGGCAGGGTCAGGTTGGAAGAGAACTGGCGGGAACTAAGAGGGCTCGAGCTTGGCGAATCATTCGGTACTGATTGACACCTCTTACTGGATAGAGTATTTCAACCGGCCCGGCACGCCGAAAGCTGGCGAGGCCGAGTGTTTGATCCGGAATGACCAGGCAGCCCTGGCGGGTGTCATTCTGGCGGAACTCTTTCAATTAGCCCGAACCGAAAGGAGCTTTCCGAGCTACGGATCGCCCTGGGCGCAGTGACCTGGATAAAGGCCACCAGCGAAGTCTACGTTCGGGCAGGGAGGTTGGGATTCGAGATGCGGCGGCTGGGTATCACGATTCCCGTGACCGATTGAACCATGGCCGTCAGCGCGGAGTCCGTCGGCGGTCATGTTCTAACCCTGGACGGCCACTTCGAGGAACTGGCGCGTGTAGCTTCGCTCAACCTGCGGGGATCGGACGAGTCCCACGGTCGCCCGCGGACAACGCCCCCGCCCGGCGAACGAGGAAGACCGTAAAATCCCGGTTCATCGGTTAAGATAGCGGTTCGTATGGAGCGTCTGCCGACCAGGAAGTTCACAACCACGCCAGGCACCCGTGACATCCTGCCGCCTGAGTCAACCCGGCTCTTGAAGACGCAGGACCGGGTACGGGAGCGGTTCCGCATGTTCGGGTTCCGCGAGGTCGTCACCCCCGCTTTGGAGTACGCGGAGGTCCTCGAAGAGCCGAAGCTCAGGGACTCATCCTTCAAACTCTTCGACCCCGACAACCAGATGCTCCTCCTCCGGCCGGAGATGACAACCCCCATTGCCCGCCTCGCCGCCCAGAGCCTCGCTGGCAGCCCGACGCCGTACAGGCTCTCCTATGCCTTGCCGGTCTACCGCCGCTCCAGCGTCGGCCGGGGGCAGAGCGCCGAGTTCCATCAGGCGGGCGTGGAGGTCGTGGGCTCCGGAAGCCCGGCCGAGGACGCCGGGACCATCGCCCTGCTCGTGGACGTTCTCCAGACCCTCGGCCTCCACGCCCCGGACGACTTCGCCGTCGTGCTCGGCCAGTCCGCCTTCTACGGCGGCTTCCTCCGCCACGCCGCTCCCGAAGCCGCCCCACGCATCCTCTCGGCCCTGGCCGCCAAGGACCTGGTGCGGGTAGATGAGTTGTCGCGGGACCTTACTGCCGAGGTCGGCGCGGCGGTGAGGGAGATCCCGCGTCTCGTGGGACCGGCGGCGGACGGTTCGGTACTCGACGAAGCGGCCCGGTACGCTGGAGGCGCGGCCGGTGGTGAAGCCATGGCGGCACTCGAGAACCTGCGTGAGGTCCTCGCCCACCTCGACGCCCACGGGTGCCTCGGGGCGGCGATACTGGACCTCGGTTTGATCGGACGCCGCGACTATTACACCGGCGTAGTCTACGAAGTCTACGCTTCGGGTCTCGGGTTCACCGTCGCCAACGGTGGCCGATACGACAACCTCCTCCATCGCTTCGGCAAAGACCTTCCCGCGACCGGATTCGCCATTTCGCTCGAACGTCTCATCTCCATTCTCCCGCACGAGGAGATGTCACCGCTCCTCGTTCTCGCCGGAGAGTCCGTCGAGGCAACCCGCGCCGCCAACCGTCTGCGCTCATCCGGCGTCCCGGTCTTGCAACTCGCCGAGGACCTGCCGCCCGATGATGCGTCCCGATATGCCCGTTCCGTGGGCGCGGCCTGGATCTGCTACCCCGCAAGCGGAGACGACGATGCTCTCAAGCTGGCGCGGGCGGAATCGAACGGCGAGTTCTTCCTCGTCACGCCCGATGGCGTCGCCGGGGAGGTGCTCTCGTGAGTGGTCTGCGGGTGGCGGTGCCGAAGGGCGCTATCTTCGAGGACGCCCTGCGGGCGCTCGGGGGGGCCGGTCTGCCGGTCGGGGTGCTGCGGGAGAACGGACGGCGCCTCATCTACGAGGCGAACGGGACGGAGTTCATAATTAGCCGGCCTTCGGACGTGCCCGTGTTCGTCGAGTACGGAGCGGCGGACGTCGGGATCGTGGGCAAGGACGTACTGGAGGAGCAGGAGCCTAACGTCGTCGAACTGCGGGACCTCGGAACCGGGGCGTGCCGAATGATCCTGGCCGCCCCAGCCGCGAATGCCGCCGAAGTCGAGGAGGCAATAGACCGGGCGGAGGTCGTGCGGGTCGCCACCAAGTTCCCGCGCACGGCCCGCCGCTACTTCGAGGGCAGGGGACGGCAGGCCGAAGTCATCGCGCTCCACGGCTCCATCGAACTCGCCCCGCTCGTCGGCCTCGCCGATTGCATCGTGGACCTCACTGCCACCGGCACGACCCTGCGCGAGAACGACCTGGTTGTGTTCGATGAGATCTCCACCTCCACGGCCCGCGTCATCGCCAACCGCGGCGCGTACCGGCTGAAGAACCGTGAGATCTCCACCCTCCTTGACGCCATGCAACCCGAAGGAGCCCTCCGTGGTTAGACGTCTCGACGCCCGCGACACGAGCCCGAAGGAGATATTGGATCAACTCCGAAGGCCCGATGGATTCCGCTCCTCCGAAGTCCGCGACTCAGCCCGCCGCATCGTCGAGGACGTGCGCGTGAGGGGGGACGAGGCTCTCCTGGAGTACACCGAGCGTTTCGACGGGGTGCGGCCAGACCCCATCCGCGTGCCGCAAGCGGAGATAGAAGCCGCTCGTGTCGCTCTCTCCCCGGAACTGGAGGAGAGCTTCCAGGTCGCCATCGAGAACGTGCGTTTGTTCCACAAGCGGGAGATGGATCGCTCCTGGGAACTCTCCCGAAACGGAGCGACGGTCGGACAGCGAATACGTCCGATCCGGCGGGCCGGGATCTACGCTCCCGCCGGTCGTGTCGGATATCCGAGTACGCTGATAATGGCGGCGGTACCGGCGCGGGTGGCTGGCGTCGAGGAGATCGTCGTCTGTTCTCCGCCGGGGCGGGATGGGCGCGTGAGCGAATGGGTGCTGACTGTGGCGGGACTGCTTGGGATAGACGAGGTTCATGCCGCCGGGGGCGCGCAGGCCATTGCGGCGATGGCTTATGGGACGGAGAGCATCGCTCCGGTCAACAAGGTCGTGGGGCCCGGAAACGATTACGTGACGGCGGCCAAGCTGGAGGTCTTCGGCGCCGTGGGGATAGACGCGCCGCAGGGGCCGAGCGAGGTCGTCGTGATCGCGGACTCCAGCGCATTCCCCGAGCGCGTGGCCCGCGACCTGATGGCCCAGGCCGAGCACCTATCCGGCGCCTCCGCCATCCTCCTCTCCCCGAGCGCGGAACTAATAGAGAGCGTCGAGCCGCTCCTCACGGGCGAGCCAGCGGATCTCATAACGCTGGTGCGGGTGCGCGACCTGGCGCAGGCCGCCGAACTGTCCAACTTCTACGCTCCGGAGCACGCCCACATCCTCTCCGAGGACCACGAGGCGGTCCTGAACGACTTGCGGGAGGCCGGCATGGTCGCCGTCGGAGATATGAGCCCGGTCGCGCTGGGCGACTACGCAGCCGGACCTTCGCACGCCCTTCCGACCGGCGGAGCGGCGGCCTGGGCCTCGGCCCTCGGCACCCACGATTTCACCGCCCGCACCAACTACATCCACTTCACCGCCGAAGCCTTAGAAGAGATAGGGCCGCACGTCGAACGCCTAGCGCGCCTCGAAGGCTTCGAGAATCACGCCGAGAGCGTCCGGGTGCGCCGCCGCTAGAACACCGGAACCAGGCTACCGGGCGGTTGCCAATACCAGGATGGAGCCGACCAGGACCGAGGCGGCAACGACGAGTGCAACGACGTGAGCTCCACCGGTTTCCGGGAGCGTGGCGCCTTCGCTATCGGGACGCGAGAAACCCGCCTCCGTACAAGCCTCCGCGTAATTCCCCTTCTCTGTGTTGACGAGATCCGAACCTTCGGCGAAGAGGCGACAGTATTCGATCACGGACACATCACCATCAATGATAAGCGTACCGTCCTCCGTGACCCTGTACTCTTTCGGACGCGGGCCGACGAGGTTGCCTTCCTCGTCCGCTGCCAGGTCTTCCACGGTAGCCTCGTCGCCTGAAGGCGCAAAGCCGGCTTCCGCGCACAACTCCACGGCCTCCACCGTCAGCGGCTCAATTGAGGAATTCTCGTCCGACCGCGAACCCAGGGGAGCGCCCAACTCCGTAAGGTCCTTGCACCGGACGGTGATGTCGCCATCGTAGGTCAGGTTGCCATCCCTGGTGACGACATACGGACTCCACAAGTAGCTGCCGGGAGACGGTTGGCCGGTTCCGGCGAGTTGCGCGGAAGCTGGTGGGATGATCGCCATCAACGCCATCAATGCCAGCGCCGGTAGCCAAAAGACTTTCATGGGATATATTCTCTCGTTTGCAAGCTCGTCACGCAACGAAGGTTCCTGCGGCAGGCATTGGTCCGCTAGAATTACGGTCTGCTAAGAGATCTTATGAGCCGATGGGTTGCGAGGAGCGGGATGTCGCGGATAGGCAAGGCGGAGCGGAAGACGGGCGAGACGTTCGTGCGGGTGCGCCTGGAACTCGACGGCGAGGGTGCTGCCGACGTTTCCACGGGCGTAGGGTTTCTGGATCACATCCTGCATCTCCTCGCCCATCACTCCGGCATGGACCTCACGGTCGAGGCCGAAGGCGACACCTGGGTGGACGACCACCACACTGTGGAGGATACGGGGCTTGTCCTCGGGCGCGCTTTTGATGAGGCTCTGGGAGACCGTTCGGGCATAGTTCGTTTCGCCGACGCGAGCGCGCCGCTCATAGAGGCTCTCAGCACGGTCGTGGTTGACCTCGGTGGACGCAGCCATCTCACCTGCAACCTCGGGCCGATGCCGGAGAAGATCGGGGCGTTCGACGTGGAGCTTTTCCCTGAATTCCTGCGCGCCTTCACCCAGTACGGTCGCTTCACCCTCCACCTCAACTGCCATTATGGCGAGAACGCCCACCACAAGGTCGAGTCCGGCGTCAAGGCGCTGGCCGTCGCGCTGCGGGCCGCCGTCTCCACGAGGAGCAGCGGCAGCGCGTCCACGAAAGGGGTCATAGATTAGCAGTCAGCTTTCAGCGGTCAGCAGTCAGCTAAAGGTCTACTCGGGGCGTGACTTTTATCGCGTGGTCGTTTCCTGCGCCGATTCTTTGGGTTCGATCCTTGTTACGCCGTCTAACCCGAGTGACGAGCAGCCAACCATAAAGCTGATAGCTGATGGCTGATAGCTTGAGTGTAGCCGTAGTTGACTACGACGCCGGCAACACCCTCTCCGTGACGCGCGCGCTGGAGAAGGTCGGCGCGAAGGTGGACTTGACCCCAGATCCGGAGCGCGTGTCGCGGGCCGATGCCGTCGTGCTGCCTGGCGTGGGGGCGTTCGGAGACTGCGTGAGGAAGCTGGAAGAGCGCGGGATGGACGCCGCTTGCCAGGAGGTCTTCGAGGCCGGCACGCCCTTTCTCGGTGTGTGCGTGGGATTGCAGGTGCTGTTCGAAGGTTCGGAGGAGTCGCCAGGCGTGAAGGGACTCGGCATCCTGCCTGGTATCGTCAGACGCTTCCGGTCCACGGACCTCAAGGTTCCCCACATGGGATGGAACAGGCTGGATGTGCGGCGGGAGCATCCCGTCCTCGATGGCGCGGACGGCGAGGCGTTCTACTTCGTGCATTCCTACTATCCGGAGCCGGAGGCGTCGAAGGACCTGTTCGCAACCTCCGATTACGGCGTCCCTTTCTGCGCCGCGGCCGGCCGGGACAACCTCGTCGCCGTCCAGTTCCACCCGGAGAAGAGCAGCCGAGCGGGACTGAAGCTCTATGAGAACTTCCTCGCCTGGGCGAGAGTTTAGGGTTGTCTGGTGGATGGAGGATTTGACACTTTCCTCAGCGGACCCCGCGTCCGCCTGCGCCCGCTGGAGCGTGACGACCTGGTGAGCTATAGGGATCTGTTCTCGGACCCGGAGGTCAACCTGTTTTACGGCGGCCTCGGCGTGCCGGATAGCCTCTCGAAGCTCCAGCGCCGCTACGATGCCGGAGAGTTCGACGTGACGGATCGCCGCCTCCACCTGGTTATCGAGACGGAAGGTGAGGTCATCGGTCAGGTGTCCTTGAACAACGACGAGAACCTGCCAAGCCGCGCCGCCACCTTCGGCATTCTGCTCGGCGCCGGGCATCTCGACCGGGGATACGGCACCGAGGCGAGCATGCTCTTGTTGAACTACGCATTCGCCGTGCTCGGTTATCACAAGGTCAACCTGGATCTCTTCGAGTACAACGTCCTGGCACAGGCGATGTACGAGAATCTCGGCTTCCTCCACGAAGGCCGCCGCCGGGAGAACCACTGGTCGCGGGGCCGCTTCTGGGATGACATTCTCATGGGCATCACCGCCGAGGAATGGTGGGCGAAGCACGGCCCCCCGACTGAACCGTCCATCGCAGGCGGGCGCGCATGATGGGCTTCACCGTCTTTCCTGCCATAGACCTCCGCGGCGGCCGGTGCGTGCGGCTCCGGCAGGGAGACTTCGACCAGCAGAAGGAGTACGATGCCGACCCGGCCGGAAGGGCCCGCGAGTGGGAGCGCCGGGGTGCTGAGGCGATACACGTCGTGGACCTCGATGGGGCGAAAGAGGGAAGGCCCATTCAACTGGATGTGATCCGGACCATCTCCTCCGCC
>Ga0136615_10001917_pt1 | contig 10214 bp, 9 predicted proteins | sample AntDrymUQ2882206_2_FD_106647 | JGI IMG/M metagenome (GOLD analysis project Ga0136615, IMG submission 106647) | Polar desert sand microbial communities from Dry Valleys, Antarctica - metaG UQ288 (22.06) | ecosystem: Environmental > Terrestrial > Soil > Desert | place: Antarctica: Dry Valley...
GGCACGCCGATGGTCGTCGTGCTCAACGACAACGGCATGTCGATCGCGCCGAACGTCGGCGCCCTGTCGCGCTACTTCACCCGCGTGCGCCTGCACCCCAAGCTGTGGCACACGCGCGAGAACATGGAGAACCGCCTCAGCGAGCTGCCCGGCGTCGGGCGCCGCTTCGAGCGCTACGGCCCGCAGATGAAGGAGTCGATCAAGGCCTTCTGGGCGCCGGGGCTGCTGTGGGAGGAGCTCGGCTGGGCCTACACCGGCGTCATCGATGGCCATGACATCCACGCGCTGCGCTTCGCGCTGCGCACCGCGCTCGCCGCCCAGCGACCGGTCCTCGTCCACATCGCGACCGTCAAGGGCAAGGGCTTCGCACCCGCCGAGGAGGGCGGCCAGGAGGGCCAGGAGCGCTGGCATGCCGCCAAGCCGAAGTCGATTGCCAACGGCGTCGTCGCGGCGCCCGCGATGCCGACCCTGCCCAAGCCGCCCCCGCAGTTCACGCAGGTCTTCGGCGAGGCGCTCGTCGAGGAGTGCCGCCGCGACCGCCGCGTCGTCGGGATCACCGCCGCGATGAACACCGGCACGGGCCTGAACATCCTGCAGAAGGCGATGCCCGAGCGCTACTTCGACGTCGGCATCGCCGAGCAGCAGGCGATCCTCTTCGCCGCCGGCCTGGCACTGGAAGGCGTCAAGCCGGTCGCCGCGATCTACTCGACGTTCCTGCAGCGCGCCTACGACCAGATCGTCCACGACGTCTGCCTGCAGAAGCTCAACGTCGTCTTCGCGCTGGACCGCGCCGGGCTCGTCGGCGACGACGGGCCGACGCACCACGGCGTCTTCGACATCGCCTACATGCGCGCGCTGCCGAACATCGTCCTGATGGCGCCGCGCGACGAGGCGATGCTCGTGCACATGCTGCGCACCGCCCTGCTCTACGACGACGGCCCGATCGCGCTGCGCTACCCGCGCGGCGAGGGGCTCGGCGTGCCGATCCCCACCCGAGCGGACCCCATCGAGATCGGCCGGGGCGAGATCCTGCGCGAGGGCGACGGCAAGGTCGCGATCGTCGGCTACGGCACGGGCGTCGCGAAGGGCCTGGAGGCCGCCGACCGGCTCAGCGCCCGCGGCCTGGACGCGACGGTCGTCGACGCCCGCTTCGCCAAGCCGATCGACGCCGCGCTCATGGCCCAGCTGGCCACCGAGCACGAGCTGCTCGTCACGATCGAGGAGGGCGTCCTCGCCGGCGGCTTCGGCAGCGCGGTGTGGGAGTCGCTCAACGAAGGCGGCACCGACGGCGCGCGGATCCTGCGCGTCGGCCTGCCCGACCGCTACGTCACGCACGGCACGCCCACGATCCTGCACGCCGAGGTCGGCTTCACCGGCAAGCGGATCGCAGAGCGCATCGAGGCGGCCGTGGCGCAGCGCGCCGTCGCCGGCACGTAGCAGGAGGTCCGCATGGCGGCCCGGCACGCCGCGCTCGTCGCCGCCGGGATGGCCGCTGCTGCGGGGCTCACCGGCTGCGGCACCGAGCCGCCTGCACCGCTGGAGCAGGTTCGCGTCCTGCGGATGAACCCGGCCGCCCTGATCACCAAGCAGCCGCGCGGCGACATCGTCGTGCGCGCCGCCGTGACGACGTCATCGGTCCCGGCGCCGCGCCTGCCGCCGGCGATGGCCGTACCGCAGGTCGGCTCGCTGGCGCTGGGAACGCCCAGTCGCGGCCGGCTCGTCAGCGGGCTGCAGCTCCCGGCGACGGGACCGGACTGGGTGACCTGGGACGCGGTCCTGAACCGGTCGCCCAACCGCCCCGACCGGCGCTGGGGGAGCGACCGGCTGCTGGCCTTCCTGCTCTACGTGCTGCGCGACTACCGCCTCGCCAACCCCGGCGCGCCGCCCGTCCTCGTGGGGGATCTCAGCCTGCCCTACGGCGGCCCGTTCGGCAGCGACTTCGGGGGCCTCGGTCACGCCTCTCATCAGAACGGCCTCGACGTCGATGTCCTCTACCCGCGAACGGACCGGGCGCTGCTGCCGCCCGCGAAGGTGGCGGACGTCGACCGCGCGCTCGCGCAGGATCTCGTCAGCCGCTTCGTCGCAGCCGGTGCGCAGTTCGCGTTCGTGGGGACGAAGGTCGGCCTCGGCGGGCCGCCGTCCGTCGTGCAGGCGATCGCGCATCACAACGACCACATGCATGTGCGGATCGCCAACTGGCGGCGCTGACGTGCGCGGGCCCGTGGCCCGGCTGCCCACGCACGCGAAACGGCCCGCCTGGGAGGCGGGCCGCTTCGGGGAGGAGAGACACTGCTATGTGGTTGTGGTCCAGCTGGGCAGTGGCGGGGTGTGTTGACAGGCGATCGGGAGGAGCCTGCGGTCACCGCCCACGGACAGTCTCCTGACTGGCTGGCCAGTCATGAGTGACAAGGGTCACACAGCGCATCCGGGTACCGTTGCAGGACATGGCCCGCGTCCGGCTTGACACCCTCCTGGCCGAGCGCGGCCTGTTCGAATCGCGCACGCGCGCCGCGGCCTCGGTGATGGCGGGGGAGGTACGCTTGGGCGGCAACGGCGAGCGGGCGCAGAAGCCGGGCCAGCTCGTGGCCCCCGACGTCGTCGTCGCCGTCGACGAGGCGCCGCGCTTCGTCTCGCGCGGCGGCATCAAGCTCGCCAACGCACTCGACCACCTCGCCATCGACGTGCGCGGCCGCCCCTGCCTCGACGTGGGAGCCAGCACCGGGGGCTTCACGGATTGCCTGCTGCAGAACGGCGCCCGGCACGTCATCGCGCTCGACGTCGCTTACGGGGAGCTCGACTGGCGGCTGCGCAACGAGGATCGCGTCACGGTCATGGAGCGCACGAACGCCCGCGCGATCGCGCCCGCGGCGCTGCCCTACGCGCCGGACCTCGTCGTCATCGACGTGTCGTTCATCTCCCTGACGAAGGTGCTGCCGGCAGTGCTGGCCTGCGTTGCGCCGGAGCACGACATCCTGGCGATGATCAAGCCGCAGTTCGAGGCCGGCCGCGGAAACGTCGGCAAGGGCGGCGTCGTGCGCGATCCCGACCAGCGGCGCGCCCTCCTGCAGTCGGTCGCCGCGTGCGCGCGCGACCTCGGCGCCGCCGTGCTGGGGTTCGCCTCCTCCGGGCTGCCGGGACCCAAGGGCAACCGCGAGAGCTTCGTGTGGCTCGCCGAGGCCGGCCGCGCGGGCGACCGCGGCGACGATCTCGAGTCCGCCGCCCGCGAGGTCGAGCCATGAGCGCCGCGGGTGACGTCACCGTGATCAGCCACACCCGCCCGGATGATGTGGCCCCGTCGCTGCAACGGCTGATCGAGGCCGCGCGCGCGTCCCGCGTGACCCTGCGCTTCGATCCCGACGAGACCGAGAAGCACGGGGTCAGCGCCGAGCCGGGCGTGATCGAGGTGGACGCCGAGGTCAGCGACGACGTGGCGCTGTGCATCGCCTTCGGCGGCGACGGGACGATCCTGCGGGGCCTGCGGCGTTACGCCGGCACCGGCGTCCCGGTGCTCGGGGTCAACTACGGCGAGGTCGGCTTCCTCGCGACGCTCGAGCCCGACGAACTCGACGGCTTCGGGTTCGAGCGCGCGTTCGCCGGCGACTTCGACACGCTGCCCCTGCCGGCGATCGTGTTCCAGACGGGCAATGGGACCGTCCACAAGGCCATCAACGACATCTCCTTTCACCGCAAGGTGGGCGGCCGCGTCGCGGAGCTCGCCTACGGTGTCGGGCGCGAGGAGGTCGGCTCGGTGCGCTGCGACGGCTTGGCCGTCTGCACCCCCGCCGGCTCGACGGGCTACAACCTCGCCAACGGCGGGCCGGTCCTGGCCTGGGGCGTGGAGGGCTTCTGCGTGTCGTTCATCGCGCCGCATTCGCTGACCGCGCGCCCGCTCGTGGTCGCGCCCGCCGACACGCTGACGGTCTCCAACCACGGCCGCGAAGCGGTCGACGTCTTCGTCGACGGGCGGCCGGTCTGCGAGATCGCGCCCCGCGAGGACATCAACGCCCGCTTCAAGCCGGCCGCGACGGCGCTCGCGCAGCTGCCGGGGTCGTCGTTCTACAAGCGGCTGCGGGCGAAGTTCGGCCGCCTGAGCTCGTGACAAAAGGCCCGCAGGCGCCCGATCCGTCGGGCGCCGCTGCTACACCGTGGCAATGCTCTGCGAGTTGCGCGTCGAGAACCTCCTGCTGATCGAGCGGGCCGAACTACGGCTGGCCCGCGGGCTGAACGTGCTCACGGGGGAGACGGGGGCGGGAAAGACGGTGCTCGCCCACGCTCTCGACCTTCTGCTCGGCGGACGGGCAAAGCCCGGCATCGTGCGGCCCGGCGCCGCCGAGGCCTATGTCGAGGGCGTCTTCGAGCTGCCCGACGCGCTGCGCGGCGAGCTCGGCGAGCGCCTTCCCGCCGATGCCGAGGAGGTCGTGCTGGCGCGGCGGATCGGCGCCGACGGCCGCACCCGCGCGCTCGTCAACGGCCGCTCGGCGACGGTCACGGACCTGCGCGAGCTCGCCGAGCCGCTCATCACGTTCTACGGGCAGCACGAGCACCGCAAGCTGACGCTCGCGGGCGCCCAGCTCGAGATCCTCGACGGCTTCTGCGGCGAGGCCCAGCTCGCCCGCCGCGCCAAGGTCGCCGCTGCACACGGCGTGGCGCGGGAGGCACAGACGGCGCTCGCCGAGCTGCAGGCGCTGGCCGGGGCGCGCGAGCGCGAGCTCGACCTGCTGGACTTCGAGCTCGCCGAGATCGACGCGGCCGAGCCGAGCGAGGCGGAGGCGGACGGGCTGCGCGCCGAGCGCGAGCGCCTGCGTCACGTCGAGGCGCTGCGCGGGGCGTCGCTCGCCGCCGCCGAGGCGGCGAGCGCCGACGAGGGCGGCGTCGCGAGCCTGCTGGCCGCCGGCGGCCGCGGGCTGCTCGGCGCGCAGGGGATCGATCCGGGCCTCGACGCCCTCGCGGAGCGCTGGCACGCGCTGATCTACGAGGTCGAGGACGTGGCCGGCGAGCTGCGCGCGTACGCCGAGGGGCTGGATGCAGAGCCCGGCCGGCTGGACGCCGTCGAGGAGCGCCTCGCGGTGCTCGATCGCCTCGAGCGCAAGCACGGCGGCACGATCGCGGCCGTGCTCGCGCACGCCGGCGCCTGCCGGGCACGGCGCGAGGAGCTCGTGGACGCCGAGGTCGCCATCGAGGCCGCGACGGCGCGCCTGGCGGCTGCGCGCTCCCAGCTCGCGGCGGGGTGCAGCGCGCTGCGCAAGGCCCGCGCCGCGGCCGGCCCCAAGCTCTCGGCGGCCGTGCGGCGGCGCCTGGACGAGCTCGCCATGAAGGGCGCCGCGTTCGACGTGGCGCTCACCGAGCGCGAGCCGGGCGCGACCGGCAGTGACGTCGTCGAGTTCCTCATCGCGCCCAACCCCGGCGTGCCGGCCGGCCCGCTGCGCGAAACGGCCTCCGGCGGCGAGCTCTCGCGCATCATGCTCGCGCTGATGGGTGTGGCGGCGGCGGGGGCCGGCGGCGCCGGCACGCTCGTGTTCGACGAGGTCGACGCCGGTATCGGCGGTCAGACCGCGCGCGCCGTCGGCGATCAGCTGCGCGCCCTCGCCGCCGAGCGCCAGGTCATCTGCATCACGCACCTGCCGCAGGTCGCCTCCCTGGCGGCGCGGCACTTCTCGATCTCCAAGGACGCGACCCGCATCCCCGCGCAGACGACGGTCACCGAGCTGCGCGACGACGAGGTGGTTTCCGAGCTCGTGCGGATGCTCGGCGCCGACGGCGACGCCGACCAGGCGGCGCGCCGGCATGCCGAGGAGCTGCTGCGCGCGGCCTGATCAGCAGCGCGGGACGGCCGCGTTGCCCGGCGACGACGGAAAGTGGCGGGCCGTGAGCGTGATCGGCTGCGCAGCGTCGTGGAGGTGCCGTGGGAGCCGGGCCGGGCGTAGAAGCGAATTCGGTAGCAACGATCCGCGCGCGTGAAGAGATGCGCCGCGTCCCGGCGCAAGTCTTCTCAGCGCGCCGCCTGTACGACATCGACGATGGCACCGATGACGGCGTCCGGGTCCTCCTCCTCGACCGCGTGCCCCGTGGTCACGACGACCTGCTTGGCCCGCGGGCTGAGCACCAGCCAGCCCCGCTGCGCCTGGACGTTTCGCCGCATCCCGCGCCGCTCGCTCGCAAACGGCGACTCCCTGATCTCGGCGGCGGAATACCGGTTGCTGATGATCGTCACCGGGATGTCGCCGATCCGCTTGCGCGCGTTCCAGGCGTCCTTCTCGACCTGCAGGAAGTCGCGCTTCTCGACATTCTCCGGGTTGTCGGGATCGGTCTCCTCCACGATCTCGCGCGGCGGATCCTCGAACGGGGGCGGGACCTCGACGAAGACCATGCCGGCCGTCTCGCGCGGATGGGCCACGGCGTACCCCGCGGAGATGTATCCGCCTCCGGAGGTTCCCACCAGCACGTACGGTCCGGGGATCCGGGCGCGGTCGAGGAGCGCCTCGAGGTCACCGACGAGCTCCTTCAGCCCGCGCGGTCCGGGCGCCGGGCCGCTGCGCCCGAGGTTCGCACGGTCGTAGACGCATGTCCGCGTGATCACCGAGACGTCGGGCTCGGCGAAGGCGTAGGAGTCGCTCGTGTCGCCATCGCCGCCCTCCATGAGGACCGTCGGCGAGCCGGTCCCGGTGCAGCGCACATAGAGGTCGCGGCTGCCGCCGATGTCCACGACGCGATCAAGCCCGCCGCCGCCGGAGGTGCCCGGCGCCGTGCTCGTGCTCGTCGTGGGGCCCGCCGCGGGCGCCGGCGGGCTGTCGTCGTCTCCGCAGCCGGCGAGCGTGAGTGCGACGAGCGTGACGACGATCGAGAGCATGAGCGCGCGCATGCCCGAGCGAGCCTACGCCTGCGGGAATCCGCGGACAAGCCTTGCCATATGCCGATATGGGTATGTAAGTTCCTGCCATGGCACGAGCGGCGACCACGGCAGATGCGTTCAACGCCGTGGCCGAGCCGCGCCGCCGGCAGATCCTCGACGTCCTCGCCGGGGGCGAGCGACCGGTCAACGACCTCGTGAGCGCGCTCGGGCTGACCCAGCCGCAGGTGTCCAAACACCTGCGCGTGCTGCGCGAGGTGGGGGCCGTCGATGTCCGCGAAGAGGGACGGCGGCGCCTGTACCGGCTCAACGGCCACGCGCTCAAGCCGATCCACGACTGGGTGAAGAGCTACGAGGCCTCCTGGGAGGAGCGCTTCGAGGAGCTCGACGGCGTGCTGGAAGACCTCAAGCGACGCAAGAAAGGTGATGACGATGACCAGTCCTAACACCACCGCCAAGGTGACGCTGCCTGCGGACGAGCAGATCCTCGTCACGCGGGAGTTCGATGCCGCCCCGCCGATCGTCTACAGGGCGTGGACGACGCCCGAGCTCGTCGAGCGCTGGTGGAGCGGGCAGCGCGGCGAGATGACGCTCGCCGAGATCGACCTGCGCGTCGGCGGCACGTGGCGCTACGTGATGGTCGCCGAGGGCGGTACGAGGTGGGCTTCCACGGCGAGTACCGCGAGATCGTCCCGAACGAGCGCATCGTCGCGACCGAGGTCTACGAGGGGCCATGGCCGCAGGACGGCGAGCCCGCCGTGACCACGGTGACGTTCACCGCCCTCGACGACGGGCGCACGCTGCTCGAGCAGCTCATGCAGGTCGCCAGCAGGCAGGAGCGCGACGCGATCATCGCCACCGGACTGGAGACCGGGATCCACGAGCAGCTCGACCTCATCGACGAGCTGACGCGCAGCCTGGATTGAACCGGGTTGCACGACGGCCGGGTCCCGCCCCGGCCGGGGCGGGTTATACACCTGCGGGGGGGCATACTCGACCCGGCCTCCGCGCGCGCTGCGGCACCCCTACACGCCGCGCGCAGCCGCCGACCGGTAGGTCGCGATCCCGAAGCCGATCCCGATCGTGGCCCACAGGATCGCTTGCGTTCCGAGCGAGCTGAGCCGGAACTCCCAGATCAGCGGCGCCGGGAACTCCTTGGGCACGTCCTGCACGGAGGGCAGGGCGAGCGCCAGTCCGCCGGCGACGGCGATGAACGTTCCCGCGCCGGAGAGTGGCCGCGCCCACGGCGGCGCGTCCGGGCGCAGGGACCACATGACGCGTGCGGCGGCGAGCATCGCCAGCGCCGACCCGACGAGCAGGATCAGGTAGGAGGTCGTGCGGTCGCCGATTGTGCCCGGGTCGCCGACGGCCGGTGGATTGGGTGGGTACTTGATGAACGGTACGAGCACGATCGCGATGAAGATCGCCGCGGCCAGGCGCGTCGCGAGCTGCCAGTCGGTGCGCTGCGAGCCGCGGCCGCGCAGGGTCGCGAAGGTGATCGCGAACAGGCCGCCGGCGGCGATGCCGTACAGCGCGGTCGCGAGGAACAGGCCGCCGCGCTGCTCAGGGCGGCTGACGACCCAGTCGCTGATGCCGGCAAGCGGGACGAAGACGAGGCTCGCGTGTGCCATCGCCGCCTCCTCGATGTCGATCGCGTCCTGAACGCGTGGCTCGCCGAAGACGAACGCGAAGACGCCGGCGAGCAGCCCGGCGACGGCACCGACGACGAGACCCCTGCGAAGGAGGGTCCAGATCATGGGCCGACCAAGCCTCAGGCTAAGGGGCTAGTGACAGGGGACGCCGAGCAGATGGCGTCCATCGTGCATGAGCTCGTGCAGGAATGAGCCGCTCTGGGAGATGACCCCCTGGTCGTACTGCACGAGATAGATCATGAGCACGAGCAGCGCGCCGAGCAGCAGCGCCGGCAACAGTTTGCGAAGCGGAAGCGGCTGGACGGTGACTGCTGGTTGCATGCGTGGATCCTCCGAGAGATGGTGCGTCCCTCGTCGAGGTGTCGCGGCGGCCAGGTTCCTGACTTCCGGGACCCATGACCCCGGTCACAGTGGCGCGACCATCCCGGACTCTCACCGGGTTCCCCGCGCCGCCACGCTGAGGGTGGAACCCTAGCGCGCACAGCAATCAGGCGCCTTGCTCGACTCCGACGAAGTAGACGAGCAGTATCGCGGCGCCCGACAGTGGGCCTGCAGGGCACGCGGATATGCTGGCCGTGATGCATCGAGGCCGTGATGCCTATCCGGCCGTCGTGGCACGCCCGCTCACCGATCGCTGCCCTGGCGTCCTTCGCCTGCACCAGTCCGGAGACGGGCTGCTGGCGCGCGTGCGCCTGCCCGGCGGGGTGCTTCCGGCGACCGCGTTCGCCGCGGTCCGGGAGGCCGCGAGTCTCGGCAACGGACTGCTCGAGCTGACCTCGCGAGCGAACCTCCAGGTGCGCGGTCTGCCCCACGCGGCCGCGGAGGCCGTCGCGGACCTGCTGTGGTCCTCGGGGCTGCTGCGCTCGCTCGAGCACGATCGCGTGCGAAACATCGCAGCGAGCCCGCTCGGCGCCCGTCACCCGTCCGCGCTCGTGGCCACGGATGCGCTCGTCGCACGGCTCGATGCCGGCCTGTGCGCCGATCCGAACCTCAGCCGGCTGCCGGGACGCTTCCTCTTCGCGGTCGATGATTCGAGCGCGACGCTCGGCGGGCGCGTGGCGGACGTGGCCCTCGTCGCCGAGGCCGACGGTCGCCTCCGGCTGGTGCTCGCCGGCGCGCCAACCGACCGCCATGGCGATGAACAGCTCGCGCTGGACGCCGCGCGGGCGTTCCTCGCCGCGCGCGCCGAGCAGGGGGCGGAGGGCGTCTGGCGGATCGCCGACCTGCCCGGTGGCCCCGCGGTCGTGGCGCACCGGCTCGGGGCGACGCTCGTCACCGCGTCCGGCGGCCGCACGGAGCGCCGCGACGACGCGCTCGCCCTCGGCGCCGGCGAGCAGGCCGACGGGCGCAAGGCGGTCACGGTGCTGCCGCCGCTGGGGCGCCTGGACATCGCGATGCTCGACGCGATCGCGCGCCTTGCCGGCGAAGACGTGCGCCTGTCGCCGCGGCGCACGCTGACGTTCCTGGACGTCGCGCCGGCGCGAGCGACGGCGTTGCTCGCCGCGCTGGAGCGCGCGGGGTTCGTCACGACCTCGATCTCGGGATGGGCGGGGCTCTCGGCGTGCGCTGGCCGGGGCGCGTGCGTCCGCGCGCGCTTGGACGTGCGTGGCGCGGCGGCGCGACGGTCGCAGGTGCGCGCGCCTGGCGCGCCCGCCGAGCACTGGGCGGCCTGCGAGCGCGGCTGCGGGCGCCCGCCCGGCGCCGTGGCCATCACC
>Ga0136615_10001919_pt1 | contig 10213 bp, 7 predicted proteins | sample AntDrymUQ2882206_2_FD_106647 | JGI IMG/M metagenome (GOLD analysis project Ga0136615, IMG submission 106647) | Polar desert sand microbial communities from Dry Valleys, Antarctica - metaG UQ288 (22.06) | ecosystem: Environmental > Terrestrial > Soil > Desert | place: Antarctica: Dry Valley...
AGCTCTCGAAGCCCTCGACGCCGAGATGCGCACGTACCTCGAGAAGCAGATCGGCGACGGGGGCGCGGTCGAGTGGCTGCGCGGCGCCGATGTCCGCTACCGCGGCCAGAACTGGAACGTCACGGTCGACTTCCCGGGTGTCGTCGATCGCGCAGCGGTCGAAGGGCTGGTCGAGCGCTTCGAGGCCGAGCACGAGCGACTGTACGGAACGCGACTCGAACCCGGGTCGCCGGTCGAGCTCAGAGCCGTGCGCCTAACCGCGATCGGCCCACCGCGCGGCCCGCTCGTCTCGGCCGGTGCTGCCGGCTGGGAGCGTCCCGACGGACGCCGAGCCGCCGACTTCGGCGGCGAGCTCGGCCGGGTCGAGACACCCGTGCGGAGTCGAGGCGCGATCGGCTCCGAGCCGGTGGAGGGGCCGATGCTGATCGACGAGTACGACACGACCGTGGTGGTGCCCCCGGGGTGGACGGTCCGTGCCCACGCGAGCGGCGCGCTGGTTCTCGATCACGTGAGGGTCGAAGGAGCCCGTCCGCGCTCGGGCGGTACACCCGAGAGCGACGCGATCGCGCGCGGGATCCTTGCGAACGGGCTTGCGACGGTCGCCGACGAGATGGCGACGACCATCTTCCGCACGGCACACTCTGCCGTCGTCAGGGACGCGATGGACTTCTCGGCTGCCCTCTGCGGCGCGACGGGCGAGACGATCGCCCAGGCCGTCACCATCCCACTCCAGCTCGGATCGATCCCGAACGCGATGCGGACGCTGTTCGAGCGCTTCGAGCGGAAGTTTTGGCCGGGCGACGTCTACATGGTCAACGACCCCTTCGACGGCGCGAGCCACACGCCGGACATCTTCGTGGTGAAGCCGGCCTTCGCCGGTGACGTCCTCCTCGGCTTCGGCGTCAGCATCGCCCACCACGCCGACGTCGGCGGCCGCGTGCCCGGCACGATCGCGTGCGACAGCACGGAGGTGTTCGAGGAGGGGCTGCGGATTCCGTGGGTGCGACTCTACGACCGGGGGGTACCGGTCGAGAGCATCTTCCGGATCTTTCGCGCCAACGTCCGCATGCCCCGCGAGGCGATCGGCGACCTCAGCGCGCAGGTCTCTGCCTGCACGATCGGCGAGCGCGGCCTGCAGGCGCTCGCCGCCCGTCACGGGGCTGCACGGCTCGCCGAGCTGATGGCGGGTCTGCTCGACCACACCGAGCAGCTCCTGCGCCAGGAGATCGCCCGGTGGCCCGACGGCACGGCGACGTTCACCGACTACATGGACTCCGATGGAATCGACGTGTGCGACGTGCCGTTGACGGTTCGGCTGACGATCCGCGGCGACGAGCTGACGGCAGACTTCTCGGACTCGGCGCCGATGGTGCGAGGCGCGCTCAACTGCACGCCGTCGTTCGCCGAGGCGAGCGTCCTCCACACAATCATGGCGGCCTCGGCCGTTGACATCCCGCGGACGGCGGGCGCCACACGGCCGATCACCGTCGTCACGCGGCCGGGGACGGTGACCCACGTGGTCATGCCGGGCGCCTCCTCGATGCGAGGGATCACCGGCTACCGCCTCTCGGACGTGATGAACGGCGCGCTCGCCCAGCTCGTGCCCGATCGCGTTCCCGCAGCCGGCGAGGGCGGCAGCACGCTCGCCTTCTTCTCGGGGCGGTCGGACGGTGAGCCGTTCGTCTACAGCGAGCTCGTCGTCGGCACGTGGGGCGGCCGCCCGGTCGCCGACGGGAACGACGGGCTCGCCAATCCGTGCGCGAGCATGGCGAACATCCCCGTCGAGGTGGCCGAGGTCGACTGGCCGATCCGCGTCGAGCGCTACGGGCTCGTGCCCGACTCCGGCGGCGCCGGGCGCTACCGCGGTGGGCTCGCCGTGGAGCGGGTCTGGCGCGCCCTCGCGCCGGAGACCCTCCTTCAGGTTCGCTCCGACCGGCAGGTGCACCGGCCGTACGGCCTCGCCGGTGGGCTCCCCGGGGAGCGCTCGTCGAACGTGATCATCCGTTGCGACGGGGCGCTCGAGCGGCTTCCGCCGATGTTCGGGACCGTGCTCCGGGTCGGCGACGTCTTCCACCACCGCATGGCCGGCGGCGGTGGGTGGGGCGACCCGTTCGGGCGCGAGCCGGAGGCCGTCGCCCGCGACGTCCGGGACGGCAAGGTCACCCGTGGAGCCGCGCGGGAGCAGTACGGCGTGCACTTTTCCGAGGACGGCTCGGTGGACGCGGCTGCCACCCGGGAGCAGCGGGGAGAACGGGGGCGAACGTGGCTGACCTGATCGTGCGCGGCGGGACGATCGTCGACGGAAGCGGCGGCGAGCCGTACCCCGCCGACGTCGTCGTGAGCGGCGGGCGCATCGTCGAGATCGGCCGACCCGGACCGACCGACGCGGCAGAGCTCGATGCAAGCGGGCTCTTCGTCGCGCCGGGATTCATCGACGTGCACAGCCACTCCGACTACACCTTGCTCGTCGACCCTCGTGCCGTCAGCGCCGTCCACCAGGGCGTCACGCTCGAGGTGATCGGCAACTGCGGCCACGGGTGCTTCCCCGTCCGCGACCGCGAGCTGGCGCGGAACGCGATCTACGGCTACGACGAGGCGGTTCCGCTCGCCTGGAGCGGTGCGCACGAGTACTTCGACGCGCTCGAGCGAGCGAGGCCCGCGGTGAACGTCCTCAGCCTCGTCCCGAACGGGCAGTTGCGACTCGACGCCGTCGGTCTCCGGCAGCGGCCGGCGACGAGAGACGAGCTGCGCGACATGGAAGCGCGGCTCTCGGAGTCGCTCGAGGAGGGGGCATGGGGCCTCTCGACGGGTCTCGAGTACGCGACCGAGGCGGGGGTGCCGGAGGAGGAGATCGAGTCCTTGTGCAGAGTCGTGGCCCGCGTCGGCGGTCTGTACGCGACGCACACGCGCAAGCGGGACGACGGAGCCGCCGGCGCAGTCGTGGAGGCCGTACGGACGGCGGAGCGTGCGGGCGTGCGCCTCCAGGTCTCGCACCTCGTTCCGCGCAGCGGTCTCGAGGAGGGTGAGCGGTGCATCGAGGTGGTCGAGGAGGCCGCGGGCCGGGGACTCGACGTCGCCTTCGACATGCACACGCGGCTGTTCGGCTTCACCTACCTGCCGACCGCGCTGCCGGCGTGGGCTCTCGAGGGGGGGCCGCGAGCACTCGAGCAGCTGCTGCGCGAGCCCCAGGCGCGGGAGCGGATGAAGCGTCACGAGAGCATCCTCAGCGCGGGGAGCGACTGGGGCCGGATCGTGCTCCTCGACAACGACGTCTGGCCGCAGCAGTCCCGCCGGGACGTCGCCTCGATCTCGGCCGAACGGGGCCAGGACCCGCTCGACACCGTCTACGACCTCCTGCTCGAGGGGGCAGACGGGATGCACCGACTGATGGTGATGATCCACTGCTACACCGAGGAGCAACAGCTCCAGGCGTTCACCCATCCGCTCTGCATGCCCGGCTCGGACGCGACGACGCTCGCACCCGACGGGCGGCTCGCCGGGTCGGTCTTCCACGGGGCCTACACCTGGGCGGCGTGGTTCTACCGGTTCATGGTCCGCCAGACGCGGACGCTGACCGCGCCGGATGCGATCCGACGGCTGACGTCGCTTCCGGCCGAGCGCCTCGGACTCGGGGAGAGGGGCCTCCTGCGGGTCGGCGCATTCGCCGACCTCGCGATCTTCGACCCCGAGACCTTCGGCGAAGTGGCGACGACGTTCGCGCCGAACCAGCTTGCAGCGGGGATGCGGCACGTCGTCATCAACGGGTCACTCACCCTTGCGAACGGCGTCCTCACCGGGGTGCGCGCTGGAACCGTGCTCAGGCGCGGAGGCGGCGGGTGAGATCGGTAACCGGAAGAGTCGGACTCAGGTGCCCGGCGGCAGGGCGGTGTCGAAGCGGAGGCCGCTCCACCCCTCGCCCTCGCCGGTCCGCTTGCGGCGGCCGATCCAGAGCACGGTGCCGCCCGAGGGCGTGCGGGCCAACTGGTAGCGACGGGTCACGACCGCGCCGTCACGGGGAACCTCCTCCTCTGCCAGCCGGAGGCGGTCCGTCGCCACGTCGGCCTCGGGCGCGCTGCGCAGGAGGACACCGCGCGGATGGGCAGGTCGGTCGTGCCGTCGTCCCGGAAGTGCAGCAGCGGCCGGCGCTCGAGCTCGATCGCGCCGGGCCGTCCACCGGCCATGGGCACGGCCACGAAGGGGATCCAGTGGTCGGGAACCGGGGTCATGAGCCGGTAGACGATGGCGGCGTCTCCGAGGTCGTCGGGAAGCCGCTGGCGCAGCGACACCGGCGTCGCCAGGCGTCCCCGGTTGACCGGCTCGCCCGACGCGCCCTGCACGATCCGCTCGACGCCCCACACGAGGTTTGCCATCTCGTCCCGGAACAGCGCCACCTCTTCGAGCGGGTCACCCTCGAGGACGTGCGGCACGACGGGCGGGACGATGAAGAGATCGGCGCGGCGGCTGACGTCGGTGCTGGGCGTGAGCCCGAACATCGACCAGCCTCCCGGCTGGCGCGTCGGGCCGACGTCCACCTTCTCGCCGAAGGTGTCGTACACCGCGAGCGACCCGACCCGGACGACCGACCCCGCCGGCAGATCGACCGGGAGCACGAACCAGTCCACGCCGAAGGTGAGCGAGAACTCGACGAGCGCCATGCGGGTCAGGTCGGTCGGTCCGGCCTCGACACCGCCGAGGTACACGTTCCCGTCCTCGAAGGCCCAGAGCCGGTCGGCCGGCATACCCGGGAACCTGGCCGGCATCGGCACGAGCACCTTGCGGATCGTCCCTCCGGTGCGGCCGGCCGGCGTCGCCCCGAGCTCGACCCCGTCGACCGCGTCGAAGTCGGCCCAGTCCAGGCGACCGGTCGTGTACTCGTCCGCCCGCAGTACGGCGCGTCCGGACGGCAGCTCGGCCTGGACGGCGAAGGCGTACTCCTGCCGGTGCGGGTTCCAGGATGCCCGCCCGGGGGGTGCGACGAGCTGAGTGCGATACCAGCGCAGCCAAGCACCGAGCACCGCCCGGGCCTTGGCCGCGCCGCCGCCCGGCACGGTGAGTCCGGCGGGCATGCCCGTCAGCGGCCCGTCGCCACCGTCCAGGGGAGCGAGGTCAGCCTCGACGAGGCCGGCGTCGGGGACGCGACCCGCCAGGACGACGGCGCGGGCGCTGCCCTGCGGATCTCGCTCGTCGTGGTGCCGGGGTGGGAACTTCCAGCGCTCGACGACCCTCGGCCGCAACCGCCCGAGGCCCGCCGCATCGAGCAGCCGCAGGAGTTGCAGGCCCGCCTCGGCGCGAACGCGCGCGGCCCGAGCGACCGCCTCGGCCTCGACGAGCGGCTCCAGCAGGATGTCCTCGTCGACGAGGTCGACCGCCGTGGTAGCCGCGCCCGGGCCTGCGGCGCCGGGGTGCAGGCGGGACAGGGGGGCGTGCTCGACCTCGACGACTGCAGAGACGGGAGTGCCGCCGTCCTCGCCGCGGAGCTCGTCGAACTGCCACTGGCGTGCGAGGAGCCACAGCGGGTCGCCGAGCAGGGTCTGCAGGCCGGGGGTCAGGTCGGGGCTCAGCGCCAGCGGCTCGAGGCGTGACCACGTGACGACCGACGGCAGCTTGACGAGCTCCAGGTCGAGCTCGGCCGGCGGCAGATTCCAGAGGCGGTCGGGCATGGCTCCCGTCAATCCTTTCCAACGACGCCCGCCGCGGCGGCGGCGGTGAGGAGGCCCCTGGCCCTCGCGAGCTCGACCAGCCCCTTGAACGAGACCGAGGGGACGTCCCGGGTGTAGTTGTTCGGGAGGTACAAGGCCGGCAGCAGGCCGCTGAACCCCTCGATCTCCTTCAGCGACAGCGCGCGCAGGCGCGCGAGCTCGGCCGTCTCGTGCACGGTGGCGAGGAGGGTGTCCAGGTCCCATCGCTCCGGGTTCGGCCGGGGATGGACGGCGAGGACGACGGCCTGCGGCGGCCGCGCAGCGGGGGCGTCGTAGTGGAAGGCGAGCCCGGCCGTGTGCTCCCTGGCCGGAATCGTCTCGGCCCAGGCGTCGACGGCGAGGCCGGCGACGGGCCCGGCCGGGTCGAAGCCGTCCGGCGCGACCACGAGGAGCCCCACGGTTCCGGCGGGCGGCGGGCCTGCCGTTCCGAAGGGCAGCTCGCACCAGCGTGCGCCCGGCCGGTGCGGGAGTTGGGCCACCGTGAGCTGGCCGGTCACGCCGACCCCGGCCGCTTCGGCATGGGTGAGAAGGCCCGAGAGGGGGTCGAGCTCGGGCCGCACGAGTGCCGCACGGTGGAGCCAGGTGATCGCGGCCGTCGGGTCGTCGCCGAGGAGGCTGTTGCGATCGGCGACCGAGGCGACGAGCTCCGCCGGCTCCGCCAGCGTGGACACGGGGAGCACGGGCTGGTGAGCGCCGAGGGCAAGCCGGATGATCTCGAGCTGCCGGTCGACGGGATCGGCGTCGGCCGGCTCGGGACGGGCCCGCGTCTCCTCGATGCGAACGAGGGTGGCGGCGAGGCCGGCCACCCGGAAGGAGCTCGACCTGGAACATCTCAGGCGTTTCCTCTCGCGCTGGAGGTCACGATCGTCGTGAGGCCTCCTGCTGACGGGAGCGGTGCAGCCTTTGGGGCGGGAGCGTCTGCACGCTCCCGCCCCGCGACGCCGCAATGAAGCGCATTCGTTACGGGCCCCAACCAGTGCCTCCGGCAAGCGTGGCAGCGAGACCGGCGAGCGTGACGAGAAGAGTCTGCATCCGAGCCGACATGGTTCACCCCCTTTTCCTCTGCGGGATCCGTCGTAGGCATTGTTCCCTGCGGCCGAGAAACAAGTCGCAGACGTCTCAATAGCAGGAACTCGCGTTGACGCGGCGTCCCGGAAGCGTCAGGATTCTGGCTGGGTGGGAAACAATCGGGCTCCAGGGGAGGGAGAGTCGGTCGGCGGGCGGATACGCCGGCTGCGACTCGAGCGCGGACTCTCGCAGGCGAAGCTCGCGGAGCCGGGTGTCTCCCACGGCTACATCTCGCGGATCGAGGCGGGTGACCGGCAGCCGTCGTTTGCGGTCCTGCGGAAGCTCGCTCGCACGTTCGCTGTCTCGGTCCTGTACTTGGAAACAGGGAGCGAGACCCCGACCGAGGAGGACCGAGAGCTTCGGCTCAGCGACGCCGAGCTCGAGCTCCGGCTCGCGAAGGAACCGGGCGGAGCCGAGAACACGCTTCGCGAGCTGCTGGAGGAAGCGACCGAGGCAGGTGATGCCGGCGCGGCGACGCGGGCTCGTTCGGCGCTGGGCCTCGCCGCCCTCCGCCGCGGCGACCACCGAGCCGCCATCGAGCACCTCGAAGTCGCTGTTACTTCGCCCCGCGTCACGCCGCTCTCGCATCCGGACGTGTACGGAACCCTCGGCCGCTCCTACGTCTCGGCAGGCACGCCGGTGAAGGCCGTCGACCTCTTCGAGCGTTGCCTGGATGAGCTCGAGGAGACGGCTCCGGAGAGCAGCGCCGTCTACGTCCGCTTCGGGACGTACCTCAGCTACGCACTCTCGGACATCGGGGAGTTCGCGCACGCGCACGAGGTGGTCAGCAAGGCGCTCGAGCGGGCGGGTGACGTCGTCGACCCCTACACGCGCGTTCGCCTCTACTGGTCGCAGGCCCGGCTTTCGGCGGCGCAGGGCGACACACAGGACGCGCTCGCGAACCTGCGCCGCGCGATCGCGCTGCTCGAGGCGACCGAGGACACCCGGCACCTGGGGCGGGCCCACCTCCTCTGCGCCGAGATCCTCACCTTCGGGGGTGAGGCGAAGGACGCCGGCTCGCATCTGGATCTGGCGGAACGCTTGCTCGGCAGTCGCCCCGATGCGGAGGATCTGTATTGGCTTCGTGCAGAACAGGCCCGGCGCGCAGCCCAGCTCGGCGATGCTGACCAGGCTGTCGCACGAGCCAGAGAAGCGCTCGCGCTGATCGGAGACACCGACCCCGCCACCCAGGGGACTGCCTACTGGGCACTTGCCGAGGGGCTTGCCAGGAAGGGCGACGCGGAAGCTGCCGACGACGCCTTCCAGCAGGCCGTGGAGCTTCTGACGGAGCAGCGAGTCTGGCGGGAAGCAGCGAAGGTCTGTCAGAGCTGGGCGAGGATGCTGCGACAGACAGGACGGGCCAGCGAGGCCTTCGACCTGCTCGAGCAGGCGGCCGATCTGGCCGGACGCGGCGCTGCAGGCGTCGCCCGTCTCGCGCGCTGACGAGCGGCCCAGCTCGCAACTCCGGGGCCGATGAGCATTCCGGCCGCCGTCCTCAACCTTCCGTTGGAGGGGGTGCGTGGAGCAGGGTGAGCGAGAAGAAAAGCGGTTCCGCCGACCACGTTCCCCGTGTGCCCGACGAAGAGCCCCACCGGTGTGTCGGCCACCTCCCAGCTGACGCCGTACCCGGTTCGCTCGCCGCTCGAGGGACGCCGGTCCGCAAAGGCTGTCTGCGTGCCGGCGCTGAGGAACGACGTATCGCCGAGCTTCGAGCCCAAACGCGCGACCTCCTCGGCGGTCGAGACCAGGCCACCCGAGGGGTAGCGGTCACTCAGGTCGACCGTGGGAGCCGGCTCCGCGCTGCGATCACCGCGAACCTCGTAGAGCGCGGCCCGCCCGCGCACCCCTGGCACGTCGAGCCGGGTGTGCTCCAACCCGAGCGGCGCGAAGACCTCCCGGCGTAGAACCTCGACGAAGCGTTCGCCGGATGCTCCCTCGAGCGCGGCGCCGAGCAGGTTGAACCCGTAGCTCGAGTAGGAGTAGTCGCTGCCGGGACGGAAGAGGAGCGGGTCGGCTGCAACGATGCGCAGGCTGTCGGTGATCGACTCGTAGCGGTCTGTGCTCAGGGCCTCTCCGCCGCGGTAGTGCCGGATGCCGGCCTGGTGTGAGGCGAGGTGCGCGAGCGTGATGGTGCCTCGCTTCTCCGGGAACGTCGGGAACGTACGTCTGAACCGGCACGTCGAGATCGACCGTCCCGGACTGGGCCAGGCGCGCGAGCGCTGTCGCCGTGAACGTCTTCGAGACGCTGCCGATGCGAAACAGCGTCGTCCGCGTCGTCGCGGTGCTGCGCGCGACATCGGCGAGGCCGCAGACGCGTGACCAAACGATCTTGCCGTCGACGGCCACCGCCAGCTGGAGGCCGGGAGCTCCGAAGGCGGTCTTCATCCGCGCCACCAGCGGCCTCGCCCGCCCGATCGGGCGGGCGAACTCCGCCGCGGCGACGGCGTCGCGGCAACTGTTCTTCGCCCAGGCCGGCGCCGCCTGCTCCTGCGCCCCCTCTCGGGTGGAGCTCGAAGCGAGCACGACGGCAGCTGAGGTGACAAGCGCGGCGACGACCACGATGAGCGCCTTGCGCATCAGATCTCCCTCCTCGTCTCGCGCCAGCCCGCGAGCCCGAGCGTGGCCGCGATCCAGAGCAGCACGACTGCTGCCGCGACCGCCAGTGGGATCCCGAGGGTCTCGAGGTCGAGCTCCTCGCGTGCGAAGCGGTTCAGGGCCACCCCGATCAGCGCCCACCGCGCGTTGCCGAGTCCCGGGTCGTGGGCGATCAGCGGCGCGACCGTCGTCTCCCAGGCGAAGAAGAGAACGATTGCCGCCACGCGCGAGCGGATCAGGGCCGCGAGCCCGAGCGACAGGCAGGCCGCCGTGCTGACCGTGACGAGCAGCAGCGCGAGGTCGTGCAACACGTCCGCAAGTGGCGGCATCGGCCCGCCCTCGGGAAGTGCGAGCCCGGCGGTGACGGCGAGCATGAACCCCGCGACGCCGAGGGCGTTGGCGACGAGGACCGCAGCCGGGATGCGGGCCAGGAACAGGCGGTGGCGGCGCACGCCGGTGGCGGCGAGATCCTTGAGCACACCGCCGGCGCGGTCGGCCGTGCCCACGGTCGCGCCGAGCAGGAGGGCGGCGAAGAAGGCGAAGCGGAAGAGGCCTTCGAGTGCCGCGCGGTAGCCGTCGCCTCCGCCGGCCGGCCCGTGGAAGCCGCTGTCGCCCGGTGACGACGCGTGCAGCCCGAACCGGACCGCCACGATGGCGATGACAGCGCCGACTGTCAACGAAGCCGCGACGAGCGTGACCGGTCGCTTGCGCAACTTGAGCAGCTCGGCGGCGCCGAGCGACCTCACGCTGCTTCCCGCTTCGCCGTCAGCTCGAGGAAGAGATCCTCGAGCGAGCGTCCCGGCGGCACGACGGTGGCGATGTCGCCTTCGGCGACGATCCGTCTTGCCGCG
>Ga0136615_10001920_pt1 | contig 10207 bp, 7 predicted proteins | sample AntDrymUQ2882206_2_FD_106647 | JGI IMG/M metagenome (GOLD analysis project Ga0136615, IMG submission 106647) | Polar desert sand microbial communities from Dry Valleys, Antarctica - metaG UQ288 (22.06) | ecosystem: Environmental > Terrestrial > Soil > Desert | place: Antarctica: Dry Valley...
CGCCGTCGCTGAACAGCCCGAGCACCCCCTCGATCTCGATCTGGTCGTCGAAGCTGAACACCCCTGTCCCGTATCCGACGGGTACTCCGTCGACCTCGAACGCGCTGATCCGGCCGCGGGTGACGCCAGTGGTACGGCCGATCTTGCGTACCAGGCCGCGGACCGCGTCCGGATCGACCGTCTCGGTCACCGGTCCGTCGTGCGCGGTCGGGTCGACCGGCACCTCGTCGTCGACCACGGCGACAGCGGCGTCCACGAGGTTCGGACCGTCAGGGTCGAGCGGGACCGCGGCCGCCAGGGCACCGATCCGGTCGGCGCCGGTCCCGCCGTCGGCCGGCCCTGGCTGGAGGACCTCGTCACCTCTCCGACCCAGGTCCGTCGCGGCCAGGACGTGGTTGTTGGACAGGACGTGCACCGTGCTCGCGCCGGCGATGCGGACGAACGCGCCGATCGTCCCGGCGCTCACCTCCACGTGGGCGACGCTGGAGCCGCGGACCAGCGGCCGGACCCGCTGCTGCAGCTCGGTCGCGGTCGGTTCGTCCGTACCCCCGACCGGTGGATCGCCCGGAACGGCCGGTCCGACCGCAAGTGCGCGTACGCGCCCGACGTAGCGCACGTCCGCGTCCGCGCCACCGCTCGCCCGCGCCGCCTCGATCCGACCGGATGGTTCCTCCGGACCGTCACCGGTCAAGCGGATCGCGATGCGGTAGCCGTCCGGGCGGTCCGACGGGACGATGCCGACGTAGATCCCGCCGGAGCCGTCACCAGGGTCGGCCGCGGCTATGCGTACCGATCGGGCCTCGTCGAGCAGCTCGGCCTTGCGCGCCCGTGCCTCGTCCAGATGCACGACTCACCTCCTGCAGCGACGCTACCGACCGGACGTGACGGGACCGAGCTTCAGCCGGCCCGGCGCAGGACCAGCATCGCGTGCGCCCGCATCATCACCTCCGCCTCGGCGGCGAGCGGCTCGCGGTCGGTGACGTCGACCTCGTTGGTGTCGATCTCGTAGGTCCAGGTCTCGCCGTACGCGGCCGGAGGAAGCCGGAACTTCACCTCGTCGTGGTCGGCGTTGAACAGGAGGAGGAACGAGTCGTCCAGCACGGGCTCGCCGCGCATGTCCGGCTCCGGGATCGCCTCGCCGTTGACGAACACGGTGATGCTCCGCGCATGGCCGCTCCAGTCGTCGTGGCCCATGTGCTCGCCGGCGGGGGAGAACCAGGCGATGTCGCTGATCTCCTCTCCGCTGCCCAGCCCGTCGAAGAACCGGCGGCGTCGGAACACCGGATGGTTCGCGCGGAACTCGGTCAACGTGCTGGTGAAGGCGAGAAGGTCAGGGTCCGCGGACTCCCACGACATCCATGCCAGCTCGTTGTCCTGGGCGTAGACGTTGTTGTTGCCGCGCTGGGAGCGGCCGATCTCGTCGCCGTGCAAGATCATCGGAATGCCCTGCGACAGCAGCACGGTGGCGAGGAAGTTGCGCTGCTGCCGGGCTCGGATGGCGAGCACTGCCTCGTCGTCGGTGTCGCCCTCGGCACCTGAGTTCCAGGAGCGGTTGTGGTTCTCCCCGTCCTTGTTCGCCTCGCCGTTGGCGTCGTTGTGCTTCTCGTTGTACGAGACGAGGTCGCGCAACGTGAACCCGTCATGGGCAGTGACAAAGTTCACCGAGGCGACCGGGCCCCGGCCGTCCTTCTCGTACAGGTCCGACGACCCGGTGATCCGGGAGGCGAACTCGCCGAGCGTGGACGGCTCGCCGCGCCAGAAGTCACGCACGGTGTCGCGGTACTTGCCGTTCCACTCGAGCCACAACGGCGGGAAGTTTCCGACCTGGTACCCGCCCGGACCGACGTCCCACGGCTCGGCGATAAGCTTCACCTGGCTGACAACCGGGTCCTGCTGGACCAGGTCGAAGAACGCGGACAGCCGGTCGACCTCGTGGAACTGGCGGGCCAGCGTGGCGGCGAGGTCGAAGCGAAAGCCGTCGACGTGCATTTCCAGCACCCAGTACCGCAGGGAGTCCATGATCATCTGCAGCACGTGGGGGCTGTTCATCTTCAGGCTGTTGCCGGTGCCGGTCGTGTCCATGTAGAACCGCGGGTCGTCGTCGACGAGGCGGTAGTAGGCGGCGTTGTCGATGCCGCGGAACGCAAGCGTCGGGCCGAGGTGATTGCCCTCGGCCGTGTGGTTGTACACGACGTCCAAGATCACCTGGATGCCGCAGAGGTGCAGCTCGCGCACCATCGCCTTGAACTCGAGCACCTGCTCGCCGTGCTCGCCCGACGACGAGTACGCGTTGTGCGGTGCGAAGAAGCCGACCGTGTTGTAGCCCCAGTAGTTGCTGAGGCCCTGGTCGCGCAACGTGTTGTCGTGCACGAACTGGTGGACGGGCATGAGTTCCACGGCCGTGACACCGAGGGCGCAGAGGTGCTCGACCATCGCGGGGTGAGCGAGCCCGGCGTAGGTGCCGCGGATCTCCTCCGGGATGCCGGGGTGGTTCTTGGTGAGGCCCTTCACGTGGGCCTCGTAGATCACCGACTCGTGATCCTTGGTGTCCGGTGCCCGGTCGTTCTGCCAGTCGAAGAACGGGTTCGTCACGACCGACTTCATCGTGTGCGGTGCGCTGTCCTCCTCGTTGCGCTTCCGGTGGTCGCCGAACTGGTAGCTGTAAAGCGACTCGTGCCAATCGATGTTGCCCTCGATGGCCTTCGCGTACGGGTCGAGCAGCAGTTTGGCCGGGTTGCACCGCTGGCCGCGGTTCGGCTCGTACGGGCCGTGAACCCGGAACCCGTACTGCTGACCGGGGGCCACGCGCGGCAGGTAGGTGTGCCACACGAACGCGTCGCGCTCGGAGAGCGGGACGCAGGTCTCGTTGCCCGCCTCGTCGAACAGGCAGAGATCGACCTGCTCGGCGACGGCGGAGAAGATCGCGAAGTTGGTCCCGGCCCCGTCGTAGGTCGCGCCGAGCGGGTACGGGGTGCCGGGCCAGATCTGCATAGAAGTTGATCTCCAACGTGTCAGCATGCCCGCAGGGCAGCAGCGAATGCCCGCGGCCAGTTGCGACCGGGACGGGTAGGGCTGTCTTCAGCCGGTTGGACCACCCGGCATCGGGAATCCCGCGGCGAACGCGCGGACCTCGGCTCCGATCCGCTCCACGCCGCGCTCGTCACCGACCTTCTCGGCCTCGACGACGGCGTCGATCCACCCGGCGACCCGGGCCATGTCGGTCTCGGTCATCCCGCGCGTGGTGACCGCGGACGTGCCGATCCGGATGCCCGACGGGTCGAAGGGCTTCCGGGGGTCGAACGGTACCGAGTTGTAGTTGAGCTCGATCCCAGCCCGGTCCAGGGCCTTGGCGGCCTGCTTGCCGGGGATCTGCTTGCCGGTCAGGTCGACCAGGATCAGGTGGTTGTCCGTACCGCCGGAGACGAGGTCGAACCCGCGCTCGGTGAGCCCTGCCGCCAGCGCCTTCGCGTTGGCCACGATCGCGTGCGCGTACGCGCTGAAGTCCGGTGTCGCCGCCTCGCCGAGCGCCACCGCGATCGCGGCGGTGGTGTGGTTGTGCGGCCCGCCCTGCAGACCCGGGAACACGGCCCGGTCGAGGGCCTTCGCGTGCTGCTCGTCACTCATGATCATCGCGCCGCGCGGCCCGCGGAGCGTCTTGTGCGTGGTGGTCGTGATCACCGGCGCGTGCCCGACCGGGGAGGGGTGAGCACCCCCGGCCACGAGGCCGGAGATGTGGGCGATGTCGGCGACGAGGATCGCGTCGACCTCGCGGGCGATCTCGGCGAACGCGGGGAAGTCGATCGTGCGGGGGATCGCGGTGCCGCCGCAGAAGATGATCTTCGGTCGCTCGGCGCGGGCGACGTCGCGCACCTCGTCGAGGTCGACGGTGCCGGTCTCCTTGCGCACGCCGTAGCGCACGGCGTTGAACCACTTGCCGGTCGCGGAGACCGACCAGCCGTGGGTCAGGTGCCCGCCGGCGGGAAGCGACATGCCCATCACGGTGTCGCCCGGGTCGAGGAACGCGAGGTAGACCGCGAGGTTCGCCGGCGACCCTGAGTACGGCTGCACGTTGGCGTGGTCGACGCCGAACAGCGCCTTGGCGCGGTCGATCGCCAGCGTCTCGACCTGGTCGACGATCTGCTGGCCCTCGTAGTACCGCTTGCCCGCGTACCCCTCGGAGTACTTGTTCGTGAGCACGGTTCCCGTGGCCTCGAGGACCGCGCGGGAGACGTAGTTCTCCGACGCGATCAGGCGGATGGTGTCGTGCTGGCGCTGGGCCTCCGCCGCTGCCAGCCGGGCGACCTCGGGATCGGCCGCACTGAGCGGGACGTCGAGCTGCAGGCCGGCGGCCATTGCGATCGTGTCGTCGGTCATGAGTCCTCCCCGGTACGGCCGTCAATCTAGCGTCGCCCGGCCTGCGGGCGTCGCGCTGGCTACCGTAGGTCAGATGGCCACCAGTGCGGCGGCATCGCCCGTCCCGGGCGGGCCGCCCGGCGACGCGCAGCCGATCGCGAGCAGCCAGCCCGGCGAGGTGTCGCGCGAGGCCAGGCCAGGCGTGCTCCGGCTGCTCTGGGACATCGTGATCGGCATCGTCAACACCTGCCTGCGCTACCGGGTGACCGGCCTGGCCGCCGAGGCAGCGTTCTTCGCCCTGCTGTCCCTGCCCCCGCTCGTCCTGGGTCTGATCGCGTCGCTGGGCTACTTCGCCGACGTGGTCGGACCAGAGACGGTCGATCGGGTGACGGCGACGATCATCGACCTGTCCCGCACCGTGTTCACGGACGACAGCGTCCGCGACACCGTGATCCCGACGTTGATCGAGGTCCAGGACGCCCGCTCGGAGATCATCTCGATCGGCTTCCTGATCGCACTGTGGTCCGGGTCGCGCGCGCTGAACGTCTACGTCGACACGATCACGATCATGTACGGGCTTGGCGGCCGGCGCGGGATCATCCGGACCCGGGCGCTCTCGTTCACGCTGTACGTCGTGGCGCTCGTGCTGGGCGTGATCGGCCTCCCGCTCGTGCTGGCCGGTCCGGGACTGGTCGCGGACCTGATCCCGGACAGCCTGTCCGTGCTCGCTGCGCTCTACTGGCCGGTGGTCATCCTCGTCTCGGTCGCCTTCCTCACCACGCTGTACCACCTGTCCGTCCCCGTACGCACCGCCTGGCTGGCCGACCTGCCGGGAGCCGCGCTCGCGCTGCTGATCTGGATCCTCGGTGGGATCGCGCTCCGGGCGACCCTCGAGGCGGCGATCGGTGGATCGTCACTCTACGGCCCGCTCACCGCCCCGATCGCGGTCCTGCTCTGGCTGTATGTGACCGCGCTCGCCGTCCTGATCGGCGCGGCGCTGAACGCCGAGATCGACAAGCGCTTCCCGGCGCCGGCCACCTGGCGGGCCCGCCGGGCGCGCGCCGAGCGAGCACGTCGTGGCCTGCTGGACGTACAACCCGGGACGAGTGCGCTGTCGGTCGAGCGGGCCGGTGGGACCGTCGAGGCCACGGACCTCGGCGACAACTCGGTGGCTGCACCCGACCGGGACGGCTAGCGTCGCCGCGTCCGCCTCGGTTCCTGGAAAGGCTCGCTTCTTGGCTCTCCCGCTGCTGGCGTCGCTCGGCTGGGACGCTGGCCTCGACCTCACCTGGGCGTCGCGCGACCGGGTTGGTCACCGTCCGGCGCGCATCACCCGGGTCGACCGATCCGGCTACGACCTGCTCACCGACGACGGCCCCCTCCGAGCGACCGCCTCGGCCACGGTGCTCGCGGCGCTCGCTACGGACTCCACGGCGACGCCGTGCGTCGGTGACTGGGTGGCCGTCCGGTGCTGGAGCGACGACCGGCTGACCGTGGAGCAGGTGCTGCCACGGCGAACGGCAGTGGTTCGCGCCAGCGTCGCCGGGCGCTCGCAGGGACAGGTCCTGGCCGCGAACCACGACGTGGCGATGGTCGTCGAGCCGCTGTACGCGGAACCTGACCTCGGCCGGGTCGAGCGGTTGCTGGCACTCGCCTGGCAGAGCGGCGCCCGACCGGTAGCCGTCCTGACCAAGGCGGACCTGGTGCCCGACGCGCAGGACATCGCCGCCGACGTGGCCAGCGGAGCCGAGGGCGTCGACGTGCACGCCGTCAGCTGCCGGACCGGGGCCGGGATCGACGGGCTGCGGGCGTACGTCGGCCCGGGTCAGACCGTCGCCCTGCTCGGCGCGTCCGGCGCCGGCAAGTCTTCCTTGACCAACTGCCTCGCCGGCGTCGACGTGATGGCGACGCGTGCGTTGCGCGGCGACGGGAAGGGTCGGCACACCACGGTGCACCGCGAGCTCGTCCAGCTGCCCGGCGGAGGGATCGTCATCGACACCCCGGGTCTCCGGCTGGTCGGCCTGTTCGCCGCGGCCGACGGGATCGCACGGGTCTTCGACGACCTCGAGCAGCTGGTGCTGGAGTGCCGTTTCAACGACTGCCGGCACGACACGGAGCCCGGCTGTGCGGTGCAGGCGGCGATGTCGTCGGGCGACCTGGACCCGCGGCGGCTGGACCGCTGGCGCAAGCTCCAGCGCGAGATGCTGCGCACGGAGCTGCGCCAGGACGCCCGGCTGCGTGCGGCCCAGCTGTCCCGCTGGAAGCAGCTCACCAGGGATCGTGGCTGATAGCGGCGGAACGGGCTACGCTGCGAGACTGCCGGGCATGACTGACCTCCCACCTGCACCCGTGCACGTCGCGGCGTTCTTCGTCAAGCAGAAGATCACCCTCATGGTGAACCGGTACGAGATCCGCGGCGCCAATCCGGATGGCACCGAGGGCGCCCTGCTCGCGCTCGCGCAGCAGAAGCGGATGAAGTTCAAGGAAGAGGTGACGTTCTATGCCGACGAGGAGAAGACCCGGCCGGTGTTCTCGTTCAAGGCGCGCCAGGGCCTCGACGTCCGGGCGCAGAACGACGTGTTCGACGAGGCCGGCCGGGCGATCGGCTCATTCAAGAAGGAGTTCGGCGCCAGCCTGCTGCGCTCGACCTGGCACCTGGAGGCGCCTGGGTTCCAGGCGCTCGGGCAGGAACGCCGGATGGGCATCGCGATCCTGCGCCGGATCTGGGGCTTCATCCCGTACGTCGGCGAGGTGTGGGTTCCGTTCGTGTTCCACTTCGACTTCGTGGACAAGGCCGGTGGCCAGGTGGTCATGACCAGCGAGCGGCAGAAGTCGATCCGGGACCGTTACACGGTGACCGTGCCCGACCAGCGCCTGGACTTCCGCGTCGCCGCTGCGATGGCCGTGGCCCTGGACGCCTTGCAGAGCCGCTGACCACTCCGACCGCCCGCGGCTGCACGCCAGGTCGGGGCGGCTGCGAGTACGTCATCGACTGGAACCGCGTCGCGCCGAGCGGCGTCGTACGACGCATGACGACTCCGGCCCGACCCACCCGTAGCCGCCCTCGACTCCTCGCGGCGGTCGCGACCGTTGCCCTCGGTCTCGGACTGGTGCCGCTCACCGCGACGCCGGCACTTGCGTGCTCGTGTGCCATGGCGTCGGACGAGGAGCACGCGGGTAGGTCCGACGTCGTCTTCGTCGGCCGGGTCGACGCGGCACCGGCGGGCGGTAGGTCGGCGACGATCGTGGTCGACGAGGTCTACAAGGGCGACGTCCACACCTACACCGACATCGTCAACGTCTTTCCAGGGTGCGGGGTCGCCTTCGTCCGAGGGCAGACACTGCTCGTGTTCGCGGAGTACCGACCCGAGGGACCGGCCAAGGACGCCCCCGATCGGCTGACCGCCAACGCGTGCAACGGCACCCGCCCGGTCGAGTCCGCGCCGATCGTGCTCGTCGCCAGCGGTCACCCACCGGTCGCCGGCACCAGCGCACCCGCCGACCCCGGGTTCCCGCTGCTCGGGTGGCTCAGCCTCGTCGCGGTGGCCGGGCTGGGCGCGGTCCCGGTCGGACTATGGGCCCGGCTGCGAAAGCGCTGATCCGCGGGAAACGCGCCGATCAGTGGGCGCTGGGTACCACGGCGCGCCGTGGCCAGCGGCCCGCAGCGCCCTTCGATCGGGGCGGCGGACCGCGCCTGCGCCGCGCCGACCGCGGTGTCGGTGGTTCGACGTACGGTTGACGCGTGCGTGCCCTCGACGAGCTCCAGCGAACCGTCGCCCCGTTCGAGGTCGTCTCGGACTTCAAGCCGGCCGGTGACCAGCCGACGGCCATCGACGACCTGGAGCGGCGGATCCGGGGCGGTGAGTCCGACGTCGTCCTGCTGGGCGCGACCGGGACCGGCAAGTCCGCCACGACGGCCTGGGTGGTCGAGCGGGTCCAGCGCCCGACCCTCGTGATGGCGCCGAACAAGACGCTGGCCGCCCAGCTGGCGAACGAGTTCCGCGAGCTCCTGCCGAACAACGCGGTGGAGTACTTCGTCTCGTACTACGACTACTACCAGCCCGAGGCCTACGTCCCGCAGACCGACACTTACATCGAGAAGGACTCGTCGGTCAACGAGGAGGTCGAGCGGCTGCGGCACTCCGCCACGTACTCCCTCCTGACCCGGCGGGACGTGATCGTGGTCGCGACGGTGTCGTGCATCTACGGTCTCGGCTCGGCCCAGTCCTACCTCGACCGAATGATCTCGCTGGAGCTCGGACAGGTCTTCGACCGGGACAAGCTGCTGCGCCGTCTCGTGGAGATCCAGTACACGCGAAACGACCTCGCGTTCACCCGCGGCACGTTCCGCGTGCGCGGCGACACGATCGAGATCATCCCGATGTACGAGGAGAACGCGGTCCGCATCGAGATGTTCGGTGACGAGATCGAGCGTCTGCTCGTGCTGCACCCCGTGACCGGCGAGATCGTCCGCGAGGACAAGCAGCTCTTCATCTCGCCCGCGTCGCACTACGTGGCCGGCAAGGAGAGCCTCGACCGGGCCATCACGGGCATCGAGGCGGAGCTCGAGACGCAGCTGGCGGCCCTGGAGCGGTCGGGCAAGCTCCTCGAGGCGCAGCGCCTGCGGATGCGCACGACGTACGACATCGAGATGATGCGCCAGGTCGGGTTCTGCTCCGGGATCGAGAACTACTCACGGCACATCGACGGGCGGGCGCCGGGGAGCGCGCCGAACTGCCTGCTCGACTACTTCCCCGAGGACTTCCTGCTCGTCATCGACGAGTCGCACGTGACGGTGCCGCAGATCGGCGGCATGTACGAGGGCGACATGTCCCGCAAGCGCACGCTGGTCGAGCACGGGTTCCGGCTTCCCTCGGCGATGGACAACCGCCCACTGCGGTGGGAGGAGTTCGTCGAGCGCATCGGGCAGACCGTCTACCTCTCGGCGACGCCGGGGCCGTACGAGCTCGGTCGTGGCTCGGGCACGGTGGAGCAGATCATCCGACCGACCGGGCTGGTCGACCCCCAGGTCGTGGTGAAGCCGACCAAGGGTCAGATCGACGACCTCGTGCACGAGATCCGTGAGCGAGCCGAGCGCAACGAACGGGTCCTGGTCACCACGCTGACGAAGAAGATGTCCGAGGACCTGACCGACTACCTGCTCGAGCTCGGGATCCGGGTCCGCTACCTCCACTCCGAGGTCGACACGCTGCGCCGGGTCGAGCTGCTGCGCGAGCTCCGGATGGGCGAGTTCGACGTCCTCGTCGGGATCAACCTGCTGCGTGAGGGGCTCGACCTGCCCGAGGTCTCGCTGGTGTCGATCTTGGATGCGGACAAGGAAGGCTTCCTCCGCTCCGGCACGTCGCTGATCCAGACCATCGGCCGCGCCGCCCGGAACGTCTCCGGGCAGGTCCACATGTACGCGGACAAGATCACCCCTTCGATGGCACACGCCATCGAGGAGACGAACCGCCGGCGCGACAAGCAGGTCGCCTACAACCGCGAGCGCGGGCTGGACCCGCAGCCGCTGCGCAAGAAGATCGCCGACATCCTCGACAGCCTGGCCCGCGAGGACGCCGACACCCAGCAGCTCATCGGTGGCGGGCGGCAGCAGAGCCGCGGCAAATCACCGGTGCCGGGCCTGTCCTCGCGGCCCCGGCGCGACGCCGTGGCGCGATCGAGCGCGCTGGCCGGGATGCCGGCGGCCCAGCTCGCCGACCTCATCGGTCAGCTCAGCGACCAGATGCACGCAGCGGCGGCCGAGCTGCAGTTCGAGCTCGCCGCGCGGCTCCGGGACGAGATCGGCGACCTCAAGAAGGAGCTCCGTGGCATGCGCGAGGCCGGGGTGGTCTGA
>Ga0136615_10001921_pt1 | contig 10204 bp, 8 predicted proteins | sample AntDrymUQ2882206_2_FD_106647 | JGI IMG/M metagenome (GOLD analysis project Ga0136615, IMG submission 106647) | Polar desert sand microbial communities from Dry Valleys, Antarctica - metaG UQ288 (22.06) | ecosystem: Environmental > Terrestrial > Soil > Desert | place: Antarctica: Dry Valley...
AGGTGCTCGTCGAGCTGCGCGACGAGCTCGAGACACGTGGCCGCACCTTTCGCACGACGGGGGACACGGAGGTCGTGGCCCATGCGTTCGACGAGTGGGGCCGACGGTGCTTCGAGCGCTTCAACGGCATGTGGGCGCTGGCCGTGTACGACCCCGAGCGGCAGGAGCTGACGCTCAGCCGCGATCGCTTCGGGGTCAAGCCGCTCTACTACCACCACAACGAGGACGGCCTGACCTTCGGATCAGAGCTCAAGCTCCTCGCGCCGCTCGTGGAGCTCGGCCTCGACGAACAGACCGCGGCCGAGTTCATCGCCGAGGCACGCATCGACCACTCTACGGCCACGCTGCACCCCGGCGTCGTCCAGGTCGAGCCCGGGGCGTTCGTCGTCTACGACCACGCGGGCGCCACGCTGAAGGCGTCGTCGTACTGGACGTTGCCCGACGGCGATCCGCGCGACGACCTCCCACTCGAGCAGGCGATCGAGGAGTTCGGCGCGCTGTTCAACTCCGCCGTCGACGTGCGCATGCGCAGCGACGTGCCCGTCGGCAGCCTGCTGAGCGGCGGGCTCGACAGCACCGCGATCGTCACCAACCTGCATAGCCGCGGCCGCTTCCCAGACGGCGGCTTTCGCTCCTTCTCGGCCGTCTACGCCGAGACCGAGTTCAGCGAGCGGAGCTACATCGAGGCGACGGCGGCGCAGAGCGACGGACTCGACGCGCGCTACCTGGTGATCGACCCCGACCGTCTCACGGCGGAGCTGCCCGAGGTGATCCGTGCCCAGGACGCTCCCTTCCGTAGCCTCGCCGTCTACTGCCAGTGGCTGCTCTACCGCGACATCCGCGCGTCCTCGCCGGTGGTCGTGCTGCTCAACGGGCAGGGATCGGACGAGGCCTTCGGCGGCTACACGCGCCACCTCTACTCGCTGCTGGGCAGTCACGCCATCCACGGCAGGCTCGGCGATCTGGCCCGTGACGCGGCCTGGCTTCACCGCAACCGCGGCGCCGGGCCGGGCGAGCTGCTGCTCAACGTCGCGGCCGGTGTGATGCATGGCCTGCGGGGCGCCCGTCCCTCAAGCCACACGCTGGCGCGGCCCTGGCTCACGCAACCGCTCGAGGTGCGTGCGGACTTCCGGCACCGCGACCCCTTCGAGAACAACCTGCGCAGCAACCTGCGCTACTCGGCGCTGCCCGAGTACCTGCGTTATGAGGACCGCAACTCGATGTCGGCGTCACTGGAGACCCGCCTGCCGTTCCTGGACTACCGCCTGGTCGAATGGGCTGCCACGTTGCCGGCCCGGCTCAAGATCCACCGGGGCGAGAGCAAGCGCGTCGTGCGTCGCGCGACGGCCGGCTATGTGCCGGAGGCCGTCCGCGCGCGCACGGACAAGATGGGCTTCACGTCGCCCCAGGAACGTTGGCAGCGCGACGAGCCGCTGGCCGGCTGGGTCAGGGACGGCATCGACCGCCTCGACCTGGCGACCGTCGACGGCGCCGAACTGAGCTCCGGCTACGACCGCCACGTGGCGCACGGCGGAGGGGACCCGTTCGTCTGGTTCCGCGCCGCGTGCACCGGCTGGTGGCAGGAACTGCGAGCGGCATGAGGCTAGATGCCCGCGGCATTGCTTACCGGAGTGGGGTATACTCCGCGATGAGCAGCGGCGACCCGCGGCCGCTGCTGGTGATCGCCTACAAGTTTCCGCCCTATGCCGGCGTCGGAGGGTTTCGGTGGGCGAAGCTCACCAAGTACCTGGCACGCATCGGCCACCGCGTGCACGTGCTTACGGTTCCGTGGGAACCGACCGGCCCGAACGCTGCCGCCGGGCTCGCAGCAGAGCCCGGTGTCGAGATTCACCCGATCGCATCCGGCGGGCCCCATCGTCTGCGCCACCGTCCGATCGCAAATCGGTGGCTGCACGCCGCGCGCCACTACGCGATCCGTGCCGTCGACAGCCGGCTCTACTGGGACGACGAGGCCCAGCGCTGGCCCTCGCACCTGCTTCCGGCCGCGCACCGACTCATCTCCGAGCACGGGATCGAGGTCGTAGTCGCGACCGGTCACCCGTTCCAGGCCAACCGCTGGGCGGCCGAGCTCAAGCGACAGCGGCCAGGACTGAAGCTAGTGCAGGACTTCCGCGATCCCTGGGCCGAGAACCCGTTCCGACCGTTGCCGGTCAGGCGCGCCGAGGCGGTACGGACGTGGCAGTGCGAGGCACTCGCGGCCGCCGACGCAATCGTGTCGGTCACACCTCGTCTGCTCGCTCTCTACGAGTGTGATGCGCCGGCAGGGACACCCTCCCTGGTCATCAACAACGGCGCGGACCCGGAGGCCGTACCCACGGACTCCGCCCGGACGGGCGCATACGAGCCGGGCCAGACGATCTGCCTGACCCACGTCGGCAACATCTCCAACGGGCGTGACCGCCCGCTGAACGTCCTACTCGACGCAATCCGCGCACTGCCTCCCGGGAGTCCGCGCGTCGAGGTCTGGCTGGTGGGGGCTCAAGTCGAGAGCGTTCGGCGCGCGCACTCCGACCTAGAACGGCGCGGCCAACTCGTCACCAGGCCCGCGCTGCGCCAGTGCGATGCGCTTCGGCTCGTAGCGGCGAGCACGTACGGGCTGCAACTCAACGCGCGCGAGTTTCCGTTCGCCCTGTCGACGAAGATCTACGAGTACGCGCTGCTGGGAGTTCCGGTGATCTCGCTCAACTACGGCGGCGACGTGGCCGATCTGATCGCTACGCACGGATTCGGCCACTCACTCGACCTCGGTACCGGCGCGGACCTCGACGCCCTGCTGCGTTCGCTTCCCGACCGCGCCGCCGCCGATCGGGCCGGGCGCTTCAGATTCGACGTCGAGCCGTTCACCTACCCGGTTCTCGCCGGTCGCTACTCGGAACTGGTTCAGAGCCTGTGATCGAGGGCCCACCAACCGCCCAGAAGCCCGGCGCCTGCCACCTCCGCCTCAGTCATAGGCGCCGATGGCCGAGCGCTCCACCTTCTCGAACGCAAAGCCCATCGAGTAGCTCAGGTTCCTCAAAGGAGGAAACCGAACGTAGGCCGGCCAGAACCGCGACCGCGGTAGGGCGATCCCCTCGAGCGGCCGGTGGTCAAGCAACACGAAGCCGACGGTGGTCACGAGCCGCACGAAATGAGGGGCATCCCAGGCGTTGATGTGATCCCCGCCCTTGCGGTACTCGCGACGGGTCTGCTCGCTGACCTGACGCAGGAAGCCGCCGAGACGGAAAGAGAGCGAAGGCAACATCAATCGCGGCGTCATCACGTTGGGCAGGCTGATCACCAACACTCCATCCGGTGACAGCACGCGGTTGATCTGGTGCAGGTAGGTGCCTGGGTTGTGTACATGCTCGATCACCTCGTTTGAAACCACGCAGTCGAAGGTCGCGTCCTCGAGCTCGGAGATCGCGGCGCGCTTGAACGACAGTCGATCGGTATCTCCCCAGACGTGCCGGCAGATGTCGACCTCGTTGTCGTCGAGGTCAATGCCAACGACATCGTTGCCCCGCTCGGCGAGCATCTTGGAGAACGCGCCCCAGCCGCAACCAAAGTCAAGCACCCTCCCGACCGGCACCATCTCCCGGATCGCTGGGTAGCGGCCATTTGCGTCAGCGTCGATCTTCGCCTTGTAATCGGTCACGAACCGCCGCACCTCCTCCGGGGTTCGCTCGTATCCATAGATCCTCATCGAGCCTTCGGTCTCCTCGCTCTCGCCTTTGCCACGCGAATCTGGTTGGTGAGCCCGGCACGCAGCGGCGCTAGGCCGGGAACCACGAACAGCATCCCGACAAACCCCGTCATCAGCCCAACCTTGGCCGCGAACGCGACCAACGTCTCGACTTCGGCCAGCTCCAGCGCCGCGTAGCCGGCAACGGCGACCAACGCACCGGCGAACGTCGGGCCGAGCGCCCGCCAGTTCAACGGCACCGGGTCGGTGCGTTGCGACCACCACACGATCCAGCCCGTGTAGAGGACCGTGCTCAGGAGGAAGGAGGCCGCCGCGGCGGCCTGACCATAGCGGGGGATGAGCACGAGCATGAAGCCGATGTTCAACACCGCCGACAGGGCGGCGCCCGCACCGATCACCCACAGCCGACGGTGGAACATCAGCACCACGGTGAACACCCGGTAGACGGCGCCTGCGACGTAGGCCAGCGCGAAGACTCCGACCAGCACGTATGCCTCGTGGTAGGAGGGCGGGGTGACGATCGAGACCGCCTCCCGCGCGAACAGCGTCAGGACGAGGAACAGCGCCAGGACGGTCCACATGAACACGGACACGAACTCGGCGATCTGACGCTTGCCGGCCTCGCGGTCGGCGGTCAATGCCGACATGCCGATCGGATCCTGGACCTGGGTGACGGCGTCCGTGAGAAAGTACATCACCAGTCCGATCTGGGCCGAGATAGTGAACAGGCCGACGTCCGCGAGCGTGCCGTAGTAGGCGAGGATCAGGCGGTTGGAGAAGCCGTTGATCCAGCCCCCGGCGACGTTGGGCATCAGCGGGATCGAGAACGCGAGGCTGCGCCTCAACGTAGCCCAGTCGAAGGTCCAGCCGAGTACTCCGCTCCGTATCCCGATGGCCGTGAAGACGATGAACGACAGGAACGGTCCGGCAACCAGACCCCACATCAACGAGACGACGCCATAGCCGAAGGGGATCAGCAGGATCAACGCAACACACGCGGTGGCGATAAAGCTCGCGATGTTGACTAGGCTCACCTGGCGCGCCTTGAGGTCGGCCCGCATGACCTGCGAGCCCATGATGCCGAGCTGTGTGAACAGCGGCGCGGTGAACACGAGCGGCATGAACGGCGCAAACGGCACGTCTACGATCGACTGGATCGTGAACGGCGCGATCATCAGCCCGACGGCACAGATGCCCACGCCCCAGGTCGCGACGAACCAGAACTGGGTGCTGTAGAGGGTGCGGACGCGCCCCTTGGATACACGCCGGTCGTCGTAGTAGAAGCGGATGAAGCTCGCGTCAAGGTACAGCGAGATGAACAAGGGCAGCAGGCGAGAGACGGCGTCGAGGCTGCCGAGGATCCCATACTCCGCGGGCGGCAGGTAGCGCGTGTAGACCGGGACGAGAACCAGGCCCGCGAGTTTCGTAAGCAGGCTCGCCACGAAGTACCACGACCCGTGGCGGAGGATCTTCACGAACTGGTTGCCGTGATGGATCTCCGTCTCGGCCGTGGCCGCGCCGGCGGAGTCGGCCACGGGCGCTACTTGATCGCCCGGGCGCGCACGCCTCCGCGCCCCCAGGTCTCGACGCTCGCGTAGCCTGCCGAGCGCGTCCAGTCCTCGACCATCGCGTGGCTTGCGCTGTTCGTGTACTCGGGGGTGATGCGATCGAACGTGTTGACGATCACGTACTTGACGAGCAGGTCGTGATCGCCGGTGCGCTCCCAGAGCGCACCCTGGACGTAGTCGCGCATGCCGCCCCTGCGGGTCTGGCGGTAGATGTCACGCGGATCGACGAGATCGAGCAGCGCGAGCGACAGTCGAGTGGCAAAGGTCTTGCGCCGCCGCTGCAGCGAGAACTTCAACGGCAGCAGGCGCGGCACAGCCGCGGCGATCAGCGTCCATGCGATGCGATCCGGAATGCGCTTGGTGAAGCGGTAGTACCAGGGGTCATACGGCGGATAGCCGTAGGAGGTGAACGCAAGCTCCCCGCCGGGGCGCAGCAGCGCGCGGAGATCCTTGAGCGTCTGCGCCGGCGACGGCGTGTGCTGGAGCACCTGGAACAACCACAGCCGATCGAACTCGGCCCCCCGAAGGATCCCGGTCGTGATGTCGCCCTGGATCAGGTCGACGTTCTCGCGCGTGAGCAGCTCCTCCGGAAGCGTGTCGATCGCGTCCGACATGTCGACACAGACAAGATTCGCGCCGGTCTCGACGAGGTGCTCGGTGAAGTTGCCCGTGCCCGGCCCGACCTCGAGCACCCGCTCACCACTGAGGTCGGTCGGCCACTCGAAGCCGAAGGGACTGCGATCGTCGTGCCAGGTCCCGGCCTCGTCGTAGCTGCCGTGGAGGGCGTTGCGGTGGAACGGGATCTCGGTGAAGCTGTCGCGCAGGATCTCGCCGGTCTCTCTCCAGAGCTTGCCCCAGGAGGCGGAGTAGTTGAGCTCGGGGGCGAGCCGTGGTATGTAGCCGTGGATCGGATAAGTCGCCGCGCAGCCCGCACATCGAAGCGTGCCGTCTCGAATCTCGCCCCGATCCTCGCGAGCACCGGCGACGACGGTGAGCGCACCCCCACAGCTCGGGCAGTGGACGACGTCTAGAACGCGGGTCTTCACGAGTTGACTTCCTCCAGCTCCGCCAGCTCTTCCGGCGAGAGCTCGGGTGGCAGGCGATCCAGAGCCGCAGCGATACGCCGCTCAGTCGCCTTGAGCTGTTTGCGGTCGAAGCGTTCGTGAGCAGCCACGTTATGCCTGAACCCCGGCAGCGAGGGAAGGTAGCGCGCTCCCCGAAACAGCACGTTCTGCTTGTAGGCCGCGGCTCGCTCGGAGAGCGAGAAAGGGTCTGGGGGCTCCCGCGGAAGCCCTTCGAGAGTCGCCTCGAAATAGTGGGCCGCGCGTAGGTGGTTCTTGCCGTCCGACCACTGCAGCGTGTCCGTCAGGACCCGGCTCCGCGCGTCTTCCAGCGCTTGGAATGCGGCGATCCGTCCAGTCGCCTCGTACTCCACCAGCGCGCGCTCGACCTCCTCGAAGGATTTCAGGATCGGCGTGCCCCGGTGAACGTCAGTGCGGGGAAAATCACCTCCGGAAGGGTTCACGAAGAGCGTCGGCTTGCCCAGGAGCCAGGCCTCGATGCAGGTCGTCGAGTCGAACGCCATCCACACGTCGCAGACGTTGATGCAATCGGCTATGGGCTCCTGGTCGGAGAAGAGCAGGACGTTTTCCAGTGACTCCAGACCAGCCAGCTCGGTCTCAGAGGAATCCACGACGCCGGGATGCTCCTTGACCACGAACAGCGTGTCCGGGTGGGCTTCGACGAGACGGGTCAGCAGCTCTCGCACGGCGTCGCGATCACGCCGGAACCGCTCCACGGTGTCCTCCCCGAAGGAATCGAGCCAGGGCTCGCGCAGGGCGACAGACCCGAACAGGTGATCGAACGTCCAACCCGCGAATCCCACGACTCGGCCGTGGCGAAAGCCGTACTTCTCCCGCCAGGCCTCTTTGGTCGCAAAATGCTCCAGCACGTAGCGATCGAAGCCAACCGCACCCGTGACCTTGAGTCGATCTCGCAGCTCAGGCGCGACGGCGAGCACCAATCCGCGGGCCCGCGCCGACCACTGCAGCTTAAGGCGCTGGGTTAGGCGACGATCACCGACGTGGCCCCAGAACATCGGCTCGGCGAGCCCGTCGGCGTAGTCCCCCTCGGCGTCGAGACACAGCGATGGAACCCCGACGCGCTCGGCGAACAGCGCCGCGTCCTGGTTGACTCGAGCGCCGGTCGGATCGGCGATGTAGAGCAGCCGGGGTCGATGCTTGAGAAGCCAGTACTTGTAGTTGAAGACACTCTCTTCGACCACGGAGTAACCGCGTCGGCGGAGGGTGTGGCAGATCGAGCTCGCCACCTCCCGGTCGCGCCCGGCAGAGGCCCACTCGAGATTGAGTACGTCGCAACTCATCGGCGGGCGCGACCCTAGCAACGGGGTGCGTCTAGCCTCCCAGCCGTGATCGCCGTCATCGACTATGGAATGGGCAACGTGCGGTCTGTCCTGAACGCCCTCGAGCATCTCGGCACCGACGCGCGGCTGGTCGGTGACGCCAACGACCTCGGATCTTACGGCGGTCTGCTCCTTCCCGGCGTCGGAGCGTTCGGCGATGGCATGCGAGCCCTCGATGAACGGAACTTCACGCAAGCCCTGCCGCGGGCTGCAGAGAGAGGCCAGCCGCTGCTGGGCATCTGCCTCGGGATGCAGCTGCTCGCCTCGCGCTCCTACGAGCACGGCGAGCACAGCGGACTCGAGTTGATTCCCGGGGAAGTGGTCAAGCTCGACCCACCGGGCGCCCTACGAGTCCCCCATGTCGGGTGGAACACCGTCGAACGCCACGGCGAAGGCACGCTCCTCGGGGACGGCGAGGACGGCGAGCTCACCTACTACTTCGTGCACTCCTTCGAGTATCGGCCCGAGGACCAGACGGTCGTTACCGGCACCGCTGACTACGGTCGGCCGGTGACGGCCGTGCTCGAGCGGGACAACGTGGTTGGCACGCAGTTCCATCCCGAGAAGAGCCAGAAGGACGGCCTCGCTCTGCTTGAGAGGTTTCTCAACCGATGCTGAAGCCACGCCTGATCCCCTGCCTACTGCTCAAGAACGGTCTACTCGTTCGCAGCGAGGAGTTCTCGCTGCACCAGGTCGTTGGTAACCCGATCCAGCAGGTCGAGCGCTTCACCGCATGGGCCGTAGACGAGCTCGTCTACATCGACATCACCCGCGAGGGCAGTTACGACATGCGCCGAGACGATCACAAGATCAAAGGCGAAACCGACCTGCTCTCGACCATCGAAGCGGTCTCGAAGGTGAGCTTTATGCCGTTGACCTTCGGTGGGGGCATCCGGTCGATTGAAGACATCCGCGCGCGCCTCGCCCACGGCGCCGACAAGGTCACGATCAACTCCAAAGCGATCGAGACGCCCGAGCTGATCACCGAAGCCGCGCGCATCTTCGGCAGCCAGGCGATCATCGTGTCGATCGACGTGAAGCGCCACGCTCAAGGCGAGTGGGAGGTCTTCTCACAGTGCGGAAAGCACGCGACTGGCCTCGAGCCGGCGATCTGGGCCGCCGAGGCGCAGCGCTGCGGCGCGGGCGAGATCTTTCTCAACTCGATCGATCGCGACGGAATGGCCGGCGGGTACGACCTCCCACTAATACGCGAGGTGGTGGACGCAACCTCGATCCCCGTGATCGCATGCGGGGGCGTCGGCAGGTTCGAGCATCTCGCTCCCGGCATCCTCGATGCGGGAGCCTCAGCCGTCTCGGCAGCCAACATCTTCCACTTTACGGAGCACTCGACGGTGCGCGCGAAGAAGAAGCTCGCCGAGGCCGGCGTCGACGTTCGCCGCTCGGGTCTGCAGGTGCGCGGCTAGCGCCGCCGGCCGACGAGCCACATGTTCGACGAGAGCCCAGCGGTGACTAGGAAGTCTTGGAAGGCCTCGCCGGCGCGCTCCCAGGCGTCCACCAAGACCTGCTCGAGAAACGGCTGACCCGCTAGATCAGCGTCCCCGGCCAGCAAGCGTTTGCGCACCAGCTCGGCGTCCAGGCGGCCCGGGGTCTGTGTCTCGACCACCTCGAATCCCTCCGCCTCGAGCAGGCCTCCGAGCGAGCCCGGGTGCATGTAGTTCAGGTGCTCCACGTCCACCGTGCCCGAGCCAGCACCGAGGACGGCGATGTCGAACCCGCGGACGTTCGGGCACGTGACCACGAACAGGCCCCCAGGCGGCAGCAGGTCTGCGCAGCGCGCTACGAACTCCCGCGGCGAGAACAGGTGCTCGATGACCTCGAAGTTGGTCACCACGTCAACGCCGTCGAGGTCGGCCCGCTCGACCGGCGACTCGATCACCTCGAGGCCCTTGTCCCGACAGGTCTGGGCCAGGTGGGGCTCGGGCTCGAGCGCGATGACGCCTGCGAAGGCATCCGTACGCTTGACCTCCTCGCAGAAGGTCCCGAAGCCGGCACCGACGTCTACCAGCGTGCCTGCCCTGCCGTGTCGCTTGGCGATCTCGACGACCCGCCGCGCACGCGGACCGAAGACCTTCTCGCGTCGCGCGTCCTCCGAGGCGGGGAAGACGACCTCGTTCCAGTACTCGTAGTTCTCGGAGGAGGCGTAGTACTCCTCGAGCAGCGCCGGCTCGGGGCGCGGCTCCATGTAGACCGTCGCGCAACGGCCGCAGCGGACGTACTCCAAGTCGTACTTCGTCCACTCATGCGCGGACGAGTCGCCTCCACATGCGGGGCATCCGGCATGCACGAACCGCTCGCGCCGCTCGACCAGCCAGGCGACATCAGCCGCGAAGCACCGCGCCTGCTCGGCCATCAGCTCGTCGGGCCGGATGTCGGTCTCGCGCAGGGCGGGTCCGGTGACACCCATCACGAGCGCCTCAGACCGTCGCCGCGCCGTGGGCGGCACGACGTTCGTCGAAGTCCCAGATGTTGTCCTTGACCCACTCGCCACTG
>Ga0136615_10001922_pt1 | contig 10204 bp, 16 predicted proteins | sample AntDrymUQ2882206_2_FD_106647 | JGI IMG/M metagenome (GOLD analysis project Ga0136615, IMG submission 106647) | Polar desert sand microbial communities from Dry Valleys, Antarctica - metaG UQ288 (22.06) | ecosystem: Environmental > Terrestrial > Soil > Desert | place: Antarctica: Dry Valley...
CACGACGTTCATGCCGATCTCCGGGTCCACCACGGCGCGCAGGGCGTCGAGGATGGCCAGCTCGGTGGCGCGGGCCTGAGGGTCGAAAGCCGCCCGCTCCGCGGCAGCAGCGGGTGCGGCGTCCGCCTGAGGGTCGGCAGTCGTGATGGTGTCGGTCATGGAGAAGCCTCATGGTGGGAGCTTCATGCTAGCACCGGGTAGGGCGCGACCCGGCGAGTGGCAGGGTCAGCGATACGTCGGCGAAGGCTCGGGCTCACCTCGGCTGACGACCACCCCCGCCATCGAGCGCAGGTGCTGAGGCAGCTCGGCGGCCTGTTCCGCGCTGAACCCGGGACCGGCCAGCGAGCCGTCGGGCTCCAGGAAGCGGCCGTAGCGCTCGGGGTGCTGAGCGGCGAAGCGGAAGGCCTCGGCGATGCCCACCGGCCGCAGCTCCGGGCTCTGCGCGATCATCTCGGCGGGCGCGAGACCGTTCGAGCGCATCTCCAGCAGGTTCCTCACGCTCAGGCGGGTGCCGAAGCAGAAGGGCTCCCCGTTCATGACCAGCGGGTCGATCTTGACCCACTTGATGGTCATCAGACGACCGAGTCGTCGGCGAAACCGGCGCCCTTCCAGAAGAAGCGCACGATCCGATTGCCCTGGTGGTCGCCGGGCAGGCGCCCGTGGTGCTTGAGACGCCCGGCCCATCGTTCGATGAGCCGCCGCGTGACCGTGACATCCTCGCTGGGCAGCGCCGTCAGGACCGCATCGCGAAGCCCGCCCAGGAGCACGATGAAGTCGCGCATCGGCACGCCACGGCGGCGGTAGACCGGCACCAGCCACTCCCCGTAGTTGGTCACGAAGCCGTCCTCGTCGGTCTCCAGGGCTCGGGCCAACTGTTCGATGTGCCGGTCGAGGTCGCGCAGGAAACGGCGCATGTCCACCTCGGAGTACCGCGCGGCGAAGGCGGGCGCGAGGCGGACGGATGCCTCGAGCGCCAGGGGGGCCAGGCGGTGTCGCTCAGCGCGCAACCGTGCCGCTGCACGCGGGTGACCGGCAGTCCGGTCGGCGGGAGGCAGCCCGAGGCTCGGATGACCCATCGCCCGCTAGTCTAGCGTCTGATGACGCAGCGGCAGCCTCCCCGACCAGGCGCTCCCGGGGAGGTGCGCGGAGCGCCGCGAGGTCCGGCGGGATCGCCTGCCGCCGGCCGCCGGACCGATCCAGCGCCGCTACAGCGACCGCCGCGCATCCTCCCGGCCACGCTGGCAGGTCTGCTGGTGGCGGCTGCTGTGGCCCTGGTCCTCGGTCTCCTCAGAGCCGTGTTCGAGCTGGGTCCGGGCCTGCTCGTGGTGGCCGCCGTGGGCGCCTGGCTCCTCGGCGAAGCCGTCGCCAGGGTGGCTTGGGGCGCTGTCCCTCACCTGCCGCGCGCCGATGTCCCGCGGATCGCTGCTGTCCTGGGCGCTATGGCCTGGCTGGCGGGCTCTGCGGTCGACTATCTGGTCTCGCTGGCTCTGCTGCCAGGGTCCAGCCGCACCTTTGGCGAGCGGCTTTCGGACCAGCCCTTTCCGGCCTGGCTCGCACCGCAGCTGTCGCTGCTGGACGCCGCCGAGATCGTGGTGCTGGTGGTCGTCGCCTGGCGGTCGGCGCGTTAGGCTACGGCGATGCCCAAACTGCTTGTCTGCGTGGTCCATCGCGACGATGCGGGGCGCGTGATCAGTGCCTTTCAGGAAGGTGGCCTGCGGATCACCCAGTTGGGGTCGCAGGGCGGATTCCTGCGCGCCCGCAACGCCACGCTCATGCTGGGACTTGACGATGCACAGGTCGAGCCGGCTCTGGTCATCCTCGAGGAGAACTGCCAGACCCGCACCGAGCAGGTGCCCATGGAGCTGCTGGGCGGCATGGACGCTGCCTGGCTGCCCACGGAGGTCACGCACGGCGGGGCGACCATCTTCATCCTGCCCATGGACGAGATCCGGCGCATCTAGCGGTCTCGTTAAGCGATAGGAACAGCGTCAAGGGGACGTCATAGCCCTCCGATCCGAGCAGGGCACTGGCACTATCGGTACCCGTGACGGAGTACGGAACAAACGCGCCGAGCACGGCCCTCGGTGCCGCCGCCGTTGCGCGGGGATCCAGCGCGAGACCGCTTCATACGGGTATCACCAGTACCGTGGTCCGCACGGGCCGAGAAGGGTGGATCGACCAGGCGCAGCCTCGGTGTGGTCCCCGCCCGGGCACTGCGCAGCACTTCCCTGGGCGGCGTCGTACCGATAGCGCCAGTGGAAGCAAGGTACCGCCAGTGGGAGCAAGGCTTCCCGCCGCCCCGGGACGCGCTGACAATTGCCGCCCGCTCCATGATCTGTTCCATCGTCTTCTTGCTGGTCCGCTATCCGAGGGGCGTCTCCGAGGTCTCGCCCACGAAGGGCATGCCCTGGTCCTCGACGGCGTGCAGGCTCATGCGCAACGCGGCGGTCTTCTGTTCCGCGACCTCGCACACGTAACGCTCTTCCTCCTCGCGCGTCATGGGGCGGCCACGGACGACAGCCTTGGGCCGTCCGACCATCAGCCACGAGAGGTGGTACCGGTCCATGGCGCCCCAGGCGCGGCTGAGCAGGTCGTCCGAGAGCTGCAGCCAAAGCTGGAGTCCGCCGAGCGACGGGTCACGCAACAGGCGCTCGCCCTCTGCCACGAGCCGGCGCGTCTCCCGGATCAGCTCCTTCCTGGTCACCCCCCTATCATCGGCCCTCCCGTGACCACCACCGCCCGACGAGCCGACCCCCAACGCATCCGTGCCTGCCTGCAGCCGGCCGCGGAAGCCGTGCGCGCAGGAGTCATCCCTAGCGCCGTCGTGGCCGTGGCCGACAGCGCGGGCACGATAGCCCTCGAGATGTTCCCTGGCCCCTCCACACGCAGGTTGCGCAGAGACAGCATCTTCTTCCTGGCTTCGCTGACCAAGCCGGTGGTGGCCACCGGGGTCATGCGCCTGGTCGACGGAGGTCTGGTCGACCTCCATGCGCCCATCGAACGCTACGTGCCGGCCTTTCAGGGGCCGGCCAAGGAGCGGGTGACCGCCTGGCACGTGCTGACTCACACTGCCGGCATCCAGGATGTCCACCCCGACGTGCTGCGTCAGCAGCGCCCATCCGGCGCCCGCCTCCTGGAGATGATCTGCCAGGCGCCGCTGCGCTTCGAGCCGGGGAGCCGCTACGAGTACTGCTCTGCCTCGTTCTACCTGCTGGCCGAGCTCCTCGTGCGATTCACCGGTCGGCCCTTCCCGCAGGCGCTCCACCAGACGGTCATGGGACCGGCGGGCATGGTCGACACCTCCTTCGACCCGCGGCACGGGCGCTCGCGCATCCTGCCGGTGGAAGGCGTGCCGATGCGCAACCGTTTGGTGCAGGAGCTGGTGCTGCGCTACCTGGCCAAGACGGCCTTGCCCGGCGGCGGCCTCTGGGGCACCGCGGAGGATCTGGCCCGCTTCGGTCGAGGGCTGCTGCCAACGGCCATCGCCCATGGTCGCGGCCTGCTGAGCGCCGCCTCTCTCGAGGAGATGACGCGGGAGCAGACGGACGGGATCCTTGAGATCTCAGACGACGGGGCGCGGCGCGACCCGCGCTACGCGCTGGGCTGGGGCAAGCCGCGGTCGGACGGCCTGGCGCCCTCTGTGGTGGGCGGCCTGGCGCCGGCGCTGGACGGTTCCGCGATGGACCTGGCCGGGGTGCCTGGCGGGCCCGGCGCGTCGCACACGAACGGCCAGGTCGACCCAGCAGCCGGGGCATCCCCGACCGTGCCTGCCTCGTCGCGCGCCTTCACCCACGGCGGCGCGACCGGCACGCGGCTATGGGTCGACCCGGACCGCGACCTGGTCTTCGTCTTCCTCACCAACCTGTGGGGCGCCAGCGATGCGGCCATGTTCGAGTCGCTGGCCGGCATCTACGGAGTGCTGGACGAGGCGTGAACGACGGGCCGGCGCGGCCCGATCTCGAAGAGTGGCGCCCGAGCGAATCAGCGCTCGATGGGCACGTTCACCATGGAGCCCCACTCGGTCCACGAGCCGTCGTAGTTGCGCACCTTGGGATAGCCCAACAGCTCGCGCAGCACGAACCAGGAGTGGCTGGAACGCTCGCCGATGCGGCAATAGGCGATGACATCCTTGTCCGGCGTCACGCCCTTCGGCTCGTACAGCGCGCGCAGCGCGTCGGCATCCTTGAACGTGCCGTCTTCGCGGACCGTCTGGCCCCACGGGATGGACTGCGCGCCGGGGATGTGTCCGCCTCGCTGGGCCGTCTCGGTCATGCCCGGCGGTGCGATGACCTCTCCGCTGAATTCAGCCGGTGAGCGCACATCCACCAGCGTCGCCTTGGAGTCGCCGAGCTGCGCCATGACGTCGTCGCGGAAGGCGCGCAGCTCGTTCGAAGGCTCGGGCAGCTCGATGCCGGTCGGCTCGTAGGCGGGCACATCCACGGCGAGCGGCAGACCATTGTCCAGCCAGTACTTGCGCCCCCCGTCGAGGATGCTCAGGCGCTCCCAGCCATGCAGCTTGAGCTGCCAGTAGGCCCACGCGGCGAACCAGTTGTTGTTGTCGCCGTATAGCACGATGTGCGTATCGGGGCCGACACCCGACTCGCTGAGCAGCCGCGACAGGTCCTCACGAGACACGATGTCCCGGCGGATGCCGTCGGAGAGCTGACTCGTCCAGTCCCAGCCGACGGCACCCGGGATGTGGCTCTGCTCGTAGGCAGCGGTGTCGACATCCACCTCCACGAAGCGGACGTTCGGGTCGTCCAGGTGCTCCTGCGCCCATTCCGGGCTGAGCAGCACGCCTTCCTTGGCGTATCCAGTCACGGTCATCGCGTTGTCCCTCGTTCCGGGCTGATGCTGGTCGCTACGATCGGGGATCGCGCCTTCGACCTAGGGGATGGATCCCTCATCCACCGCGAAGGTCCGCAGGCGCTCGGTACACGCCTCCGCAAGTCGGTCGACCTGACGGATGATCCAGGGATCCACGCGGCTGGAGTCCTCGATGGTGACGGTTTCGCCCTGAGCGCTGGACTCGAGTTCCACGCCGCTGGCGTTACGGTAGTCGGACATCCAGTTCGACTGCAACTGCACCAGCGCGGCGACCACCACGGGACGGCTGAACGACCAGTCGACGTGCTCCGCGTTGAGCCGGTCCACGATGTCCCTGACGCGGACCGGTACACCACGCGGAAGACGCGCTACCAGGTGCACGATGCGCAGCTCCGCGAAGGGATCACCCGCATCGGCCACGGTGGGCGGTTGCAGACGAGGGTCGGGCAGTCCCGGCAACTCACGAAGCTGTAGCACGATGAAGCCGAGCCTAGCACCGGCGCGTCAGTCGGTCACTCTGCCGTCCGGTGAGAGGTCGTCCTGAGGCTCACCGGCGTGATGCCCGTACGTTACGAGTGCTGCCGGACCGAGTGTCCAGCTGCGATGCGCCGTGGCGTACTCTCGGTGGCATGGGTGGATCGAATGGCGCGTTGGCGGCGTGAGCGATCCTTTCGACGTGGAGACGGGCATCGTGGGCGCCGGCTACGCCGGATTGTCCGCCGCGCTCTTCCTGCGGCGCCATCGCATCAAGGTGACCGTCTTCGATGGCGGCCCGCCGCGCAATCATGCGGCGACCCAGGTGCACGGTTACCTCGGGCTTCGGTCGACCTCGGCGAACGAGCTCATCGCCATCGGGCGCCGCCAGGTCGACGAGCTGGGCGGTCGCCTGGAGGGCTGCCGGATCGAGCGCGCCGAGACGATCGAGGGTGGCTTCCTGCTGGCCGGGTCGAACGGGACCCAGTGGCGGGTGCGCCGGCTCCTGCTGGCCACCGGCGTGCGCGATCAGCTGCCCGACATCGAGCACCTCGATGAGTTCTACGGCCGCTCCGTTCACGTCTGCCCCCATTGCGACGGCTATGAGTGGCGCGATCGGCCGATCGCGGTCATCAGCTGGAACGAGAGCAGCCGTGACTTCGCCTCGAAGGTGAGCCACTGGAGCCGCCAGGTGACGCTCCTCACCGACGGCCGGAGCCCGGAACTCTCGGCGGACGATCGCGCCTGGCTGGATCAGAAGGGCATCGCGATGCGGACCGCCACGATCACGCGCTTCGAGGGCCGCGACGGCCAGCTTGACGGCCTGCGGCTTGAGGACGGGTCGGTCCTCCGTGCGGATGCCGCCTTCTTCAGTCTCGGTGAGGAGTGCCAGACCGGCCTGGCGCGGCAGCTCGGCTGTCGGCTGGGCGAGTCGGGCTCCATCGAGGTCGATGACGAACAGCACACCAGCGTGGACGGCGTCTGGGCGGCCGGCGATGTGGCCGGTGATTCGCAGTTCGCGGTCATCGCCGCAGCACAGGGCGTCAAGGCCGCGCTCGACATCCACCGCACGCTCGCGCCCCGTGAGCCGGAAAGCCACCCCGCCTGACAGGAGGAACCATGCCCCGAAACCGATCGGACGACACCAGCCCCGGTGATGCTCGCCAGCCCTACTCGGACAGCGGCGGTCCGGCCGCTCGCCATGCCGAGACGCATGACGTGCGTCGCGAAGAGGTGACCAACCCCAAGGGTCCAGAGCCGCGCGACACATCCTTTGATGACGACCTCGCTCCGGTCCATGCGCCCGGCGACTTGGCGGGACACGCGGACGAAAGCGTGCCGGCAGGCGACGACAAGCGGATCCAGGCCCGACTTGATGACCAGCTGTCGAGCGACGAGATGGCCCGTTTGGCCGTCCTGCAGGAGGGAGCACGCCTGGAGCAGGGCGGCGTGTATGTTGACCTCGCCGATCTGTCCGCCGGGCCGTTCAAGGCCATCGGCGGTCAGGAGGCCGGCAGGCGCGATCGGTACGTGGCCAAGCGCGACACGGACCACGAGCTCTGGAACCGGCTCGTTGGCGACCAGGAACCAAGGGTGGAACGCCCGACCTAGCGCCAGGATCCGGTCGAGCGTTCGACGAAAGCCTTCGCTACAGCAGCTCGCCGTGCGCTGAAGCGGTCGGCTCACCGTCGCGCGGTCGTGGCTCTTCGCCCGGCCCGTAGGCTCGAGTGGGCGGTGTGATCTCCGCGTCGCGGTCGCGCTGCTCCTCGGGCACGAGCGTCTCGGGATCCACCATCCCCGCGTTCGTGTCGCTGGCGGCCCGCTCCGTGGCGGTCATCCCAGCGTCCGCTGCAGAGGCCCCGTTGGTTCCCGCGTCCAGCACCGGTAGTGCGCGGGTGGCCTGTCCCTCGATGGCGCCCACGCCGTAGGGCACCCACTTGGACGGATCCTGGAGGCGGTGCTGCTCCACGTTGCCCCGTGAGTGGATCTCCTCGAAGCCGCGCGGCTCGATCCACATGCGCTCGCCCTGGAGCAGGCCGTGAACGCCGGACTGGCCGGGCTCGGGCCGCGTGTTCTGGCACGCTTGGCAGGCCGCCTTGTCGTGCTGCTGGTACTCGAGCGGCTCCTCGTAGGTCGTGATGTACCCCTCGTAGTTGCGCAGCACGATCTTGTGGTCGGAGTAGCTGATGAGGTAGTTGGGCATGACCGGGATCTTGCCGCCGCCTCCCGGCGCATCGATGACATAGGTCGGCACCGCGTAGCCGCTGGTGTGGCCACGCAGGCCCTCGATGATCTCCAGGCCCTTGCCCGCGGGCGTGCGGAAGTGACCGGAGCCCTCGACCAGGTCGCACTGGTAGAGGTAGTAGGGGCGGATGCGGTTCTCGACCAACTTGTGCACCAGCTCACGCTGGATGTTGACGCAGTCATTGACTCCGGCCAGCAGCACCGACTGGTTGCCCACGGGCAGCCCGGCGCGGGTGAGTCGATCGACCGCCCGCGAGACCTCCGGCGTGATTTCCTGCGCGTGGTTGAAGTGCAGGTTGATCCAGAGCGGGTGGTACTTGGCCATCATCTGGCACAGCTCGTCGTCGATGCGCTGCGGCAGGAAGACCGGCACGCGCGATCCGATGCGCACGATCTCGATATGGGGTATCTCCCGCAGGCCCCGCAGGATGGACTCGAAGAGCTTGGGCGCCAGGGTCAGGCCGTCGCCGCCGCTGATGAGCACGTCGCGCACCTGCGGCGTGCGGCGCAGGTAGTCGAGCTGCGCCTCGTGGTCCCTGCGGTTGAAGTTCTGGGTCGGGTCGCCCACGATCCGCGAGCGGGTGCAGTAGCGGCAGTACGAGGCGCACTGCGTGGTGACCAGCATCAGCACGCGATCGGGATAGCGGTGCACCAGTCCGGGCACCGGGGAGTGACGGTCCTCCGCCAGGGAGTCCTCCATCATCGCCGTGAAGGCCTGCTGCTCCCGACCGAGCGGGATGACCTGCCGGCGGATGGGGTCGGCCTGATCGTCCGGGTCGATAAGGCTGATGAAGTAGGGCGTGATGTCCACGCGGAACTTGTCCGGCGCTGAGAGGCCCTCGCGCTCCTCATCGGTGAGGTTGAGCACCTCCTCGATCTCGTGCAGCTCGTTGACGCGGTGGGATAGCTGCCAGCGCCAGTCGTCCCACTTCTCGTCGGGCACATCGGCCCACTTCGGCGCGCGGCGGCTCACCGCCGGACGCCCGTCCGGCCCGAGCGCCCGCGCGGGGTCACGCCGGTTGACGAAGGGCGCCTCCGCCTGGGTCAAGTTGGTCTCCACTATCGCTCGCGCTCCTGGACCGGATGCATAAACGTTATGCAGACTGGATGGAGCAGGGAGGATAGCGCAGTCGACCCGCAGCGATCAGGGAGCCTCGGCGCTACAGGTCGGGCTGTAGGGGCGGTCGGGCAGGAACCGCTCCCATTCCTCGGCCGTTAGCTCCCGGCCGGCCACGGCGCAAGCATGCCGCCGCCATCGCTCGGCGGTCACGTCCCACACGACACCCGTGCCGTCCTCGCTCACCGCGACCAGCCGGTCACCGTCAGGAGTGAACATGGCACGGGTGTCGGTGTCACTCGCACCGCGGAGCGAAGATCCTATCTGCTCCTCGGTCGCCACGTCGAAGAGGCGCACCGTGGCTCGGGAAGACCTTTGAGCCGGTGCGACCCCAGATCCCGCAGATCGGCTCCGTCCGGCAGGTCGTCGCCGACCTGTTCGCGCGCGCTGAGCGAAACGAGGACCTGCCCGCCATGGCCGACCGCGCCGATGCGTGCAGCCCGGTGGACCTCCATGCCGACGTAGCCAGTGGGGGCAAGGAGTGCCTCACCCGTGTGAACGCCCATGCGCACGCGCAGCTCGATGCCCTCCGGCCAGACGTGGGCGGCGAGGGCTCGCTGAGCCTCACGAGCGCAGCCGAGGGCGTCCGCGGCACGCGGGAAGGCGACGAAGAAGGAGTCGCCCTGGGTATCCACCTCGAAGCCGTCCCACTCAGCGAACGTGCGGCGCAGCAGATCGCGATGCTGGGCCAGCAGCAGAGCGTAGTCGCCGCGCAAGCGCTCCAGCAGGCCAGTCGATCCCTCGATGTCCGTGAAGAGGAAGGTCACCGTGCCTGACGGTGGCGCTGCCTGCACCGTCTGACTGTCGCCGAGTACCACGCGATCGCCCTCCCCGCCTCACTGAGGCGGCGTATGTTGTGCCATCGATCGTGGCCTGTCTGTCAATCACCCGACACATCGCACCGTTCGCGATCCGATGAAAGTCCCGAGGGAACCGAACGCTTTGCTAGACTCCGCCGCGATGGCACGGCTTCAGCACATGGGCGTCGTTTTCGCCTTCCTCCTCACGGGCGTGGTGCTCGTGTCGCTCTACGCGGGCTTCCAGTCGGCCATCGGTCAGCCCGTCGCCCTGCTCATCGGCGTGCTCATGGGTGGCGTCATGATCGCGGTCCTCCTGCGCATCGCCCTCGTGCCTGAACGACGCTACACGGGCTGGGTGCGCACGGTCACCAACAAGAACGCTCGTTACCTCTTCGGTTTCCTGCTGGTCGCGTGGATCGCCTCGATGGGCTTCCTGGCCAGCCTCAACCTGCCGGCGAACACCGTCGGCGGGCCTGCGCTCATCGGGCTCTTCGCGGGCTTCTTCATCTTCATGGGCTTCATCTGGGCGGTCATCAGCGAGTGACCGGCCACCGCCCGTGAACGGCTGTCGCCCGTGACCGGTCCGGGCCGGCCAGCGTCCGACGAGAGCGGACAGGGCCTCGTGGAGTACGGCCTGATCGTGGCGCTCATCGCCATCGTGACGCTGGTGGCGCTGCTCTTCCTGAGCAGCCAGATCAGCTCCATCCTGTCGGCCATCGCCGACCAGATCTGACAAGGGGCG
>Ga0136615_10001924_pt1 | contig 10203 bp, 12 predicted proteins | sample AntDrymUQ2882206_2_FD_106647 | JGI IMG/M metagenome (GOLD analysis project Ga0136615, IMG submission 106647) | Polar desert sand microbial communities from Dry Valleys, Antarctica - metaG UQ288 (22.06) | ecosystem: Environmental > Terrestrial > Soil > Desert | place: Antarctica: Dry Valley...
AAACACGAGCCCTCGACCTGCTCAACGTCAAACTCCCCGCGTAGACAGAACCCGCCACCCCCCCAAGCACCGAATCCCGCGCACCCACGCGGGATTCAACGCCCCACGACCAAAAACTTCCGGTTAGTCAGGCGCACGCTCGCCCGCTCGCCCGCCGCGCGTCAGCGCAGGGCGAACGTCATCCGCACGCACACCCCCGGTGGCGGACTGCTGTCCTCGAGCCGCAGCCGGTCCGCCACCTGGCCCATCAGCGCCAGTCCCAGCCCGAGGCCGGGACTGTCCAGGCGGGGCGCCATGCCGACGCCGTCGTCGCAGACGGTGACCTGCAGTGCGCCTTCGTCGATCCAGGCGTCGACCCGCACCTCGCCCGGCTCGTCACGACCGATGTAGGCGTGCATGACCGCGTTGCTCACCGCCTCGGAGATCGCGAGCGCGATGTCGTCACGCCGGCGTTCACCGACGCCGCCGCTCGCCGCGTAGTCGTCGACGGCGCGACGCAGTGCTGCGACGCTCCCGGGGCTGGCAGGACACCGCTGCACCAGCCGCGATCTGCTAGTTGTCGGCACGTCGCGTGGAATACCCGGCGATCGCCGATGTGAACCACGGCGCGCACCGACCGGCGTCGCGGGGGTCAGCGGACGGCGACGACGCTGTGCACGGTCGGGAGGCATTCGGCGACCTGAAACCACGTGTTCGCGGCGTCGCCGGAGCCGAAGACGTGGCCCGAGGTCGTGCCGAAGTACAGCTCGAGCTGCGGGCCCTCCGCGGCACTCGCGAGCGCGTGGCGCAGGATCGTCAGATAGGCGTCCTGCTGCGGCAGCCCGTCGCCGCGCGGGCTCCAGGTCGCGCCGGCGTCGCGCGTCTCGTAGAGCTGCATCCGCCCTCCGGCTGTGACGCGGTCGGTCTCGGCCGTCAGCGGGATCACGAACGCGCTGTCGGGATCGGCCGGATCGACCGCCAGCGGAAACGCGAAGTCCGACGGCAGCCCGGAGGCGATGTCCGTCCACGTCCTGCCGGCGTCGTCGGAGCGATACACGCCGCCGTGAAACTGCATGAAGATCCGCTCTGGGTTCTCGCGCGCGCGCTGCAGGTTGTGCACGCACAGGTCGGTCGACTCCGCGCGCGACTCCTCGGGCACGTAGCGCGGGACGATCCCCGCGTTGCCGCGCGTCCAGGACTGGCCGCCGTCCTCGGTCAGCCACACGCCGGCCGCCGAGATGCCGAGCGCCAGGCGGTCCGGGTCGCCGGGCCACGGCACGATCGCGTGCAGGCACAGCCCGCCGCCGCCGGGCTGCCAGGTGGGGCGCGTCGGATGCTCCCACAGCGCCTCGTTCAGCCGCCAGGACGCGCCGCCATCACGGCTTTCGAACAACACGCCTGGATCACCGCCCGCGAAGAGCAGCCCATCCGCCTCTCCCGCGACGATCGTCCAGACGCGCGCGAGCGCCTCGTCGCCGTCCGTGGGCAGCGCGACGCCGTCGGCCTGCGTCCACTCACCGTTCGCATCGGCGTCCGTGAACCAGAGCTTCGGCCCGTAGAACGCGTTGGTCACGGACGCCAGCAGGCGGCCGCTGCGCGGGTCGCGCATCGCGTATTCGACCGGCTCGCCGGCGAAGGCGCGCGCGGTGCGTGCAAATGGTCCGCCCGGCTCACCTTCGTAGACGAACAGGCCCTTCTTGGTTCCGACAAGCAGCTCGGTCATCATGGCGCGGATCCTGCCGCACGCCCCGGCGCGGGGTCAACCTGCGGTGTCGTCGCCGAGCTCGCGCGGCGTGATCGACATCCGCTGCTCCTCGCCGCCGCGCACCACCGTCAGGTCGATCCGACGTCCGATCATCTCCTCGGTCATCAGCCGGTGCAGGTCGTCGACGCCGCGCAGCTGCACGCCGGCGGCCTCGACGAGCAGATCCTCGGGCTGCAGCCCCGCGTCCGCCGCCGGTGAGCCGGCGAGGATCTCGACGACCTCGATCGCGCGGTCGCGGCCCAGGCGGGCGACCATCCGCGGCGGCAACGGGCGCGCGCCGCCGGCGATGCCGAGGTACGCGCGCCGCACGCGACCGTCCACCATCAGCGCGGAGATGATGCGCCGCGTGGCGGCGTCGACCGGAACCGCGAGGCCGAGGCCGACGCCGGCGACGGCAGTGTTGACGCCGACGACGCGGCCGCGGCCGTCGACGAGCGCGCCACCGGAGTTTCCGGGGTTCAACGCGGCGTCGGTCTGGATGACGTTGTCGACGACGCGCTGCGCGCTGCCCGAGCGCACCGGCAGCGACCGGCCGAGCGCCGAGACGACGCCGGCGGTCACCGATCCCGCGAAGCCGTACGGGTTTCCGATCGCGACCACGAGCTGGCCGACGCGCAGCGCGGCGGCGTCGCCGAGCGTGGCGGGCGCGAGGTCGCGGCCGTCGGTGCGCAGCAGCGCGAGATCTGACAGCGCGTCGGCACCGACGACCTCGAAGCGCATCTCGCGCCCGTCGACGAACGATGCGACGCCCTCGCGCGTCGCGCCCTCGACGACGTGCGCGGAGGTCACGAGGTAGCCGTCGGGTGCCAGCACGAAGGCCGAGCCGCCGCCGGCGACGCGGCGCCCGCCGCGCACGCGGCGGTAGACCCGCAGGTTCGCGACCGACGGGGCGAGGTCGCGTGCGACAGTGGTGATGACGCTGGAGTAGGCATCCAACGCCTCACCGTCAGAGGGGCGGCCGAGCTGGTCGGCCGCCGGGTCGCCGGCGGGACCGTCGACCAGGCAAACGTTGCTCATGCAACGAAAGGTAGCGGGCCGGGAGGCTCGTCCCCGGCCCGCGCCTCCCGGGTGCTGCCGCGCGCTATATCGCCTTCTTGGCGGCCTCGCGCTCCTCGTCCATGTTGAGGTTGTCGATGTGCTTCTGCGCGGCCTGGATCTTGGCGCTGGCGTCGTCGGGTACCTCGGGCTCGGCCTCGGCGGCGGTACCGCTGGACTGCGCGGCCTGCTCGTCGACGGCGGCGACGAGATCGCTGTCCCCCGAGCTCTCCTCGGCGCCGGCTGTGGGCTCCTCTTCGGTGGCCTCGGCCTCCTGATCGACCTGTTCGTCTTGCATGGCTCGTCTCTCCAGTGGTCGTGGTCGGGCTGACGGTTGCCTACCCGCTCGCGGCGCAAATCACGTGCGCGCAGTGGCGTCGTGCCTGGAGCGCTGTCAGGCTGGCGGCGTGAAGGCGTCGCGCTGGGAGATCCTCGGGGCCTGGCTGCGGATCTGGACACCCCCGCGCGACGTGGAGATCCCGCCGGTCCCGCGGCGCGCCGCCGCGGTGGTGGCGGCGCTGTGCGTGGCGGCGATCGTCGTCGGCGTGACCGTGATCGCACCCGCGATCGATCGCGCGAAGCAGCGCAGCGCGGCGCGCCAGGCGCGCAGCGACACGCTGTTCGAGCGCCGCGAGCGCGCGCGCCTGGAGCGCGACCAGCGCCCCGTCTTCGCGCGCGCCGCGCGGGCGGCGCGGCTGCACCAGGCAGGACGGGTGGCGCAGGCGCGCGACGCGCTGCTTGCCGACGCGCAGCGGCGCATCGCCCGCGACGCCCGCGCGCGCGTGGTGGCCGGCACGCTGGAAGGGCCTGTTCGCAGCGTGCGCTGCCGCCACCGGCCCGGCGACAGCGGCGCCCGCGTGCGCCTCGCGTGCCTGGCCATCAGCTCGCAGGCCGCGGGGGCCACGGTCGGCCAGCCGTTCTCCGTCGCCGGCTCGCTGCGCGACGGGCGCTACGCCTGGTGCCACGAGAACCCGCGGCCGGCCGAGGGCGCGTCGGGCACGGGGATCAGCGTGCCGCTGTCGGCTGCGTGTAGGTCGTAGGCTCGGCGCGTGCTCTCCAGGTCCTCTGCTCGGCGGCGCGACCGCCACGATCCTCAGATTTCAGGCGGCGCGCGGGTGGCTAGGGTCTGTCTGTGACCCCACACGACATTCACGAACCGACCACGATGCTGAGAACCCTCGACGACCTGGGCGAGGTGGCCGGCTGCCGCGTGCTCGTGCGCGTCGACTTCAACGTCCCACTCGACGGCGGCGCCGTCGCCGACGACACCCGCATCCGCCTCGCGATCCCGACGCTCGACGCGCTGCGCGAGCGTGGCGCGCGCCTGCTGCTCGTCTCGCACCTCGGTCGTCCCAACGGACCCGACCCGCAGTGGTCGCTGCGGCCGATCGCTGACCACCTGGCTGGACTGCTGGGCGAGGCGGTGGTGCTCGCATCCAGCCTCGAGGAGATTCCCGAGGGCGATCTCGTGATGCTCGAGAACATCCGCTTCGAGCCGGGCGAGACGAAGAACGACGCGGCGCTCGCGGCCCAGCTGGGCGCGCTCGCCGACGCCTACGTCAACGACGCCTTCGGCTCCGCCCACCGCGCCCACGCCTCCACCGAGGGGATCGTGCACCACGTCGAGCGCTCGGCCGCCGGCCTGCTGTTCGAGCGCGAGGTGCGGACCCTCGCGCGGCTGCTCGAGGATCCCGCCCGGCCGCTCGTGGCGGTGCTCGGGGGCGCCAAGGCGGCCGACAAGATCGGCGTCATCAACCGTTTCCTCGAGATCGCCGACAGCGTGCTGCTCGGCGGTGGCATGAGCTATCCGTTCTTCGCCGTCGACGGCAAGCGGATCGGGCGCTCGCTGTGCGACGAGGCGAGTCTGCAGGCGGCTCGCGAGGTGCTCGCGCGGCCGGGGGCGAAGGATCGCCTGCGCCTGCCGGTCGACCTCGTGGTCGCGGACGCGTTCTCGGCCGACGCCGAGTTGCGCATCGCCGACCCGATCGACGTCGACGACGAGTGGGAGGCGATCGACATCGGCCCGCGCACCCGAGAGCTCTACGCCAGCGCGATCCACGACGCCGGCACGGTCTTCTGGAACGGTCCCGTCGGCGCGTTCGAGATCGAGCCGTTCGCCGCCGGCACGCACGCGATCGCCCGTGCGGTCGCGCAGACCGATGCGGTGACGGTCGTCGGCGGCGGCGACTCGGGCGCGGCCCTCACGAGATTCGGGCTGCAGGACGCCGTGACGCACCTCTCCACGGGCGGCGGCGCGGCGCTGGACTTCCTCGAGGGCAGGATCCTGCCGGGGGTGGCGGTGCTGACGGATTCGTAGTCAGGTCGCGGCGGCGCCCGGAACTTCGGGCGCCGACGCCTACGCCGCGATCTTCTGCGCGCGCTTCTCGCGCGCGATCTCCTTCTCGGGCCGCGGCGGGCGCGGGAGCCGGCGCGTCATGTGCTTGCGCCACGTGCCGATCAGGCCCAGGCGCCAGAAGTAGTAGCCCGTGCGGCCCGGGATCGCCGAGAAGTCGAGCTTGACGAGGTGGCTCAGCGCGCGGCGCGAGAGGTACAGCCCGCGCAGCAGTCGGCCCAGGCGCGGGTACATCCGCTGCTCCTCGGTGCTCGCCTTGACGTGCGTGAGCAGCCGCTTCCACAGCCACTCGGGTGGGCGCCACATCGTCAGGACGTAGAGCAGCAGGTTGTTCAGGCGCGGCGGGATCGCCATGAACGTCGCCGAGATCTCCTCGATGTCGACGCCGCGCTCCTTCATCGCCTTCTCGAGCTCGGTGTTCGGGATGACCTTCAGGGAGTAGATGAACAGCGTGTACGGCCTGTCCATGTCGTACAGCAGCTGCAGCGTCTCCTTGATGTCCTCGCGCGTCTCGATCGGGTTGTCGGTGATGATGTCGTAGGCCGGCGGGATGTGGTACTCGGGCGCGAACGACGCGTTGACCTCGCCCGCCGCGAGGATCTTCTCGGGCGGCGAGGGGCGCTTGTAGAAGTCCAGCGTGCGGCGGCTGCCGCTCTGGATCCCCATCCGTACGCGGTTCATCCCGGCCCAGGTCAGCAGCTCGAACTTGTCGCGCTTGACGTAGTTGGGAATCACGCCGTAGACCGCGAACGGCAGGTCGAGCTCGGCCTTCCACAGCTCGGCGAACTCTTCGATCTCGCGGTACGGGATCGCCATGAAGCTGTCGTCGTGAAACGAGACATGGCTGAGGTGCGGGAAGCGCGCCCGCGCGGTCTTGACCTCGTCGACGATGTAGCGCGCGCTGGGATGGCGGATGCGCTTGTACTTCGCGTCGTTTGAGATGAACTTCGTGTTGCCGCAGTACGTGCAGTGAAACGGGCATCCGATCGACCACAGCGTCGTGTAGCTCAGGCCGTCGTTGTCGATGTAGTGGCGGGCGCTCATCGGCCGGAAGCCCTGGCCCGTCTCGTAGATCGTCTCGCCCTCGCCGTACTGCGGGAAGGGCAGCGACTCCATCTGCTCGACGCTCATCAGCGGCAGGAAGTGGTTCTTGATGACGCCGCCGTCGGGCTGCTTGAACCAGAAGTTCTTGACGGCGGTGTGGTCGCGGCCGTCCTGCAGCAGGCCGTACAGCTCGTCGAAGGCGAACTCGCCCTCGCCCGTGCAGATCGCGTCGACGTCGGCGAGGATCGCGTCCTCGGGCTGGATGATCGCGTGGATGCCGCCCCAGATGACGAACGTCGACGGGTCCAGCTGCTTGACGCGGGTGATCAGCCGCCGCGTGAGCTCGGCGTAGCCGGTCATCGACGAGAAGCCGACGACATCGGCCTCGATCAGGTGGCGAGCGGCCAGGTCGATGTCCTCGTCCTCGAGCGAGCCGGCGCTGCCGAGCGTGCCGCGCAGACCGTTGCGGATGTTGCGGTAGCGGTTCGTCGAAACGTAGCAGGACTCCGTGTCCTCGTTGATGCGCGCGACGAACGCGGCCATCTTGCGAAACCCGCAGGAGGTGATTCCGTCCTCCAGCGAGACCATCTTGATGCGCAAGGCACTCCCCCACTCCGCGTGGCTGACGCGCGCATCGTAGCGCGCCTGATCTGTTTGCCGGGTGCCGTCCAGGTTCGGTGCGCTCAGGGCGCGGCCGCGGCGCGCTCGAGTTCGGCGCGCAGCGACGGCCCCGTCAGCGGCCCCAGATGCCCCGGCGCGACGACGAGCGGGTCAAGCGCGGCGAGCGCGGCGATGCTCGCCCGGGCGCGCTCGACGTCGAGGTTGTAGGCGGCGTGCGGCACGTGGGCGGCGGCCGGCCGGCCGAGCATCGTCGTCACGTAGATGCAGTCGCTGACGAGCGCGACGCGATCGGCCGCGCGCCACAGCCCGATCAGCCCCGGTGCGTGCCCGCCCAGCTCGACGACCTCGAAGCCGGCGATCTCGTCGCCGCCGCGCACCGTGCCGGAGATCTGTACCGGCCCGCCGTCCCACACCCAGCGGTGCAGGACGCTGTGCAGCACGCGGATCGCGAGCGGCAGCTTGGACATGTCCCAGTACGTGCGACCGCCGGCGCCCTGCGCCTCGGCGACGGCATCGGGATGGCAGACGACCGGCGCCAGCGCGCTCAGCGCCGGCGCCGCGCCGCGGTGGTCGGTGTCGGCGTGGCCGAGCACGACCCGCTTGAGGCCGCCCATCCGGGCCGCGGCGGCGGCGATCGCGGGCGCCATCCGCTTCTCGCCGGTGTCGTAGACGACGGCGCCGTCGCCATCTTCGATCAGGTAGACGTTCATCGTCCCGGTCAGGCCGCCGCGCAGCAGCCAGACGCGCGGCGCGATCGGCTCGAGCTTGGGCACCCGCGGCATCGCTCGAGCATTACGGTTTCGCGCATGACGCGCGCTGCCACGATGGCGGACGGGCTCGCCGCCGGCGCGGCGGCGGCGGTGCTCAGCGGGGCGCCGTCGACGCTGCACGCGATCGCGACCCGCTCCAGCCCGCTCGAGCCGACGCTCGCCGCCGGCACGCTGCTGCTGCCGCGCGAGCGCCGGCCGCTCGCGCTCGCGCTCGCCGCGGTCCCCGTCCACCTGGCGCTGTCGTTCGCCTGGGCGCTGCTGCTCGCGGCGCTGCTGCCCCGGCGGCGGACCGTCGCCGCGGGCACGCTCGCCGGGCTGGCGATCGCCGCGCTCGATCTCGGCGTCGTCGGCCGGCGCCGTCCGCGCATCCGCGCCCTGCCGCAGCTGCCGCAGGTGCTCGACCACGTCGCCTACGGCGCCACCGTCGGCGCCGTGCTCAGCCTGCGGCGGCGGTGACGAGCGTCGCGTTCAGCGCACTGAGCACCGGCTGCAACGGCGTGAAGCACATCTTCTGCAGCAGGCCGAAGACAAGCGTCGTGATGCCGACGGCGCGCACGGTGCCATCGGCCGCCGGGGCGGTGTAGACCGGCCCGCCGCTGTCGCCCTGGCGTCCTGTGATCGTCGTGCACGGCAGCCGTGTCCCGCGGTAGGAGCGCACGATCCTGCCGCAGTTGTCGATGCCGCTCGTGCGGCCGGTGAAGCAGATGCGGCGACCGAGCAGCGGCCGTGCGCTGCCGGCGACGAACCACGGCGGCCGCGAGACGCCGCGGTCGACGACAGCCGCAGAGGGCCGGCCCGCGCCGGACGGAACGGGCAGGACGAGCGCGTCGAGCGGGCGGCTGCGCGCCACGTTGCGCTGCACACGCCCGACGACGATGCCCGGCTGCGGCGGTCGCCGCAGCGCGGCGTTGCGCCGGTTCGTCGTGCCGTCCCTGCGCGTGCCGCCGCAGTGTGCGGCGCTCAGTCCGCCGGAACGTCCGCCGAGCTGGATCAGGAACGCCGACGTGCACAGCGCCGCGCCGCTCGGCGGGGGCTTGCCGCCGACGAGCCGTCCGCGCGCGAAGACCAGCTCGCGCCCCGCCGTCCAGCCGTCGAGGTCGGGCGCCGCTCCGCGGCGGCGCAGCCGCAGCGCCGCGTGCCCGCGGATCGCGACGAGGTCGTACCGCGTGGCGTTCTGCGAGGCCGCCGCACGCAGTGGCGACCAGCCCGTGGCGCGCAGGACGGCCTCGCTGGACGCCGCGGGCTGCGTCGCGAGCGTCGCCGCGACCGCGCGCGCCTCGTCGCAGGTCGCGACGCTGACCTCGACGACGGTCGCGTCGCCGGCGTTCTCGCAGCGCGTGTACTGCGCCTGTGCCTGCGCGGTCGCGGCGGTGGCGAAGACGGCCGTCACGGCAAGCAGGGCGATCCTGACGGCGCGATCCATGCGCAGGCGATCGTCCCAGACGGCGGACGCGCGAGCGCCGGTGGGCGGGCTAGCGCTCGCTCGCCGGGCGCCGGGCGACGAGGCTGCCGACGCCGCGCGGGCCGCCCGAGCGCTCGGCGACGCCCTCGAAGTGATCGATCACCTCCAGGCGATCGAACGCCCGCAGCAGCTCGCCGTCGTCGAGCAGGTAGGCCGGGTTGAAGCTGCGTCCGAGCTGCGCGACGTGCGCCTGGCCGAGCGTCTCGTAGAGCAGCAGGCCGCCGGGCGCCAGCGCGTCCTGCAGCGCGCCGAACAGTTCGCGCTGCAGGAAGTTCATCGTGACGATGACGTCGTACGGCCCGTCCGGCAGCGGCTCGCACTCGAGGTCGACCAGCAGTGCGCGGACGTCCAGCCCGCGCTCCAGGGCGGCGGCGCGCAGCGCCTCGACCGCCACGCTCGACGCGTCGATCGCGTCGACCGTGTAGCCGCGCTGCGCGAGGTACAGGGCGTTGCGACCGTCGCCGCAGGCGACGTCGAGCGCCCGCCCGGGGCCGGTCAGCAGGTCGCGGTGCTCGACGAGCCAGGGCGCCGGCGCGTCCGGAAACGGCTCGAAGCCATCCGTGTAGCGCTCGTTCCAGCGTTCCCCTGCGGCCATCGCGGCACCGTACCGGCTCATGCGCCGTGCGCCTGCCGGGTACGGACCGTCCCGACCGCAGCGAACTCGACGTGGAGGAGGAGAACGCATGGCTGAGCAGGATCCGAGGGAGTACCGCGGTGGCGTGCAGGAGCCGAGCGACGCCAAGGGCGGCGAAGCTGACAACGAGGGCATCGTGCCGCGCGAGATGGTCGACGATCCCGGCGCGCCGCCGGCCGAGCGCGACCAGGATCAGGCGCTGAGCGACAGCTCGCTCGGCCAGGTCACCGACCGCAGCGACCCCAGCGAGGACAACATCGATCACTCCGCCGGCGACGAGGCCGACGCGACGAGCCACAGCGGCACGGGCGGCAACGTCGCTGAGGTCAAGGAGGAGATGCAGGAGGGCGAGGCCGTCCCGTGGGTCCAGGGCGCCAATGTCGCGGCCGGGGACACCAACCAGGACGCCGACGCGACCCCTTAGACCCTATGGACGGCCGCCCGACCGTCCGGTGAGGGTGTGAGGGTCGGCACCCGCGCATGAGGTGCGCGGGTTGAGGGCTCAGGAGTGGCCTGGGCCCCGACCGCAATCATGGGGGT
>Ga0136615_10001925_pt1 | contig 10202 bp, 12 predicted proteins | sample AntDrymUQ2882206_2_FD_106647 | JGI IMG/M metagenome (GOLD analysis project Ga0136615, IMG submission 106647) | Polar desert sand microbial communities from Dry Valleys, Antarctica - metaG UQ288 (22.06) | ecosystem: Environmental > Terrestrial > Soil > Desert | place: Antarctica: Dry Valley...
CGCACAACGGCGAATGGACGCGACGGCGCGTCCCCGACGCCGCCGCCGCGCACGAGCTGGCCAACCGTCTGGGCATCCCCTCGTACGACCCGGCGGTGGTCGGCTACCCGCAGCGGATGCGCGACTACAACGCCCGCCAGAGACCGCCGTCCCGACCGACGAATCGGGCCTAGGCGCCGCCTCGTGCGGCTCCGCCGGCCGTTCGCCCGTCAGTAGGGGAAGACGGCCACCTGCTGTCGGAGCGGTCTGACGAACCAGCCGGTCCTCGTCGACGGGTCGACCTGGAGCTGGCGGACCGCAGCGGACAGCGGGGTGTTGTAGAGGTTGAACCGCTGCACCGTCGAGACGAGCCCCAAGTGGGCGTCGAAGACGCGTACGGACGAGAGGTGGTTCTTGTCCTGGCCGGTCGGGTCGCTGAGCCAGCCCGGCCTGCCACCGCTCGGCGGCTGCTCCACCGAGCACCGCCGTCGATCCGGTGACGCACGACGTAGACGCGCAGCTGCGGTGGTCGGGTTACCCATCCGGACCTCCAGTTTCGGCGAGCTGTCGCTAGGAGCTCGCGGCCATGTCCTCCGCGAGCGCCACCAGCGTCCGGACCCCCGCTCCGGTGCCGCCCTTCTGCGTGTAGCCGTACGCCTTGTCCGTGAACGCGGGACCGGCGATGTCGACGTGGACCCAGCGCTGGCCCTCCGGCACGAACTCGGCCAGGAAGATCCCGGCCGTGAGTGCGCCGCCCCAGCGGTTCCCGACGTTGGTCAGGTCCGCGATCGAGGACTCGAGCTTCGGGCGCATCTCGGGCGGGAGCGGCAGCGGCCACATCTGCTCCCCGGCCCGGGCTGCGGCGTCGATCACGGCGGCCCGCGCGCCGTCGTCGGTCGACATGACCCCGCTCGTGCGCTCGCCGAGGGCGACCACGCAGGCGCCGGTGAGCGTGGCGACGTCGACGACGAGGTCGGGTGACTCCTCGCTCGCGCGCACGATGCCGTCGGCCAGGACGAGCCGGCCCTCGGCGTCGGTGTTGAGCACCTCGACGGTCTTGCCGCCGTACATGGTCAGCACGTCCGATGGACGGATCGCAGTGCCGGACGGCATGTTCTCGGCCAGGCACGCGTACGCCGTGACTCGCACGTCGGCCTTGGTCTGCGCGAGCGCCAACGTTGCTGCCACGACCGCGGCGGCACCGCTCATGTCGCACTTCATCGTGGTCATGCCGTCGTTGGGCTTGATCGACAGACCACCGGAGTCGAACGTGATGCCCTTGCCCACGAGGGCGAGGTGACCGGTCTTCCGGCCGGCCCCGTTGGGCGCATAGCTGATCTTGAGCAGCCGCGGCGGGTGCATCGACCCCTGGCCGACGCCGAGGATGCCGCCGTACCCGCCCTTGGCGAGCTGCTTCTCGTCGAGGACCTCGATCTTGACTCCGGCCACGCCCTTGAACCGCGCAGTGGCAGCAGCGACGAAGTCCGCGGGATGCAGGTCGGCGGCCGGCGTGTTGATCAGGTCACGGGCGAACGCCACGGCCTCGGCCAGCGGCTCGGCGCGGGCCACCCCGTCCTTGACGCTCTTGTCGCGGGCGACCGGGGTGTGCACGGTGATCGACTTCACCGGCGGCTTGACGGAGCCGTTCGCCCGGTAGCGGGTGAACCCGTACGCCCCGAGGAGCGAGCCCTCGGCGACCGCGACCGCCTCAGCCGGCGTGGCCGCGGGGAGGGACAGCGCGACCGAGCCCGTGCCGCTCAGGGTGCGGGTGACAGCGCCAGCGGCGGAGCGGAGCACCTCGAGGTCGAACGCGGCACCGGCAGCGGGTGCGTCACCGAGCCCGACCGCGACGACGAGCGGTGCCTTGATCGAGCCGGACGTCGCGATCTTGGTGATCTCCTCCGGCTTCCCGGTCGCGCCGAGCGCCTCGAGCGTCGCTGCCAGGCGTCCGCCGAGGGCGGCGTCGACGTCGTCGGCGCCGGCGGCGAGCATCGGGCCGTCGGACCCCGTCGTCACACCGATGACCAGGACGTCAGCCCTGGACTTCGCCGACGCGGTCGTGCTGGTGAGGGTGATCGTGGTCACGGACGGGTCTCCTCGGTGGTCGCTGGTGGTGCGAGTCTGCCTGGCACCCTCAGCATCCCATCCCGCCGTTAGGGTCCCGCCATGGCCGAGAACGTGACTGCACCTCTGCGCCGCTCGCCGCTGCACGAGCGCCATGTCGGGCTTTGCGCCAAGCTCGCCGACTTCGGCGGCTGGGAGATGCCGATCGAGTACCCCGGTGGTGGAGTGATCGCCGAGCACACGAGCGTGCGCGAGGCCGTCGGGCTGTTCGATGTCAGCCACCTCGGGAAGGCGTCCGTCCGCGGGCCCGGCGCGGCCGCGTACGTCAACGCGACGATGACCAACGACCTGACCAGGATCGCGCCCGGCCACGCGCAATACACGATGTGCTGCGACGAGGCGACCGGCGGCGTCGTCGACGACCTGATCGCCTACCTCCGGGCCGAGGACGACGTCCTGCTCGTCCCGAACGCAGCGAACACCGTCGAGGTGGTCCGGCGGCTCGGTGCTGCTGCCCCGGCGGAGGTGGTGGTCGAGGACGCCCACGAGGCGTACGGCGTGCTCGCCGTGCAGGGTCCGCGCAGCGCCGAGGTGGTCGAGCGGCTCGGGCTGCCGACCGACCACGACTACATGTCCTTCGCCGACGCGACGTTCGACGGCTCGCCGGTGGTCGTGTGCCGGTCCGGCTACACCGGCGAGAAGGGCTTCGAGCTGCTGCCCCGGTGGCACGCGGCAGGCCCGCTGTGGGACGCGGTGCTCGAGGCGGGGTCAGACCTCGGCATCCGCGCCTGCGGCCTCGGTGCCAGGGACACGCTGCGGACCGAGATGGGCTACCCGCTGCACGGCCATGAGCTGTCGCTCGACATCACCCCGGTGATGGCCCGCGCGGGGTGGGCGGTGGGTTGGAGCAAGCCCGCGTTCTGGGGTCGCGATGCGCTGCTCGCGCAGAAGTCGGCCGGGACGTCCCCGCTGCTGCGGGGGCTGGTCGGTCTCGACCGCGGCATCCCGCGGGCGGCCATGCAGGTGCTCGACACCGACGGTCAGCAGGTGGGTGTGGTCACCAGCGGCACGTTCTCGCCCACCCGCCGGGTCGGCATCGCCCTGGCGCTGCTGGAGCGCGGTGTCCCGGACGGGACCGAGGTCGTCGTCGACGTCCGCGGCCGAGCCCAGCGGTTCGCGGTGACCAAGCCCCCGTTCGTCCAGACCTCCACCACCTGACCGTCACCACCCCAACCGTGATCATCACCGCTGGGGGGTGCGTGCGCGGCGCCGCTGGCGCACGACCTGAGTACGGTGCGGCTTGTTCGATCCGTCGACCGGCACGAGAGGGCGTGACGCCGTGACCTGGACCTGGCGCATGGAGGACGGCACCGGCGGGCCGGCGCCGGCCGAGGCGGCGAGCAGCCCGGACTTCCCCGCGCAGGCCGACGCCGAGACCTGGATCGGCGAGGTATGGCCCGAGCTGCACGAGGCCGGTGTCGGCGCGGTGACCCTCCTCGAGGGTGACCGCGAGGTGTACGGCCCGATGAGCCTGGAGCCGCCGGACTGAGCTGGGAGCTCAGACAGGTGCGGCGGCGACCACCTGGATGAGCGGCGCGACGCCCCGATAGGGGTCGGAGCGTCCTGCCAGCTCCTCAGCCTCGAGGAGTGCGGCGAGCTCGTCGGAACCAGGCGGCGGGGGATCGGCGTCGAGCGTGGCGTTGTCGCAGAGCACGCGCACGCCGTACCAGCCGAGCGGCTCGAGTCCGGCGCTCTCGACGAGGGCGACCAGGTCGGGCACGGTGTCCGCGCGCGCCGTCTCCCCGAGCTCGTTCTCGTACACCGCGTCACCCTTGAGTGCTGCCAGCGCATCCGCCCAACTCCCGCGGTGACCGGCCCGGACCGCGATCCCGGCCTGGTTACGGGCGAGGAGGCTAACGATCCCGCCCGGGGCGACCATCGCGGCCAGCGCGCGGACGAGCGGCGCGGGGTCGGGCACGTACATGAGCACGCCGTGGCACAGGGCGACGTCGTACGACGCGGGCTCCAGGAGCGCGGGCAGGTCCTCGACCCGGCCGCGGACGAGCCGGACGCGGGCACGCGTCGCGGGCTGCTCGACCGTGAGGGCTGCCTCGAAGGCGGCCAGCATCTGCTGGGCCGGGTCCACGCCGTCGACCCGGTGCCCGAGCCGTGCGAGCCGTAGGGCTTGAGTGCCCTGCCCGCACCCCGCGTCGAGCACCTGCAGCTCCCCGCTGCGGGGGAGGTGCGCGGCGACGAACCGGGCGACGAGCTCCTGCCGGACGACGTTGCGGATGCTCGGCAGCCGGGCCAGCCACCGGTCCGCGACGCGCCACGCCGAGTCGTCACCCGACGGGGTCCATCCCGCCATCGTCGTCAGCTCAGACCGTGGTACCGGGCGTCACCTGCGGCTTGGGCAAGCGCAACCTTCGCAGCTGGAACGAGCGCATGATCCCGTAGAAGACCGCCCCTCGGCTCCCCTCGTGCGGACCCTTCTCGGCCGGGAAGCGGGTAGCGATCTCGCGCTTGAGCCGGCGGCTCAGCAAGAACCCTTCGCCGATCAGGAGGACGAGCAGGGCGAGCCAGGCCGATGTCGTGTACGACCTCACGGCGTCGTTCGGGGTGAAGTTGGCGACCACCACCACGAGGCCGATGAAGATGAAGAACTCACCGATCGTGCGGCGGGCGTCGATCCAGTCCCGGACGAATCGACGCAGCGGTCCGCGGTCTCGGGACGGCAGGTAGCGCTCGTCGCCGCTGACCAACGCGTTGCGGGTCTTCGAGCGGTCCTCCTTCGCCCGTTCGCGCTGCATCTTGTAGGCCTCGCGACGGTCCTTCGGTGGCTTCATGCGTTGCGCGCGCTCGGCCTGGGCGTCCCGGCGCTTGGGCGTCGGGCGTCCCTTGGCGGCCTCGGCGGCACGGGTCTCGACCTCGGCGAGGGACTCGGCGAGCGTGGGGTCGTCGTCGGTCTGGCGTCGGCGGAACACGGGGGGAGCGTAGTCCGTACGCGGGGTTGCCCTGCCGCCAGCGACGCGTCGGCCGTAGGGTGTGGGCGACCTCGCCGAGCACTGGATCAACGAGGCGAATCGCCCGTTCACTGCGCAGCGCACCCGGACAGGAAGGCGCCCACAGCACCCATGAGCATCATGAAGCGGATGGCGGACCTCTTCCGCGCGAAGGCAAACACCGCCCTCGACAAGGCGGAGGATCCGCGCCAGACCCTCGACTACTCCTACCAGAAGCAGCTCGAGCTGCTCACCAAGGTCCGCCGGGGCGTCGCGGACGTCGCGACCTCGCGGAAGCGGATCGAGCTCCAGCTTCAGGGCCTGCAGGGCCAGTCGGAGAAGCTCGCCGAGCAGGCCCGCAAGGCCTTGTCGATGAACCGCGAGGACCTCGCCCGCGAGGCGCTCTCGCGCAAGTCCGGGCTCGAGCAGCAGATCGTCGACCTCAAGACCCAGCACGCGAACCTGCAGGGCGAGGAGGAGAAGCTCACGCTCGCGTCGCAGCGCCTCCAGGCCAAGGTCGAGTCCTTCCGGACCCGCAAGGAGACGATCAAGGCCAACTACACCGCGGCCGAGGCACAGACCCGGATCGGCGAGGCGTTCAGCGGCATCTCCGAGGAGATGAGCGACGTGGGTCTCGCGGTCCAGCGGGCCGAGGACAAGACCGCGCAGCTCCAGGCGCGTTCCGGAGCGATCGACGAGCTGCTCGCCTCCGGCGCACTGGACGACGTGACGGGCTCGCAGAAGGACGACATCACCGCCGAGCTCGAGCGGATGGCGAGCACGTCGGACGTCGAGTCCGAGCTGGCTCGCATGAAGGCCGAGATCGGCCCGGGTCCGGATGCGACCCCGGCGATCGAGAGCGGCTCCGGCAACGCCCAGGCGCCGGGGCAGACCGGCGCGACCGACACGGCGTCCGCCCCGGCGACGAGCGGGACGCAGCCGGCTCCGTCGAGTGACGCCCCAGCGACGCACGAGGGCGAGGGGCAGCGATGATCGTCCGGATCGCAGGAGAAGGTCAGTACGACGTGGACGACAGCCGGCTGGACGAGCTGAACCAGCTCGACGGCGCGATCGAGCAGGCGCTCGAGGCTGGTGACGAGCAGGCCTTCCGGAGCACCCTGACCACGCTCCTCGGCGAGGTCCGCTCGGCCGGTACGCCGGTCGCCGAGGACGAGATCGTGCCCTCGGACCTGCTGCTGCCGCACGCCGAGGCCACCCTGGACGAGGTGCGCGAGCTCCTCGGCGAGGAAGGCCTCATCCCGGGCTGACCGCCTCCCGCGGAACGAGGACTCGAGGACCGGCCGGAACAACGACCGGTCGGGACATCGAGGAACGGTAGGGCCGGTCGAGTGCGTTGTGAGAGGTGGGCGCACACGGCCGGCCGCACCGGCATGGCTTCGCCCGGAGAAGAGACGGAGAACGATGGCCTCGACGAGGTTCCAGCCAGACCGTGAGCTGTCCACCCGCATGGTGGTGGTCATGTTCCTGCTCGGCCTGCTCTACACCGGCGCGATCGCCTACCTCATCGCGTCGGGGTTCAACGCCGTCCTCGTGCTCGTCATCGCGGCCGGCGCGCTGGCCGCGCAGTGGTACTTCTCCGACAAGGTCGCGCTCGCCGCGATGCGCGCTCGTGAGGTCACCCCGGCCGAGGCACCGGACCTGCACGGCATGATCGACCGTCTTTGCGCGCTGGCGGACATGCCTAAGCCCCGCGTCGCGATCGCCGACATCGACGCACCGAACGCGTTCGCGACCGGTCGCAGCCAGAAGCACTCGGTCGTCGTCGTGACGACCGGCATCATGCGCCGGCTGGACCGGGCCGAGCTCGAAGGCGTGCTCGCGCACGAGCTGTCCCACATCGCCCACCGCGACGTCACCGTCATGACGGTTGCGTCATTCCTGGGCATCCTGGCCGGCTTCATCGCCCGGATGAGCATCTACTCCGGCATCGGTCGCAGCCGCGACCAGCGCGCGCAGGCGGCCATGCTCGTCGTGGTGCTCGTGTCGATCGTGGTGTACGCGATCAGCTTCGTGCTCCTGCGTGCACTGTCGCGCTACCGCGAGTTCGCCGCCGACCGAGCTGCCGCGCAGCTCACCGGGCAGCCGTCGGCGCTGGCCTCCGCGCTCACCAAGATCAGCGGGGACATGGGCGCGATCCCGACCAAGGACCTGCGCCGCATGGAGCCGGTGAACGCGTTCTTCTTCGCCCCGATGACCGGGAAGACCAAGGGCTTCAGCCTGCACAAGCTGTTCGCCAGCCACCCCCCGCTCGAGGCCCGCATCGCCGCCCTGGCCAAGGTCGCCAACGACCTCGGCCGCCCCCTGTGAACGGCGACGTCACCCAATAACGATGATCAAGGAACTTCCGCCCCTCCGGGTCTGCTCATCCTTGGGCGGCGGGAGGGGCGGAGGTCCTTGATCATCGTGTCGGGCGCTGACGTGGGAGACTCACCGGCATGGGTTTCCTCGACTCGCTCCTCGGACGGAGCAAGCCGGCTGCGCCGGACCTGGACGCGCTGTTCGCACTGCCGTCGGCGTCGATCACGCTGCAGGCGTCGATGGGGATGACCCCGACGGGGCACGGGGCGGTGTGCTACCGCGCGGCCCAAGGTGGCGCGTTCGCGAACACGCAGCAGGAGGTCCAGCAGCTGCTCGACGCCGATGACGGCCCGCAGGTGCAGTTCTCGGTGGACTCGTACGGGTACACGTGGCTGCAGGTGGAGCACCCGCCGGAGGACATGGCCGGCCTGGCCACCGAGCTGCACGCCGTGAACACGACGTTGCAGGACCACGGGTTCGGGTCGTCGCTGCTCTGCTCGCTCGTCGGGTTCCGCGACCCGACCGGGCGCCCGCTCGGGCTGGTCTACCTGTTCAAGCAGGGCACGTTCTACCCGTTCTCCCCGGCGGACGGCGAGCGCCGGGACAGCGTCCTGGAGATGCAGGTGAAGTCCCTCGTCGAGGGCGACCTGCGGCTCGAGCCGGACACCTCGCGGTGGTTCCCGGTCTGGGGCGCGCCGGGCCTCGGGACCGGCTGAAACCAGCGTGCGCGTGCTCGTCGCACCTGACGGTTTCGCCGGAACCATGTCCGCGGTCGAGGCCGCCTCCGCCGTCGCCGAGGGGTGGCACCGCGGCGCTCCCCACGACGAGGTGGTCAGCGCACCGCTTTCCGACGGCGGGCCGGGTTTCGTCGACGTCCTGCACGCCGCGCTCGGCGGCGAGCTCGTCGCGACCACGGTCCGCGGCCCGCTGGGAGCACCCACCCCAGGCGCGGTGCTCGTCGCCCCCGGCGGTGCGACCGCGTACGTCGAGTCGGCCCAGGCTTGTGGGCTGCAGCTCGTCCCGCGCGAGGCCCGCGACCTGTGGCGCTCGAGCACGTACGGGGTGGGGGAGCTCGTCCTGGCGGCGGCCGACGCCGGCGCGACGACCGTCGTCGTCGGGCTGGGCGGGAGCGGGACGAACGACGCCGGAGCCGGTCTCCTGGCCGCACTCGGTGCGCAACCCGCCGAGCTGCTCGAGCATGGGCCCCGGGGCCTCGCGGACCTCACGGAGGTCGATCTGGTCGCAGCGCGGGCCCGGCTGGCCGGGATCCGCCTCGTCGCCGCCGCGGACGTCGACAACCCCCTGCTCGGGCTGCGCGGCGCGACCAGCGTCTACGGCCCGCAGAAGGGGGCGCTGCCGAGCGACCTGCCGGCGCTCGACGGTGCCCTGGCGACGTTCGCCCAGCTCGCGGACGGGCGGGTTGCCGCTGACGCGCCCGGCGCCGGCGCCGGCGGCGGGCTCGGATACGCCCTCCTCGTGCTCGGCGCAGAACGGGTGGCCGGGATCGCGACCGTGCTGGAGCTGACCGGTTTCGCTCGCGAGGTGGCCGGCGCGGGTCTCGTGCTCACCGGCGAGGGTGCGTTCGACTGGCAGAGCCTTCGCGGCAAGGTGGTGCACGGTGTCGCCGCGGCCTGCGAGGCGTACGGCGTGCCGTGCGTCGTGCTGGCCGGCCGGGTCGACGTGGGCCGGCGGGAGATGAACGCCAACGGCATCGAGTCCGCGTACGGCATGGTCGACCTGCCAGGCGGGGCGGCCGATGCCATGAGCCGCCCCCTACCGGTGCTCGCCGCCCTGGCCGAGCGGGTGGCGCGGACCTGGTCACCGGCGCGCTGACGCCGGGTGTGCTCGGCGGGTGCGGACGGTGACGGCGCAACGGGTCGGTCCCACGGGCCGGCACACGAGCCCGGGGCAGGTCCTGTGCGACGATGGGACCTCAGGCCACGAACGGATGCGGCCGCGGCGGAATGTACGGACCGTCCGAGGTCGTTCACCGAACTGAACCGAACCGAACCGCACCGACCCGCGAGGAGACAGCGACATGACCGCAGGCACCACCGAGACGTCGACCGCAGACACCTCCGCTGCAGAGACCTCGCAGGCCGTGGTGATGACCGACGCGGCGTCGACCAAGGTCAAGAACCTCCTGGAGCAGGAGGGTCGCGACGACCTTGCGCTGCGCATCGCGGTCCAGCCGGGCGGCTGCTCAGGTCTGCGCTACCAGCTCTACTTCGACGAGCGCACCCTCGACGGCGACATCGTCGCTGCGTACGGCGGCGTGCACGTGGTCACCGACCGGATGAGCGCGCCGTACCTCTCGGGGGCGACGATCGACTTCGTCGACACCATCGAGAAGCAGGGCTTCACGATCGACAACCCGAACGCCGGCGGCTCCTGCGCCTGCGGCGACTCGTTCCACTGACGACCGACTGACCGCGCCGAGCATCCCCACCAGCTGATCGCGCCAGCCTGCTGTGCGCATCGCCGTGACCGGGTCCATCGCGACCGATCACCTCATGACGTTCCCGGGGCGGTTCAGCGAGCTGCTGCTGCCCGATCAGCTCGACAAGGTGTCGCTCTCGTTCCTGGTGGACGACCTGCAGATGCGCCGGGGCGGGATCGGGGCGAACATCGCCTTCGGGCTCGGGTGCCTCGGGCAGCACCCGGTCCTGGTGGGTGCGGTCGGCGAGGACTTCGCGACCTACCGGTCCTGGCTCGAGCGGCACGGCGTCGACACGCTGTCGGTGCTCGTCTCCGAGGTACGCCACACCGCCAGGTTCGTCTGCACGACCGATGCCGACCACAACCAGATCGCGTCGTTCTACGCCGGCGCGATGAGCG
>Ga0136615_10001926_pt1 | contig 10199 bp, 9 predicted proteins | sample AntDrymUQ2882206_2_FD_106647 | JGI IMG/M metagenome (GOLD analysis project Ga0136615, IMG submission 106647) | Polar desert sand microbial communities from Dry Valleys, Antarctica - metaG UQ288 (22.06) | ecosystem: Environmental > Terrestrial > Soil > Desert | place: Antarctica: Dry Valley...
ATCTCGCCTCCATCCGTTGGAGCTGCTCTGCCTGCTCGAGGACGAGCTCCATCACAGCCCCGATCGCCGCCTCGATGTTCCCGTTCTGCACGACCGGCACACCCGTCTTCTCCGCCTCCTCGACGATGAAGTCCTGGAGGTGCCGGATGTCGGCGAGGCGGTCGAGGTACTTGTCGTGCGGCCGCGCCCCACCCAGCGCTGCGTCGCGGAGCGAGAAGTTCTGCGCGTGCACGTCCTCGTTGTCGATCGCGAGCACCGCGTGGACGACGAGCGCCGGCGCGATCGGCGGCGGCAGCATCCCCGGAACGAGATGGACGCCCTCGAGCACGATCGACCAGCCCTCCTCGAGCGCACGGTCGATCGAGGCCTGGACGCCGACGAGCACGTTGCGCGTCTGGTCGATGAAGCCGAGCAGGAGCGGGTCGCCAGCCTCGCGCTCGGCCGCAGGCAGCGCCTCGCCCACCTCGAAGCTCGAGTAGTGCACGGACGGCATGAAGAGCGGCGAGAAGAAGGCCCGCATCGTCTGGCGCACGAAGTCCGTCGACGTCACGCGCGTGATCCCGAGCCGGTGCGCCACCTCGGTCGCGACAGTCGACTTGCCCGTGCCCGTGCCGCCGCCGATCAGGACGACGACCGGCAGGTCGAGCTGACGGAGCTGCTGGTAGCGGCGAAGGCGGCTGATCGCGCGCAGAGCCTCGCGGTCGCCGAGGACCTCGACCGCGAGCTCCTGGAGCCGCTCGATCTCGACGGTGGCGGACCCGTGGCCGCGCAGGTCCTCCTCCACGCGCCGCGCGAGGTCGTACGCTGGCACCACCGGCACCCCGATTGCGATCAGCGCCCGGGCCATCAGCCCCTTCGAGTAGGGCAGGCCGTCGGCGCCGCCGAAGGGCAATGGGTCGTTTCGGCGCGGCTGGCTCACGGCAGGGCAGGCTGGGCCTGTGCTGCCTCGGCCAGCGCTCGAAGCATCCCGTCGAGGTCGGGCTCATCCGGCAGAGGCAGGATCTCGTTGTCGCAGAAGACGACCCGCGTGCCGGTCTGCGCGGCCGCCTCGGCGACGACGTCGATCGCCGCAGCCTTGATCTCGACGAGGAACACGTCGGCGTCCACCGACTCCAGCTCCTGCCGCAGAGCCTTGCGCCTCGCCAGGTTGCTCGAGACGTGCACCACCTCGGCGCCGTGCGTCTCGCCCAGGTGGTCGCCGAGGCGCTCGAGCACGCTCTCGGGCGCCGTCGAGAAGAAGGCGACCCGCTCGCCCGAAACGTCCTCGACCGGTCGCGGCCGCATGATCGTCGCGACAACGGGGGTCTCGGGCGCGAGCTCCACGATCGCCTCCCGCAGCTCCTCGTGGCGCGACCCCTGCTCGGCCATCGTGAGGACGACGAGGTCCGAGATCAGGATCCTGTAGGCGTTGAGGTAGCCGACCACCAGCTCGGGCGGCTGATGCGCTCCCGCGACGACCAGGCGCTTGCCGGTGGCGATCGGCGGCAATGCGGTGCCGCTGCCCTCGAAGATGACGAGGTCCGGCCTGCGGGAGGCAGCGAGCTCGGCACCGGCGCGCACGTTGGAGACGACGGGTGCCCCCGCGAGGCCGCCCCCGCAGCGGCGGCAGCCGACCGTGACGACCCCCGCGAGCGCGGCATCCTCGAGGTAATCCGACGCGGCGTGACGGCCCGAGCGGGAAAGCTCGAGGAGCTGCTCCAGCGTCGGTGGAACCTCGGCGAGCTCGGGCTCGGGTGGCCCTCCCCGCCCCATCGCCACGACGACGATCTCGCGCTCGCGCGCCAGCAGGCGCGCCACGTAGCCCGAGACCGCGGTCTTGCCGACCCGCTTGCCGGTCCCGATGATCCCCAGCGAGGGCAGCTCGAACGGCTCGAAGGGCGGCGGGTCGAAGCGGAAGTCGGCGCCCTCGTAGGGCACCCCCCGGGCGAGCACGCGGCTCGCCAGGCGCAGGCGCTCGACCGGCCCGAGGACGGGCTCGTCCGAAAGGTCGTAGACGAGCTCGACCTCGTGGTGGGCAAGCGCCTCGTCGAGGTCGTGCGCGAGCGGGACGCCGTAGTCCTCCTCCTCGTCGACCTTCTCGGCGCCGCCCACGAAGAGCGCCGCCACGACCCGATGCGGCAGCTCCTCCAGGGCGTCGCGCACCACAGCGGGGTAGTGCTCTCCGTCGATCAGCGCAAGGACGTTCACGAACGCGTGGTGACCTCGTTCTCGATCCGCGCCGTGTACTTCTCGAAGGCGAGCGTCTCGGTCGAGAACTGGATGATCCGCTCCTGACCATGGAACGGGTACTTGCGCCAGACGTCGACGTGACTGCCCGAGACCTCGATCAGGTTGTAACAGGGGCGCGTGTTGCCTCGCAGGCGCAGCGACGAGACTGTGCCGGCGTTGACGATGAAGAGATCTTCGAGGCGCCAGGCGTAGGGCACGTGCTTGTGTCCGGACAGCACGAGGTCGACGCCCGCCCGCTGCAGGCACTCGATCGCGTCGCCGGCGTCGTAGACGACGTTCCGCTCGCGCCCCGTGCCGGGAACGGGCAGAAGATGGTGGTGGAGGACGAAGATCCGGAGCTCCGCAGGGTCGGCGAATTGCTCCTCGATCCAGCGATAGCGGCCCCGCCCGACATGGCCGTGGTCGAGGTCCGGCTCGGTGGAGTCGATCGCGACCACCGTGACTGCCCCGACGCGGAGGACGGAGTTGCGGTCGCCGAAGAGCTCCTCGAAATGGACGTACCCGACGTTCCGCGAGTCGTGGTTGCCGGGAACGACGACGAGGGCCTTGCATTCGATGCGGTCGAGGAACGCCTTCGCCTCCCGGTACTCCTCCTTGAAGCCGAAGGTCGTGAGATCGCCCGAGCAGACGACGACGTCCGGCCGGAGATCGTTGATCTCGCTGATTGCCCGCTCGAGCAGGTTGCGGACGAAGTACGGGCCGCCGCAGTGGAGGTCGGAGATCTGCGCGATCTTGAACGACCCGTTGGGCTCAGGCATCCCCGAGAGTCTAGAGCCGCCGTCCGTCCGCGCTGCTATCGTGGTTGGGGTGGCGCTGGAAATGCCGGTTTTCCAGCAGTATCTTGGGGATCGCCCCCCACGCTTCGCGAACGATGCGGAGCTCGAATGCGCGAAGCTCCTCGACTACTACTGCGTGCCGTGGAAGTACGAGCCGGACACGTTCGTACTCGCGCGAGACGACGAAGGGCGGGTCGTCGAGGCGTTCACGCCCGACTTCTACCTCCCCGAGCAGGATCTCTACGTCGAGATCACCGTCATGAAGCAGTCCCTCGTCACCCGGAAGAACCGCAAGCTGCGCAAGCTTCGCGAGCTCTATCCCGACAAGCGCGTCAAGCTCTTCTACCGGCGCGACATCGAGCGCCTGGCGCAGCGCTATCACCTCGACCTCGCCTCCTGATCCGGGCGGATGGTTGATCGGTAAAGACGGTGATGGTGGGGGCGGCTCCGACCAAGCCGGGCGTCGCACTCGTCCGCAAGCCCTGCTAGAAGCCTGGTCAAGAGCGAGGGTGGTGATCCGGCGCCGTGTCTGAGTCGTCCCCCGGCGCGCCGGAGTTTCCGCTCAACCATCGAGTCGGTGGGCACCGCATCGGCGGTGTCTACCTGACCGCGGACGAGATCGCGGCGCGTGTGCGCGAGCTCGGAGCCGAGATCGCCCGCGACTACGACGGTTGCGAGCCGCTCCTCGTCGCCTCGCTGAAGACGAGCATCGTCTTCCTTGCCGATCTCTCGAGGACACTACCCATCCACCACAACCTCGACTTCGTCGAGCTCGCGGCATACGGGCCGGGCGCGCGCGCGGGCGGCCACGGGCGCATCCGCCTGCTCAAGGACCTCGACGCCGAGATCGCCGGGCGCGACGTCCTGATCGTGGAGGACGTGCTCGACACGGGGCTGACGCTCAACTACCTCTGCCGGACGTTCTCGCTGCGAGCCCCCCGCTCTCTGGCCGCAGCCACGCTGCTCGACCGGCCCTACCGTCGGCTCGTCGACGATCTCCCGGTCCGCTACGTCGGCTTCACCGTGCCAGACGTGCTCTTCGTCGGCTACGGCTTCGATCTCGACGAGCGCTACCGCAACCTGCCCGATCTGCACGTCGTCCTCGACCGGGCCGCGTAAGAAGCGCGGGGAACCGTGGTTTCCCCGCGGGCGCGCTCGTTCACCGGCAGACGCGCCCGAGCCGCGAAGACACCACCTCGAACGGCAGGCACCAAGCCAGAAAGAGCACCGATCGCCCAGGGGTGGCGGCCGGCGACTCGGGGGAGCGAAGAACTCGGGGAGAGCCCGTCGCTGAACCTTCATCCCTACAACGACGAAGTCCGCGAACCGGTTACGGACGGCCGAGAAGTACACGAACGCTTAATGAAGCCGGCCGGCGGAGCCGGGCTGCCACCCCGCGCGCCGCGCGCGCCCGCGCGTCAGCTCCTGAAGAGGGCGGGCGCGTGGGGAAACCATGGTTTTCCCACGCGGGGAAGCGTGCGTTCCCCGCGCTGTTAGAGGTAGCCGAGTGGATCGACCGGTGAGCCGCCGATCCGGACCTCGAAGTGGAGGTGGTCGCCGAAGCAGTGGCCGGTGCAGCCGACGTAGCCGATCGTCTGCCCTTGGGCAACCGGCTGACCAACGCCGGCGCCGAAGGCTGACTGATGCGCGTACGAGGTCGAGACTCCCCCGCCGTGGTCGACGACGATCAGGTTGCCGTAGCCGCCCATCCACCCCGCGTAGATGACGACACCGGACGCGGCCGCGACGATGGGTGTACCCGAGCCGACGCCGATGTCGATGCCTTCGTGCATGCGCCCCCAGCGCCAGCCGAACCCGCTCGTGACCGGCCCGGAAACGGGCCAGACGAAGCCGCTCGGAGACGGCGTCGCATCGATGACGACCGTGTCCTCGATCGATGCCGGCTCTCGGACCGAACTCTCGGCCTCGTCCTCGTTCTCGTCCTGATCCTGGTCCTCGTTCTCGTTCTCGTTCTCATTCTCGTTCTCGTTCACATCCGCGCTCGTGCTCGCGTCCTCGCTGCGGGCGGCCGCCCTCGCCGCCGAGGCAGCAGCGGCGGCGGCCTGCGCCGCCCTGATCTGGTCGCCGAGGGCCGCGCTCGTCCGTTCGAGCCCCGCGACCTCGTGCAAGAACTCGCGCTCGTCGGCCTGAACCGACGAGAGGGTGTGCCGCTTCTCGTTGCGAGCGACCTCGAGCGCGCGCTTACTTGCGAGCAGCCGATCACGGACGGCACGCTGAGCGGAGGTTCGCTCCTCGACCGCGCGCGCGACGCTCTCCACCTCGCGGCGCGTGCTCTGGGTCCGGGCCCGCTCGAGAGCCATGACGCGCTTGGCGCCCGCGACCTGGCCGGCGATCAGCCGATCCTGCGCTCCGACCTGTGTCCTGTAGTCGAGCTGGTCGACGAGGTCGCTGAAGCTCGAGGCTGCCAGCACGACTTCCACCGTGCCGGTCTCCTGCGCCTGGTAGATCCGGATCAGGCGCTCGTCACGCCGGCGCTGCGCTGCGACGTGCTGGCGGCGGAGCAGCTTCAGCTTCGTGGTCTGTAACCCGAGGAGCTCCGTGAGCGCTGCGAGCCGGTTGCGCTGCTGCACGAGCTCACGCTCGAGCGTGGCGAGGCGAAGGGAGGCGCCGTCGACCTCACCGGCATACCTGCGCACCTTCGCGGTGACGGCCGAGATCTCGGAGGTGAGCGCACCCTCGCGCCGGTTCGTCTCGGAGATCCTGCCCTTCAGGCGGTCGATGCGCTCGTCGATGGACTGCTTGCGCCCATCCGGATCCTGGCCTGCCGCCGAGCCGGCGGCGAGCAATGCGAGGGCGATGGCGAAAACGAGTCGTCGGGCCATGCGGCGGCAGTGTCGCGAGGCGACCGGCCGTCACGGCCGCTCGGAAACGCCGCGATCCTAACGAATTGCAGGATGAAGCGCTACCTGGGGATTCGTGGCGAACCCCCAGACGGCGAGTCAGATGACGATCCGGGCCTACCCCTTCCGCCCCGCCGAAGGCGGGCACGCTCTTGAGGCGGGCATGCAGCCTGATCGATCACGGCGTCGATGACGATCGACTGGTTCTTGATCGATCGTTAGATTCGATCCGGCGTGCCCGGCTCGGGAAGCGGCTCGGGGATGACCGGCGGCTGCGGCAGGTCAGCCTCACCCGGTGGTGGGTAGGGCTCCGGAACGACCTGCGGTGGCTCGGGCGGAACAGGCTGCTCGGGGATCTCGATCAACTCTCGTCCTCCTTTTGGCGTCGCCCCCTCTTTCCCGCGGCCCGGAGTCGCAAACGGGCGCAGCGTCTCCGCCGCCCGCCGGCGCAGCGGGCCGACGAGCAACCGGTAGTCCTCGTCCGAGACCGTGCCGGTGCGATGATCGAACTCGAGCTCCTTCAGCGCCGCGAGCGCTCGATCGCGCTCCTCCGCCCGCGCGAGCCGGCTGCGCTCGAGCTCGTCTGGCTCCTCGAGCCGATCCTCGACGGGATCGGGCTCGCGCAGGAAGGGACGGGCGACGAAGAGGACGCAGACAACCGCGAGCGCCGCCCCGAGCACGAGGGCGACGAGCGTCATAGAAGCCTGGTCAAGAGCGAGGGCGGTGATCCGGCGCCGTGTCTGAGTCGTTCCCGGCGCGCCGGATTCGCCGATCAACCATCTAAGCCCGCGCCGCCCCCGGCTCGTAACGAACGGCGAGCCTACGCCCCTCGCGGCCATCGGGCCAGAAGGCGATCAGCGAGCCGAGGATGAACACGAGGCCGGCGAGCCAGATCAGGTTCACGAGCGGCTTCACGAAGACCTTGAAGTACGCGGCGCCGTCGGAATCGAACTCGTCGGCGATCACGAACAGGTCTTCTCCGGTCAGGAGGTCACTGCGGATGCCGACCTCGTTCGCGGTCTCGCCCTCGACACGGTAGTGGTTCTTCCCCGGCGCCAGCTCGCCCAGGTCGCGGCCGTCCCGGCTCACCGCGAGCCTGGCGCGCACCTCGCGCGCGTTAGCGCCCTGCCGCTCTTCGACGCCACGGTAGACGAGGGTGTAGTCCGCCACCCGCATGGACTGGCCTGGTTGCAGCTTCGCCTCGCGCACCGTCCCGTACGCCGAGGAGCCGGCGACTCCGATCGCGAGCATCACGATGGCGGCGTGGACGACGTAGCCGCCGTAGCGGCGGCGGTTCCGGCCGACGAGCGAGCTGAAGGCGGCGGGCCACGAGCTCGAGCCGAGCGCGCGACGCGCCCGCGTACCCCGGATGAACTCCAGTGCGATCGAGGCGAGCACGAATGCCGAGAATGTGTAGGCGACGAGACCCGGGATCGAGGAGCCGGCCCCGAACGCAAGCAACAGGAGACCCGCGGCGAGCGCGATGCCGAACGGCGCCACGAAGATGCGCCCGACCGAGCGCAGCCCCGCGCGGCGCCAGGCGATCAGCGGCCCGATGCCCATCAGCAGCAGAAGCGGCAACCCGAAGACGCGCAGGAAGAAGTTGTAGTAGGGCGGGCCGACCGTGACCGCTTCGCCCCGCACGGCCTCCGAGACGATCGGGAAGACGACGCCCCAGAGGATCGTCAGACAGAGCGCGACCAGGAGCAGGTTGTTGTAGAGGAAGGTCGCCTCGCGCGAGACGAGCGACTCGAGGCGCGTCTTCGTGCGCAGCAGCGGCAGGCGCCGGAAGAGGAGCGCGAGCGAGAACGCCGTCACGACGCAGATGAAGAAGAGGAACCACGGCCCGATCGAGCTCTGCGTGAACGAGTGGATCGAGTTCACGACCCCAGAGCGCGTGAGGAACGTGCCGAAGAGCGAGAGCAGGAACGCGCCGACGACGAGCAGCATGTTCCAGACCTTCAACATGCCCCGCTTCTCCTGGATCAGCACCGAGTGCAGAAAGGCGGTCGCGGCGAGCCACGGCATGAGCGCGGCGTTCTCGACGGGATCCCAGGCGTAGTAGCCGCCCCAGCCGACCTCCTCGTAGGCCCAGTGCGCGCCGAGCAGTTGCCCCACGCCCAGGAACGTCCAGGCGGCGAGCGTCCAGCGCCGCGTCGCGACGATCCAGCGCTCGTCGGCGCGGCCGGCGAGCAGCGACCCCATGGCGAAAGCCCAGGGGATCGTGAGGCCGACGTAGCCGAGGTAGAGGAGCGGCGGGTGGGCGAGCATGTAGGGGTTCTGCAGGCTCGGCGTCATGCCGGCTCCCTCGGCGGGTGCGACCTGCGTCGCGAACGGGCTCGCGACGCCGACGAGGAGGAAGGCGAAGAACACACACACCGCTCCGAGGAGGGGTACGACCCAGGCGATCACGTCCCGTCCGGCACGCCGCCCGAGCGCGACGGCGGCCGCGCCGTACCCCGTCAGGACGAGCAGCCAGAGGAGCAGCGACCCCGCCTGCCCGCCCCAGAAGGCCGAGATCGTGTACGCGAGGGGCAGATCGGTGCTCGTCGTCTGTGCGACGACGGTGAAGCTGAAGTCGTGGCGGACGAGCGCCGAGAGCAGAACGGCTGCGGCAACAACGGTCGCCGCGAAGGCGGCCAGGAGCGCGTTCTGGGCCGAGAGCGCAAGGCGTCGACGGCGGCGCCACGCCGCGTAGCCCCCCGCTACCGTCGCGTAGAGAGCGAGGCCGAGCGCGAGGACGAGGGCGGCGCGGCCGAGCTCAGGCACCGCTGGAGCTCTCGCCCGCCCCCTTCGGCGCGTACTTGGAGGGGCACTTCGTCACGAGCGAGTCGGGCTGCGCCACGAAGGTGCCATTCTTCAGCTCGCCCTTCAGGTAGACGTGGCGATCGGGCTTGAAGAGATCCGGAACCGAGCCCCGGTAGAAGACGCGCACGCTCCCCGCGCCCTCGATGTCCCGCAGGCGGAAGCGCATGCCCGTCGTTCGCGCCTTCTCACGGTCCTGCACGCTGCCGACGACCTTGCCGCTGAGGGTGACCTGCCCGGCGCGCCCCTTGAGCTCGCCCGGCTCGAGTGACGGCGTCGCGCCGCCCGCGAGCGAGGTGTAGAGCAGGAAGATCGCAAGAACGGCCGCGATCGAGAGCGCGACGACGAGGCGAGCCGGACTGCGCCTGCGGGCCACGGCTCCATTCTAGCTACGTGCGGGGTCTACGACTCGCGCATGGGCGCCGGACGACGCCCCGGCACCCGGTAGCCATGCTCCTCGCAGAGCGAGCCCGGAGAATCCTCGGTGAGCGCGTCGCAGTAGCCCTTGCCGTAAGCCGCCCGCATGATCGCCGCCACGACCTCGAGGTTCCACTCGCTGATCTCGGCCGCCTCCCGCCAGAGGTCGGTCAGCCGGAGGTCGATATCGAGCTCGAGGAGGTCGATCCGCGTCGGATGGTTTGCCATACAGCACAGCGTAGGACCGGGGTCGGACGACATTGCGGGTGAAGGCCGTAGGTGAGAGGATGCGCGCGGCGTCGCATCGAAGGGGAGGAGATCTCAGTGAAGTATCAGCGCTTACTTGCCTCGCTAGGGGTGCTTGTCGCAGCCCTCGTGCTGGCAAGTGCTGCGGCAGCGCAGACGGCAGGGGTCACTGTCGTCGCAAGTGGCCTCAACAACCCTCGCGGCCTCGTCCTCGGACCCAACGGCGAGCTCTTCGTCGCCGAGGTAGGGAATGGCGGGGCCGGGCCCTGTGCCGTCGCAAGCAATGGGAATACCGTCTGCTTTGGCCTCACCGGTGCGATTACGCGCATCAGTTCCGGCCGAGGCGGCTTTCCCTTCCAGGATCGGGTTGCGCGCGGACTGCCCTCGCTCGGTCTGGCGGACGGAACCGGCCACGCTGGGCCGCACGATGTGACACTCGGAGCCGGCGCAATCGACATCGCCATGGGCCTCGGCGGCAGCCCAGCCTTCCGAAGCCTGTTCGGCCCCGCAGCCGCGCTGCTCGGCCACGTCGTGAGGCTCGACCTCGAGGGAAGGCCCCGCTCGGTGGGTGACTTCGCAGCGGTGGAGGCGCTGTTGAATCCAGACGGCGCCGAGATCAACAGCAATCCCTACAGCCTGGTGTTCGTGCTCGGCGGCTACAACGTCGCGGACGCAGGCGCGAATGCCATCCTCCGAATCGAGCCGGACGGAACACCGCGGGTGGCCGCATTCTTCCCACCGCGACTCTTCCCGGCACCGTTTCCACCGAACCCGCTCATTCCGACCGAATCGGTGACGGACAGCATCGTGATCGGCCCCGACGGCGCCAACTACTACGGCGAGTTGACCGGCTTCCCGTTCCCGG
>Ga0136615_10001927_pt1 | contig 10198 bp, 8 predicted proteins | sample AntDrymUQ2882206_2_FD_106647 | JGI IMG/M metagenome (GOLD analysis project Ga0136615, IMG submission 106647) | Polar desert sand microbial communities from Dry Valleys, Antarctica - metaG UQ288 (22.06) | ecosystem: Environmental > Terrestrial > Soil > Desert | place: Antarctica: Dry Valley...
CGGCCGGCGGTAATGATCCCTGGATGGCGCTGGACCTGAGCGACGTCGACCTGCTCACCGAGTCGGTACACACCCGACGGCTGCTGCTCCGCCCGTTCTGTGCCGAGGATGCAGCGGCCGTTCACCAGGCGTGCCAGGACGAGGAGATACAGCGCTGGGTGGTGGCCGTGCCGTCGCCGTACACCCTCGACGACGCCCGGCACTTCGTCACGGTGCTCGCCTGGCGAGAACGCCGGGCCGGCACCGGGATGCAGTTCGCCGCTGTCGACCTTGAATCCGGTGGTGTGGTCGCCTCGGTCGGGTTGATGAATCTGACCGGCTCGATCGGCGCCGAGATCGGGTACTGGGTGGCCCCGTGGGCACGCGGACTCGGCTATGCCGCCGAGGCCACCGGCGCGCTCTGCGGGTGGGCGTTCGGCCACGGCGTGCATCGGGTCGCGCTGCTGATCGCACCGGCCAACGCGGCGAGCTGCCGCACCGCCGAGCGAGCCGGGTTCCGGCGCGAAGGTGTGTTGCGCGAGGCCGAAGTCGACCGGCAGGGCCAGCCTCACGACTGGGTGCTGTACGGCCGGCTGTCCACCGACGAGCCTCCGCCGGACATTCAGCCGCGGTGATCACGCGCGCGACTGGTCACGAACGACACCTGTTCGCGGGCATGCTGTTCGGGACCAGTTGCGCCCGGTCGTTGCGTCGAGCCGCCCGCCGTGCCAGCAACCGAGCGGTCCCGGCCAGGGTATCGGCGCCGGTGACGGACCGGCCGGCTTGGGTAGCACGCAGAGCCGAATGCGCCGACAACTCCGGTGACAGCCGGGTGCGGCGAGCGACACGATTCGGTGTATGGCGCTGGAGCTGACCGGAGTGGACCTGCTCACCGAGACGATCACCACTGCCCGCCTGCTGCTGCGGCCCTGGCTGCGTGCTGACGCCGAGGACATCGTGGCCTGCTGCAACGACCCTGACATCGCAAACTGGCTGCCGCTGCTGCCGTCCCCGTACACCCTCCCGGACGCACACACCTTCATCGCAGACATGGCGTGGGCGCAGCAGCGAGCAGGTACCGGGTTGCCGCTGGCCATGGAAGACGCAGCGACCGGTCACCTGGTCGGATCCATCGGGATCGGCGGCATCACCAACGTCCGAGGTGCCGAGATCGGCTACTGGGTGGCCGCGTTCAGCCGCGGTCGCGGGTACGCCGCGGAGGCCACAGCCGTGCTGGCAGCGTGGGCCTTCGGCCATGGTCTGCACCGGGTGCAGCTGCTCGCAGCGACCGGCAACGTGCCGAGCCAGCGCGTGGCCAAGCGGGCCGGCTTCCTCCGCGAAGGTGTGCTCCGGGGTGCCCACCGCAGCCGGGACGGCGTACCAGGAACATGGTGCTGTACGGCCGGCTGTCCACCGATGAACCTCCGTCGGACATTCAGCGGCGGTGATCCTGCGGTAACTGGTCACGAACAACATCCTTTCGGGCCTTGGGCATGTTGCTGGTGACCAGTTATGCCCGGTCGCTGCGTCAGTCTGCCCAGCGTGCCAGCAGCCGGCCGGTCCCGGCCGGGGTGAACAGTGACTCGGCCAATGCCGCGTGCCAGGGCCGGATCCGCGCCGGTTCGTGCGCGCGGCCGAGCGCCTCGTCGGCGTCACGGAGCACCGACAGACCGTTGTGGAGCAGCACCGGTGAGGTGTAGCCGTAGCGCTGCCAACCCTGCGTGAGCAGGAACCGCTCACGGGCAAGGTCACGAGTGTGCTGCTTGCCGTTGCGGTGAACCGCGCCGTCGTACTCCGGCAGCCGCCGGGTGCCCTCGATCCACAGGTCTGCCCGCGCTCGGGCGACGCCCTCACCGTCCAGAATGGGAAACTGCGGTACGACGGGTACGCCGCAGAGCTGATGAAGCAGCCGGAGCACCGACTCCCAGGCCGACTCGGATCGGCCATCGGCGTAGCGCAGTGCCCGGCGCAGTGCTGGTGCGCCCCGGCGGCGGCTGCTTGCTTGCCGCAGCTCCGGCATCGTGCAGTCGCCGACGTGCAGCGCTGCGTCGGTCAGCACCACCATGTCCAGCAGGCCGAGGTCACGCCCAGCGGCGAGCAGTATCTCCGTCGCGGTGGCGACCCGCAGCCCGGCCTGCTCCTCGCTGGGGATGTCGCCTGGGTGCCGGCAGACCAGCAAGCCAGCCCGCCGAGGCCGCGCCTCCCGCTGGGACATGCCGGCGAACACCGGGAGTGCGGCCGGTAACGGCGGCACCCACCAGCCGCGCAGGATGGCGCCGGTCAGGTGGGTGAACGAGCCAGACGGTGGGAGGACGAACTGCCAGCCATGCAGGTCCTCGGCCAAGCCGGGCTCACCCAGGCGTGGCCGGTAAACCCCATGGCTGACCCGTACCCAGCCGGCCGCTCGGACCCAGCCGCGTCGTGCCGCGGGTCGAGGCAGCTGATCGATCGAGGTCATCCGCACACGATGCGTCCGGCGCAGCCCGCCAGAGCCCACGATGTGAAACCTGTGGACAGCGGACCGCTCACCCACAACGCGAAAACTGGTCACAAACAACACGTCTGAGGTGCTGACAGCCGTTGTTTGTGACCACTTTCGCGGGGAGCGAACAGGGCGGTCAGAGCAGGCGTCGAGCGCCCGGGTGGACGACGCGGAGCCAGCGGAAGCCGTAGCCCTCGAGCACGACCTCCGCCGAACCGTCCGGACGGACGAGCGTGGTCCCGTCGCACAGCAGGTCGACGAGGCTGGCGGGGGCGTCGAGACCGGCCAGGGGCACCGTACGCGGCTCCGGGCCGAGGTTGTGTACGGCGATGAGGCAGCCGTCGCCCCACGTGCACGAGTGCGCCAGTACCGCCTCGTGCGGCTGCTCGAGCACCGCGAACTCACCCCAGCCCAGCTCCGGGCAGTCGCGGTAGCGCCGGATCAGCAGCATCATAAAGTGCAGCAGGGAGTCGGGGTCACGGCGCTGCGCGTCGACGTTGATGTGCTCCGGGGCGAACCCGCCTTCGACGACCGGCCCCGGGAGCCGGGACCGCGCGGCCACCGAGAACCCGCCGTTCTTCCCCCCGGTCCATTGCATCGGCGTACGCACCGCCAGCCGTCCCTCGGCTGCCAGGTTCTCGCCCATGCCGATCTCCTCGCCGTAGAAGAGCACAGGCGTGCCGGGCAGCGCGAACAGCAGGCTGTAGACCATCCGGATCCGCCGCGGGTCGCCGGCCAGCATCGGCGGGAGCCGCCGGGTCAGCCCGCGCCCGTAGACCTGCATCTGCGGCTCCGGTCCGAAGGCGGCGAATACCTCCTGCCGCTCGACGTCGCTGAGCTTGTCCAGCGTCAGCTCATCGTGGTTGCGCACGAACGTCGCCCACTGGCTGTCCGGTGAGCATGCGGGCCGCTCCAGCAGCGCCGACGCCAGCGGGCGCGCATCCTGGCGGGCCAGGGACAGGTACATCCGCTGCATGGCGATGAAGTCGAACTGCATCGTCAGTTCGTCGCCGTCGGCGCCGCCGAAGAACCTCTGCTGCTCCTCGTGCGGCAGGTTGACCTCGCCGAGCAGCACCGCGTCCCCGACCCGGCGGCCGAGGAACGAGCGCAGCGACCGGAGGTACTGGTGCGGGTCGGCGAGGGCGGCCTCACCACCGTCGACCCCGAGGGTTTCCAGGAAGAACGGCACTGCGTCGACCCGGAAGCCCGACAGCCCCAGCTCCAGCCAGAACCCCATCACCTTTGCGATCTCGTCCCGTACGGCGGGGTTGGCGACGTTCAGATCGGGCTGCTGCTTATAGAAGCGGTGTAGGTAGTACTGGCCGGCCCTGTCGTCGTAGTGCCAGACGCTGCTCTCCTGGTCCGGGAAGGTTGGCGCGGTCTTCTCAGCAGGGGGCTTGTCGCGCCAGACGTAGTAGTCCCGGTACGGCGACGTGCGGCTGGCCCGGGCCGAGCGGAACCACGGGTGCTTGTCCGAGGTGTGGTTGACGACGAGGTCGGCGATTACCCGGATGCCTCGGTCGCGAGCCGTCCGGATCACCTCGACGAGGTCGCCGTGGTGACCCAGGCGCGGGTCGACGCCGTAGAAGTCGGTGATGTCGTAGCCGTCGTCGCGCTCCGGCGTCGGGTAGAACGGCATCAGCCACAGGCAGGTGACTCCGAGATCGGCGAGGTAGTCGATCCGCTGCGCGAGGCCGGGCAGGTCCCCGCACCCGTCGCCGTTCCAGTCCAGGAACGTCTCGACGTCCAGGCAGTAGACGACGGCGTTCTTCCACCACAGGTCGCTGGTGTCGGTGATCCTCACGGCAGCGTCCGGGCGGTGACGCCCAGCTGCGGCAGCACCTCGGCGCCGAAGACCTCGACGAAGCGCAGCTGCTCCTGGCCGACGTGATGCAGATAGATCTCGTCGAAGCCCAGCTCGATGAGCTCCTGCAGCCGGGCGACGTGCCGCCCGGGGTCCGCGGAGACGACCATCGAGTCGTGCATCGCCTCGGGTGGCACGTGGGTGGCCGCCAGATCGAAGACCTCGGCGGAGTCGACGTCCCAGCACAGCGGTGGCGAGAAGACGTTGGTCCGCCACTGCTCGTGCGCGATGCGCAGGGCGGTTTCGTCGTTGGCGGCGTAGGACAGGTGCACCTGGAGGGTCAGGCCGCCGCGGCCGCCCGCGTCGCGGTAGGCGTCGATCATCGCCCGTAGCTTGTCCGCGGGCTGGGCGATCGTGGCCAGGCCATCGGCCCATCCGGCGACCCAGCGCGCCGTCTCCACGCTCACCGCCGCGCCGATCAGCGGCGGCGGCTGTTCCGGGCGGGTCCACAAGCGAGCCCGGTCGACGGTGACGAGCCCGTCGTGGCTGACCTCCTCGCCGGCGAACAGTGCGCGTATCACGTCCACGCACTCGCGGAGGCGGGAGTTGCGGACGTCCTTGCGCGGCCAGCCCTGCCCGGTGATGTGCTCGTTGGACGCCTCGCCGGTCCCGAGCGCCACCCAGAACCGGCCGGGGTACATCGCCGTCAGCGTCGCGGCCGCCTGCGCGATGATCGCGGGGTGATAGCGCTGGCCCGGTGCGTTGACCACGCCGAACGGCAAGTTGGTGGCCTGCAGGGCGGCGCCCAACCATGACCAGGCGAAAGCCGAATGCCCCTGCCGCTCGCTCCATGGCGAGAAGTGATCCGAGCACATGGCCGCGGAGAAGCCGGCCTGCTCGGCTGACCGCACCGCCTCCAGCAGCGCCGCAGGATGCACCTGCTCGTGCGAGGCGTGGAACCCGACAACAGTCACGGCGCGAGCCGGATGACTCCGTAGTCGTAGCCCGTGCGGCGGTAGACGACACTGGCCCGGTCGGTGTCCTTGCACCGGAACAGGAAGAAGTCGTGCCCGACGAGTTCCATCTCCAGTAGAGCCTGGTCGATGGTCATCGGTTCGCTGGGATGCTCCTTCTCCCGGACGATCTGCCCGGGTCGATGCCCGTCAGAGGGTTGCCCGTGAGCATCGGAATCCCTGTCCGTTTCGGCGGGGAAGTCCTCGAGCAGTGCGGTCACGGTGTCACCGGTCGCCGCATGCACCGACGTCGGCGTATGCCGACCGTGATGCACCCGGCGCCGGTCGGCGACCCGGCGCAGCCGCGCTTCGAGCTTGGCCACTGCGTGGTCCAGCGCGGAGTAGAAGTCCGCGGCGCACGCCTCCGATCGCACCACCGGCCCCCGCGACGTGCAGGTGATCTCCACCCGCTGGCAGGCGTCTGACTGCCGCCGGTTCTTCTCGTGGGTGAGCTCGACGTCGACGCTGATCAGCTTGTGGTCGTAGCGCTCGACCCGACTCAGCTTCTCGGCCACATGCTGGCGGTAGTGATCCGGAACCTCGACGTTGCGTCCCCTGACCAGAATGTCCACATCCGCCTCCGGTCCATGTGCTGGTTACCCGACGCTAGTACCTCAGCTCTCACCGTGACAGTCGATCCCGGTGCCATCGGGCGGTGCCGGCGACGGCCGCGGCGCTGACTCGGACACCGCACGCGCGCAACGCCCGGGCGGCCTGGGTGAGGGTCGTCCCCGTGGTAACGACATCGTCGACCAGGACGAGGCGGGCGCCGGCGGCCAACCGTGCCACATCCACGTCGGCCGCGAAGACCCCGTCGAGGTTGCGGGCACGTTCGGCAGCGGTCAGCCCGGCCGAGTCAAGAGGAGTCCGCACGAGCCGCAGCGCCGGCACCACCGCAGCCGGGCGCCCCGCGTGTTGCAGTTCCAGCGCGGTACGCCGAGCCAGCGCACGCATGTGATCACCGCCTCGTCGTCGCACCGCCGCCGGGGTGGAGGGGACCGGGACGAGGAGCACCGCGCCCGCTCCGGGCGCCACGTTGGCAACCGCGCCGGTGAGGGCAGCTGCCAGCAGCGGCAGCAGGTCGCTTCGTCCGCGCTCCTTGGCGGCGAGCACCGCCGTCCTCAGCACCCCGTCGTACTCCCCCGCCACGAACGTCGGGGGGAGGCCGGGCGGGCAAGGGTCCGGCCGGAACGCTCGTGGCTGCGCGACAGCAGCCCAACAGGTGGCGCACACCGCAACGTCCTGGCGCTGGCACCCCAGGCAGGAACGGGGCAGCACCGCATCGGTCAGTGCGGAAAGGAACCGGGTCATCCGCCCACGATCGCCGACGTGAGGCCACGCTGGCGCTCTCGCTGACAACCTGTGGATTGCGGCTCAGCCCGGGTAGAACGGGGCAGTGCCGAGGAAGAACGGCTGCCCGGGCACGAGTGTGATCCACGTCGTACCGTCGAGCCGATACATCGTGCCGGCCGCCGAGGCCAGTGCGGGGCGACCCGGCGCAGCGGCGATGCCGGTCGTTGCATCCGGCAGGTTGTCCGACCGCGGCGCTGCCAGCACCGCGTCGTCGACCGAAACCAGCCACGGCTTGCTCCGATCGTCAGCCGGATCGGTGGCCAGGAAGAGCAGTTGCGTCGAGGTCGCCCATGCGACGTCGACCACGTCGCGCAAACCCGCGGCCAGCGGCCTGAACCCGGACAGCTGCACCGTCGAGCCGGTGCGGGCCACCCGCGCGACGTACAGGCCGGCGGCTCCGGCTCGCCCCACCACGACAGCCGCCCGAGTGCCGTCACGGGACAGCTTGAGTGCGCGGATAGGGCCGCGGTCACCGAGGTCGGAGGTGGTCACGACCTGAGGCTGCGCGCCGGCCGGGACCCGGACCACTTCGCTGCCGTCACGTACCGTCCACACCTCCTGCGTCGGTTCAGCCCACGCCGGTGAGGTGAAGGACTGGCCAGTGAGAGCCGGCGCGAGCACGCCGCCGTAGTCCCCGATCAGCAGCGTCGAGCCGGCTGCCGAGTTGCTCACGCCAGCCAGCCGGGTCTGCTCGGCCGACGCGCCGGCGGCGGCCAAGGCGTAGGCGCCCTCCCCCGCCGGGCCCGGGATCCGCTGCCCTTCAGCGGTCCAGACCGCGCCCTCGCTGAGGTAGTGCCCGACCGCGTTGGCCGGCACGAAGTCCGGATCGTAGCTCTGCCAGTCGTCGACTCCCTGGACCCCGCCCACACCGGGGACTGTCAGCAACTGGCCGTCGCTGCGCAAGGTCAGCTGGGCGATCGACAGTTGCTTGAGAGTCCAGATCAGCTGCGCCGACAGCCCTTGCAGCGACGCCGGACTTCGCTCTCCGAGGCCGATCAGGCTGACCTCGATGTCGCGGACCTCCTGGACGTTGCTGCGCAGGGCGACGTCCGGTCCGAACTCGGTCGTCACCGCTGGGAAGAGGAACAGTGACGGCCCGTCCAGGAGTTCCTCGACCAGGGAGTTGGCCCTGGCGACCGACCCGGACAGAAAGAAACGGGGATCCGGCACAACCTTCGTGCCGGTCGGATCCAGGAAGTACAGGTTGTACTGCACGTAAGCCCGGCGGAAGTCCTCGATGGGCAGGATGACGCCCGGCGGCGGGTTGTCGATGCGCCACTGCTCATTGATCCGCACGACGCTGAGCACCAGCCGCAGCTGTTCGTCCGCGGCCGTGTACACACCGTTTTCGTCGACTCGCCCGATGATCCGGCCGGTCAACGTGACCTCGGTCCCTTCCGGGTTCGGCACGGCGGGGGCGTTCCGCTCGATCACCGTCACCCGTGCTTCGTCGGCCCAGGTCTGGGCGGCCTGCGGGGTGAGGTACTGCCGCGCCACCGGCCGGCTGCGGATGTTGCTCGCCGACGCGGCGAGGAAACCGCGGACTACCTCGTCCGGCTGTTGGCCCGCCCGTGGCGCCAGTGCCTCGATCTCGATGCCGGCGTCGGCCAGGGACTCCTCCTCGACCACCGTCACCGGGATCGGGTCGGAATCGGCCGGGATCCCCACGCACCCGGACAGCGCGAGGGTCAGTACGGCCACCGCAGCGGCCATGGCGGCTCGACGGCTCATCGCCGCCCCGCCTCCTGCGCTGCGTGCACCGCGGCGGTGGTGGCCGGCGTTCGCGGCTCCGGGACCAGCGGCAACGGCGAGTGGGTGAGTTCCATCCCCGCTCGGATCGGAAGGGTCAGCCGGAACTGTGCTCCATCACCAGGTTCGCCCCATGCCTGCAGCCACCCGCCATGCAGGTGCGCGTCCTCGAGGCTGATCGACAGCCCCAGCCCGGTGCCTCCCAGCCCCTTGCTCCGCGACGGATCGGCCCGCCAGAAACGGCTGAAGACCTGCGCCGCCTCCCCCGGCTTGAGCCCGATGCCGTGGTCGCGGACGGTGATGGCCGCTGCGTTGTCGTCGCCCGCGACGGCGATCTCCACGGGCAGCCCCTCCCCGTGCTCGACCGCGTTGACGATCAGGTTGCGCACGATCCGCTCGACGCGCCGCGGGTCGACCTCGGCCAGCACGGCCCGCCCGCCGACCGCCACGATGAGCTCGCTGCCCTGTCGGGCAGCCACCGGGTGGGTCGCCACGCAGACCCGGTCGACGAGTTTGCGCAGGTCGGTCGTCTCGGCGTCGAGGACCGCCGCGCCGGCGTCGTACCGGCTGATCTCCAGCAGGTCGTTCAGCAGCGCTTCGAACCGGTTGACCTCGGCCTGCAGAAGTTCGGTCGAGCGGGCGACGGCAGCCGGAAAGTCCTCCCGCGCGGCGTACAGCAGATCCGCCGCCATCCGCACCGTCGTCAGCGGCGTGCGCAGCTCGTGGGACACGTCGCTGGTGAACCGCTGCTGCAACCGGGACAGTTGCTCCAGCTGCCGGATCTGCAGCTGCAGGCTCGCGGCCATGTCGTTGAAGCTCGTCGCCAACACGGCCATGTCGTCCTCGCCGCGCACCTGCATCCGGTCCTCGAGCCGGCCCGACGCCAGCCGCTCGGCGGTCCTGGCCGCAGCGCGCACGGGGCGTACCAGGTGCCGCGCGACGGCAGCCCCGATCGCCCCGACGAGCAGCACCAGCGCGAGCCCCGAGAGGACGACCGTGCCCTGGATCAGCGCCAGGCTGGTCTGCTCCTGGTCCAGCGGAAACAGGTAGTACAGCTCGAAGTCGTCGATGCTGCTCGGGATCGGCGAGCCGACGAGCAAGGTCGTGACCGGCACGCCGTTGCCAAGGTCCACGGTGGCCAGCTGATAGCTCTGCACGCCGTTTCGCACCTCGGCCCGCAACGTCTCCGGCACACTCAGGGCCAGGGCGTTGAGCCCCGCGACCGGTATCGCCTCCTCACCGGCGCCGGTGAACATGACCACGTAGAAGCTGCCGGCCGGCCCGCCACGTTCGGTCAGCTGCAGCCTGGTGCGGTCGAGGGTTGTCCGCACGTCGGCACCGTTGATCGGGTCGACCGCAGCCAGCTGCGATTGGGCGTACCGGATCCCGTTGGTGGACTGGGCGATCGCCGCGGTGGTCTTGACGCCGAGGATCTGGTCACGGATCTGAGTCAGCAGGATCAAGCCGATCACCAGGACGACGACGCCGCAGAGCAGCACCGTCGTGACGGTGACCCGCAGCTGCAGCGACCGCCGCCAGTGCCGGCGAAGCTTGCCCGGCACCGCCCGCAGACGAGACAGCGACCCCGCCCGCCGCCAACCACTGCGCTCCGGCGGTGTGCTCGCGATCGACGACGGGCTCACCGACCCCGCCCCCGGATCCTGCATGGGCTACCGGGATCCTGCCCGGTAACCCACGCCGCGCACGGTCAACACGACGGTCGGGTTTTCCGGGTCGAGTTCGACCTTCGAGCGCAACCGCTGGACGTGCACGTTCACGAGGCGAGTGTCCGCCGCGTGCCGGTAGCCCCACACCTGC
>Ga0136615_10001930_pt1 | contig 10195 bp, 7 predicted proteins | sample AntDrymUQ2882206_2_FD_106647 | JGI IMG/M metagenome (GOLD analysis project Ga0136615, IMG submission 106647) | Polar desert sand microbial communities from Dry Valleys, Antarctica - metaG UQ288 (22.06) | ecosystem: Environmental > Terrestrial > Soil > Desert | place: Antarctica: Dry Valley...
GCCTCTTCCACGTCGCGTTCGTGCGCGTTCGCCTGTTCCTGCGGGCGAAGCCCAGCCGCTCCTGCGTGGTGAGCAGTAGTATTAGTTGTCTTTGTCTCGACCCCCTCTGCCTGTCGCAAATCTGCCGCGCTCGTTTCGGCGTCAAACTTCTCTTTGCACATCGGCGAGCAGAAATAATAAGTCTGACCGTCGCGTTCACTCTTTCCTGCCGCCCGTTCAGGGTCAACGGTCATGCCGCACACTGGATCAGTGACCGGAGTTTTGGTCATTTTCATTCCTTGCATCCCACCCTTTACAAATCATCCGTGCTCCTATCATAAAGTCTGTAGTTGAATACAGAGTCAAGTGTTATTAGTAAATTTTTTTTAGACGCCCCTGCCAAACGTATCAGCTGTTGCAATCCGGCTGTTAAAGCCGGTCGAAGCAGCCAGTTCCCTCGTGACCCTCTGAAGTTGTGCGCGCGTCTTTACTTCTTCTTGTTCTTTCGCTCGACGCGATGCACGGGCGCAAGCGGATGTTCGACGTGCGCGCCTTCGATCAACCCGCAGATGTGACCCGGCGCACGCCCCACCTTGTCCCACTCCTCAAGCGTCTCGGCTAACTCTTTACGATAACGGCGCATCTCGCGCATCCGCTCGTCCAATTCTTCCAAGCGATGGCGCACGATCTCACGCACTTCGTCGCAGGGACTCTGCCCGGTGCGCGCGTCCTCAATGACTCGTTTGATTTCGTCAAGCGAGAATCCTAAAGTCTGCGCCTGCTTGATGAACGCGAGACGCTCCAGCACCTCCGAGTCGTACACGCGATAACCGCTGTAGGTGCGCGAAGGCTTATCGAGCAACCCACTCTTTTCATAAAACCTGAGTGCCTCAATCCCGATGCCGCTCCGCTTCGACACCTCGCCGATCTTGAGCATCCTTCGTCCCTGCTCGTCATCAACGAGTCGCACGCTTTTGAACGCCGGTCTCATTTTTATATACCTCTTTCAAGATGTTGATGCAGACAGTATGAACCCTGTAGCCATGTACAGAGTCAAGAGGAGCCTTTTGCTTTCATCTTCTCTTTAACGGCTTCAACCCGAAAGTAAAAGAGCGCGGACGTTTTCGATGCGTCCGCGCTCTTTTGGTGTACGGACGCCGCGCTCGAACATAGCTTGACGTTTCTTGCGCCATTCTTGCACCCGTGATGTCGAACGAGCATCACGCCGCACCGCGCACAGATTTTTAACTGAAAAAGATGATTGCTCGTTTTTTTTAAGCGAACAATAGCGCGCGCAATACCTTGCGCGGCAGGGTCAAGCAGGTCACGCCCGGCGCGGGCTGTCGCCGAGGTCACGGTCGAGAGCGCGGACGGGATCGAGGTCGTCTCGATCATCTTCAAAGAATCCGCCGAGCTGCTGAGGTTAGTTGAGGGCGAAACGGTTGACGCGATCATCAAAGCCGGCGACGTGATGATCGCCACCGGTTGATCGCGCCGCACCTACAGCGCGTTCGCCCGTTTCAGCGTGCAGAGAGCCTTTCCGGTTTCGCAGCAACCCGCCGCCGCGACCCGCGAGGACAGCTCGGATTTCGGCGATGATGGAGAGCGCAATCTCTTCGGGCGTGTCCGCGCCGATGTCTAAGCCGACAGGCGCATAGACGCGCGCAAGGCTCTCGTCCGTCGGCGCGAAACCTTCGGCGTGCAGCTCAGTCAACATGCGCTCGGTACGTTTTCGCGGCCCCATCACGCCGATGTAACGCGCGGGCGACGCCAGCAAAAACTTGAGCAACGCTTGATCGTGCGCGTAGTTGTGCGTCATCAAGAGCGTCAGCATGCGCGGCGTGACGCGGACTTGCTCACTGATAGTTTCAGGACGCGCGAGCGTCACCCGGTCGGCTGGCGCGAAGCGGGCGCGGCTGGCGGGGCGCGCCTGCGGATCAACGACCTCTGTTTGCCAACCCAACCCGCGCGCCAACTCGATGATCGGCAAGGCGTCATGCCCCGCCCCGAACACCACCAGCGACACGGGCGGCGTGATTGTTTCGATGAAGACTTTCGTTACGTCGCCGTCTCGTTCATAAACGCGAACGCCCGACGTTTCTTCATGTAAAGCCGCACGCGCGTCGCCTTCAATCATCGCTACCAGTTCGCCGCTCAAGCTGTCGCCAACGGTTTCTCCGTCTTCGTTGAGACACAAGCGCGAGCCGATTTCAATTTGCGCCGTCGTTGGCGTCGAACGTAAAGACGAATGATGAAACACGGTGGCGATACTCGTCTTCGATTGCTCCGCCAGCGTCCGGCGCAACGCGGCGACGTAACTCGATTGCGGAGTGAGCGGCTCAACGAGCACGTGCACGATGCCGTTGCAACCCAAGCCTAAGCCCCAGACAATCTCTTCGCTCGTCGAGGTCGTGTCATACTCGACGAGCTTTGTCTGATTAGTTTTGATGGCGCGTTGCGCGTGTTCGATGACATCGCTTTCCAGACAGCCGGCGCTGATCGTCCCCGTACTCGCGCCGCTCTTGCATATCAACATCCGCGCGCCCGGACGCCTGTAAGCCGAGCCTTCGACGCTCACCACGGTCGCCAAAGCCGAAGCGTCGCCTTCTTGTTGCGCTTCGTCAAACGCTTCGATTATCGCCTGCACTTCATTCATAAAATCGCCGCAGCCGTGTCGCTCATCTTTTCCCTGCGTATTCGTCCCGCTGCTTCGACACTTAAATCTCGCGCGCCAGCTGTACTCACAACAACTTGTCGGGCGTGAACGGCAAATCGCGCACGCGCTTGCCGGTCGCGTTGAAGACGGCGTTGGCGATGGCCGCCGCCACGCTTGTGATGCCGAGTTCGCCGATGCCTTTGACTCCCAAACGATTGATGATTTTGTCTTCTTCGGGCAAAAAATAAACTTCGATTTCGCCAATATCCAAATTCACCGGTACGTGATAATCGGCAAAGGTTCTCGTCACGTAATTGCCGTAGCGTTTGTCCAAAACGGTTTCTTCGGTCATCGCCTGACCGATGCCCCACACCACGCCGCCGATGATTTGCGAACGCGCCGTTTTTTCATTCAGGATAGTTCCGGCGGCGATGGTCGTCGTCATGCGGGGGATTTTGACGATGCCCAAACTTTCGTCAACCCAGACTTCGACGAAATGCGCGCCGAAACTGAAGTGCGAATAGTTTTCCGATTCCTGTGAAGGTTTTTCCGTCACTTCGCTTTGAAACTCATTGATGTTGCCCGCCGTCATCAATTCGGCGACGGGCGGTGCTTTGGGAAAATTGACTTTGACCTTCGCTTGCAATTCGGTTTTCGCCTTTTCACAAACGGCATAAGCGGCATTTGAATAATTGCCCGCGCCCCACGAACCGCCCGAACCGGGAGTCGGCGGCAAATTTGAATCGCCGATTTCGACGCTGATTTTTTCAACCGGCAAACCCAAACTTTCCGCCGCCGCTTGCGCGATAATCGTGTAGCTGCCCGTGCCGATGTCGGTCGCCGCCATCTCAATCAACGCTCTGACATCGTTGTTATTCTTCGTCAATTTCACACGCGCCGAAGCCCCGCTATACGGCGCACCGCGCGATGCCGCCGCCATTCCGTAGCCGACCGACCAGTTTCCCTGTTTGTTCGAGCGCGGTTCGAGTTTGCGTTTTGACCAGCCGAATTTTTCCGCGCCCGTCCTCATACATTCAACCACCGCACGCGATGCCCACGGCTTATTGTTTTCGGGATTTTTCGCCGGTTCGTTTTTTATCCGAAACTCAATCGGGTCAATTTTTAATTTGTAGGCGAGTTCGTCCATCGCCGATTCGAGGGCGAAACTGCCCGGCGTTTCTCCGGGCGCGCGAGTCCAGCGCGGGACTTGGATATTCGTCGGAAAAACGCGGTGCGTCACCAAGCTGTTCGGCACGGCATAAAACATCCGCGAGATTACGCCCGTCTGCTCGACAAATTCTTCGTCAACTGATGTGTGCGTCAGAATTTCGTGTGCGAGCGCGGTCAAGTTTCCGTCTTTGGTTGCGCCGACGCGCATTTTTTGGCGGTTCAATTGACGCAAGCCGACATTCGTTTGCATCATCTGGCGCGTGATGGCGGTTTTGACCGGACGATTCAACATTTTCGCCGCCATCACCGTCAGCATCAGGTGTTCGCGCGGCTGTAATTTCGACCCGAAACCGCCACCGATATAAGGCGACAAAACCTGTATCTTCTCCTTCGGAATATTGAACGTGTTGGCGATTCCGTCCCGCGTTTGGGCAAGCATCTGTGTCGCCTCATACACAATCAGTTTTTCGCCTTGAAACGCGGCAAGCGAAGCGTGCGGTTCCATCGGGTGATGATGTTCAATCGGCGTTTCGTAAGTTTCCGTGACAATTTCGGCGGCTTGTTTCAGACCGCTTTCCAGATTGCCCCAACTCGTGTCGGTCGGATAACCGGCGTTGATGACTTCGGGTTTGTAAGCGTCTTTTGAGTTTTCATCAAAATCGATTTTCGGCTTTTCGCTTTTGTATGAAACTTTGACGAGCCGTGCCGCCGCCCGCGCCTGCTCGTAAGTTTCGGCAACGACCAGACCGATGTATTGCCCGTAACAGTGAATCCTCGTATTCTGCAAAACCGGATTCGAGCGCGTCATCCGGTTGGCGGGCGTGAGCGTCGGACGCGGCGCAAGTTTCAAAGCGTTTTGGTGCGTGATGATTTTCAAAACGCCCGCCGACTTTTCTGCCGCGCTCGCATCAATCGAAACGATTTCGCCCGCCGCAATCGTGCTTTGCACGGGAAATCCATAAACCAAATTCGTGACGGGAAATTCCGCCGCGTAAGTCGCTTTTCCCGTCACCTTCAACCGCCCGTCAATGCGATTTATCGGCGCGCCGATTATTTTTCCCTGCTTGCTCATAGCACCTCTTTGAAGACTTCAAAAACGGCTCAATTCACAGTAATTTGTCCGGCGTTATCGGAAGATTTCTGATGCGCTTGCCAGTTGCGTGAAAGACGGCGTTGGCGATTGCCGCCGGAATGCCGACCAGACAAAGTTCGCCCATTCCTTTGACACCGAGCGGATTGACGATTTTATCGTCTTCTTCGACAAAAGTGGTGACAACTTCGTGAACGTCGGCGTTGACCGGAACGTGATAATCGGCAAGATTCGTCGTCATCATCCGTCCGTAGCGATGGTCGATTTCGGTCGCTTCCTGCAACGCCATTCCGATTCCCCAGACCACGCCGCCCATTTCCTGCGAGTGCGAAGTTTTCGGATTCATAATGCGCCCGCAGGCAGTCGCTTCGACGACGCGCGTCACTTTGACGATGCCCAAACTTTCGTCAACTTTGACTTCGACAAACTGCGCTCCGTGCGCGATGGTCGTGTATTTTTTACGTTCGGGATTTGGCGTCGAACGATAATTCTCGACGATTTCCGTCAGATTGTTTTTCCGCATCAAATCGCTAATCAAAACGGATTTTGCAGCATCCGATTTCAAACGCAATCTGCCGTTCATCATTTCCGCATCGTCGGCTTTTGCATTTGCAAACGGTGAATTCGTTTCTTTCAACGCCATCTCAAACAGCTTTTGTTTAATGTTCATCGCCGCGCCGTGAGCCGCCGAGCCGACCGAAGCCGTCGTCCACGAACCGCCCTGCGAAGGCGCTTGCGGCAATTTCGTATCACCGAGTTCAAATTTCACCCTTTCGGGTGGAAGTCCGAGAAATTCGGCGGCAATCATCGTGATCACCGTGTAAGTTCCGGGTCCGATGTCGGCGGTCGCGCTGCCGACCGAAGCTGTGCCATCGGCGCGAAAAGTAATTTTAATCGAAGCAGCCTGTTGAAATGCGCCCCACGTTCCCGTCGCCGTTCCCCAGCCAACCAGCCAACGACCATCTTTCTGTGAACGCGGCTCGAATTTTCGTTTTTCCCAACCGAATTTCGCCGCGCCTTGTTTGAAACATTCGCGCAGGGCTTTGCTCGAAAACGGCTTGCCGGTTTCCGGGTCTTTTTCGGCATAATTGATGATGCGAAGTTCAAGCGGGTCAATTTTCAGTTCGTAGGCGAGTTCGTCCAACGCGCATTCGAGCGCGAACGCGCCTGAAACCGCGCCCGGCGCACGCATCCAAGTCGGTGTCGGCAAATCTAATTTGGCTAATTTATACGGCGTGTCGTAATTCGGACAATTGTAAAGCGTCCGCCCGAAACTGTTCGGGTCTTCGGCAAAATCTTCAAAGGCGGAAGTATTTCCGATTGCCTCGTGAATGATTGATTGTAATTTGCCGTCTTTCGTCGCACCAATTGAAACTTTTTGCCAAGTGTATGGACGATAACCGTGTCCGGTGAACATCTGCCGTCTGGTGTAGTTGACTTTAACGGGACGCATTATTTCACGCGCCGCCATCGCCGTCATAAACGGGTAATAATGCGGGAGCAGAGATGAACCGAACGCGCCGCCGACAAACGGCGAAATCACATTGACGTTTTCGGGCGCGACGCCGAAACTCGCCGCGAGATGCCTGCGAACACCGTAAACATTTTGCGATTTATCGAATATCGTCAGTTTTCCGCCTTCCCAAACGGCGATTGCGGCGTGTGGCTCCATCGGATTGTGATGCTCAATCGGAATCGTGTATTCGGCGGAGATTTTGACGGGCGAATTGTTTAAGGCTTCCTGCGGGTTGCCGCGCGGTTTGCTTGAAGAATCATCGGGCGGGGAAACGGTTGGGGCTTTCAGCGTATCGGTGAGAGATTTTTCTTCCGTGTATGTCGCTTTAACAAGACGTGCCGCGTGTCGTGCCTGCTCGAAAGTTTCGGCGACGACTAAAGCAATCGGCTGCCCGTTGAAAACGATTTTATCCGACTGCAAAGCAACAAAAGCATCGTCTTTTTCCTTTGTTTTAACCGAGTTCAGATGTGTGAAAATTCTGATTACGCCGGTCTGTTTTTCAGCCTCTCTCGCATCAATTGATTTAATCGTTCCTTTGGCAATCTCGCTTGACACGATAAAACCGTAGGCGACATTTTTTACCTGAAATTCGGCGGCGTATTTCGCCTTTCCGGTAACCTTTGCCACACCGTCCACGCGGCTCATTTCCTTCCCGATATATTTCATATTCGGATTTTTTCCTTTACAACAACTTGTCGGGCGTGATCGGCAAATTTCTTACACGCTTGCCGGTCGCGTTAAAAACCCCGTTGGCAATCGCCGCCGCGACGCCCGTGATGCCGATTTCGCCGACTCCGCGAATGCCTAAAGTGTTGAGGTGCGGATCGGGTTCGTTGATAAAATAAACTTCAAACTGCGGCGGAATGTCGGCGTGAACCGGAACGTGATAATCCCCTAAACTTCTGACTACGGGGCGCGCGTTGCGCGGGTCGTAATGCGTTTCTTCCATCAGAGCCATGCCGATGCCCATATTCACGCCGCCATAAACTTGCGAACGCGCGGTTTTCTCGTTGACGACGCGCCCGATGTCCAGCACGCTCACCCAACGGCGCACACGCACGATTCCCAAATCTTCGTCCACGCCGATTTCGGCAAACTGCGCTCCGAACGAGTGGAAAGAGTATTTCTGCTGGTCGGCGTTTTGGTCTGGATTCGCGGTGAAAGGCGAACACGGAGCGCCACTCCCGCCCGGCGGTTGTCCGGCGAGATTTGCCGTCACGCATTCCTCGATTTTCGACAGATTCGCGCGTTTCATCACCTCGATATACGTTTCGCCTTTCGACGAATCGCCCGTCAAAAATATTCTGCCGCCGCCGAATGAAACGTCTTTTTCGGTTTTGCCGAAAAGCGGCGATTGCTTATCTTTTGCAGCCGTTTCCATCGCTCGTTTGACAACAATTTTGCAAGCCGCTTCGATTGCCGGGGCGACGCTTGCCACCGATTGCGAACCGCCGGAAGTTCCGGCGGGCGGCAAATCCGAATCGCCGATTTCGACTTTGATTCGTTCAACCGGAATGCCCAGAAATTCCGACGCGGTTTGCGCCATCACCGTGTAAGTTCCCGTGCCGATGTCCTGCGTCGCGCTCTGCACGAGAGCCGTTCCGTCGGCGTTGACACGCACGCGCACCGAAGCCGAACCGCGATAGCCGGGATACGTCGCCGTCGCCATTCCGTAACCGATGAGCCAACGCCCATCGCGCATCTGTCGAGGGGTTTGGATGCGTTGCTTCCAGCCGAATTTTTCCGCGCCGAGCGTGTAACAATCTTTTAATTTTTTGCTCGAAAACGGCAGTTTCTTTTGCTCGTCGGTGTTCGCGTAATTGGTCAGGCGAAGCTGCACCGGGTCAATTTTTAATTCGTGGGCGAGTTCGTCCATCGCCGACTCCAAGGCGTAAGTTCCCGATGATTCGCCGGGCGCGCGCATCGGTGTCGGCGAACCGAAGTTGAGCGGCACGACGTTGTGAACGATTTCGACATTCGGGCTGGAGTAAAGCATCTGCGTCGCCAAACCGCACGGCTCGAAAAAAAACTCCATCAAACCGTCGGAAGTGTAAGTCGTCGTTTCGTGTTTGATAGCTGAAAATTTTCCCGATTTGTCGGAGCCGAAGCGAATGTTTTGTATCGTTTCGCCGCGATGCCCGACGTTGGTTTGCATCATCTGGCGCGTCAAAACTAATTTGACCGGACGCTTGACCGCCTGCGCCGCCATTGCCGCCAGCATCGTATGCTGCCAAATCAAACCTTTGCAGCCGAAACCGCCGCCGACAAACGGCGAGATGATGCGGACGTTTTTTTTATCCAAACCGAAGGTCTGCGCCAACACGACGTTTGTTCCCATCACGGCTTGCGTCGCGTCGAAAATCGTTAATCTGCCGTTCTCCCAGACGGCAATCGAAGCGTGCGGCTCCATCGGATGATGATGCTCGGTCGGCGTGGAATAAGTTTGGTCGAATTTTACCTGCGCCGCATTGAAAGCCGTCACCGCGTTGCCGCGTTTTGGTTGCGCTTCAAGAAAGACGAACATTTTTTCAGGCTTTTTGCCCTTCGCCTTGTTTTCTGCAAGTCCCGTTGCCGGTTTAACTTCCCGATAATTAACTTTGACGAGTCCCGCTGCCGCCCGCGCCTGCTCGTAAGTTTCAGCGACAACTAGACCGATGTATTGACCGACATAAAAAATTTTACCGTCTTGCAAAGGTAGTAAAGATTCGCCCGGCAACGTGCCGTATAGCCCGACTTCCATGATGTTGGCGGGCTTTAATCGCGGCGCATTTTTATGCGTCATCACAGCGAGAACGCCCGCCGATTTTTCCGCCGCGCCCGTATCAATCGTCGCAATCGCGCCTTTGCCAATCGTCGAACACACCGGAAAAGCATACGCCAGATTGTTCTGCGAAAATTCGGCGGCATATTTCGCCGCGCCCGTTACTTTCAAACGCGCATCCACGCGGTCAATCGGTTTGCCGATAATATATGTTTTCATATTCTCCTCGCTAGATTCTGTTAACATTGCTAAAAAGAAAATCCTACAAACTTTAAAACCCCGCATCGTCTGCCGAAGGACCGTAAATCGAAGGCACGGCAATGTCATTCAGGCGCATATAAACTGTTAGCTGCCCGCGATGATGAACAAGGTGGTTGATTGATGGTGCGATGCTTTCTTTTTTTAGAGTTTCATAGAGAACCTGACCTTGATTTTTGAGGTAAAACGATGCGGCAAGCGCATCGTTCGAGACGTTTTGCAAAGCATTCCATTTAGGAATTTCTGCTACAAGCAAGGCGAGATAACCCATCGTCATTGATTTTTCGTGCGGCTTCCAGTCGAATAAATTTTCAGGAATTCGTTCCAAGCATTTGCGCGAAGCCCCCGCTTCCGCTTCTAACTCTTTCAAAAACTCGTTACCTAATGTTGATGTGTCGTTCAGGTTAATCTCCTCCGATATTTTCTCTTATTTTTCCGGCACAAAGGTTCTTACCTTTTCATCGCCGCGTTGATAAATCACATCCAAAGTCATTCCCGAAACCTTCCAGCCGCCTTTTGTTCGTTCGAGCGTGTGCGTGTAATTTCCCCAAACTTCCCACAAACCTTTGACCGCGCCCGTTTCGAGCAAATTAAAAGCGTAGGCTTTGGAAAAAACTTCCGCCTTTTTGCCGTTTATTTGAATGCGATAATTGCCACGCTGATGAAAACTTTTCTTCTCGTTGTAAAGATTCGTGCGCCAGCCGCCAATCAACTCGTCGGCGGTTATCTGTGCCGGTTTGCCGCCTGCCAGAGAAGTAAAATCAA
>Ga0136615_10001931_pt1 | contig 10194 bp, 9 predicted proteins | sample AntDrymUQ2882206_2_FD_106647 | JGI IMG/M metagenome (GOLD analysis project Ga0136615, IMG submission 106647) | Polar desert sand microbial communities from Dry Valleys, Antarctica - metaG UQ288 (22.06) | ecosystem: Environmental > Terrestrial > Soil > Desert | place: Antarctica: Dry Valley...
GGACGAAGCTCGACCGGGTCGAGGACGAGATGTTCGAGGGCCGCTCCAAGGAGGTCGTGCGCGACCTTTCGAACGTGAAGCAGGAGATCATCTCCTACCGCAAGATCATCAAGCCCGAGCGCTCGACGCTCCGGGTGCTCCAGCGCAAGACCGAGCGCTTCCTGCCCGAGACGCTCGAGGACTACTTCGACGACATCGTGGACGCGACCGAGCGCATCTGGGATGTCCTCGACAACTACAAGGAGGTCGTCGAGGCGCTCGAGGACACGAACGAGTCCGTGCTCACGCACCGACAGAACGACGTCCTGCGCGTGCTGACGGTCTTCAGCGCGATCGTGCTGCCGCTGACGCTGATCTCCGGCATCTTCGGGATGAACGTCGCCTTTCCCGGCAGCGGAAGCTCCGAGGCGTTCTGGGTGATCGCGGGCCTGATGGCCGCCGCCCTCGTCGGGCTGCTCGCCTTCTTCCGCTACCAGCGCTGGCTCTAGGCGCACAGGGAGAGAGCCTCCCTGTGCGCGCTCCTCGCGTGAGTCGCGCGTCCCAGGGAGGGCCTCTCCGCGGCCGTGATCTCGCAGCCGTCAGTCGTCGTCCGAGTCGTCGTCGTCCCCATCGTCGTCCGAGTCGCGGTCGGACTCGGCGAGCTTCAGCTTCCCGGAGAGCGTGGCCGTGAGGGTCGGGAGGTGGATCGTGCTTCTCCCCCTTCCGCGTGCGCCGGCGAACACGCCCGTGCTCGAGGCGCCGTCGACCTTGTAGGTGCCCGTTCCGAGCGGACCGGACGCCGTCTGGCAGACGTGCACGAGCTCGCGCAGGACCAGAACGCCCTCTTCGAGAACGATCCGGCGCACCGCGGCGTTCGTCCAGCTCCCCGGGCCGCAGGGTTCGACCGAGCGGTCCTGAGTCACCCCCAATACCGTCGTCGCAGGGCCGAACCCCTCGACCGTTCCGCTGCCGGTGTTGATCAGCTGGAAGACGCCGAGGTCGGCGATGCGGTTTGTGATCGAGACGTTGGTCTCGGCGAACGTCGCCTCGAACCGGTTGCCGTCGTTCGGCTTGCCGGCCGCAGCGGTCAGCCCGACGGCGCTCGCGAGGGCGCTCAGTGCCAGGATCAGCAGCGCCAGTCTACGTGCGTTCATTGCTTTCCCCTCCTTCAGGGTGATGTGACGAGCCGCTCGGCTCGTCTGGGTCGAAGACGTCGAGGGCCCGTTGCCAGCAGCCGTCGGCGGTCTGCCTGTGGAGGACGAGGTGCGTGCCGCGGTCGACAGCCGGCTCGGCGCGCTCGACCTCGACGGAGACGCGGTAGCGACCGATCTCGACGACGCTGGCGCCGACACTCTCGAGCAGCTGGCTCTCGAACCTCACGGCCGAGAGGCCGAGGGCGATTCCGGCGCGCCAGTACTCCTCGATTGCCGCTCGCCCCTGGATGAGCTCGGTCGACGGCGCGAGCAGCCTGGCGTCGTCGCTGTAGACGTTCCCCGCCGCGGCTGCATCGCCGCGCTCGAGGGCCGTGACCAGCGAAGCCGTCGTCTCGAAGATCTCGCGCTCCACGGGTGAGAGGCTCGCGCGTACGCGTTTCAAAACGGTTACATGCGATTTCGGCCCGGCGTCAGCGCGAGCCGAGCGCCGCGATGCCGGCCGCTTCGGCGACCGCTTCGTCCAAGTCGAGTCGGCGGCCAGCCTCGAGTGCGGCCTCCACCTCCTCGTCGCGTAACGCGCTGCGTATCTCGACGAGCGCCTCCTCGCGCGCGGCGGCCTCCGCCGGCTGGACGACGCCTCCGCCTTGCCGCCTCAGCGCCTCGGCTGCTCCGAGCAAGCGCGCTGCCCGGATCGAGTCGCCCGAGGCGGCGGCCACGACGGCAAGGCCTTCGCAACACCAGGCGCCGATCTCGGGAAATCCGAGACTCTCCACGTACTCGAGGGCCTCGCCGAGATGGCCCGAGGCCTCTTCCAACCGGCCTTCGTGCACGTCGGCCATGCCGAGCCGCGCCAGCGCCAGCGCCATCACCTCGGGGTCGTCGATCGCGCGAGACAGCTCGAGGGCGCGGCCCGCAGCGTCCCGGGCGTCCGCGTACCGCCTCCCGTGCAGGGCGGTCTCCGCGAGGATGAAGAGGGCGATCGCCTCGATCCGGCGGTTGCCCATGCTCCGCGCCACGGCGATCGACTCGTCGCAGTGCGCGCGGGCGCGATCATAGTCACCGTCCCGTCCTGCCAGCGTAATCAGGACGTTCAGCGACGTGGTGACCGGCTGCAGCGCGCCGGTCGCGCGCCCGACCGCAATGCCCTCCTGGGCAAGCGTCTGCGCCCGCGCGAAGTCGCCGGTGAGCCGGGCGAGCAGCGCTGCTCCCGCGACAGCCTCGGCGCGGGCCGGCGACGCGTCGTTCGCCGCCAGCGCGAGGGCCTCTTCGAGCCAGAGGAGCCCCTGACGCCGGTAGCCACGGACGAGCCAGTAGTGCCAGAGCTCCGCCGTCAGCCGCAGAGCCAGCCCGCTCTTCGTGGCGAGCGTCCGCTGCACGGCCGCGTGCAGGTTGTCGCGCTCCGTGTCAAGAGCCGCAAGCCCCTCCTGCTTCCGCGACGCGACGTCCTCGCCGTCCGGGCGTGTCCGCCGCGCGAGCTCGAGGAAGTGCTCCGCGTGCGAGCGGCGCACACTCTCGGCCGCGCCCGAGCGATCGAGTCGCTCGCCCGCGTACTCGCGGATTGTCTCCAGGAGCCTGTAGCGGGTCGCTCCCCTCCGGTCCTCGGCGACGACGAGCGAGGACTCGACGAGGCTGTGGATGAGCTCGAGAGCGCGGGCATCGTCCCCATCGAGGCAGACCGCAGCGACTGCGGCCAGGGAAAACCCTCCGACGAAGACCGACAGACATCCCAGCAGCGCCCGCTCGTCCTCCGAAAGGAGCTCGTAGCTCCAGTCGATCGCGGCGCGCAACGTCTGGTGTCGCGGGTCGGCGAGCCGGCGCCAGGAGCGGAGGAAGCGGAACCGGTCGCCCAGCCGGGCGGCAATTTCGTCGATCGAGAGCACCCTCGCGCGCGCGGCGGCGAGCTCGATCGCAAGCGGCAGGCCGTCGAGCTCGCGGCAGATCCGTGCCACGGTCGTCACGCCTGCGCCGCCCGCGGCGAGATCGCGCCGCACGGCGCGCCCGCGCTCGAGGAACAACTGGACGGACGCGAAAGCCTCGACCTCGTCGGCCGGCACGTCGTCGGTCGGCGTCGGCAGCGGCTCGACCACGTGATCGACCTCACCCGGGACACCGAGGGCAATCCGGCTCGTCGCCAGCACCCGGATGTGCCTGCAGGCGCGAAGCACTGTGTGCACGAGCTCGCCGCAAGCCTCTACAAGGTGCTCGCAGTTGTCGAGGACGAGCAGCAGCTCCTCGGCGCGGAGGTGGTCGACGAGCCCGTCGAGAGCGGAAACGTCCGGCCGTTCGGTGACGCCGAGCATTCGCGCGATCGCGGTCGGCACGAGCTTTGGGTCCGAATGCGCCGTCAAGTCGGCGAGCCAGACGCCGCCGGCCCACGTGCCGACCTGACGCGCGGCCTCCTCCAGCGCCAGCCGGGTCTTGCCGACGCCGCCGACGCCTGTCAAGGTCACGAGACGATGCTCGCGCAGGAGGCTCTCGAGCTCCGCGAGCTCCTTGTCGCGCCCGAAGAAGCTCGTCAACCGCGCAGGGAGGTTGTGGCGCTCCTGGGCGGGAGAAGCGTGAGCGATCTCGTGGCGCAGGACAGCCCGCTCGAGCGCTCGAAGCTCGTCGCCCGGGTCCAGACCGAGCTCCTCGGAGAGGAACGCGCGTGCTCGGCGGTACGCGGTCAGTGCGTCTGCCTGGCGTTCGCAGCGGTAGAGCGCGATCACGAGCTGGCGCCAGAGGCGCTCGCGCAGCGGCTCCTCTGCGAGAAGGCGCTCGAGCTCGGGGACGAGCTCCGCGTGACGGCCGAGGGACAGCTCCGCTTCGATCCGCTCCTCGAGACACGTAAGGCGGAGGTTGTCCAGGCGCTGAGCCTCGAGTGCGAGCACGCCGCCGTCCGCGACGTCGGCGAGCGCCCGGCCGTGCCAGAGCGCGAGTGCGGCGCGGAGGCGCTCGGCGGCGAGCCCGGCAGCGCCGCGAGCGCGCGCGTCCCGCCCTTCGCGTACGAGCGTCTGGAAACGTTGTGCGTCGAGCCGCTCCGGCTGAAGCTCGAGGACGTAACCGGGAGGGCGCGCGAAGATCCCATCCTCTCCGAGGGCCGAGCGCAAGCGGGAGACGTACACGCGCAAGGTCTTTTCGGCGCCGGCCGGCGGCGTGCCGTGCCAGAGCTCGTCGATCAGCCGGTCGCTCGAAACCGGTCGCCCCGGATCCAGCAGCAGCAAGGCGAGAAGAGCCCGCTGCCGATGGCCGCCCAGCCGCAGCGGCTGATCGTTTCGCACGGCCTCGACCGGGCCAAGCACCCGGAACTCGGTCGCCGCGCCGGTCGAGTTCGCCACGTCCTCCGTATCCATACTCGGAAGCGAGAGCCCGCGCAAACGCGCAGCCGGCATCAGGTCCTCTCTCAAGGGCTTGGCTTCCGGCGCGTCGTGCGCGATGCTTACTGTGGGAGATGCGCCCGTCGAGCTCTCTGGGCCTGCTGCTGGCCGCCGTCTGCATGCTCGCCTTGCCGGGTTCCGGCAGCACGGCCATGCCGGCGCCGATCGAGATCGGGATGGTCGCCCCGCTGACGGGGACGCTGAGCGCGGTCGGTAGCGGCCACCGCGCCGGAGCGGAAGCGGCCGTTCGCGAGCTCAACCGTCAGGGCGGCGTCCGCGGCCGCCGGATCGTCCTGCGTTTGTTCGACGACGGGTCGAATCCCACGAAGGGCCTGATCCGGATGGAGGAGCTCGCGGCCGCTCCGGAGATCGTGGCGATGATCGGGTCGGGGTTCGGCGCGACCGCCCTTGTGACCGCGCCGATTGCGACCCGCATCGGCCTCCCCTACATCAGCATGGCGCCGCTGCACACACTGGTCTACCCGCCGCGTCCGTACGTCTACACGACCGCGCACACGAGCCGGCTCGTCGCCTACAAGCTCGCGGCCCACCTGCGCGCGTCGGGTGTGAGCAGAATCGCCCTGCTGCGCTCCAACAGCTCGGTCGCGGCCGAGGGCGCGCTGGTCGTGAGGGAGCTTGCGGCGCGCTACGGGCTCGAGATCGTGGCGGAGCACGTCTACCCGCTCACGTCGACGACGTTCTTGGCCGAGCTCGTACGCGTGAAGGACTCGGATGCCCAGGCGCTCTGGGTGTGGGCCGTCGACGTCTCCGCGGTGACGATCACGAAGGAGTTCCGGCAGCTAGCTAGAGCTGCCCCAGCGGCTCATCTTCAGCCATGGCGTCGCGACGCCGCTCTATCTTCGGCCGGCCTGCCCGGACTCGAACGGCGCGACGCTTGCCGCTCCCTGGTCGCTCGTCGCTCGCAGCCTTCCCGACTCGAATCCCTCGAAGCGACTGGCGCTGGGAATCGGGCGGCTCATCGGCAAGGACGTGAGCACGTTCGCATACAACGGCTACACCGCCGTGGCGATGCTCGCGCAGGCAATGCGACCAGGCCGAGTCACTCGCGGGTCGATCAACCACAGGCTCGAGGGGATGACGTTCGTCGGCCCCGAGGGCATCCACCGCTTCAGTCGCTTCAAGCACGCGGGTCTGTCGTCCCGGAGCCTCGTGCTGATGCGGATCCGGAACTGCGTGCCGGTGCCGCTGCCCGGGCAAGACCTCGACGGGTGAGCCTCCACCGATAGCGCTGACGATGTGTTTCGCGGAAGCGGGCGGTTTTGACCTAGCCGCCTCCCGTGTCATACTCCCGCGCTGTTCGGCTGTCTGGGACGGGGAGAGATGAGAAGACGAACGGCAGGGGCGTGGGCTCTCGCGGTGCTGATCCTCTGCGCGCCCGCGTGGGCCGAGCCCGGTTTCGGCGTCGCCGACGACGGCGGCAAGTACTCGGACGACGGCGGCGCGGCCTTCTTTTCGCGCCTGCTCGGGCTCGGGATGACCGAGAACCGGATCACGGTTCTCTGGCATGCCGACCGTCCCGCGACCATCGTCGAGCGCGGCTTCCTCGACCGCTCGCTGCCCCAGGCAGCGGTTCGCGGGGTTCGTGTCGTGTTCCACGTCCATCCCGCCCGTGCGACGGGCATCGCCTCCCGGCCGGGGGCGACGGAGCAGTTCGCGCGCTTCGTCGGGCTGCTCGCGCGCCGGTATCCGCTCGTCAGGGATTACATCGTGGGCAACGAGCCGAACCAGCCGCGCTTCTGGAGGCCGCAGTTCGATCGCGAGGGGCGGGGCGTCTCGGCCGCTGCGTACGCTGCGCTCCTCTCTCGCTCCTACGACACGCTGAAGGCGGTCGACCCGACGATCAACGTGATCGGCCTCGGGCTCTCCTCGCGCGGCAACGACAGCCCGTGGGCGCGCTCGAACGTCTCGACCTCGCCCGTCCGCTTCCTCCGCGACCTCGGTCGGGCCTATCGCTCGAGCGGTCGGAGCGTTCCCCTGATGGACGAGCTCGCGTTCCACCCGTATCCGAGCTCGGACGGAGACTCCTACCAGCGAGGGCACCCGTGGCCGCGCGCCGGGGTCCCGAACCTCGCCCGCGTGAAGCAGGCCGTGTGGGATGCGTTCGGGGGCACGGCTCAGCCGACCTTCGAGGAAGGCCTGCGGCTGCGGGTGGACGAGATCGGCTGGCAGGTGGGCGTCGTTCCGACCGCGCAGGCGGCCTACCACGGACGCGAGAGCGTTGCGGTGACGAGCGAGGCCGATCAGGCCCGGAACTACGCCGGACTGATCGAGCGGCTCGGGTGCGACCCGAGCGTCTCGGGCGTGTATCTCCTGGGTCTCACGGACGACCCGGATCTCGAGCGCTTCCAGTCGGGCCTGCTCAGGGCTGACGGCTCGGCCCGTCCGGCCTACGCCGCGGTCCGCAAGGCTATTCGCGCCGTTCGGAGCGCCTGCCCGCGCCCGATTTCCTGGCGGCACACCGAGAGGGTCCTCGGGGCCCGCGCGAGCTTCGGACGTCTGAGGGTGGCGAAGCCCATGGCACAGACCTACTGGAGCTTTCACCTGACCGCGGCCGAGGACGCCAGTTACCGCGCCGCCGTGGTCCGCGTGCCACTTCGGCACCCGCTCTCGCTGGCCCGGCCGGCCGCGAAGCCCGCAGTGCTCGTCGCGCGTGGGTCGCTGAAGGCCCGCTGGCGGCCTCTTGTCCGTTTCCCGGCGCGCCGACTCGCACCGGGGCGCTATGTCTACGCGGTCGAGCTGCGCGCGGCCATGAATCCGGCTCGAACCCGCGTCTTCGTCAGCCGCCCGTTCTCCGTCGGCACCCCGTGACCGAGCAGATCTGGGCGCCCTGGCGCCTCGAGTACGTCCAGCGTCCCGACGACGAGGGTGCGTGTTTCCTCTGCCTGGCGGGCGAGGGCGACGACGAGGAGCGACTCGTCGTACGGCGCGGGCGCCGGGTACTCGTTCTTCTGAACAAGTTTCCTTACGCCTCGGGCCACCTCCTGATCGCCCCCGTTCGGCACGTCGGGAGCTTCCTGGAGCTGAGCGACGAGGAGGCGCTCGAGGTGCACCAGCTGAGCTCGTCGGGCGTTTGCGCCCTGGCCGAGACATTCGCGCCGCAGGGGTTCAATCTCGGTTGGAACCTGGGCCGAGTCGCCGGTGCGGGAGTGGTGGATCACGTCCACATGCACGTCGTCCCCCGCTGGGCAGGTGACACGAACTTCATGCCGGTCGTCGCCGGGGTGAAGGTGGTGCCGGAGCACCTGGTCGAGACCCGGCGCAAGCTGGTGGCCGCCTGGCCCTCGGGTTAGTCGAAGAGCAGTATCAGGAGCAGGACGATGATGATGAGAGCGATGACGCCGCCGCCGATGTACATGCGGTCACTTCCTTTCCGGACGTTGTGGGCTGCGACGCTCCTAACCCGAACGCGCCGGCGGGAAACGCTCTAACGACTCTGCAGGGCGTCGAGCCCGATGGCGAGCGAGACCGCGAGACGCCGGTCGACCGTATGCTCCGCGTCGCCGCCGAGGTCGAGCTCGTACTGGTCGCGGAAGCCGAGAATGCGGCGGAGGCCGCCGATCTCCGTCCCGTCGTGCACGAAGCTGAAGTGGTACGGGATCGGCAGGAGCTCGCCGTACGGCACGAGTTCGACCACTCGCCGGCCGATCGCGACCGCCATGCTCTTCTCCGCGGCGGTGAAGACGACGGCGTCGTCGGGTGCGAGAACGCGCCACGTCGAGCGCAGCAGCGACTTCCCGAAGACCTTCTCGAGCGCGCCGATCGGCTCGCCGTTCGAATCGGTAACGTTGTACCTCCCTCCGAGATCGAAGACGCTTCGCGCCTTGATCCGGAACAGCTCCTCGCTCTCCGAGTCGTCGGAGAAGGCTCGGATGTCCTCCTTGATCGCCGCCCGCTTCTGGCGAACGAAGGCGACGACTTCGCCCGGGGCATCGCTTGCCGGCCCAAGCGCGCGCACCTCGTAGAGGTTCACCAGTGGGCGGATCAATTGCTTGACGTGGAAGCGATCGTGGCCGAAACGGTCTGCGTTCATCGGCCCTTCAGCATAGAAGGACGGGAGAGGCGCGTTCGGGGGAAGGGAGGGAAACGCGCCTCTCCCTCGTTGCACAGCGGGTTTCCCCGTCCTCACGGATTCTTAACACACGCGCCGGTCGGATGTCGAGCGTGTCGGCTAACGCCGACGGCTGGTGAACGACCACCGCACGACGAGCCGCGTGTCGACGTACCACTGCACCACCCACTTCCCGGCTCGCGGCGGAGCTGGAGTCCGGATGCCCGTGGCCTGGCCGCGCCGGCCCGAAAGGCGGAACCAGCAGCGATCGACCGGCTTGCCCGCCTGCCCCCAGCACACCTGGTAGCTCGTGAATCGCTTGCGCCGGTCGACGAAGGTGAGCGTGACCGGCTCGCCCGCACGGAACGATCGCCCCGGCTTGGAGCGGCGGTCGGCGACATAACCGGAGTAGCGTGCCGCGTCGGCCACGCTCGGACCGCTCTCCGGGGCAGCGCCGGTTCCGGCCGCGCCGGCAAGCGCGCCGAAGATTCCCGCGATGACTACGAAAAGCCGCATCGAGCAGGCTGATTCGCTCGGCTCCGTCCGCCGGTTCGAGTCCGCGTCACGCGCGTTGCTCCTCGACGACCTTCGCAGCGTAGAGCTGGTACGGCAGCTCGTCGAGCACCCGCCTCCGGGGCTCCGGCACCGTGAAGAAGCGCTCAAGCGCGAGAGGCTCGAGCCAGCCGAGGTCGGGACGGGCGTCGAGCACGCGACGTGCGGCGGCCCGATCCCCGCCGAGGGCGACCCGATGGACCCTGTTCCTCCACGGCTCGAGCACCCGTGCGGCTTCGCCTGCCGCCTTATCGATCAGTTCGCGCTCCTGGCCTTCGCGACGCCGGCGGAAGCGGTTGGCCGATGAGCCTCCGGTCCGGTGGCGGCCCTTGACGAAGCGGGAGCCCACCTTGGAGTCGGCGAGCCGCTCGCCCTCGAAGATGCCGACCGCGTAGCCGCCGAGGCGGACGAGGAGCGCCGCCACCGTGCATTCTCGCGCGAGCGCCTCGAGCAGCGGTGCCACGGCGACCGTGTCGTACTCGCCTTCGTGGTCGAGGCCGAACGGTGGCGTCACGGTCAGGATCTCACCGTCGAACTCGACCCGGGCGCTGCCGTGCTGGTAGAGAGAGCGTCCCGGAGAGCCCTCGAGCGGGGCGAGCCGCTTGGTCAGGTTGGCGCGCCCGATGTAGCGGATCTCCTCCATGCGGTCACCGTACGGGCTCAGAGGCGCAAAAGCTCGGGCGCCTTTGCGGACCCGTGGCGTCCGGGGAGGAAGCGTCCGCTGTTCGTACGGAGCGCTCACTCGCCGACTCTGATTGGCGAAGGGCCGAAGGGCCGGCTGCGGCGCCGACCCTTCGACTGAAGGCGCGAAGTCGCCTCCGCGCAGCCCCCTCGTCCGTACCGCATCTATCTAACTGGGTTACGGAGGTGCCGGGGTGACGGGGACGGCTACTCGGGTGGCCATTAGCTCGGGCCGCCGGCGATGGCCCTGCTCCGTGAACGATGAGGCGTAGGACATTGTCCATACGCCAAGCAACTTCCGCGCGGGAAGCGAAACGGCACGGTAAGCCGAGGAGTCACTACCAGGACGATCACACTGACTCTTAACGCGTCAGCGTCGAAGCGGACGATGGGGCTCGAACCC